>ERZ836358.392-NODE-392-length-56868-cov-32.344270_pt1 | contig 56868 bp, 44 predicted proteins | sample MGYA00519942_ERZ836358 | MGnify/ENA primary metagenome ERZ836358 (study PRJEB31850, sample SAMEA3708798) | human gut metagenome | biome: human gut; feature: human-associated habitat; material: faeces | place: China | collected 2014 ...
AAGCACGATGAACAGCTATTACACGGCGTTGGTGGCGCATGATATGGCAAGCGCAGCATAGGAGAGTATAGAAGTGCGCCCTTTAGTTCCTAAAGGGATTTCTCGGCTTCTGGAAATAAAAACTTACTCGTCCGTGTGTTCATCATCTTTGTCGTTTGTTTTATCTTTATCCAAACGGTTAAGTATCAAACCTGTGCAAGCAACAATAACGATGCAAAGATACAGACCGATACCAAATATAGCGGATAAACGATAATCCCCCGATCCGTTGAAAATGTTTCCATACAAATCGCTAAAGAACGTGCCTCCTATGGCAACAATGATTCCAATGAGCAGGCATTTTCCAAATTTAAGCAAATCTTTATTATTCATATCGCTACCTTCCGCAAACTATGCCTTTGGAAAGTGTTACTTACATCTTCTTAAATCAAATTATATCATAGAAGTTTGAACTTTTCCACCATTCCGGGATAAAATAATCTTTGTTCTACCTACAAGCTATGTTCACGCAATCTGCGTTCCTTTCTGCGGCTCTCTCTGCGGTAAACTGCTGACAGGGACGAACACGCCCTTTGCAATGTCCTCCGCACGAATGGCGGCTTTCTTGGCTTCGATTTCTGCCTTTTTTCTCCCCTTGATTTTGTCCTCGTATCGCTTCTGCGCTCCGCTGGCTTTCCGCTTCAAGTAGTTCTGATGAAGCCTGTCCTTGCGTTCCTCACGCTTGCGGATTTCCTCTAATTCCTCCGGGGTAAGCTCCACTTCTCCAAACGCTGGGGGAACGAAACGCCCGACAAAATTGAAGTAAATCTCGACCTCCTGTGTGGTCTGTATACTGCCTTTGCGGTCACGCTCATGCACAAGGATTTTCTCGATAAACTCGTTGAGCATGGCAATGGTCAGCTTGTCGAAGTTCTCATACTTGTCAATCAGAGCGATAAAACGGTCAGCGTCCTTTTCGTGCTTCTCATAGCTCTTGACAGCCTTTTCCAGAACAGAGATTTCAGCGGTAAGCTCGGACTGTTCCTTTTCGTATTGAGCGTCCAGAGTGGCGTATCTGCTGTCGGACAGCTTTCCTAAAATGTTGTCCTCATAGATTTTGCAGAGCAGGACTTCCAGCTCGGAAACTCTCTGCTTTGCTGTGGCAAGGCGTGTGCGCTGTTTTCTGACCTCTGCCGTCTGCTGGCTGGACTGCGCTTCCTGCACCACACGGACAAACTCGGCTCGGTCATGCTTGGCATACTCGGCAATAGCTTTGAGCATTTCGGAAACAAGGGACAGTACCACATCTTCATTGATACGGTGCTGTGTCGTGCAGAGCTTTCCAACTGGGACTTTGCTGTATTGGGAACAGGTATATTGAGAAATACGCTTGCCGTTGTTGGTACGGTGGACATACATCTTGCCGCCGCAATCGGCACAATAAAGCAAGCCTGTGAGGGGAGCTGCTTCGCCCCAGCCGTCCGGGTAGCGTCTGACATTCCCACGGATTTTCTGCACAAGGTCAAAGGTCTGCTGGTCAATGATAGGCTCATGGGTATTCTCGAAAATTGTCCATTCGTCCTCCGGGACATAATGGCTTTTCTTGTCCTTGAAGTGCTTTCGGGTCTTGAAATTGATGGTGTGTCCCAGATATTCACGCTTTTCAAGAATGTTGCAGATGGTGGAAGAACCCCAGCCGTACACATCTTTGAAAGTCTTGTTTTTGTTCACGCCCTCGCCGTGTTGGGCAAGGTAAGCAGACGGAATAAGCACCTTTTCCGATTTCAGTTTGCTGGCGATCTGATACGGACCGTAGCCGTCAATCGTCATGGCAAAGATGCGCTTGACCACATCAGCGGCTTCGGGGTCAACCAACCATTGGTCTCTGGCTTCGTTCCAGAGATAGCCGTAAATGACCGTGCCTGTGAGGTGCTTGCCGGACTTGCCTTTGGACTGGAAAGTGGAACGGATTTTACGGCTGGTGTCTCTGGCGTAATACTCGTTCATAATGTTGCGGAAAGGGGTAAAATCATCGTCCCCTCTGGCACTGTCCACGCCGTCATTGATGGCGATAAGGCGAACGCCACGCTGACGCAGGATTTCCATAATCTGACCGACTTTCAGATAGTCACGACCCATGCGGCTCATGTCCTTGATACACAGATACTCCACATGCCCGGCTTCCACTTCTTTCATCATTGCCAAAAATCCGGGACGGTCAAAGCAGGTGCCGCTAATGCCATCGTCCGTGAAATGGACAATGTTTGTAAAGCCCTGCCGTGCGGCGAACTCCTCCAACATTGCCTTTTGATTGGATATGGAGTTGCTCTCACGCTGTTGGTCATCATCTTTGCCAAAGTCATCACGGCTCAGTCGTTCGTACAGAGCAGTGATTTTCTCGTTTTTTCTCATAACTTGCGCTCCTTTCTTCGGTTTTAGGTTGTGTGTTCTAAGAGACTTCCCAACCGCTTGATTAAGAAGTCTTTTAGAGCATACAACACCCGCTGCCAGTTTGTACAGCCGATACTGCCGGTAGGCAAAGGTATTGGGCTTTTTACGATTCAGATCCTCAAACATCAGGTCTACAGGATTTTGAAATTCTTCATCATCCTCCCGTACCTCCATAGCGTTCAAAAGCTCCAGCAGTGAGGCAAAATTCTGTTCTGTCTTCGGTGCTTCATAGTGAATATAGGCAATCAGGGCCGTGTAGAGGAGCTTTTCGGATTTTTCCCAGAACTCGTCGCCGCCTTTGGCCTCTCCTTTGGTGTTGGCAATCAGCGTTGTTACCAGCTTCAAAATGTCTTTCTCGCTGTGAATGTAGGCAAATGGATTATAGTGCATACTCTTTTGAAAATTGATGGTGTTGAAAATCTTGATGCGGTATCCCTTTTTCAAAAGAGCGTTGCCGCACTCAACAACGATGGAACCCTTCGGGTCTGTTACGACATAGGAGCTATGACATTGCAGAAGATTTGGCTTTATCCAAAATCTGGTCTTGCCGGAGCCGGAACCGCCTACGATCAGCACATTTTTATTTCTGGCATTCTTGGGGTTGGCAGGACGGTTGGACATCATCAGGCGCTCCGTTTGCGTCAGAATGATGTTGTCCTCAAATTTGGGAGCGACAAACGGGGCAATATCCTGTGCGTTTCCCCATCTGGCAGAACCGTATTCTTCATTGTTCCGGTATTTCTTGGCATTTTTTCCACGGAGATACACGGCCAATCTTAGACCGCATCCGCAGACTATCCCAACACACAAATCGAACGGATGAAAGCTGGGCATAAAATTAGTAAACGCGGCAGGAAGCGCCGCCATTAGGCCGAGAATGGGGGAGGCTGGAATATTCTCTTTTGCGATACGCCATGCTTCGCCCAGATTCGTAGCGACCAGGCCCAAGACAACATATGGGATAGAAAGAATTATCAGCCGTTTTAGATTCCGCCGATTCATAGCTCACGCTCCTGCTTCTTCTCGTGAACTTTTTTCGGCAAAGAGGCAGCAAGCACCTTCATCTTTGCCAGAAGGGCCAGCATACTGGGACGTTCTGCCTTTCGGGCAGTTTCAGCACTGAATTCCTTAAAAGCAGCGGTTAGCGCATCGCTGTCACGAGCCTTAAAAAAGACCAGGTAACGTGGGGAAATTTGGGACTTGTCCTTGGTAATCGCATAATCCACCCCATACTTGTTTAGGATTCTCTTGAAGCCGGAGATTTCCGTTTTCTCGATTTCGATGTTGGTAGCCCCCTGGTTCTGCCCAAGCAGCTGACCGATGGTTTGCTCACCTACAATATGGGTGTCCATATTGTACGCCTTTTTTGCTTTTACATTGCGCCGATGGTTCATATAAGCACGAAAGGCGTTCAGCAGAGAGCGGGCAGTCAGCTTTGTGGTGCTGATTGCCAGGTTCACGGTTCTATTTTCCACTTCTTCCTGCATTCACATCAGCTCCTTTCCGTGACAGCTTTACCTGGCGTCGTGACTGGGCGCTTTTGGAGAATGCTCCTGTGCTTTTTCTGCGCATCGCACCGTTTTATCCGGGATTGGGAAAGCCATAAGGTGGTCCCCAAGACGGATGAAGGTTTCCGGCTGATGAAAGAGCTTTTCGTAGTGGCTGAGTTGGTCTTTGGTCAGGGAAGTAAAGTTTTCTTCCCCCAGGCCGACAACGAGCATATTCCCGGCAGTAATATCGTAGATTTCACCGTCCTCCGTGCGCAGCGCCCGATTCAGTGGCAGCTGATTGATTTTTCCTTCTTCATTGAGAATGATTGCCGCCTTATCCTCCCATGGATAAACGGCTTCAATCCATCCACCAACTGCCTGCTGCAAAGATTTCAAATCAGAGCCTATCTGAACGACTTTGGGATACCGCTCCGGCTCGATCAGGAGAACGGTAAGGGATTCGTTCTGTTCCATCCGTGGCCTCCTTAATCCAGCGCGATTGCGGGAATGTTATATTTTCCGCAATGAAGGATGGTGCTTTTGTAAACCATGAGTGCCTGGAGAATGTGAATATCCTCCACAGTAATGGGCACGTCTGTCCCGTCCTTACTAGAACGAAAGACGATGGAGGGGCCAATCAGGTAACGCTTCTCGTCGGTTTCCACCACGGAATGCTGATATGCGCTGATTTTGAGACCGCCGCCCGGAAAATCAATTACCAGATCGTCGATTCCGAAACAGGGAACCGCAGTGAAGCACTCCTCCAAATCCATAACGGTCACAGGCAACTCCGGTGCCAGCATTGCATAGTACATGGGCGTTCCTGTGGTGATGGCTGCTTTGTTGTTTCTTTTTGAGGTCATAGTATTCTCCTAACGTGATAAATCCTGCTGACGTCGTTTTTGCCATTGGGTCAGCAGTTTGATAATGACATCGTGCATCTGCTTTGGGGTATAGGACTTTGGAAAGAACTTTCTCAGGTCGCCGCTGTCGATGGTGACCTTTTCCAAATCACCCTTTTTCTCCTCGGACATCATGGCGTACATCGCCATACGGTCACATCCGCCGTCCTGGCTGAGTTTCTTCAGCCGTTGTGCCTGGGACAGCGATGGGGTAGATTGCCCATACTCCATGGCATCCAGCAGATTGGTCTGTTCCTCCGGGGTGAGAAAAGAAAGCTCTACGGCAGGACTGAACGCGATTTTCTTCTCGTCCACCATCTGCATGAGTTCCGGTATCAGATTCGTAAGGTTTACATATCTCTGAACCTGGCGGGCACTTTCCCCGGTTTGTTCCGCAACGAGTTCACGAGATTCCTTCCCTTCCAACTTCCGGCCAACTTGGCCGGAAGTTAAATCGGTACGGTATCCTTGACGTTTCATAGCATCCATTTTCATCTTATAGGCTTTGGCTCGTTCACTGGGAAGCATGGTTTCACGCTGGAGATTGCTGTCTACCATTGTGATCACGGCGGTATCATCGTCCATCTGCCGAACGATGACGGGCATGGTTTCCAGCCCCAAAAGCTGGGAGGCGTGGAGCCGCCTGTGCCCGGAGATGATTTCATAACCGCCATCGATGCGCGGGCGGGCAATGGCAGGAGACAACACCCCAAACTGGGACACGCTTTCCACTGTGCGCTGCATGGCTTCATCGTCTACAATACGAAACGGATGGTTCTTAAAGGGAAACAGTTCTGATAGCGGAATGTTCTGAACTGCTTCATTCTGTACTGCTATAGGAATCAACCTCCTTTGGGTAGAGTATCTGTCTGGCGAGAGACTTCTTTTGGGCGCTGATGGCCTTTCGACGGTCACTGCCCTGAATCAGGACGGGAGTACACATTTCCAGTACACGGCTGTAAATACGGGCGTGCGCAACATCATGGGAACCGCGCAGCTGACTGGGGGGCAGATTGGTGGTCACGATTAGGGGAAGATTGGATTTGTAGCGTTCATCAACAACCGCATATATCTGTTCCAGGGCATATTCGGAATTGCGCTCAACGCCCAAATCATCAATGACAAGCAGCTCAAATTTGCCGAAGGAAGCGATATATTCCGTGCGTTCTCCAAATTGGAGGTCACCCATTTGGGTCAGGATACGGGGGAAATTTGTCATAAGAACGGGAACGCCCTGAGAAAGAAGTGCGTTTGCAATGCAGGCGGCGAGGAAGGATTTTCCGGTTCCCACATCACCCCAAAACAAAAGACCAAGGTTCTCTGCCTTGGCCTGCTCCCATTGGTCTACATATCGCTTCGCCATCTGGACATAGGGATTATCTTCCGCAATCTGGAATGTCCAATCCAGGAAATGCGTGTCCTGAATTCCTTTTGACCGGAGTTCGGCAATTTCCATAATGCGCTGTAAGCTGTCCCAATTTGTTTCCATCATTCTGCGTTTCTCCCTTACTTACAGACTTTCATTACCATCGTAAGAATAAATGCTGCGATGAAAACTACTGCCAGCCTGTGTATCCTGCCTTGCCCAACTACGGATTGTTGCCAGGTGGTTTTCGTAGTGCTTTCCTGTTGAAGCCATATATTCTGAAAGTCGGTTTATCCGATTTTCCCAGTCATCTGGGAACTCCGTTTTTAGAAATTCCATCTCAGAATGAGATAGATATACATTCTGGTATTTTCCCAGTGGTGGGAATACTGCTGCTTTCTCTTCGTTATTATTTTTATTCGTGTTTGTTACTTTCGTATTTAATTGGTTCGTCTTTACTTCTGGCGGGTTATCCGGAGGCGGTAAGACCGGAGCCGGAAAAGCCGCATCCGGTTTTTCCGTGTGCGGCTTTTCCGGACACGGTGAATCCGAACGCGGTCTGGGACGTTCATAAATTACATATTCGATGAGGCCCATTTTTCCGGAGGCACAGCGCTTCTGCTTGCGAATTAGGTAACCGTAACGCTCCAACTCCTGAAGCCCCGAAAGAATCCCGTCTTTTCCCTCACGCGAAATGGCAGCCAACCCCCGGACGGAATAGCTCCAGCTGTCAGGCAAGCTCAGCAGCATGGATAATAGCCCCTTGGCTTTCAAAGAGAGTGCTTTATCTTGCAGATGGTAATTGCTCATTGTTGTGTAATTCCCATTTTTCTCAACACGGAAAACAGGTATAGGCATCAACTCCCTTCCCGGTGAAAAGCGCTAGGGTGCTGCCAGAATGGCAGGAACCAGCCGCATAAACAGCATTTTCCCATTGGGCGTAATCAGCGTGTGGTGGGCAATCTGTCCGTAGCCATAGTAGAAGTCCTTAACGATGAACAAGCCCTTGCTGGACTCCTTGGCATAGGGAACCAGATTTCCACGGGCATCCCGATACAGATACTTCTTCGCAAGAAGCCAGGCGACGAATTTCCGTTCCGGAACCTGGATTTCCTTTGCAGTGGTGCGGATGTTGGTGCAGTCGCTGGCGGTAATGAAAGAATCAAAATATTCAATTTTCGGTTTGGCTGCTTTCATTTCTCCTTCCAGGCGCATTCGGGCTCCACGCTCCTTGAGCATATCGGATGTGACCTTGTAGATCATGTCCGGAGAAGCCATAAGTTCGGTAATCAGATTGTCCGTCATATAGCCGCCGTGCTTTCGGATGCAGGGGAGCACTTCGTCAAAAACCCAATGTTCAAATTTTTCGGCACCGGGCAGCTTGCTGTGGACGATCAGCCGGTACAGGTCTCCCTCGGAGATGTAAGAGAGCGTCTGGGTGCCGCCGGAGGTAAGGGTGTCGAGTTTCACGACACCCTTACAGTGCCGCTGCAAAGCGGAGCGGGGATTGGAATATCCCAGGGCCGTTGCCGCATCACTGGCACAGAACAGATACTTCCTGTTTTCAGCCAGAATCCGCATCTGCCCAAATTCCGGGCTGCTGAATACCTCCAGATTCAGATTTTCCTTTGTTGTCATGTGACTCCTTCCTTTTCGGGACAATTTGGTGGCCCGCTCACCGTGAGATGATTTTGTTTTTCCGAAGAAAAACAAAAAGAGCGATTATTCTTGCTTGAAAAAGGCAGCAAGGGATAATCGCTCTATGTATTTTGGCAGAATATTGAGTTGTTTCGGGAAGTGCAAAAAGGGTGTCGTGAAATGCGACACCCTTTTGAAAGCCACTATCGATTGAACCACTTGTTAAACACTTTGCAAAGTCTAACGGGCTGAGTAGAAAATCCGAGGGTGGATACTAGCCGAGATGCAAGAATCTACAGCTTGAATTATCATAGGTGGAATGATAAAATTCTATCGACAAGGTGCCTTTTATGGGCTATAATATGGTTGATAGGTGGAGCAAAACAAAGCGAGGTTCAATTATGGCACATCAAATGACAATTCACAATTTGGGCCCTATTTCAGATTGCAGTCTTGAATTAAAGAGGTTTACTGTTCTGGCAGGGCCTCAGTCCAATGGTAAGAGCACAATTGCGAAATCCGTGTTCTTCTTTCGGACAGTAAAGCAGGATATTTTACAAATTATGATGCAGGGTGGGCCGAAGAACGCAACAGGGCTTAATAGTGCTACGTGGGAAATGACGATTAAGTCGAGAATGCGGGATAAGTTCTTACAGCTGTTTGGAACATCGTGGGTGATGCCCTCTGATATGGAGCTTGTGTATCACTATAATGCGAAGGTTTTCGTTCGCGTTTTTCTTGTTGACAGCAAAAGTCAAGCGGAACGGAATTTTATTGATTTTGAGTTTAGCCAGGAACTTCACGATTTCCTGTCTGATTTAGAGGAGCATTCCTTTTTGAATCTGCTGCCTCGGCAAAGAGAAAGCGAGGAAAAACGGCTCAATAAGCTTTTTGATGATCCCTATGATACCGTTTTTATTCCCGCAGGCAGGAATCTGATCACTTTGCTGAGTACGCAGCTAAACTATATATTCACATCGCTGGAGGGGTCCCAACTCCGCAATATTGATTATATTACGAAGCGTTATACAGAACTCATTCTGAAGCTGAAACCGTACTTTCAAAATGGGATGGAATCCATATGGGAAGACGTGAAACTTGATACAGAGAAAACGGCAAAGAAGAAAAAGATCGGCCCAATCATCCATTTGCTTTTGGAGCAAGCGCAGAAGGTGTTACAGGGAAGCTACAAATATATTGACGGCGAAGAAAGATTGTATCTTGACAAGGTAAACTATGTGAAGATCAATTTGGCATCCTCCGGTCAGCAGGAAGTTGTCTGGATTTTTAATTTGCTGTTTTATTATCTGCTGGAAGAAAAGAAAGTGTTCTTAATTTTGGAAGAACCGGAATCCCATCTTTACCCAGAATCCCAGCGGATCATTGCGGAAGTTCTTGCCTTGTTTGCCAATAGTGATAAGGAGCTGCTTGTTACGACCCATAGTCCCTATGTTTTGGGAACATTTAACTATCTCCTGACTGCTGCCCAGTGTCCGGAAAGTCGGCAAGCGGAGCTTTCTAAACAAATTCATAAAAGAATGTGGCTTGATCCGCAGCAAAGCGGAGCCTACTTTATTAAAGACGGAAGCCTGGAGAATATCCTGATTGATGAAGATTCGCTGGTGTTGATTCAGAATGAGGTAATTGATGGGGCCTCTTTGAAAATCAATGAATATTCTGACATTGCGCTGGAATCTCTGGAAACGGAGGATACGTGATGCCTTTGCTAACAGGTGCAGAACCATATCGTTTCGGGAAAAATAAGACCTATACTTCCGCTGAGAATGGCTGCAAACACATCGGAAATAATGTCGATCTGAACTACGTCGAGCAGTATAAGGTGGATGGTCAGGTTTTTCGGGCAGGCTCCGGGCCGGAGCGCTGTGACTTTCTGCTTCTCAATGAGGAGAAGCAAACCGCTTATTACATTGAGTTGAAGGGAACCAGCATTCCAAAGGCGATTCAGCAGCTGAACAACTCCGTATCCATGCTGCGCAGCAGACATCCCAAGTGTGACAAAATCTATTATCGAATCATTTATCATGCAGGAAGTCATGAAACGGATTCCAGTGCAACACTTCGGTGGAAGAGGTCCGTTGGTGTGAATCGGGTGATCATCAAATCACGGCAATTGGAAGAAAACATATGAACGGTACCACCTACCCTGATTGGCTTGGGTAGGTGGTTTTACTGATTGACAAGCGCTGGCCCGTTTGCGCAAAAGAGGTGTTTCCAATCAGAGCACAGGTCAAAGGCTTTTTTCGGGACTGTCAGGTTGGAACTCACTTAAATCAATGAAGTCATTCGGTGACGGTGCGCATCGCCTAAGATAATCATGCCCACCATCAACTGAACAGGAGCCACAGGAGCAGGTTTGGAAGTCATGCACCGAAACGGACTCGATAATGTCTCCACATAGTTTGCATTGGATTGCGTTTTTAATAATAGCCATAAAATCACCCCTATAAAATTATAGCAGGTTCGTCAATAACAATGTAAAATTGTTTTGTCCATAAAAATATTCGCCAAAATTTTGTTGAATGATTATCACCAAAGTGATATAATAAAAGAAAACGGAGGGCTGAATGATGGAGAGAATCATTATACTGTATCACGGCTCTGAGCAGCTGATTGAGGAGCCGACCTTTGGAAAAGGAAAAGGGAATAACGATTTTGGCCTGGGGTTTTACTGTACGGAAAGCGAAGATTTGGCGAAGGAGTGGGCGATATCCTCTCTGCGGAATGGATTTGCCAATCGGTACACATTGGATACGGAATATCTGAATGTTCTGAACCTGAATAGTCCTGATTTTACAATTCTCAATTGGATTGCGGTGCTGGTGGAGCACCGGCTGTTTTCCATCAAGACCCCTGTGGCCAGGCGGGCAAAGCGGTATCTCGTTGAGAACTTCAGTGTGAATGTAAATGCCTTTGATGTGGTCACTGGCTACCGGGCGGATGATTCCTATTTCGATTATGCAGAATCCTTTCTGAACAATGGAATCACTGTGGAACAGTTGGCCAGAGCGATGCGGCTGGGAAAGCTGGGGGAACAGATTGTTCTAAAATCCCGATTCGCGTTTTCAAAGCTGCACTACGAGGGTTTTGAAGTGGCTGACAGGGAAACCTACTTCTGTCTGCGTAAGGCACGAAATGATGAAGCAAACCGGATTTATATGGAAATGCTGGAAGAAGAAAGCGATGGCTTGTATATTCAGGATATTATGAGGGGAGGCATTCAGAACGATGACCCGCGCATACCAAGAAATGTATCTGAGTAACGCCCAATCCATGCTTGGAGAGGCTTTTGACTATGCGATGAATGATTGCCATATTCCCGGCGAAACATTTGGAAAGCTGTTTGTCGCCAGCTCTGTCAGCAAACGGATGGAAAATGGAGAACCGAATTTTCTTGCCGGGAAAAGCGGCGCGGATATGGTATCAGACATTCTGATGGAGACCACCGGGAAAGCGCCACAGGCCGTACCGGGGGAACATCTGACTCGTTCCAGAGAATATTGGATTGGTTGGGCAATTGCTTACTACCAGTGGTACTCCGGAAGAACCTACACGGAAATTCTGAAAGCAGTTACCTATGAGGAGTTTTGGAACATGTACGACCCGCTTCACGAAGCGGATATTTCTAAATTTGCAAGTATTTTGGATGCCAGAATCCGGGAAGCCTTTCCGGATACCAATTTAAGGCGCATCCGCAGAACCTATGGCTGCTCTCAATCAGAATTAGCTATACACTCCGGAGTCAGCCTACGCTCCATTCAGATGTACGAACAGCGGAACAAGGACATCAACAAAGCAAGCGCGGAAACACTTTTGAAGCTGTCAAAAGCCTTGGGGTGTACCATGGAGGATCTGATAGAAAAATAATTTTGGCTGGTGCTGTGCTTTCAAAGGGTGTCGCATTTCACGACACCCTTTGAGAATTTCTTCAGCGCTGGCAACCGTAACCTACTTTGCTGTCCGTGTTTCCTTTTCCAGAAAATCAATGACACAAAGTTTCGGGATGCGGTATACCTGCCCAACTCGTAAATATTTGATTTGGCCGGAATGCAAAAGCTGATATGCGTTCCCTTTGCACACCCCCAACATTTTACAGAGTTGTGGAACCGAAACCACATCCGGGTATTCCTGAAAAAGCGCTGCAAATTTTGACTTCTTATTGCTCATGGTCATGGCCTCCTGGTTATGGAATCTGCGCTTTCAGGCTTTTCCTATATTCAGCATAATGGGGACTCAGCACATAATCAATCACACAAGCTTTTGGAATTCTATACTCCCCGCGTATCTTGAAGCTCTTAACAATTTTCTTTTGAAGAAGCTTCCTTGCCTGAACATCGCCGATTCCACCGAGCATTTCTCGGAAGTTCTCAAAATTCACCATGTCATCATACTGCTTCCAATAGGCTTCATAGAACTTTCTGCTTCTCATTTAACCGTCTCCTTTCAGGGCGTGATCTGTCAGCATCCCTCCAAACATCCCTCCAAAGGCTCGAAAATCGCGTCAAATTTATGCTCCAGGCTATTCTGAAAGAAGTCCTAAAAACAGGAGAATACGAAAACTTTTTGAGTGAAAATGATTGAAATATCGGAAAAACGCCTGATGAAGCATAAGAAATTGATTCGTTTTGATGCAGCCTGATTCCGCCCCTTTCCGAATGGGTTTTAGCACTTAAAATCCACCTGAAGCGATTCAGTACCGGTTCGAGTCCGGTTAGCGGCACCATTTTTTCAACGGACACTCGGAGATGAAATGCTCTGAGTGTCCTTTTTTTGCTCCAAAATGCCAATAATTGCATTGGCAGAATTGATTTTGGAATTCTCGTCCAGATGCGTGTAAATATTGGCGGTTGTTCCGATAGTGCTGTGACCAAACCACGCCTGAATTTCCTTCATGGGGACACCCTGTGCAAATAGAAGCGTTGCACAGCTCTGGCGAAGATCGTGGAAGCGAATATGTGGCATAACCTGATATTTTCTTCTGTTGTGATAATGTTGATAAGATTCTTGAATTCATGTTCAGCAAGGCTATTTTCGTACAGCCCATCGAATACTGACTGCGTAGCGGGGCATTTTGGCTTAACTTAGTGACATTGGGTTCGCAATGACATTTCTTCTAATTGGACACTTCGTCTTTTTGAGACAGCCCTGAACAACGGTATCATACTTTGGTAGGATTTCCTTTTTTCAAAAAATGTGCTATGATACGGTCAAACTGTAAAAAAGCCCCTCCGGCTTTGGGAAAGGAATTGCGGCTATGACAAAAAAGATGGTCATAAAACCGGCAATCAGCCAGAAATTTCAGGAATTTCTAAAGAATGAACGGATATTGTTCTTTAGCGCCCCCTGCGGCTTCGGCAAGACCGCTGTGGCCCAGGCCCTGCTGGAGGGAAGGCGGGTTTGGAAGCTGGAGGGCGAGTCGGCCCGGGGAGCGGATCTGGAGACCAAGAAGGACTGGGACATTCTGCTGATGGAGGATTTCCAGCTCTTTCAGGAAGAGGAGGACCAGCAGGCCCTCTGCGCCCTCATTCGCCGCAGTCCGGACAAGCGCTTTGTGATCCTGTCCCGGGGAAGCCCGCCCGGCTGCCTCATGGCCTTCCAGTATGCGGGGCTTATGACGGTGATCGGGCCCAAGGACCTGCTCTTCGACCGGGAGGATATTCGGCAGCTGTTCGATGCCAGCGGCCTGCCGGTCACCGACGGAGAGATCGCCGGGATTCTGAAGGAGTCCATCGGCTATCCTCTGGGGGTGGCCATCACGGCCCAGAATATGTCCTCCGGGGCCCGGTTTAGCCAGGAAATCGTGGGCCGGTCCTACCAGGAGGTCTACCGCTACTTTGAGACGGCGATTTATCAGCGGCTGGACCTGCCCTACCGGCGGTTCCTGCTGGAGCTGTCCCCCTTTGAGAGCTTTAACCTGGAAATGGCCCGGATGGTCTCCGGCAATGCCCACGCCGGGGAGATGCTGGACTGGCTCCAGCGCAATACCACCATGCTGCTCTACGACGGTTTCCGGCAGTACCGCTTCTGGCCCCAGTTCCGGGAGTTTCTCCTGTGGGAGATGGACCATAGCTACTCGCCGGAAAAGCGGAGGGCCCTCTTCAACCGGGGCGGACTGTATTTCGAGCTGAAAGAGGACTACGCCCACGCTCTGGACTGCTACACAAAGGGCGGGGACCATGCCAAGGTTTCGGAGATCCTCATCCGCAACGCAGAGCTGCATCCGGGCATGGGCCATTATAGCCAAATGGAAAAGTACTATCGGAGCCTGCCGGAGTCCGAGATCCGGGCCTCTCCGTCCCTGATGCAGGGCATGAGCATGCTGTGCGCCCTGAGCATGGACTATGCCGGCTCCGAGGGCTGGTACAAGAAATTAAAGGACTTCGCCCGGCAGTGCAATCCCAACGACGCGGCGGGGAAGCAGGCCCGGAGCCGCCTGGCCTGGCTGGATATCTCCCTGCCCCAGCGGAAGGTGGACAACCTGACGGAGACCATCCCGGCGGTGTTTCGGCTGATGACCGGCAAGGAGGTCAATCTGCCCCCCTTCTCCGTTACCAGCGCCCTGCCCAGTATTATGAACGGCGGCAAGGATTTCTCCCCCTGGAGCAAGCGGGACGACCTGCTCTATAAGACCGTCCGCATTCCTGTGGAGGCGGTTCTGGGGAAGGACGGGGTCTGCCTGGGGGACTGCGCCATTGCCGAGAGCAAATTTGAAAAAGGGGAGGATATCGGCGGCCGGATGCTTTCCCTGGTGTCCCGCATGAGCGAGATCCAGCAAAACGGCACCCCGGACATAGAGTTTGCCGCCACGGGGCTTCTGGCCCGGAACTATCTGGCCTCCGGCCAGCCGGGGAATGCCCGCCGGGCCCTGGAGTCCCTCCGGGCTAGGCTAGTAGACCAGGGCCACACCCGGTTTCTGCCCAATATGGATGCGGCCCTGTGCCGCATTGCCCTGCACACCGGGGACCTGGACAGTGCCGATGCCTGGTACCGGGAAAAGGCCCCCAGAGACCCCATGCACCTGAACGTGATGAAGCGCTACCAGTACCTGACCCAGGCCCAGGTAGAGCTGGCCGACGGGACTCCCGAGGCGGCGCTGCTGACCCTGGCCCCCCTGGGCCCCTACTGCGAAAACTGCTGCCGGTACATAGACGGCATCCATGTGGATGCGCTCACAGCCCTGGCCCTCTACCGGATGCGCCGGGAGGGCTGGCAGGAGAAGCTGACAAGGGCCATGACCACAGCGGCGGAATTCGGCTTTATCCGCACCCTCAGCGTCTACGGCGCGGCCATTCTGCCCCTGCTGGCAGAGCTTCCCTGGACCGGGAACGACAGGTGGTACAAGCGGCTTCTGGCCGAGGTCCGGCTGCAAAACGCCAACGACCCCCTGTTCCTGCAGCCCCGGCTGGGGAAAAACGATGTACTGACCACCACGGAGAAGCAGATCCTGCGCCTGATCTGCGCGGACAAGAGCAACGCCGAGATTGCCCAGATGATGGACATCAAGCTGACCACGGTGAAGACCCACGTCAGCCATATTCTGGAAAAGCTGGACGTGAACAGACGCAGCGAGGCCAAAACCGCCGCCAGGCGGCTGAAGCTCATCCCGGAGGACTGAAAGCCCTCTCCTGGGAGAGGGTGGCAGGGCCAAAGGCCCTGACGGGTGTGGGGCGGACCAAGCCTACAGCAAGGCGATCCCTCAGTCAGCCTAGGGCTGACAGCTCCCTTTACGCAAGGGAGCCTGCCCCTCATCCGCCCGCCGGGGCGGGCACCTTCCCCCAGGGGAAGGTTAGGAATTTTATCGCAAAAGGAGAATGAACCATGAAGAAACGGATCATCAGTCTGATTCTGGCCCTGGCACTGTGTGTCGGGATGCTGCCCGCCCCTGCCTGGGCGGAGGAGCCTACGGATCCTGCCCAGGCTGTGGAGGTGGTGGGGGCTGCCAACCCCAGTGAGGAGACGGACCCCACCACGGAGCCTACGGAAGAGGAAACGGAGCCTACGGAAGAGGAAACGGAGCCCACGGAGGCGGAAACGGAGCCTACGGAAGGGGAAACGGAGCCCACGGAAGAGGAAACGGACCCCGCCGAGGAGACTGCTGCCCCCGGGGAAGACGAGGCCGTGGCGGCGGTGCAGGCCATGATCGACGCGCTGCCGGACGTGGAGGATATGTCCGAAAGCTACCTGGACGCGCTGGTAGCGGCGTACTCCGCTTTTGATGCCCTGAGCGAGGCTCAGCAGGCGCAAATCAACGGCGTGGAGAAGCTGGAAGCCCTGTTTGGCTGGGTAAACAGCCAGGTGTCCACCCTGGCGACGGAGGAAACCATCTCCGGCGAGGTGAACTGGAACAACCGGACCTTGACCACCCCCGTCAAGCTCACCGGGGACACCACCCTGACCCTGGTGGGCGACAACAAGATCGAGTGCGAGAAACCTCTGGACCTGAACGGGCATAAGCTGACCATTCAGGGCACCGGCAGCCTGGAGCTGGTGGGCAGTAATAATGATGGCAACTACTACAACTCCGGCACCATTTATGACAGCACCTGGACCGGCACCAGCTACACCGGCGGCGGAATGGTCATCGAAAGCGGTACGGTCATTGCCCGTGCTGACGTGTACAATGCCGTTGCTGTCCGCTACCTGTATATGGATGGCGGTAAGCTGGAGGCTTACGGCGCTCGTGCCGGCATTGTCACCACGGACCTCCAAATAAAAGACGGAAGCCTCTACGCTACAGGCAACAGCAAGTGCGGCATCAATATGTACAGCGCTCCTCGTGCCGTTTCCGTGAATGGCCTGAACATCCTGGTCTCCAACGAGCCGAATGCCCAGGAGGCGGACATGGAGGACGGAACCACAGAACAGATCGAGAATTCCGAGCCGAAGACCGTTGCCATCGGTAAATTCTCCACCAGCCCCAGTATATCCGTCCAGCCCCAGCAGGGCTACCTCTACGAGGCCACGGCTAAGACCGCTACCTTCGCCCTATCCGGCAGGAATGTGGACCTGTCTGCTCTGACGCTGGAGTGGACCGGCGCCCATACCGGCCTGGAGGCAGCGGCCTCTGCCGACGGCAAGACCCTTACCGTCACGACAGACAAAACCGTACAGGCGGGTACCTATCGCCTGAAGGTCAGCGCCGGCGAGGCCAGCAGGACCGCCGTGGTTACCGTCTCCGGCCCGCCCATCTGCATTTACGATCGGCCGGTGGATATGATCAGCACGGATCCGGAGGCCGGGGAGGTCCACGTGTCCGCCTACCTGACGGATGGCCACTCCGGCTTCATCGCCTTCCAGTGGAAGCAGGAAGACGGTACCGTGATGGAAGGATACACCGGGGAGAACGTGCCGCTCTGTGATTTGGTTGAGCTGGGAATGCTGACCCAGGACGAGAGCAAGCCCTGGCTGCAGTCCATCCGGATCTACTGCACCCTGTCCTACGACGGCTACAGCCTGGATACGGACACGGTTACCCTCGGGCTCAGCAGCTGCTCCCACCCCGCAGTCGATCATGAGGGCATCTGTGCCCAATGCGGCCAGAAGAAAGGCAGCGATGAGGATGCTCTGCTTGTCAGAGAGGACGGCCTCTACCACCTGATTGCAAATGCAGAACCAGGCGAAGCCAATGTCGGCCTCTTTATGTACGGCGGCGGGAACTTCTACCTCACGGGAGACGTGCCGAACAAAACCGTTAACGTGTCCTGCACCGATGTGGGCGGCAAGGACGTGACCCTGAATCTTCAGGAGCACACGATGAAGAACCTGAAAATGGGCAACTTCCCCTACGGCAGCTTCACCCTGAAAAACGGCACCTTGGGAGAAATTGGCACCGTTGCCAGCGGAAAGCTGATTCTGGAGAATATTCTCTATCAGGGGAAGTGGTTTGACGAAGAGTTTGACCTGACCGTACAGGGAGAGAACACGCGCTTTGAGCGGCCGGTTACCTTCTGGGGCACCACCCACCTGAGGGGCGGACGCTTCTCTCAGGGACTGGACAGTAATTGCGCCGGCCGGGCCCTGGGGCTTCTGGAGGATGGCTTTGCTTTCTACGACAGCGCCAACAAAGTCGTGGATGCCACGGACTCCGCCAGGCTCGTGGGCAGGGAGATCCACGTGGCTTCTCACGCTTGCGATTATAGATACGGCAAATGCGCCTGTGGCCGCAGCTGTGACCACCAGGGCACCACGGACGAAAACGGCTACTGCACCAACTGCGGCACTTTTGTCTATCCCTTCGCCATTGGAGAGAAGCTCTACACCGGCCTGGAAGCGGCGCTGACAGCCGCCCAGGAAGGGGACACCGTTACCCTTCGTGGAGACTATGATATGCAGGCCGCTACCGTAGAAATCAAAAAGAGTATCACGCTGGAGCTGAACGGTCATACGCTGAGCGGCTGGCCCTATGCGCCGATTCTCACAATCCTTGCCCCGGATGTGACCATTCAGAACGGTACGGTCAAGAACACGGACACCTCCAAATCCTCTCCGGCGGTTCAGGTGGGGACGCTGCATACAACGGGAGCCAAGCTTACCGTAAAAAACGCAATCTTTGAAGGAAGCGAGAGCCATGGCGCCCCTCGGAATTACGGCCTGTCTATTTTCGCTGGGAATACTGCCCAGGCGGAAAACGGTACCTTTATCGGTGGTATTTCCGTGAACGGAAGCCTGACCCTCAACGGCGGCAAAGCAGACCATATCTATGTTGGGACCGGCGTTACCTACGCCTCCCTGCTGGCAAAGGGCTACGCCTACCAGGCGAAGGGCCAACTGGTGAAGCCGGAGAATATGGCGGACGGTATTGCTGTAGAGGTCGTGAAGTGTGGACATCCCGATGGACTGACGGATACGGAGGCTTGCGCTTATTGCGGCCTGACCTGCAACCATCCGGGAATTGACAGCACCACCGGAAACTGCACGGTCTGCGGCCTGTTCCAGGCCACGGCAAGCGTTGCCGCGGGCGGAACCACGACCTATTTCGCCAACTTCTCCGTAGCCCTTGAGGCGGCAAAGGCTGCCTCCGGCTCCACCCTCACCCTCTTCCAGGACGTGGCCCTGACAGGGGAGAGTAACCTCTACATCGACAGCGGCACCTTCACCATCGACTGGAACGGCCACACCATTTCCGGTGAAATGAGCAATGTTCTTTTGTGCATTACGGATGCGGCCAAGGTGACACTGACAGACAGCGTTGGCACCGGCGGCGTTCGCAATGTAAGAGGAGCGGCCATAGGTGCCTACGTGGGGTCCCCGGGCAGCCTGACCATCCAGGGCGGCGTCTATTCTCCCCAGCTATGGAAAGATCGGACCGCTTACGGACCCATCCGGATCAGCGGCGGCCGATTCGAGAGCCCCGAAGATAGCGGAAGGAACGGGGCACTGTACTGCTACAGCGGATCCCTGGCGGAGCTGCTGGCCCCGGGCTATACCTTCGCCTATGAGGATGATGACTCGCTGTTCGATGTCTATCAGAGGAAGTCGGATGCCTATAGAACGGTTTATGTGGTGGCGCATACCCACGATAGCTTTGATGAGGACGGCGTGTGCGCCTGCGGCTACACCTGTCCCCACGAGCACTGGACGGACGGCATGTGCGATCTGTGCGGCAAGATCTGCCCCCACGACCATTATGAAAACGGCAAGTGCACCGTCTGCGGCTATCCCTGCCCCCACGAGGACGTAACGGAGCATGACGGCGTTTACACCTGTGATATCTGCAACCAGACCATGACCGTCATGGTGGAGAACGCGGACGGTAATGTCAGCTACACCACCGACCTGGCCGCCGCCCTGAATAACGCCGAGGACGGCACCACCGTGAAGCTGCTGGGCGACCTTGTTCTGACGAAGAGCGCAAATATCGAAGGCGGTAAAAACGTCACCCTGAACCTGAACGGCCACAATATTACCCGGGCGACCTGGCAGATCATCCAAGTGAAGGGCAATACCGACGACGGGACTAAGGCGAAGCTCGTCATCACCGGCTCCGGCGAGATTCGATTCAACGTGAAGGCCATTGACGGCGGTCAGCTGGATATGAGCGGCTGGACGGGAACGGTAGCGTTTGTCGACCTTGAGAATGCCTGCGACTTCGTCGGCCCCACCGGGAACGGCCATCTGGGTGCGCTGAATATCAGCAATTGGCGCAGCGACAACAAGGGCACCATCCTGCTCCAGGGCGGCACCATCGGCAAGCTTTGGCTGAACAGCTTCGAGAGCTTCCAGATGACCCTGGGGAGCCTGCTGAAATCCGGCTATGCGGCCAAGAGCGGCAGCGAATACCTGCCCTATGACCATGCCATCAGCCAGTCGGACAATACTCTTAACAACCTGACCATCGAACCCTGCCCCCACACCGGCCTGGATAGCTCCGGCCGCTGCACCTACTGCGGTGCCACAGGCTTCGTGGCCACCGTGACCAAGGACGGCGTGACCGCCGGTTATACCGATTTCCTATCGGCACTCGACGAGATTTGCGATGGCAAGCGCGGCACATTGAAACTGCTGAAGGATGTACCCGTGGAGGAAGGTCACCCCTTTGGTAGGATAAGCGGCATCCTGGATCTGAACGGCAAGAATCTGGCGTGCGACCTGACATGCAGTCAGGGAAGCAGTTTGCAGATTGTAAACAGAGGCAGTGACATGTCCAGAATGGAGAGGCTGGAGGTGTGGAACGGCGCAAAGGTGACCATTGCCGATACCGCCGGAAGCATCCACTTCAATGTAGTGTGGGTTGAAATCGGCTCCGTAGCAGACCTGCTGCCCGAGGGCGGTGCCTACATTGCGCATGACGGAACCTGGATTTCCGCCGCAGATGCGGCCGCGATTCAATCCTTGGAAAAAGTAGCTGTGAAGGAAGCCCCCGTCAAGAGCGTGACCCTCACCGCCAACAAAACCACTGTCCCCTACGGCGAGAGCCAGACCGTGACCCTGACCGCTTCCTCCACGCATATCGAGGGCGTCACTCCCAGCTACGCCTGGGCTGAGGTGGCGTCTCACGGCGTTGTCTCCATGGGGGAAGACGGAACCAGCTTCACCCTGCCTGCGGGCGTGAACGTGGGCGAGCATACCTACCGGGTTTCCGTCACCGTGGGCGACTACACCCTGAGTAAGGATATCCAGATCACCGTGACCAAGGCTCCGGGCATTCTGGAAAACAAGGACTATCCCACCGAGTTTACCTACGGCGACACGGTTCCCACCCCCAAGGCCGAGAACTTCACCTCCAATCACCCGGACGGTACGTTCAGCTACCATTGGAAGACAGGTAATAATTCCGGGTTGGAACCGGGCGCGAATCCGGTAGACGCTGGTACCTACATCCTGTATGCGACTTGGACGGCAGGAACCAACCACACCACAGCCAGTTTGAGCCTGGCAGTCACGATTCACAAGGCCGCCCAGACCGCCAACATTGCGGTGGTCAACGAAACCATCTCCGGCAAGGGCGACGGCGGCGTGACCCTGCTGCCCTCCGCAGAGGGTTATGAAATCCGGAAGAAGGGCGAGACGACCTTTGAATCGATAGCGGCGTCCCAGGGTCAGACCTTTAAGACGCTTACCCCGGGAGTCACCTATGAAATCCGCCTGGCAGAAGCGAAGAACTACCTGCCCTCCGCTATTCAGGAGATCACCGCCCAGCCCGGCCGGAAGCTGAAAGTCACCCTGCCGGAGAATCAGAAAGGCTACACCCTGACGGCAAGCAAGACCCAGCTGGACTGGCACGAGGATGTGAAGCTGACCTTCCAACTGGATTCCGTGGGTGCGTATAAGGCCGCAGATTTTGGCATCTGGGCGGAAGCTGGAAGCGAGAAAACGAAGCTGACCCTCGGCAATGATGGTGCGGTCACACTGACTGCCCCCGAAAAGAATATCACCATCACCGTCACCGGCGTGAGGACGGACAACGTGGCACCCCAAGCCTCCATCCGGGGCAGACTGCGTAAGGACAGCGGTTACTATGTCAAGTGGGAGGGCTTCCGGGAGAACCCGGCGGACGACTATGTGAACGGCGATTTTGTGATTTCGGCAACGGATCGCCTCTCCGGCGTGGCCGACTTCTGGTACTACCTGTCCGACAAGCCCCTGACCCTGGAGGAACTGAAGGGAATGAACGGCGCTTTCTGGGCGCGGCCGGCGAATCAAGGCAAGGTGTCTATCACCGAGGACGGGGTGTACTACCTCTACGCCAAGGCGCTGGACAAGGCGAATAATGCGGGCTACGCCTGCACCGGCAAGCTGGTCAAGGAGAGCAATCCGCCCACCTTCTCCGGCGTGGAGAATGGGAAAACCTACTATGTGTCCCAGCAGATGGAGATTCATGACGACGGTATGCCGGACTGGTATATGACGAATGGCTCAATCGGAGAGGTTCCGAATGGCGGAAATGAGAATCCGATCAAGCTGCGGCTGCCAAACAACGGCAGTTCCTATACCTTCACGGTGGGTGACCGGTGCGGCAACGAGGCCACCATCACCGTGTACATGAAGCCCCTTTCCGACCTGACCCAGCCCCTGGATAGGATTCAGGAAAAGACAATTCGCAAATCCGACCGTGCCACCCTGGACGATGTGGAAGCGACCCTCAAGGGTCTGGATGTGACCTACGCCACCGAGCCGGAGAAGAAGGAAATTAACGATGCGCTGGCTCGGATTGCGGAGCTGCGTCAGGTTCTGGATCAGGTGGCGGCGGTAGAGGCGCAGATCGCCGCCCTGCCGGATTCCGTGGAGCCGTACCAGCAGACCGTGGAGGATACCCAGATCAAGCCCGCCCGGCAAGCCTACAGCGACCTGACCGACCACCAGAAGACCCTGGTGGACAGCACGAAGCTTGACAAGCTGGTTCGGCTGGAAGCTCAGCTGGACGCCTGGACGATTACCGAGGGCGACGGCCAGACCTGGTACAAGGGCAGCTGGAACCCCTTGAGTTTCACCGTCAACGGCCAGACCCGGAAATTTTCCAAAGTCCTCTTGGACGGCAAAATGCACATCACGGCGACTCCCAGTTTCCTGGCAGTCAGCGGTTCGATAGACGAACCGTTTACCCTGACGCTGAAGCCGGAGTTTTTGCAGGTCTGGATGGAGCCTGGCGAACACACACTCACGGTGATCTACGGGGAAAACAACAGCGGAACCGGCACAGTTACCTTCACCGTCGAGATACCTGCCAATTACCTGGATGTGACGAACAAACAGGAATTTGACGGCAAGACCACCGTGACCGTCGATGGGAAGGAATATCCCATTGAGGAAATGAACGGTACGCGTTATGTCAACCTGCCGGAAACCGGCGATCTGCTGACCATCTACTCCTTTAAGGACGGCACGCAAGAAGGCTCCTACACCAACTATCCTACGGGTATGCAGGTGTTCCGTATCACCCGCCAGGAAGGCGGCGCGAAGGCCGAGGAAATCACCGAGTTTGCGAATCTTCTGAACTATGCCGGCTGCTCCATCCGCCTTACCGGCACCAAGGGCATCCGCATGATCACCGGCATCGGCGAGAATGCGAGAACGGCCCTGACTGGTGCCCAGGGCCTGGGGGGCTACACCCTGGAAGAATACGGCACTGTGGTCATGCGGGGCGTAGGCACCCCCACCCTGGAAAACAGCAAAAGCCACAACTTCGCCTACAAAAAGGGCAAGGCTGACCCGATTTTCAGCAGAGCGAACGGGATGATCCAGTATACCAACGTTCTGGTGGGCTTCAGTCTGGAGGACTGCAAGGATACGCTGACCCTGCGGCCCTATATCAAGCTGAAGGATATGACCACCGGCGAAACCGTCACCCTCTACGGTGGCTGCGTCAGCCGGTCCATCGGCTATATCGCCAAGCAGAACGAGAATACCTACAAGCCCGGCACGGCAGGCTACAAGTACATCCATGAAATCATCGATGCCGTCTACGGCAAGACGGAGCAGGGAGGAGAAACCAAATGAAAAAATATATGGCCTTGCTTCTGGCCCTGTGCCTGCTGACGGCAGGCTGCGGAAAAGGGCAGGAGGCCCCCACAACGGAGCCTCCCGCCTCCACGGCCCCCACCACGCAGGAGACAGCGCCGGAGACCACCGCCCCGGAAACCACCGCACCCAAAACCAGGGAAGTCCAGGTCATGGGGGACCGCATCCCGGTGATCCGTCTGCTGCTGGAGGGGGGGCAGACCCTGGAGGTCACGGGCTATGAGGGGACCTATGCAAAGGTCACGGCGGAGAAGGAGGAGGGCCTTGTAGGGACGGGCTTCCTCCGCTTCCCGGATGAGCCCTTTGAGCGCCGCACCGCCTACGCCCTGTGGAATGCGGGGCTCTACCAGGACTTCTCCTGCCTGGGAGAACCCCTGGAAAAGCTGGCCACCAACACCAAATTGGAGGTACTGGAGGAACTGGAAAACTGCCTGTATGTACAGGCAGGGGAACAGACCGGCTTCGTACCCCTGGCCCAGCAGAGCCGCTACCCCTATCAGGCCCCGGCAGACAACGGCTCCGGCAGCTCCGGCGGCTCCGGCAGCTCCGGCCCCCAGGACGGCGGTGACATCACTCTGATGCACCCCGGCACCCTCCGGCTTCTGGCTGACAAGGTGAAAACCGGCGAAGCCAAGGTGAAGGTCTCCGGCGTGCCCCTGGTGCTCCGGTTCTGCGATTACGGGGACAGGGTTTCCGTCCTGGAATCCGGCACCGCCCCGGAGCTTCCGGGCTACACCGCCATCCTGGAATCTGACGGCACCACCGCCTATATTCCCACAGCCTGGCTGGCCGATGCCCAGACCTTCACCCCCTGGGAGGGGTATGCGGGCAGTAACTGCAAGCTCTACGAACACTACCTGCTCCTTGGCAAGGAGGTCAAGACTTTGTATACCAACAAGCCCCTGACGGTACTCTGGGACACAGGCCTCACCGCCCTGGTCCAGGCAGATGGGGAGCGGTTCTACGCCGCCTCCGCCACCCTGCGCCAGACCCCGCTGGTGGTAACCCCCGCCCCGGAAAGCGGCGGCAGCAGCGGCGGCTCCTCCGGCGGCAGCGGCGACCTGTGGACACCACCGGCGCTGTAACAGCCAATAGCCCCACAGAGATTGCCTCACTAAGGTCTCAAATGGGTCAAAATAGCCTAAAAGAAGCTGTCATTGCGAGCCAGTGACCGACGTCACTGGCGTGGCAATCTCCCGGATAGAAGTAAATCCCCTCGATTTTCGGACGTAATTGTTCGAAAATCGGGGGGATTGCCACACCAGTCTGCGGACTGGTTCGCAATGACAGACATTTCCTCTAATTGGGCACTTTGTCTTTTTGAGACAGCCCCCTTTGCTTTTTCACAGGCTGCTTTTCCTGAGACAACCCCATTCGCATCTTGTAAAATTACGGATACCGTCTGCTGTATCCGGTTATCATTGTGTTTCCAAATACATATAGTCGGAAATTTTTGCTTTCTGCTTTTGTTTTAACTGCTTGTATGGCTTTATTGGCTTTTGTTCCATAAATTAATCATCCCACAAATGCGATTGCAGGTAAGCGTCCATACGGCGGTTGTATCGAAACTGCACAGAGGGAATGTTCTCTCCATCCAGAATAGAGGAAAACGCTTCCTGATGGATTTCCGAAAATTCCTGGTCATGGTGGAACAGGTTGTTCATAGCCATCAGAGCAAATACAGCATCGGGATATTTTTCGGCAAGCCGATCATAACTATCGCCATCTGCATGAAGCAGCTCCGACAATCCGGGAATCTCCATCAGCACCGGGGTGGCTTGGTCTAAATATTCTTGAAGCGTATGGGCGTGGATGGTTACAGACATAAAGTCATTCCTCCTGTGTTGCGCACTGGAACTCATTATACCATCAGAGAGAGGGAAAACAAGACTTGACTTTTGGAGATATTCTGCTATCCAATCACGGCCCTTAGGTGATTGGAGGTCAGGGTTTTGCTCTTATCAATATAGCCCATAGCGGCTTCTTCCGTGGGGAATAGCCGATGTGCTTTTACCTTGGTAGCTCCTCTGCAGTCTGTGAATTTGAAGGTAATGATGTCACCACAGATATAGGTGATTTTGCCCTCCCGGATATAGCGGCCACTTTCGATAAGATAGGCAATGTCGCCAACTCTATATTTTTGAATCATGTGTATCAGCTCCTTGGACTACACTATACCATAGAACCGCTTGCTGTTCAATTGACATACCGAACAAATATTCGCTATTGGCATTGGCACAAAATATGTTTGGCAGAGAAAGACTAAATTTTCACGATTGTGTTGTTCGGAGATTCTTAATATGATATTCTATTAACAGATATAATTTGAAATCGTGTGCCGATAAAGGAAGGATAGTACATGACAAGAAAGCAGTGGTTTGAGTGGGTAAAGGAAGAGTACGACACAGACCCCGACTATCCCTGGCAAGACTGGAATGCTGTGCTGCGACACAAGGACAGTCGAAAGTGGTATGGCCTGGTAATGGAGATAGAGCGTTCCAAGCTGGGATTGCCTGGTGATGGTGTCGTTGATGCGTTGAATGTAAAATGTGACCCAAGAATTATCGGTTCATTATTAGGCCAGCCCGGATATTTTCGGGCTTACCACATGAATAAGGAGCAGTGGATCACCATTTTACTGGATGATACAGTACCGGAAAATCAGATTCAGGAATTGGTGAGACTGAGTTACGAAATGACACGCCAGCGGCGTGGAAAAACGAGATGAATTTCTAGTGGCAAGCAGTGTCTGGGTAGCACCCAGACGAAAAATGCTTGTTGGGGAAAATTCCCCAAGCCCCAAAGATCATCCCAGCGCTGCGGGATGGCTGCGCATTCTTGCAGAATGCTTGAAGAAATCCAAATAGAAAAATAAAGGCACAGGAAACAGTTTGCCACTCTGTTCCTGTGCCCTCATTTTTCGTTGGATACCAATGTTCAGCTATGATTGGGTTCCTCGGAGTTCTCCTTTTCATGCTCGCGTTGGTGGCAGGCAGCTTCTTTTTCGGACAGTTCAAAGAACACCTCTGTGTTGTGAAGTGCCTTTTGATACTCCTGCATCTGCTCTCTGACAAGTCTGTACTGCGCATACAGGGCCTTTTTCTGCGTCAGGGTAGAAGCGTATTCTTCGGAAAGTGCTTTGACCTTTGGAAGCTTGGAGACGTTCATTTTTTCAAAAGCGTCCTTTGCCGCTTTGTGAAGTGTGATTTCTTCACGGTGGGCCTCAAAGAATGTTTTGCTATACCCAGCTTTCCGATAGGCAATATACGCATCTCTCGTTTTGGCATAGTTTACAATATGCTTTTTCAGGGCAGCAATTTCTACCAGCCGCTGTTCGGCGGCTTTCAAATCCTTGGCAATGCGGTCAAACTCAGATGCGGCGGTATCTGCTTTTTCCTGAAGCTCCTCCATGGAACCAATCTCTTGTTCTTTGAGGAAAATTCTGGTTTTGGCCATCTGCTTTAGATTATATGTGGTTGCCCACCGCTGATACCCGGGCCCCTTGGCACGAATCCGCTCATCAAGTTCAACCAGAAGCTTGAATTTTTGATTCTCCAAAATGACGGGCTTTTTCTTCCTGGAATGATGCTGTTTGGTCCCAGAGATTACGGTCTGAATATCTTCTTCCGTATAACCTTCCCCGAGAGAACATAATCGGATAAAACGCTGCTGTCCTTTTCCCCGGACGGAAATAAATTTTCCACGCCTTACTTCATATCCGTTTCCTTCAAGCCGAGAAAGAAAGTCAGGGAAATTTTTAGGAGGCTCCTTCAAAATTGAATCGATCAATTCCCGTAGAACATCCCGATGGGAAACACGATTTTCCCGAACTGCTTTCTTCGCACGCTGGGAATAAGGAACGTTCTCAATGATGGAGAGCCCATGCTCCATGCAGATAATATCACTGAGCCGCTGGACAGCCAGCCCAGAAAAATAGAAGTTCTTGAATTTGTGCGTACAGTCCAGCGAAGTGGAGTTGAAAATAATATGATTGTGAATGTGCGCCCGGTCTGTATGCGTTGCAACGAGAAAGGCTTGCTTTCCCTTGGTAAACCGTTCGGCAAGCTCCATTCCAACCGCATTAGCTTCTTCCGCTGTGATTTCTCCAGGCTTAAAGGATTGGCGGATTTGGTAGGCAATCACATCGTTTTTGGGATGCTTGCCGGTGATGTGCTGGTACTGACGTTTGGAAAGCAGAAATTCCTCATCGACTGTCATGGGGTCACATTGATACCCAGTGACCAGCTCACCCTTTTCGGTTTTCTCTGGATTCTGTGCATAGTCTGTCCGATCCTTTAGGCTCTGGGCGATTGTTTTTCCTTTGTTGATATGCAGTGCGATCAGCCGGGTAGCGGCCATTTCTTTTTATCCTCCAATGTAAAAATAGGCCACCCTGCAAGAAAGCAAGGTGGCCAGATGATAAAACCCCTTTAGGACTGAACAAAACTTTTCAGAATGGAATAGCACCAGTCCAAAAAAGTTTCGACCAAGACAGCACCAAATAGTGCGGCGATGCAGCAAAGCTCAATAATACCAAGGAGAAAAACGTGGTTCCATTGCTGACTTACCACAGAATAAACGCCACAGCCGAGAACGAAAAGAATCAATGGACTGAGAACATACCCGGAAAGATTGCTGAGAATTTTCACGAGGAAAGCCATAATAGAAAAGACAGCCATCAACGGCAGGGACAGCAGCTTAAACGGTAATTTTATCAGAGCAAACATACACTTTGCACTCCTTTCCCTTGTATTGTAGGGCATTGTTTTTCAAAACGCAAGGATGCCGCACTGAGGGCAGGCATCTAATCCGCTGTCATTCAATACTGGCAAGCCGGATGTGAATCTCCTTTAGCTCAGACCAGATTTGCTCAAAGCGGATTTTCAAATCCTGAATATCTTCCAGGTAGATGCTCCCTGTTTCGTTTGCTTTCTTGGCGTACTGGTTCAGATTGTTGCTGGCGTAGCGCATAAGAGAAACAACCTTTTTGAGGTCGCCAAGGTCAAGCCGAATACAATATCCGTCCAGCGCCATTTTTCGCAGATAGGCTGCCATATTGTGAGTACCAAGCTCCTGCATTTTCTCACGGATTGCGTTCAGCTCTGCCTTGCTTACACGGAAATGAAGCATCTGGTCTTTTTCTCTCATGTGCGTTCCTCCAGGCTCTTGGAATCACTGTGCTTATGGGGCGGGATGGATGCAGAGCGACGATGCAAATCCTCCAGAACAGAAGGCCGCTCATCTGGTGCGGCTTTGCTTTCATCTTGCTCCGTGGTTTGTTTGCCGTCCATGTCCAACAGTGCGTTCAATTCTGCAAGCCGTTGACTCTTTTGCGCCAATTCAGCTTCCTGCGGGAATGGCTTGCCCAATTCTGCCTTTGTAAATTCCATCTGCGATTGAAGATTTTCAAGCTGGTTTTTGGAAGTGATCAGCTGCTGCGGCAGCTCTCTAAGCGCATTGTCAATCCGAATAAGATTGCCTCGGGCATCATTGCCGAGGGTCACTTGGTGAGAAAACGCGGAGGATAAAGTCAGAATACGGTCTTTTCCAAAATTTTCCAATGTGGCTGTTATATGGAAGCCACGGTAAGTGCCGATTGAAACAGGCTCCAATCCGATTGCCTTTTTGACGGCATCCAGCAGGGCGATTCCGGCAGCCTCCTTGTCCGAAAGTGCGTTCCCGTCAATGACCATGGGAGAAATCCCGTCCTCCGGATGCGGATGGGATTCTGCAAGATGAATGTCTGCTTCCAGTCCGGTAATGATGCTTTGCAGCTTTTGAATTTGCTCCGGGAAGTATTTTAGAAGATTATCTTCCATGCGGAACTGCTGACTCAGATGGTCGGCCTTTAGAACCTTCAGCCGGGAAACCTCAATATCCAAATCCATCTTCTCCTTAATCTGTGGATTCCCGGCGCACAATGCTTTGATTTCCGCAAAGGACAGAGCGGTTTCATCCACGTCATCGCAGGAGCGCACCGGAGATTTTGAGGTCATAATTTGGCTGATGAATTTTTGCTTATTCTCCACTGTCTGCCACAGATAGGAGTCAAAGGTTCCCTCTGTGATATACCGATAGATGTGTACCTGCTTGTTACGGTTTCCCTGACGAATGATGCGTCCACTGCGCTGCTCCAAATCGCCGGGACGCCAGGGACAATCCAAGTCGTGCAAGGCAATCAGTCGATCCTGGACGTTCATACCGGCACCCATTTTGAAGGTGCTGCCCATCAAAACACGCACCTGCCCAGTACGCACTTTGGCAAATAGTTCCTTTTTGCGGGCTTCGGTGTTGGCTTCGTGAATAAACGCAATCTGTTCCTCCGGGATGCCGCCCGCAATCAGTTTTCCGCGAATGTCATCGTAGACCGTAAAGGAGGAATCGGAGGAATTGAGTGCGGCAAGCGGATCGGTGCTTTGTGTGCTAGGAAAGTCACTCTGTTCCGGCAAAGTTTTCCTGACAGGAGCCTGGGATTTCGGTGTCGAAATATCACAAAAAATTAACTGGGTCAGCTTGTCGGCGGCACCTTCCCGCCAGATTCTCAGCACATTGTCAACACACAGATTGACCTTTGTTCCGGGTTCATCCGGGAGATACGGATTGATGATTCGCTGATCCAATCCCAGCTTTCGACCATCGGAGGTGATTTTGAGCATATTGTCATCCTTAGAATCGACTCTGCTGCTATGCACTGCGGCAGCACGTTGGGAAAGCTCCTGGACAAGTTCTTTCTGTGTTTGGGTGGGCTTGGCAACCTCGTTGTGATAAATCGCTTCTGGGCGTGGAAGATTCAGTTGGTCAGCTGTTTTAACATCCGCAGCTTCTTTCCAGATGTTGATAAGCTCTGGAAGGTTATAGAACTTGGCAAACCGCGTTCTTGCTCGATAGCCGGTTCCCTCCGGCGCAAGCTCAATGACGGTTTTGGTCTCACCGAAGTGGGCAGCCCAGCAGTCAAAATGGCTCCAGCCCTTTTCCCGGAGCGTATCACTTTGCAGATACCGCATCATGGTGTAAAGCTCTGTCATGGAATTGCTGATGGGGGTTCCGGTTGCAAAAATAACACCTCGACCACCGGTTTTTTCGTCCAGATACTGACACTTCATATACATGTCAGAAGACTTCTGGGCATCTGTGGTTGAGATTCCGGCGACATTTTGCATTTTAGTATAGAGGAAAAGATTCTTGTACCCATGTGCCTCATCCACGAACAGGCGATCTACACCCAGCTGTTCAAAACACACAACATCGTCTTTCCGTCCACCGTCCATCAGCTTTTCCAGGCGAGCGCTCAGGGACTTTCTTGTGCGTTCCATCGATTTCACCGTGAAACGCTCAGCTCCGCTGGCTTTCAACTCCTCAATGCCTTCCTCAATTTCTGCAATCTGCTGCTCAATCACTGCCTGCTGACGTTCCAAGGACATGGGAATCTTTTCAAATTGGGAGTGCCCGATAATGACCGCATCATATTCACCGGTGGCGATTTTGGAGCAAAAGGTTTTTCGATTGGCTGGTTCAAAATCCTTCTTCCGGGCTACCAGAAGGTTGGCGGAAGGATATAGCCGCAGAAATTCGCTTGCCCACTGCTCAATCAAATGGTTGGGAACCACAATCATGGACTTGCTGCAAAGCCCCAGACGCCTGCTTTCCATGGCTGCGGCGACCATTTCAAAGGTTTTTCCACTGCCAACCTCATGGGCCAGCAACGTATTCCCACCATACAGAATATGGGCGATGGCATTCCTTTGGTGTTCCCGCAATGTGATTTCTGGGCTCATTCCGCCAAAATTGATATGCGAACCATCGTATTCTCTGGGACGGTCAGAATTGTAACGCTCATTGTAGAGCTGAACCAGTGTTTGCCGCCGCTGCGGGTCTTTCCAAATCCACTCCCGGAATGCGTCCTTAATGGCCTGCTGCTTCTGCTGTGCCAGGGTTGTTTCCTTTTGGTTCAATACCCTACGTTCATTCTTGTCCTCATCTATCACTGTGTCGTAGACCCTGACATCACGCAGGTTTAGAGATTCCTGAAGAATTTGGTAGGCATTAATTCTGGAAGTTCCGTAGGTGGTGTTGGCGTTTACGTCCCGGAAGCTGACGTTCTTTTTCCCTGTGATGTTCCATTCCGCTGTATAGGAGGAATAGTTGACCTGGATGGACTGACGCAGATAAATAGGCGGCTGAAGGAGTTCCTCCATAAACTCCTGAATATATTTTTTATCAATCCAGGTAGCGCCCAGCCGGACATCGATTTCAGAGGCATCCAAATCCTTTGGCTGCGCCTTTTCCAATGCAGCAACGTTATCCTGAAATACCGCATCTTTTTGGGCGGCCTGTCTTGCCTGGGCAAGCTTTTTGCGTACATTGCCGGAAAGATATTCATCTGCCGTGACATAGTGTGGAATGGAATTCTCAGAAAAATCAGGAACCTGGAAGATAACACCACGGAGTTCCGCGGCCAGATCGGCGGCAGACTTTCCAGACAGTTGGGACATATAATCCATATCTACACAGGCGTGCTCTGCAATGGATACGGCCAGAGCTTCCGATGCTGTATCTACAGAGGTGACAGCGCGGGCCTGACGGATGGTGCGCTTTGTAAACATATCTGCTTTCCGAAGGAACTTGTTGTCCTCATCTAGCACCTCCAGACTGCACAGCAGGTAATAGGAGCTGTCATCTGAAAAGGCCATACGATTTCCTTTGGAATTGATGAGACCATATTTTTTAGAAAAGCCATCGTACAAACTGTTCAGATCTGCCTGCTTTTCACGAATATCAGCGTCAGGAGTCAGGTAGTTCATTTGAAGGTCAATGAGTGCTCGAACACAGTCACGCAGCCCAATCATACCTTTGACCCGTTCTTTGGCCACGTTGCTCAGCTCAGGCCGCACCATAACGCTGTTTTCCCGGAAATACACCTCTCCATCCACAAGAGCGTAGGAATAGTTTTTTACATCCGGGTCAGCGGGAATGGTGTCCTGAATTGCACCGCCATCGCCTAGATCAGGCAGCTCCGCTTCCAGGTAGCTGCCATGAATGTCCTGTACCGCTTCATGGAGCTGCTGCGCAAGAGAAATATCCTCCAAGGGCTCCACGGTGTAGTCGATGCCATGGGCGGTGCTTTCGGAGCTGTTTTTGCCCATGACCATTTCCGGGTGTTCCAGAAAATAGCTGTTGATGGCGAAGCCGTCTTCGGTTTGTCCAAGATACACCCACTCCGGCTCCAAATCCAGTGCCCGTTCACGCTTTTGCAGGAACAGAATATCCGAAACCACTTCCGTACCGGCGTTGGCCTTGAAGGCGGTGTTGGGAAGCCGGATAGCGCCCAGCAGCTCCGCTCTTTGGGCAAGGTACTTCCGGACATTGGGGTTCTGAGCGTCCATGGTATAGCGGCTGGTCACAAAGGCCACAATGCCGCCGGGACGCACCTGGTCCAGCGCCTTGGCGAAAAAATAGTTGTGAATATTGAAGCCCAACTTGTTGTAGGCGGGATCGTTGACCTTGTACTGCCCAAAGGGTACGTTGCCAATGGCAAGGTCAAAAAAGTCCTTCCGCTCGGTGGTTTCAAAGCCGCCGATGGTGATATTGGCCTGTGGGTACAGCTGTCTGGCGATCCGCCCGCTGATGGAATCCAGCTCCACACCGTACAGGCGGCTGTTGCGCATTTCCTCCGGGAGCATACCGAAGAAGTTGCCCACGCCCATAGACGGCTCCAGGATATTGCCGGTTCGGAAGCCCATATTTCCGATTGCTTCATAGATGGCGCGGATGACCGTGGGGCTTGTATAGTGGGCGTTCAGGGTAGACGCACGGGCGGTGGTGTATTCCTCCGGGGTAAGCGTGGAGCGCAATTCGGCAAATTCCTCCGACCAGGTGGGCTTACTTTCATCAAAAGCATCCGCAAGACCGCCCCAGCCAACGTAGCGGGATAGAATTTCCTGTTGTTCCGGGCTGGCCTGTAACCCCTCTTGCTCCAAATTTTTCAGCAGACGGATGGCAGCCATATTGGCCTGAAACTTCGCCTTTGGGCCACCGGTGCCCAGGTCATCATCGGTGATACGGAAGTTGCGGGCATTCCTGCGGAGATTTTCCTTGTATTCTTCATAAGAGGCTTGTTCCGCATCGGCAACACTGGGAAATTCCTGCCACTTTTCGTCAATGGGAATGGACACCGGAGTGTTTTGGACGGGAGGTGTGGTTCCCTCTGTGCGGAGTGTTTGCACGACAACATCATAGGGGAGATTGTTTTTTTCGCCGGGATAGACAGCTACTGTTTCGGCGGATGTTACCGGTTGGATCGACTGCTTTTCCTGTTCCTCAACATATTCTCTTATAAAGGCAATGGATTCCGTGCGGAAAATGGGAAAGCCGGTAGCATTGGAGAAGGTAATATCCTGGAAATTTACAGAGCTTGAATCCAGATTTACCCGGTCAACCAGGAAGGTGCGCCCGTCAATCTCAAAGGTCGTTTCATCCGGTATCAGGTTTTCTCTGGCAAATTCTTCGTCGGAAATCCGTTGAACATCCTCCATGACCATGCGGATAGAGGGATTGTTGTTCAGCTTTTCCGATTCTGTCGGTTCATGCCAACGGTGACTTTCCAATTCGTCGCCCGAAACATGGATCAGGTCGCTGAAATCGAGGTTTTCCAGTTCATTGTCAATCAGCCCTTGCAACGAGCTGTACTGCTGTGTCTCCAGATGTTCATCATCCAAATACCGCTCCAGCCGGTGATTCACAAGGTCGATGTTCACCTGAATGGGAATCTCATCATCGGTGATGGTGGTATCGGCGATACCAATCTTTGCCATGTCGCTGAAATCTGCTTCAGAACCGTACTCGCGCTGGCAGAACTCGGAGATCAGCCCTTTTGCGCGTTCCATAAGTGCCTGCTCGGCCTTCCCTTGCAGTTCCAGTCGATACGCCTCCGCCTGCCATTCGCTCGTAAATTCTTCAGTCACGCCCTCCGAGTCCACATAGTAGCCATGAGTCTCATCGTCCCACACGGCATACAGGGTACGAAAGCCACGATCAAGTTCTACCACATGGAAGCGTTCAGCGGGGTCGATGGTCATTTCTTTCTGCTCCGTGGCTGTGAAATAGCCGGTGTCGAAATAGCGTTCAAAAGTGGTACGATCTACGCTGACCGGTGCTTGTTCCGGGACACTTGGCAGTGTGTACCAAATATTATCCTCATCTACACGCTCGATTACCATAAGGGTATCCTGCTGCCCGGCTGCGGTGGAGGAGAAAACATCGCCTACGCGATAGGCAATCCCCAACGGTGTCGTGAAAACCGGCGCATCCAGCTCTATGCCACGTCTGTGCTGAATCTTGGAAAGGTAATCGATAGCGTTGGCTTGTTCCGCAAAGCGAAGTACCTGGCCGTCCTCCTCATAGAAGCGGTCGAGAGCTGAATCCCAGATTCCGGTAATACCGCCCTCATTGGGATACAGGCGGATAGAAAATCGGTTCGGCGCATCCATGCGAGCTTCCTGTGCCGCAATCTGCTCCACGTCTGCCATGACCTGCTGGACGAAGGGGCTGTTGCGATTGGCCTCCGCATCCACAATGCGCCCATCCACAATTCCACGCTGGGCAAGCGCTTCCCGGAGGGCGATGGGATCAATATCGTCAAAATTGTCGTATTCCTGCTGCGTGTAGAATTTGTCTGCCTTGATGAGCTGGGCAATGCGCCGCTGCACCTTTGACCAAGGCAGTACGGCGGGTTCAGAATTGCCCACAGAGATTTGCAGCGGCTTGGAAGTATCCTTCAAGCCGTACTCCCGCGCCAGCCATGCAGCGGTATCCTTCTCTCGTCCATGCTGCGCCATATAGCGAATGACTGCTTGCTTGCTCTCAATCCTGCCGTTCCATTGCTGCAAGGCTTCGTCAATGTCCGCCTGTGTGACCTTATAGGGCGAGGGCGTTACCGTCGTTGCCAGCGTGGGGTACAGCTCATCCAAAAGCTCCTGATGCAGCCGGTTATGGAAGGTTGGCATATCAAAGTACAGCTTTGTGAGCTGCAAATCATCACTGGCATTGACAATGCGCCGGATTGCAGCAGCACCCTCCAGATAGGCGTTTTCCCGGTCAGAATTGCGACAGGCGTTGACAAAGGCTTCATCTTCAACAAGTGCGTTGCCCACAGTCAGCTTATACTTCTCAAACAGCTCGGCTATGGTTGGCTGCGGCGCATCAACAGTAGGGTAACGGAGTGTACCGTCTGCACCTAATTCCGCTTCCTGTGCGTCAATGGTAGCCTCCGCCTCATGGTCAGCAGAGCGCAGGGTATAGACGCGGCGCTCACCTCTAAAGTCCGGCGCTGCGGCAATGGTTACATCGTATTTGCCCCGCAGTTCCTCCACATAGTTCTCCAGATTGTGCGCCGGAACGCCGCACATAGCAATACGGCCAGCACCGGGTATCGCTCTTGTGGTAAGGTTGAGGTCAAGCAGCTCCGCCGCCTGTTTTGCGTCCTCGCCGTAAATCTCAAAGAAATCGCCCACTTGAAACAGCACGATGTCGTCCGGGTGGGCGGATTTTATCTCGTTGTAAGCCCATTCAGCGGGCGCAGATTCTTTTGAAGTAGGCTCGGCGGTTTCTGCGGGCAATGCCTCCGCTGTTTCCGGCTGAGCTTCCACGGATGCATCGGAAGTGATTTCTTGGGGCTGATTCTGCTGGCTTGCTTCCTTTGGAGGAATGAGCCGCCCGGATTCTGCCAGAGCATCGTAATACTTGACCACCTTCGTCCATGGAAGCTCTATGCGGGGGCAGTTCGGCTTGCTGTAGCGAATGCCTCTTCCGTCAGTCCAGACATCACTCATAAAATTGCGGGAGAGTGCGTTGTTACCACCGCTGATACCGTATTCATTTTTCAGAAACTCCAGCTTTTCCTTTGCGGTGTGCGGCGTCTGGTAAAAAGCGTAAATTCGGGAGCTGCGGCCAGATAGATGCTCGTTGATTTCATCCTCGGTGATGAAGCCTTTCTCCGGTGGCAGCGCTGCCAACTCGCTGACGTATTCTCGCCGGGGAAGAGGGTATTCTTCCAGTGGGCGAATCAGCTTGTTGGGGTTATACACCTGAAAACGCATCATGCTCTTGTCAGCGTCGCAGGCATCCCGGAAGACATAGACCTGGTTCATGATCGTCTGGTAGGATTGCGGGTCAGACAGCAGATTCATGAGCTTTTCCGTTTCTTCCGGGAAACCACCCCGGAGAGAGCGAACAATGCTCATATACCCCGCTTCCACAGCCTTCTTGCTTACATCACGGGACATATACCAAAGCTGTTCTGCAAGCTGCCGCTTTTCAAAAGTTCCACACTCGGCCAGTTCCACATTGGTGGCGAACCGTCCCTGTTCCAGCAGTTCTCCAATTCGGACGGCAACATTTTCCCAAGAGAGAATCTGGGCATTGGGGGCATACCGGGCGGTGCTGCCATAGGACAGGCGCATACCGTCCTCGGAGTACCATGCGCTTACTTTCTGACCGCCAAATTGCAGGCCATAGCCGCCGTGGTAGGTCTTTTTCAGGAAATCTACCAGATCGTCCTGCGGCTGCTGCTTGGCGTATTCAATGGCGACCCGCATCCGGTGGTTTTGCGTGTTGCTGCCATAGCGGAGGAACTGGTCAATATACTCCTGGGGCATGGAAAAAGCGGAGGGTGCCGCTTGGACACGCTCCGCTTTGTCGATAGTTTGGATTTGTTCGTATTCGCTTGCAAAGAACGAAACCTGTTCTCCCTCAAAAGGGGGGTCTTCGATGATTAGCCGTAAATCAGCTCTCGGCAGATTACTTCCTCGACCTGGGCTTTCAGGCTGTTCATGTGCTGTACCCAAGCCATCTGGTTCTGCGCTTTGTCCGGTGCCGGGTTCTGCTCCAGCAGCTCCGCCATCATCCGATTCAACCGCTCCTCGGCGGTCTGCTGAATCTCCAGAAGGTGCGGAAATAGCTGCTGGCGCATTGCCAGAATGCTGTACAGCGTCGGATTCTGCTCCTTCAGGAAGCTCCGGCGCATCCGCCCGTACTTGTTCAGAGGAATCTGGGGTGTGGGTTCCAGTTTGATGTTCGGGATCAGATAATCCCCGTTGCGAATGTAAGTCAGTTGGCTGTTCATATTGAGTGCTCCTTTCCTGATTGCGGTCATAGCTTCTGACGGTTCTTTCAATTTGACGAAGCACCTCGGACGAAATCGTATTGACTGCGGTTCCCAGTGCGGCGGCTGCTTGCGGCGTGTTGAAATCTGCTACGTCCGAAAGGTCTTCAAGGCCGAGATAGTCATCCGGGTTTCCAAGACAGCGGCTAATAAGCAGATATAAAACGCTGTTTGAGAGTGCTTTCCGGAAGTTGATTCCCAGTGCATCTGTATCATACACGCTTAATCCACTGCCATCAAGGATATGGACAATCTGGGCACTGTTTTCTTCCCAATACGCAGAAGCCATTTGCATTGACAGAAGCTCCAGATGGTTTTCGAGCGCACCAACATCATCTGGGATACCGTAGCGCCGATCCAAATCCTGGACGATTGCATTTTCGTGCTCCTTGCGCATTTCCCAAATGTTGGGGGTTCTGGAATTGATACGAGTGCCGGTATCCGCAATGTCAAACAGATAGCGCACACGGACGCTTTCACCGCTGTTATCCAGGACGGCAATGCCCACAGCCCCCCGTTTGATATATCGGTGCATCTTTTCATTCCAGATTTCATAGCTGGCCACAGCGGTGGCATCCGGCCTTTGCAGATAGATTCCGATTTGCTCATCATAGGAATACTTGTAAAAACGTCCTGCAAATCTTAAAAAATGCGTCCAGTTTTCGTAGCTTTGGGTGCTGTTGGCGGCGATAAATTCACTAAGCTGGGCAAGAGACTTTCGCTTGTCTTCCATGGTATCCTCCATTTCTTATAGATTGCGATATAGGTCAATCCTTTCAAAATCTGCATCGGATAAAGAAGCTAATTTTTGAAGAACCGACGCAGTTAAGCGGTACAGATGGGAATCCTCTGGATTTTTCAGATCCAGTTTTGCGGACATTTCTTTGAGTGCTGTTATCAGTCCCAATCTTGTGCCGGGACTGTATAGCATCATCAGGATTTCTTTCTCCTTTGTAAAATCCATAAAAACCAACTCCTTTTTCATTTGAAATTTTAGAAAGGCAAACTGTAGTGGAATCGAGTTATTGCAAAAATTGCAATAACTGAGCACATTACTTACTTGCGGCTGCCACTGTTGGGAAACTCCATTCGGAAAACAGGCTTCCCATCTTCTTCAATGTCCATAAGGACATCCGCTGTGAATACCTTTCCGGTTCTGGGGCTTTTGCAGTCCTTCAGCCGCACACGTTTTTCCCGCAAGAGCTTGGCTGCCATGTACTCGGTCATGGGCTTTTCGATTTTCCGAAAGTACGCACTGTTCTTCCAAAGAACAAACCGGCATTCCCGATTCCGGCAGGCCCAGCCAATATCCTTGGAAACGACTTCGCTTCCGCAGTGGGGGCAAGCTCCAATTACATTGCTGCGTTTCATAAGTGCATCTGCTCCTTCTACAATTTCATAGTGGTTGGTTAAATCTGTTATCATCTGGGAAATTTCCTGCATGAACTGTTCGGACGTATACTGTTCATGCTCAATCTGAGAAAGCTTGTTTTCCCATTCGGCGGTCATGGAAGGGGACTGAATCTGTTCCGGGGCAACGGTGATCAACGCCTGCCCAATTGCCGTTGGCAGCAGGTGCTTGGCCTTCCCGGAGCCTTTGCGTTCCAGATAGCCCTTTTTCACCAGCTTTTCGATGGTTGCGGCCCGTGTCGCGGGGGTTCCGATTCCTTTTCGCTCTGCATCGGAGGGAAACTCGTCTGCACAGGCTGTTTCCATTGCCTGCAAAAGCAGATCTTCGGTGAAATGCTTGGGCGGTGTCGTTTTCCCCTCTTTGATTTCGTATTTGGAAACCGGAAGAACTGTGTCTGCATCCAAATTTGGGAGGGAAGGTGTATCGCTCTGTTTCTCCGGAAAATACTGTTTTGCAATGCCTTTCCAGCCTTCACAGATGCTTTCTTTTCCGGTGAAAGTGAATTCCTCTCCGGCACATTCTGCTGTGACAGTTACCTCCGTAAAGCGGTAAGGCGCTCCAACAGAGCAAAGCAACCGCACGGCAATCAGCTTTAAGAGTTCTCGCTCCCCTTTGGGCAGGGCCTCCATGGCATCTGCGGTCAGTGTCAGCGTTGGAATAATCGCATGGTGGTCTGTAACTTTATGATTGTTCATGACCTGTTCAGGCCGCAATGGGACTTCACCGGACACATGGAGCAGTGCCGCTACCTGTGGAACCAGCTGTGCTAAGGTAGGCTCCATATCCTCCGTAAGGTAGCGGCTGTCTGTTCTGGGGTAGGTGACCAGCTTCTTTTCGTAGAGAGACTGCGTATAGTCCAGGGCCTGCTGTGCGGTGAAACCCAGTAGGCGATTGGCATCCCGCTGGAGGGTGGTCAAATCGTAGAGAGCAGGCGGCTTTTCGGCGTGTTCTTTTCGTGTAACAGAATGAATCATGGCATACTCCGCATTTTTGCAGGCACTTAGAATCGCGGCGGCATCTTCTCTGGTGGAGAATCGCTGACTGTCCAGGTTTATTCCGTTCGCATTGAGCCGAACGGTGTAAAACTGTTCCGGGGAAAAGGCCGCGATTGCAGCCTCCCGCTGAACCGCCATTCCCAGAGTTGGGGTCATGACACGCCCAATACTCAGAGGCTGACCATACAGGCAGGAAAAGAGCCGGGTGGCGTTGATGCCGATGATCCAGTCGGCCCGCTCCCGGCATAGGGCAGCATGGTATAGAGAATCGTACTGCGAGGAGGACCTCAAATTTTGAAAACCCTCCCGAATTGCGGAATCCTCCATGCTGGAAATCCAAAGACGGTCAAAAGGCTTTGTACACTGGCACTGATGATATACGAGCCTGAAAATCAGCTCTCCTTCCCGCCCGGCATCCGTTGCACAGATAAGCCGGTCAACATCAGAGCGGTTCATCAGCTTTTGCAGAATTTGAAACTGCTTTTTTGTGCTTGCTGCAACCTGATATTGCCATTTCTCGGGGAGAATGGGCAAATCCTCTTTTTCCCATTTTTCATAGTTTCCATAGGCGGTTGGCTGCGCCAGCTCCACCAGATGACCGATGCACCAGCTGACGAGATACCCATTTCCTTCCAGGTATCCGTCATTGCGCTGGCTGGCACCAAGCACACCGGCGATAGACTGGGCAACAGATGGTTTTTCCGCAATGACCAATTGAGGCATTGACGTTCCTCCTTTTCGTGATATGTACATAAAGCGCACAGCGAGTGGGCCTCACTGTGCGCTTGCTTTCCTTATTCTTCTTCCATTTCATCCGGAAGCTCGAAATCATCCTCCTCCGGGTAGTCTGCATCAGGATCAGGCTTTTCCTGCTGAGACTTCTTTTTACTCTTTTGGAGCAGAACAAAGCCGCCTACACCCATTGCTGCAAAGAGCAGCAGGGGCAAAAGCGCGGACAGATTGCTGCTGCCTTTGTCCTCACTGGTTGCCGGAGGCTCTGTAGGCTGCGTCTGGGGCGGCTCGGTGGGAGCCGGTTCTGTGGGTTCCTGGGATTCGGTATTGTCCTTCAGCTCATCTTCGTCCAGCAGACTGAGCAGGTCCGCTTCATCAACCTGGTTTAGGAAGTGTACCGTCTGGTTCCCATTGTCATCCCGGTCAATGATGATATAGAAATAGTTACCGTCTCTGGTAGTTACGGTGATAAACTGCTTGCCGCTGGAAGTGACCATATCATCGACAAGATTCATGTTGCCATCCGGGGTAAGAGGCGGCAGGGGTTCTTCGTTTTCGTTTGACTGTGCGGATGCGGGAATAGCCATCATGTTTACACAAAACAGGACAGCCAGGAACAGGGAAAAAAGCTTAGTCTTCATCATCGGTATCCTCCGTATTCTTTGTGATGGTTGCCGCAGCGCCGGTAATGTTCTCCGGGACTGCGCCGTTGGGAAGTCCCTGCCCCAGCGTCTGGAGCAGCATGGCCAGCTGGTCAGGGGTTAGATTCGCGGCGTGAACAATGTCGTGGATTTCGGTGTTTTCACGCTCTTTATACAGCCGATCCAGTTCCTTGTATTTGGCATCCCATTCCTCACGCTTCCGCAAGGCACGGGCACGGTCTTCGCCAAGTCTATCTAGTCTTACACTCATAGTAATCTCCTTTTTTCGTTTGGAATCCCCGGCTACATACCGGGGATTCTGCCATAGCAATAGAAATGCTGCTGCCAATAGGCGGTGTTGATGCTGCTGATTTTGACGGGGTTTCCGGCGTGAATCATTTTCCCGCCGCCCAGATAAATGCCTACATGGGAAGCGCCGCTTGTGTTGTAGGTGCCCTGGAAGAAAATCAGGTCACCGGGACGGGCCTGAGATGCGGGAATGATGGTACATTGGCGATGCCAGTTCTCGGCGGTTTGCCTGCCAAAATGGAACCCGGCACCACAGTTATTGACCGCATAGGAAATAAAGCCGGAACAGTCAAAGCCGCTGGGACTGTACCCGCCCCAGACATAGGGCGTTCCGAGATACTGCTCTGCCTTGGCAATAAGCTGTGCTGCCTTGCCGGTGGCTTCAGCGTCAATGGAATCCAAAATGCTTCCAACATCCAAATAAAAATAGGGATTGAAGCTGGTATTCCGATAGCTGAAAGAAAGCGTCATTTTACCTGTGCTGCCAATCTGGGCAATGACCTGTCCCTTTGTGACTTCCGCGCCCACAGCAACGGCAATATTGGTACAGCCGCCGATTGCCACAGTGTAACCCTTTTCGTTTTTGAGCGTAATTACACCGCCGGTAATCCTCGCCACCTGCCCATCCATGACGGAGAGTACAGGGGTACCATTGGGAATCAAAACTTCTATATGCTCGTTTTCCCTTATGGTGTTCCCGGAGCATTGATAACCGTAGCCGTACAGAATGTTGCTGTGCCAATTCATGTCAACGGGGGAGCCGAACATAATGCGGTTGCCTTTGGTAATCTGGTAGATGTCATACATTTCCAACTGCTTGTCCGTAAGGCGGCTGCGAAGAATGCTTTCAAAATCAATGGAATCCAGCGTGACGTAGCAGATCGAAACGCTTTCTTCCTCTGTAATGGTAATGGAATCCCCACTGCCACCGGCGTAATACGCATCCCAGGTCTGATGCCCGTGATTCAGCGCAGCTTGATGGTTATCGTAGTACACGTCAAAATCCACACCGTATCGGGCAAAATTTCCGGTGTCCTCAACCTTGTATAGCGTCCCATTCATAATGATTTCTGTCCCCATAGGCAGGCGAGGACTTTTGGCATCCACCGCTATGGTATGATTTGCTTTTGGATAAACACCGGATGCCGTGGGCCCACCAGACCAAATGCCGCAGCAAATTGGGCAGCTGCAATAGGCGCTTGTTACCACCGGGCCAATGTAGTCACCAACTTCCACCGTCCTGGTCGTGGTGCGGACTTCGGTACGGATTTCTTCTGTATATCGGTATTGGGTATTGAAGATCGCATCCAGCTCTGCCCGAACTTGATTGAACGTGAAATCCTGGTGTTTTGCGCACAGATAGCTGATGAGCATGGTGGAATCATGACCAATCTCCGAGAGATTGTAATTGTACTCCTCGCAGTCGGGATGCCTGGATTCCACAGTATTGATTTTCTGCTGCAACTGTGCCTCCCGCTTGGTATAGTAGGCATCTGCTTTGGTGATTTGAATGTCATCTGCAGGCCAGGAGGTTGCGGTGACCGTTGTAAGCACTCCACCGGTAATCATAGAACAGGACTGGAACGGGGCGGTTATCAGCAGAAAGGCCATGGCAACAATCAGCGCGGAGCGAACCCCGGTGCTGCTGGAAAGCGCAGTGCGAATGGATTCCATACCTTCCTTTGTTCGGCTCAGCACGGTACTTGCGGTACGGGCAGAATTCGTAACTCCCGGTGCGGTTCCTGCATAGTATTCCTTGCGGATTTTTGCTTTCTGCCGCCAACGGGAAATGGGGTTTGAATTGGGGAAATCACTTTCTGCGGGTTTGCTGCTTGCGCCAAAATTTGACTTGCCGGAATGCTGCTTCTGCTTATTGACCTTTTCGATTTGCTTCAGCTTGCGGCTGTATCTGCTGTGAACGATTTCTTCCGCAACAGTATCGGCTGCCCCAATGCCGCTTTCAAGGGCTTGCATGCCGACATTTTCATCTTCATTGGCATTGGAGGCTGCTTCGTCCCTTGTGGCACGGACAGACTTTTTCAAAAGGGCGTCGCGTTTCACGACACCCTTTCCGGAAGCTCGCTTGCGTGCGCTGGAATTGACCTGGGTGGAAGTTCCTTTTTTGCCAAATCGAAGCTGTTCTCGGCGGGATTTTGCCTTGTCGGCATCGGTCAAAAGCTTCTGCCTGCTCACAGCCATTCCAGAAGTGGGGGTGCCCTTGTTTTCGGAAAACTTTAGAGAGGGCTTTCTTGCGGCCATTTAGCCCTCCTTTTCAGGAGTGACCTCAGACAGCTTGGTGGTCATGATTCGATACAGCTCCAGATTTGTGGGGAAGTGATCCACAAAGGGCAGAATCACATTGCCATAGAACAGCAGTCCTTCGCCCTCGCCGGAATGGGTGACATAGGACAGCTGGTGGGGAGAGATATTCAGGGTGTTTGCGAGAATCTGTCTGTCACCGGCAGCTTGGTTCAGCATGATGATAAAATCGGAGTTTTCAAAGATGTTCTCTACCTCGCGGCTGGTCAGCAAATCCTTGACATTCTGGGTAATGCCGGTGGGGCAGCCACCCCACTTTCGGAATCGTTTCCAAATCTCGACGGAGTAGGCGGCAGTCTGTTCCTCCTTCAGAAGCAGGTGGAACTCATCGACATAGTACCGGGTACATTTCCCGGCAGACCGGTTGGCGGTCACACGCCCCCACACCTGGTCCTGAACAATCAGCATACCGATTTTCTTCATCTGCTTGCCCAGCTCCTTGATGTCGTAGCACACGAAACGGTTGTTCACGTCCACGTTGGTTCTGTGATTGAACAGGTTCAGAGAGCCTTTTACATAGATTTCCAGGGCTGTTGCCACATGACGGGCTTCCTTTTCCTCCTGCTGGAGCAAGGCATTGTAGAGGTCTTCCAGAATCGGCATTCTTTCCGGGAGAGGGTTTTCAAAGAATGTCTGGTAAATCTGGTGAACGCAGCGGTCAATCACCGTTTTTTCTACCGGCTGCAAGCCCTCCTTGCCGCCCACAACCAGCTCACACAGGGAGAGAATAAAATCGGATTTCAGGGCAATGGGGTTGTCCTCCTCGGAGTAATTGCTGTTGATGTCCATGGGGTTGATATATTGAGTGGAGGAGGGGCTGATTTTGATGACCTGGCCTTTCAGACGTGTCACCAGCGCTGCATATTCCGCTTCGGGGTCGCAAACGATGATATCGTCACTGGTGGTGAGGAAGGCGTTGGTAATTTCACGCTTTGCAGAAAAAGACTTGCCGGAACCGGGGGTGCCGAGAATCAGGCCATTGGGGTTTTTCAGCTTTTTCCGGTCAACCATAATCAGATTGTTGGAAAGAGCGTTCAGACCGTAATACAGTGCTTCCTTTCCATCCTGAAACAGCTCCTGGGTGGTGAAGGGAACGAAAATAGCCGTGCTGGAGGTGGTCATACCCCTCTGAATCTCAATCTGGTTGTAGGCCAGGGGCAGCGAGGACATGAGACCCTGTTCCTGCTGATAATCCAGCCGACGCAGATTGCAGTTGTGCTTCTGGGCAATGGAGTTTGCTTGGAATACATTGGTTTCCAGCTCCTGCTTGGTATTGCCGGTGTTCAGCACCAGAAAGGTCAAAAGGAACATACGCTCATTCTGAGATTGGAGCTCCTTTAGCAGGGACTTGGCATCGTTTCCGTAGGTGGCAAGATCAGAGGGAATGATGTCCATGTCATAACCGGCACGGACGGCCTTCTTCTGCTCCTCAATCTTACTCCGATCCAGTTCCGTGATGGTGTGCTTAATCTGCTTGATGGCCTTGTTCTGGTCAACAGACTGGATGTGCATGGTCACGATTTCACTGGAATCTATATCCAGAAAATCCTTCAATAGCTGGTCGCTGATGTCGGAGGCTGTGATTTGCAGATAACTCATAGCGCCGTAGAGACTGCCCATACGGAAGATACGGCTCCCAGGGAAGGCAAAGGAGGTGGGCGCAATGTAGTCCTTGACGGAAAGGCCGGACGTAGGCAGCTGTTTCCAATCGAAGCGGAATTTCTCGCCATCTCCCATGTGGAACATACTGTGCATCAGCTGGAGCCGTTCCTTGCCGTTCAAAAGCTTGGCGGAAACGCCCAGGCGATGGAAGTTGTTCATGAGGTCAACCTCAATGTGGTCGAGGCGAGGCTTGGCCTGCTTCATGGTGTCAGCTTCAATTCCAAATGTCAGGTATTTGCTCTTGGTGAGGCCGTTGTTGCCCTTTTGCAGCTGCTGGCGAAGCATCATGCCGTACTCAGCCCGCACATCGTCGAAGCCGTCGTTCTGATAAGGAATGCGGATGCTCTTTTCAAAGGCATCCGCATCGGTAGACATATTCATGAAAGACAGCTCAAAATGGATGCTGGAATCAAAGAAATTCAGGAAGGAACACCATTCCTCAAAGATTGCGGTTTTATCCTCCTGCTGCGCCAGCTGATAGTTGATGTCCTGGAACTGAATTGTTTTGGTGTAATACCGGTCTGTAACACGGCAAATGCCGTCCGGGAACATACGCTGAAAAGGGATGGACTGCTGCGCGGTGCGGGGAATCCCATCGTCCCGTTTGGCTCGTTTCAATGCTGCCTCCAGCTCCTTCTGCTCTCTGTGGGAGAGTTTGACCGGCTGCGTTTTTGCGTTCTTTTTCTTAGTGATGGACAATTCGCTGTACCTCCTGTTCAAGCTTGTCCTGACGAATCAGGGCAGCATAATAGTTGTTTGTCCGATAGGGGCGCACCTGGGGACGGATGATTTTTGCCTGGATAAAATGTTGGGCAATCTTTTCCAGCGGCTGACCGTCCTTCTCATACATTCCGAGAAAAAACAGGGGCAGCATAATCAGCATCATGCCCAGTGTTGCGAGAGATACATTGCCGGTTTCCTTTAGCAGAAAGAAGGACGGAACGCCAAGCAATGCCGCAAAGGCGAAGCAGACCAGCTGCCGCTTGGTCAGATTCAAGAAAACCTTGGATTTTACCCGTGTAAGGTCACGGGGAACCGAAATATAAGCTGCCATAATGCCTCCTTAATGCGCATTGAGAACGGATTTTGCCAGTCCACCGGTTTTGAACAGCGTAAAGCAAAGCAGAACGGTATAGCCAACAACGCCCCAAAGGGAGGCGATAACGTCCTGGGAAAAAGCCACGCTCTGAATCAAAACGGCGTAAATACCGACACATACAAGAATGAGAAATCCCTGAAAACCGATGGCGAATAGAGAACGCAGGTAGTTTTGACCGACTTGGGATTGTTCTCTGTTTCCAAAGGTTGAGAAAGGAATGGGAGCCAGACTGACCATAAGGTAAATCTCAATCATGCGTCCATAGACAATGACAAAAATCAGAATGCCCAGCACCCACATGGTGGTCTGTACAACAAATGACTGGAGATACAGCCCTAGCAGCGGCCCCAAATCCATGGCTTCAATGGTTTGCCGCATTCCCTGCAGGGCGGCATCATCGATGGCGGTGGAGCCGGAAATAATGCCTCCGGCACCGCTGATGACTTGCTGCGCCACATCGAATACAGCCATTGTGATGTTGAAGCAGTTTGTGATAATCGTGACTGCCATAAAGGTCTTGAATACCCACTTGAAGAAGATCCAGGTTTCAAAATTTGCCAGATTGTTGTGGTCAATAATCATCTGAATTAGCTCATAACAGGCAATGAAGGTCAGAATCAAGCCTGCGATTGGGATAATCACTGACTCGGAGATGTTTCGTACCATGGCAAAGACACCCGGCGAAAAATTCGCCGGGGTCATGCCAACGGAGGTTGCTATCTCGCCAACCTGGTTGTTGACGGACTCAAACATCCCCGACAGATTTCCCATAATAGCTGAAACGAGCATTTCTTTCAGCCAGTCTGTGATCTGTTGGAGTATGCTGTCCAAAGGCGATTACCTCCTTGTTTTGTGATTAACCGAACAGTCCGGAGAGCAGAGGTACAAGGGTGGTGCCGATGAGGGCAACACCGCCGCCAGCCATGAGCTGCTTCATGCCCTGGGACTTTGCGCCGGGGTTATCGTTGCCGTAGCCCTCAAGCAGATTGATTGCACCCCAGATGCCAAGACCTGCGCCCAGAGCGATAACGAGAGTCTGAAGAACGGTTACTGCGCTATTGAAAAATGCCATAATATTTTCCTCCTAAAATTTGAAATTGTTTTGAGAATAGAAAAAGCCCTCCGTACTACCGGCATCAAAACCGGACGGAAGGCTTAGTTTACGAGAATCTTTTCAAGGAACTCCTCGACGGTTATCACGCCAAGTTTCTGTTCCATTCTGCTTCTTGCATATTCAGTTTCACAATCATATATATCACCACCACCTTTCATAAGAAACAGCCAATACATTGACTGCAACAAATCTTCACGAGAAGCACAGATTGTCGGTGAAAAAACGACAGGTGAAACCTTCAGAACCTCTGCGAGTTTCGCTGTGGTTTCTGCATTAGGGGTTCGAGCGTTTTTCTCATACTGAGCAATACGGACATCCGCTGTTTTCTCGGAATACCCCATCAGGAGTCCAAGCTCTTTCTGGGTAAGGCGGCGAAATCGTCTAACGAACTTCAATCGCTGCCCAATAGAGGTATCCGTGATCCACCAAGTCATTTTTTTTACACCTCGCTTTCTGCAAATTCTCGATATACAACCTCATTTTTTGCTCTGCGCTTGCCTACGGCTTCACTGGGAGCAAGGTCAGGGTAGGTTGCCTGCACTTTCTGTCTGCTTCTGCGGACAGTTTCAAACCCCGGAAAGCTGCGTCTATCCAGTTCCTTCAAAAACACAGGAACCGTCATGGCATGAATGTCGATGCCACGCAGACCGGAATAGTGTTCCAGTACCATCAGGTACAAATGATTGTCGGTATTTCTTGCCTTGTGGTCGTGTTCCAAGATGTTCTTAACCAGGGCAGATACCGTTTTCAGATTTTCCAAACAGAAACCTCCTTAATCCGCATCGACTACCACAAACTCATCACCTGCCTTGAGCTTCAACCTTCGACTCAGAAACTGCTCAATGTTGAACTCATTTCTCTTATCAAAGTCTGATGTGTACTTATAATTGGGGTGCTGCGTCAGATCGTACTTGTCAGAAAGAAACGGTCTGACACCACGCAACTGCAAAATACACTTGCTGCCATCCAGAACCGCAAGCTCATCTACGCTCGCAAGGTCTTTGCCTAACTTCTGATAATTCAAGCCGTAAGACGGGCTGTTACCTCTGGTGTTGGAGGTGTTGTAGGTGTCGATAGTTTCTTTTCCCAATGCCTGATTCAGTTCTTTGAGCGTGGTTGGCTCAGAACCACCCAGGAAAATTCGGGAATCCATGTTGCCGATGATGGTATCGGCATTGTCTTTATAAATGGCTTTCAGCTGTGATTGTGCCTGGAGAACAAGGCAAGCCGATATTTCACGGCTTCGGATTGTCGCTACCAGTTTTTCCAGATTGGGAATCTGACCGATGTTTGCCATCTCATCAATCAAGCAGCGCACATGAACCGGCAGTCTGCCGCCGTACACATCATCTGCTTTCTCGCACAACAAGTTGAACAGCTGTGTGTAAATCATGGAGATCAAAAAATTAAACGTCGCATCCGTATCTGACATAATCAGAAAGAGCGCCGTTTTCTTATCTCCGAGAGTATCCAACTGCAACTCGTCATAGGCAGTCACATCTCTGACCTCCTGAATATCAAAAGGAGCCAGACGAGCGCCGCAGGAAATCAAAATCGACTTAGCGGTCTTGCCGGCAGCCAGCTTGTATTTTTTATACTGACGGACTGCAAAGTGATTCGGCTTTTTCTTTTCCAGGGCTTCAAACATCAGATCCACCGGGTTCTGGAACTCCTCATCATCTTCCCGCACCTCCATTGCGTTCAGGAACTCAATCAGGGTGGAGAAATTCTGTTCCTCAACCGGAGCTTCATAGTGGATATATCCGATCAAGGCACAGTAGAGCAGCGTTTCCGCCTTCGTCCAGAACTCATCACCGGCTTTTCCATCACCCTTTGTGTTGGCAATCAGCGTTGTCACCAGTTTCAGAATGTCTTTTTCTGAATGGATATAGGCAAATGGGTTATAGTGCATCGACTTCTGAAAGTTGATGGTGTTGAAAATCTTGATGGTGTAGCCATGCTTCAAAAGGGCGTTGCCGCACTCAATCACGATGCTGCCTTTCGGGTCAGTGACCACATAGGAACTGTGCATCTGGAGAAGGTTTGGCTTCAACCAAAAGCGAGTTTTACCGGAACCCGAACCGCCGATAATCAGAACATTCTTATTTCGGGCATTGGCAGGATTCTTCGGGCGATTGCTCATCATCAGCCGCTCCGTTTTCGTCAGGATCACATTGTCCTCGAACTTTGGTGCAATAAACGGCTCAATATCTTTTGCCGTTCCCCAACGAGCAGAACCGTACTCAACATTGTGTCGGTACTTCTTTGCGTTTTTGCCTTTTAGATAGACAGCCAGCCGAAGTCCTGCGCCGCAGAGAATACCAATCAGCAAATCCAACGGGTGAAAGCTGGGAAACGGATTGTTCAGGGCTATCGGAAGGGCATGAAAAAAGCTGAGGATTTTCGCAGATGAATCTGCCCCCTCAGCCAATCTCCATGCTTCTCCTAAATTCGTAGCGAACAACCCTACCAGAAAATACGGTAAATTCAGAATCAGGAGCTTTTTCATTTTTCTCTTATCCATCACAGATCACGCTCCTGTTTCTTCTCTCGAACCTTCTTCGGAATCGCTGCGACAATTTCCTTGAACTTCTTCAGCTGCGCCAGAACGCTCGGCTTTTCATTCTTGGTTAATGCCCTTGCCTGATGTTCCTTGCAGATTGCATCCAAAGCATCTGCATCTTTAGAACGGACAAAAACAAGAAACCGGGGAGGATCAACGGACTTATCTTTTCTTACGGCAAAGTCCACGCCATACTTCTTGGCGAGCTTTTCAAAATCACGGATACTCTCTTTGTCGATCTCAACATTCGTAGCACCCTGATTCTGTCCCAAAAGCTGTTTCACGGATTGCTTTCCATGAACGGCAGGGTCTCGTGCCTTTTTCATCTTCACTTTTTCCCGGTGCTGCAAATACTTGCGGATACCGGCAATGATAGTGCGCCCCGTCAGCTTGGTTGTGCTGATCGCCAGGTTTACTGTTCTGTTTTCAACTTCTTCCTGCATGATTCATCACCTCCTGCAAGCAGTAGAGTGAACAGATTATCGTGCCATATCTCTGTGGTCGTAATACAGATTGCCCTTGGCAACTGCGGCATGGCTGATAATCTTGATATTGCCAGCTTTCTGGTTATCCAGAGCCTTCTGATAACCCACATCGCTCAAATACAGGCGATTTCTTTCGCCTTTCCAACCGACAGGCGATTCATCGGTCAGCACATCGAAAATAATCATGTGCTTGGTGGCGTCATCAAATCGTGCCAAGTCCATATAGGTATGTCCCTGGTACTCCTTGGCACCATCCTGAATCCGCTTTCGCTCCATCAGCTCTCCAATCGTCGAATTTCTTTGCATAAGAACCTCCTTACAGAACATCTCGGTCAGGGTTACTTTTGTGGGGAACCGAATCAGCTTTGACAGGTGCATCTTCTTTCTTCACCATGTCATCCGGCAGGGGAAGCGCCATAATGCTGCGCCCCATGCGTACAAAAGTCTCAGGCTGATGAAAGTGTTCCTCAAACTGCTTCATCAGTTCCGGGGACAGAGAACAAAAATCATCCTCGCCCAATCCCACAACCAGAAAATCACCGGCGATAATGTCATAAATATCGCCGTCATCATCACGCAGCGCACGGTTCAGTTCTTTGCCTACGAGTTTACCTTCGTCGTGCATCACCAGTGCAACCGGCTCATTGAACGGATAAGTTGCCTCAATATCGCCACCTACGGCTTTCTGCAAATCCTCCAGCTCACAGCCGATCTGCACAGCCTGCGGATACATGAACGGCTTTACCAGCAACACATTCATGGTATCTGCCTGTTCTTTCTGAACCTCCCGTTCCTCGGTCGTGCCGAACGCAACACCGGTAAAGTTTTCGGAGTCCAGAATGTACTCCGAATTGTAATAAGCGGCTCTAACCTGTTCCTCTGCCGCATCGTGAGATTCTGCTTGCACCGTAACCGTTTTCTCCAAGGTTTCGGTGATCTTCACATCGTATTCTTTCAAGTTTCGATACCTCCGTTTCTTTGGAAATAAGAAAAGCGACCATCCATGAACCTGTTACAGTTCATAAATAGTCGCATCCACATCGGCTAAAAGCTCGAACAAGCAAATATCGTCCAGTTCGCAAATCAGGGAACCCATGTCGAAGAAAATATCGTCCTCGCATTCCACCGTAGTAACCACGCTGCGGTGTTCGTTAAGACAAATGGCTTCTTCCTTGTCCATCGTGATCGTAGACATACAGGACACCACATAGAATGTCATATCTTCTGCTAACCACAGCTCCTTGCTCTGAATCGTGCGAACTTTTTCATCGCCGCTCATATCTTCTACATAGGACAGAAGCCGCACGGCTCTGCTGTTCAGAAGTACCTTTCCCTGATAGTCGATACCCTCACCAGCAGAGGACAATACTCGATACTCGCTAATCATCTCGGCATTTTTCTGAAACGACTTTGCCAGAAGCGCAGGAGAAATATCATCGAACTCCTCACTGTAGTTTACGAGCATATCTACCATATAATCAGGATCGCAAAGGTCGTAGAGTTCTTCCAAAGCGCCCTGAATGTTTTTGGGTGTAAACATTTTTTACCTTACCTTTCCATTGATTTTTCTCTTTTTTTCTGCCATTGCTCCAAAAGCTGAATGATTTTATCCTCCATCTGCTTGTTGGTATAGGACTTCGGGAAGTATTTTCGCAACGAATCCGTTTTGAAGGTTACTCTGTCCAGCTCTCCCTTCTTGATTTCATTCATAATCTCGCACATCGCATCCAGCGTACACTCGCCCTCCTGTGCGAGCTTTTTAATTCGCTGTGCTTGCGAAAGGGAAGGAGCTGCTTGAGCATAATCCATTGCAGAAAGAAAATCCTTCTGTTCTTCACTTGCCAGATAGGAAAGCTCCACCGCAGGATTGAATTTGATCTGACCCGTATCTACCATATCCAGCAGTTCCGGAATCAGTTCGGTCAGACGGATATAACGGTGTACCTGATTTCTGCTTTCTCCTGCCTCCTGACCGACTATATCCATTGCCTGCAACTTCATCCCAACTTGGGATGAAGTTAAATCGGTGCGTTGACCTTGATGTTTAATCGCATCCAGCTTCATCTTATAAGCAAATGCTCTTTCACTCGGCAGGATACTCTCCCTCTGCAAATTCGCATCAACCATCAAAATAATGGCTGCATCATCGTCCAGGTCACGAACAATCGCAGGCATGGTTTCCTTACCCGCAAGCTCCGATGCCCGGTGCCGCCTGTGACCAGAAACGATTTCATAACCACCGTCGGGGTCAGGACGGACAATCGCAGGAGTGAGAACTCCGAAATCTCGGACGCTCTCTGCCGTTTTCATCATTTCTTCATCATCAACCACACGGAAGGGGTGTCCCTCAAAGGGGTGTAGCTCAGAAAGCGGAATTTCCTGCACACGCTCCTGCTGGGCTTCAGCTCTGGATTGATCGGTGGAGAAAATATCATCGTACCCCTTCAAGCTGATGTTTGCGCCTTTTTTCTGCATTGTTTAACACCTCCTTCGTCAGAATTTTATAGGCTTCGGCAACTTTGCCTTTGGGATCATGCTTGAAGATACTGGTTCCCTCTGCGCTGATTTCCTCTGCACGGACAGAGCGGGGAATGTCGGTCTTGTAAACCTTCAGCTTTCCGCCGTAGCTCTCCCGAATCAGATTGCTGATGTCTTTGGAGTAGTTGGTGCGGCTGTCCACCATCGTCAGAAGAATCCCTTCAATCCTCAGTTTCGGGTTGATTTGCCTCTTGACCTTGTTGATGGTTCCAAGCAGCTGTTCCAGACCCTTTGCAGGAAGGTATGCTGCCTGAACCGGTATCAGCACATTGTCGGCAGCTGCCAACGCATTGACGGTCAGCATACCCAAAGACGGCATACAGTCAAGAAGAATGTAATCATAATTCTGTTTGACTGTATCCAGGTATTGCCGGAGAATGGTTTCCCGGCTCATGGCATTGACCAGTGCTACCTCCATACCTGAGAGTTCGATGTTGGACGGCACCAAATCAACGCCCTCCGGATGATGAAGAATCCCTTCATCGGGAGTAATAGGGTTTTCCATCATAATCTTTCCCATCAGATCGGAAAGTGTCGGAGACAGATCATCCGGGCAGGGATTGCCCAAACTGACCGTCAGGGAAGCCTGGGGATCGGTGTCTACCAGAAGCACCTTTTTTCCTTCAAGAGCCAAGCCAACGCCCAGATTCTCGGTGGTGGTGGTCTTTCCAGTGCCTCCTTTCTGATTGACCACCGCAATGATGGTTGCTTTTTTCGACATTTATCGTCACTCTCCTTCCTCTCGCTTCATTTTCAATTTCTTAAATCCTCCTTCCAAATATCCGTGTGACATATCGTGCCGAACAAGAGCATCGTAGTAGGTGTCTATTGTCGTCGGCGCATTGTATATCGTAGTCAGCATATACTGACGGATATTTCTAATCTTTGTGGTGTTCTCCTTGAAGCAGTCCATAACATATCGAATGTGTTCGGCATTCAGTTTCATAAACCGACTGCGGACAATTTCTGCCGGACGCTCCTCTGCACCAATGCGAATCAACGGTCGCTTCGTGCAAACTGTTTCAACGATCAACTCCAGAATGTTATCCAGCATTTCGGAATCGTAAGGGTAATCCTTCTTCAACAAATCCATACTGAGCTGATCCGAGAAATAATCAAAGTATTCTTGATACCGGTCATTCTCGTCCATCATTCCACCATTTCCGGAAGGAAAGATAGAATCAGTATCACTAAATTCAGTATTTTTAATATCAGTATTATTACATTGTGATTTCGGAAGTTCTTGAGTTGTGATTTCCATTGTTCCAGAATTGTGATTTTCACAATTCAAGAGTTGTGAATCCACAGCAGAGATAAAGTTCTTCACATAGATCAGGTTGGGCTTTCCCAAACCCTGGCGCTTACGTTCAATCAATCCTGCTTTCTTCTCAAGTTCACTGAGCAGCTTGATAGCCTTTTGTTCAGCACAGTTCAGAGCCATCTTCGCTTCGTCGATTGTAAAAATGATATACACTCTACCGTTTTTATCTATCCAACCATTCTTGGCAGACAGGCTCATGCGGTCAAGCAAAATGCCATACAGCATCTTGGCATCGGCAGAAATATTCCAGAACCTCTCGTTCGTGAACAACACCTTCGGAACTCGATAGAATGTGAATAGATCGGATTGCTGACCGTAAAAATAATCAAAACTCACACGGCTTCACCACCTTCTTTCTGCGGAAAACTTTCTGTTGTCAGCGGAATGCTGCGGAAAGTCGTATCCGTCTTTTCGTAAGGACATCGGGCAAAATAGTAGAAGCGGTATTCCTGTTCATACACATCCATATCAACGAAGCCCCACTTCACGCATAACCTTCTTCGTACACCAACCAATGCACGGGTGATCTCGCCCATAGGGACAGCCATCACATTCCGACTTGGGTTTCGGCGGCAAAGAGATTAAGTAGTAGCAATTATTTCTACCCAGACGGCAGCCCTTTCTGCCATTCGTCCAGAAGTAGCAGTAATGACAGTCGCTCGGCTTGTCTGCGGTATAAACAGGCTTGCTCAAATAAAACACCTCCAATCTCTTGTATTTGCCCATGGGTTTGGGCATAAAAAAAGAGCGCCTATCCATCCCCAATGCGGGGCAAATAGACGCTCTATGTACATAACGATATTTAATTTTATCTGCTATAACTGCATGGTATTCAAAACATCCGCCTTTTTTGATTAGCTGGATTTTTGGCACGATTTTGGGGCTGATTAGCAGGAAGGGCATTTTCATTAGCAAGAACAGCCCGTTTTCTGCTAAAAATTAGCTGGCGATTTTGTCTTATAACAACCGTTCGATTCTGGAGGGGTTGTCAAAAATCAAATTTTGGAGTAGAATTTTATCTCATACAGTGAAAGAGCTTTTTCGTAGCTTTTCATATAAGAAAAGCCGAAAACCCTTGAAAAGGATTTCGGCGTTGTTCGCTGGCGTCCATAAGAGGATTTGAACCTCCGCCCCCATGCTTAGGAGAACTATTGAACAATTGTCATACATGTTCACCGGAGTTCACCGTTGTCGTTAGATGTTTACCCACTCAAATTAGCAGTTTTGAGTGCGAAAATCCAACCGCAATCGAACTGAAAATCGAAAAATGAAATCCGAGTTTACAATACTCTCTATGTAAGTGAAGGACCGGATTGCTGAGGATCTTTGCCAGCAGCACCTTGGCCAAAGACTGGGCAACCGAGGGCTTCTCAGCTAAAACTAATTTCATTTGCATCTGCTCCTTTCATAAAAATAAGCAGCCACACACCGTAGAGTGCATGACTGCTATGTAAAAAGTTCAGGAAGGATTTTTGCAACCTGACACAATTTTCTGTTCCTGAATCTCCATCAATATAAAAAATATCTTCATCATTTTACTTGTAATGACGGAGATATTATATTAAATACGGACATAGCCGGTAGATGGACCTGCACCAATTTTTGCGATATACCCACTCTTAACCAGATCCGTCAAAGTCCTTTCCACGGTAACTTTGCTTATATCAGGGCAAAGCTCCATGATTTCTTTCTTTGTAATCTTGCCAACCTTGCTATCAAT
>ERZ836358.398-NODE-398-length-56387-cov-13.464443_pt1 | contig 56387 bp, 55 predicted proteins | sample MGYA00519942_ERZ836358 | MGnify/ENA primary metagenome ERZ836358 (study PRJEB31850, sample SAMEA3708798) | human gut metagenome | biome: human gut; feature: human-associated habitat; material: faeces | place: China | collected 2014 ...
CAACACACTCTTTAACCTTTACTGCACGGAAATCTGACTTGCTGAATGTATCAAAGTCTACCATTTTCTCAAACAAAGGCTCAATCTTTACCTTAGAAAAATCAATTTTTTCAGACTCAGTTTTTACATTTTTTCAGGTGCTTCAGAAGCTGTATTTTTTACATCATTTCACTTGTTTACATCATTCAACGGTTTCATCGTCGGGAACAGAAGGACGTCGCGGATAGCAGGGGAGTCGGTAAGGAGCATACACATACGGTCGATACCGAAACCGATACCGCCTGTCGGTGGCATACCGATTTCAAGTGCGCGCATAAAGTCTTCGTCTGTTGTATTAGCTTCTTCATCGCCCTGTGCAAGAAGTTCCTCCTGTGCTTTAAAACGTTCTCTTTGGTCGATTGGGTCATTAAGCTCAGAATAAGCGTTTGCCATTTCCCAACCGTTCATAAAGAACTCAAAACGTTCAACGTAATCAGGGTTTTCAGGCTTTTTCTTTGTAAGCGGTGAAATTTCAACCGGATGATCCATAACGAAAGTCGGTTGAATAAGGTGTTCCTCTGCATATTCTTCAAAGAACAAGTTAAGAATATCGCCCTTCTTATGTCTGTCCTCATATTCAACGTGGTGCTCATCGGCAACCTTACGAGCCTCTTCAAGTGTATTAATTTCGTTAAAGTCAACGCCTGCGTACTTTTTAACTGCGTCAACCATTGTTATACGTTCAAACGGCTTACCCAAATCCATTTCTATACCGTTATACACGATTGTAGTTGTACCAAGCACTTCCTTAGCAACGTGGCGGTAAAGATTTTCTGTAAGATCCATCATACCGTGATAATCTGTGTATGCCTGATACAATTCCATAAGAGTAAATTCAGGGTTATGGCGAGTGTCAAGACCTTCGTTTCTGAAAACTCGTCCTATTTCATAAACCTTATCAAAACCGCCCACGATAAGACGCTTTAAGTAAAGCTCAAGCGAGATACGAAGTTTGAAATCTTCGTCCAATGCGTTAAAGTGTGTTTCAAACGGTCTTGCGGCAGCACCGCCTGCGTTTGCGACAAGCATAGGTGTTTCAACTTCAAGGAAGTTTTGACCGTTAAGGTAGCTGCGGATTGACGCAATAATCTTTGAACGGTTGATAAATGTCTTTTTAACATCGGCATTCATAATAAGGTCGATATATCTTTGACGGTATCTAAGGTCTGTATCTGTCATACCGTGGAACTTTTCCGGAAGCGGAAGAAGTGATTTTGAAAGTAGAGTGATTTTTTCGGCTCTTACCGAAATTTCACCTGTCTGAGTTGTGAAAACTTCACCCTCTGCACCGATAATATCGCCTATATCAAGCTTTTTGAAACGAGCGTATTCGTCCTCGCCCAAAATATCCTTTTTAACAAAAAGCTGAATTTGTCCGTCTATATCAGAAACGTGAACAAAACCGACTTTACCCATACCTCTCTTTGACATAATACGTCCTGCGATTGAAACAGTCTGACCGTCAAATTGAGATACTTGTGCCTTTATGATTTGTACTTCGTCACTGCCGCGTTTCTTTAATTCGCGGTCTTCCTCTGTATAGTTTTCTTTAAGTTGAGCAGATGTGTGTGTTCTCTCAAATTTTGTGATTTTAAATGGGTCACGTCCGTCATTTTGAAGTTCTGTAAGCTTATCTCTGCGGACTTGCAAAAGTGCCGATAATTGCTCTTGTGTTTGCTCTGTGTTTTCCATCTATTGAAAACCCTCCTTAAATCTAATTCTGAATATACTATATAATTATATACTATTTTTATTGAATTTACAATGACTTTTTGAGAAAAAAGTCATATTTTAAGCAGAAAACTGCGTATAAAATTATATTTTCCATTGACATAAGGGTGAGAATTATATAAAATACAGTTTAGAATATTACGGAACGGAGATTTTTAAAGTGAAAAATCCTACAGTAAAAAAGATATTTGCGTGCGTGGCTGTGCTTACCGTGTTGACAGGTTCGGCACAAGGTGCGTACAAAGTTGAAATAGATGACGATACATATGTGTCGGACGAAGTATATTTTGCACCTGTGTCAACTTGGGACGAAGTCAAGGCACAACGCATAAATTTAAAGCAAGGCAAGGTTTTGTTTTATGCGGGCAAAGAAAATGAGCCGTATAAAATTGCGGCGGAGGTTATGCCGCTGAATACGACAAACAAGAAAATTACATATAAATCCGAAGATATAACGATTGCGACAGTTGACGAAAACGGTGTTGTTACACCGACTGACAAAATAGGTGATACATTCATTGATATAAGGTGCGGAAACGCATTGTCAAAGTTGAAAGTAAGCGTTGTTAAGGGAGTAGAGGGCGTTGCAATGTCGCAAAGTGAAATGACATTGTATGCTGATAAGCCTATTACCGCAAAACTTACGGCTATGGTTTCGCCGACAGATGCGACTATACAAAAAGTCAGATGGTACAGTGACGACGAGTCGATTGCAACTGTGGACAGTGAGGGACTTGTATCGCCTTGCGGTGTCGGAACAACCGACATTTACGCAAAAACGGAGGACGGCGATTATACGGCAAAATGCACAGTTACCGTTACAACGTGGGAAAAACGTAAAGAGGATATACCTGTTGCGTACACCGACTATGATATGACGGTTGATGAAATGGTTGAAAAACAAATGACCGCAGAACCGACTGTATTTACAAACGGTGTGTTCCCGGCGAGTGAGGAAAATGTTGAACAGTATGTAAATCCGGAAAATCTTGTGTCGGGATATGAAAAGTATCAGTTTATGGATTTGAGTGTGTCAAACAATGTCGATTCCGCTACACTTGATACTTATTTAAAGGGTAAAGGCGTTTTGGACGGTCACGGCAGTGAATTCAAGAAAGCGGCTGATGATAACAATGTAAGTGAAGTATATCTTGTAATTCATTCATGCCTTGAAACAGGTAACGGTTCGTCTGAGCTTGCAAACGGTGTTGAATATAACGGTACAACGGTGTATAACTTGTTCGGTATCGGTGCGGTGGACGAATCGCCGATTGACGCCGGTGCGGAATATGCGTATAAGCAAGGCTGGACGAGTGTAGAAAAGGCAATCGAGGGCGGCGCAAAGTGGATAAGCGAAAATTATATCAATAATTCCAAATACGGGCAGAATACTTTGTATAAAATGAGATGGAACCCTGAAAAACCTGCCGAACATCAATACGCAACCGATATTGCATGGGCGTCAAAACAGGCAAAGAGTATGAGCAGTATGTTCGAGGCATTCCCAACGGCAAAGTATAAATTTGAAATTCCGAGATACAGCGGACAGGAAAAATTAGAAGTTAAGTAAATAAAAAAACAAGTCACTTTAAAGTGACTTGTTTTTTGTTGTTTGTGATTAATTGTAGATTACGATAAGTTTTGCAGTACCCTTTGATGAGCATACAAGAACTTTTGAACAATCTTCACCATAGTTTTTAGCGGCTTTCAAATCGTTGATTGAAAGGTCTGTTGTTGTGTTATCGACATATCTGCTGATTTCATCTCTGTCTTCGTCCATACGAACAATCTTTGTTGACGCGTTGATTGTGATTTCTTCGTAATCGCTGTCGTCAAGAGTATATGTACCGTCAACGTTTTCAAAACCTGTCTTTGTTACATAAATCTTCTTTTCGTCAGTAAGAACTTGGCTGATGTTGTACATACAAGCTCTTGAGTAAGGAACTGTACCTGTTGATGTGCTGTTGTAAACTTCGTCTTCGTCAGTACCGTTCTTTTTAAATCTGTAATCGAATTTGTATTTTTGATAATTATTATCTTCTGTAGGGTCTTGTTCTTCTTCCCAGTTGAACTTTTTGCCGTCATATGTCTTACCATCAAGAACTTCTGCAATGTCTGCGAACTTAATGTTGTTTATACGTCCTTGTACAAGCTGATCGCTGTCATAAGCGAATTGGATAACGTCACCGACTTGCACGTCTGCAAATTCTGTACGGTCATAAGTTGTCCAGGCTTTTTCTGTGTTTGAACCTGCGAATACGTTGAATTGAAGAACTGAATCATCTTTTACTTCATTATATACGCTTTCAGGTAAAGTAGAAACGATTGAGAAGTTTGTATCTTTCTTAACTGATGTAAGTGTACCGTCATTTCCGTAAAGTACCAAAAGTCCGGCAACCTTTGATGAACTGATGTCGTATGCTTCTACATAGTATGTATCACCTGTTGTAAAAGCTGATGACGCGGTTTTTTTAGCATATTTTTCTCTTTGTGTTCTGTCTGCCGGAACATAAAGAACAACTGTTGAAGAGTTTATTGAAAATGCTGTTTTGCCGTTAAGCGAGAAACTGTTTGATGAATAAGTATACTTATCGGCAGCTTTGCACTTTGCGATTTGTTCTTTGTCGTCATTTTGAGTTTGAAGTTCATCAGATGTAAGAGCAACGATTTGTGTAACTTCACCGTTTGTTATTGTAACTCTTGCCGGTTGTGAGAAACCTGTAAGTGTAGGAGTTTTTCCTGCACCGTAAATATGATCTGCCAATTCTGTATCATCGTTTGTATAATCGGCTGATGCTTTTAGTTTGTCAATTATAAGTTCACTCTTGATTGATGCACCGTTGAACTTAACTTTATCCTTTACAGGATATGACGACGCACTGCTTGCCGAAACAGTAGGTGCATATGCAGTAATGTAAATCTTACCGCCTTCGTCACGGTCGATAAATGCGTTTGTGATGTAAGCGTAAGGAATTACGGCAGTCTGTTCAAGTGTTGCGAAAACGGCTGTGTTAAATGCGTCAAGATAGAATGTACCCGAAACGCCTGTTTTAAGAGTTTTGCCGTCTTTGTCGTTTATGTATGCCTCACACTTGCTGCCGATTTTATATGATTTACCGCCGATTGTCATTTTATCGCCGTTTGAACCGATTGAAGTGATTGAACCCTTAACAGGATTGTTTGTAACAAGAAGTGTGTAGTACGAACCGTCAAGGCTCTTTGTATAAAGAATTACATCGTTTGCGGAAATTGATGTAACAGGAATTTCCGAACCGTTCTTTGTGATTGTGTATGTATAATCAGACGCTTGAGGGTCAAGGATTAAGTAGTTACCTGTTACGAGCTTGTCTGTTATACGGTAATCTGTTGTTGTAGGAGTGGCATAAGCAACTATTGTGTCATAGTTGTTTATTTGGATCATATCTATTGTGCCGTCGTCACCGCTGTCTGTAAGTTTAACGTCACCGTAGATTGTGTAGTCTGTGTCAGGAGTAAGCCATTGTTCAAGTGCCTCTTCACGTGAGAATGTTTCTTCCTGCTTTGTTGTCGGATTTGTAAGAGTTACGGTTTCGTTCTTTTCAACAAGTTTGCCGTTGTATCTTACTGTAAGTTCATCTTCTTTTAGTTTTACAGTCTTTAGCTTTGATGATGAATCATAGTATTTAAGTGAGTTGCCGGAAAAACTGTTTAAATCTTCATAATCTAATTTGATTTCAGAATTTTTTGTTGTTTCGTCGTCAATGATGATAAGCTTTCTGTCGTCCTTGTCTGTCAACTGTTCATAGTAAACGGTGATAGTATTGCCAAGATATTTGCTTATATCTGTAACGTTTGAAGTGAATTCCGAGAAGTCGATTTTTACAAGGTCACTGCTGTCGTTCGGCAAGATAGCCATTTCACTTTCGTTAAGGTCTTGCTTGCAGTCCTCTGTCAAGTAATCTTCAACACCTACAAGAGTACCTTTTAGCTTTTTAACTTTTAGGTAGTCCTGCATAAGAGTTTTCTCTGTTGCAACCCAGTTGTAACCGTTGTTTTCGTATATAGGTATTTCAAGTGCGTTGTAAAGTACCTGTGCAATCATACCTCTTGTTGCACCTTCACTGTAACCTGTTGAATTGACTTTCTTTGTAAGGTCAAGAGTGTTTGCCTGCTTAATGAAACCTTCCGGCCATTCACCGAGATTTTCGGCAAACTGAACATAACCTAATGTACAAACTACCATTTTAAGAGCTTGTTCATAAGTTACAGGAGCGTCCGGAGCAAAAGTACCGTCGCCCATACCTGCGATTATGCCAAGGTTGTAGGCAGTTTGAATATAGTTCTTTGCCCAGTGTGAAGCGTCAACATCAGTAAAGTCTGATGAGTCGTATGCAAGGTCTTTGTAGCCAAGTATAAATACGATAAGCTTTGTGAATTCAGCTCTTGTGATTTGACCGTCAGGCTTGAAAGTACCGTCTTCGTATCCGTCAATAACTTTAAGCTTTGTTAAAGTTGTAATAGCGTCTTTGTAAGTATTATCGTCACCTACGTCGCTGAATGCAGCAAAAACCGATGTTTGACATATGACGGAAAGTGTCATAATAAGTGATGTCAGAATTGCTGTTATTTTTTTCATGAGTTATTCATCCTTTCGTTTTGAATTTAATGTAGTAATATTCAGATACTGATATTTTATCATTCTTTTATAGATAAGTCAATTAAAATAATATATTTCCGAATTGTGAATTTTAATAAAATTGTGTAAAAAAATTTATTTAACATTGCAATAATAAGAGGAAAGTGCTACAATATCTATTGACTGACATTTTTAATATTAGTTATATATAAATATGAAGAAAAACGTGGAGGAACATTTATGGATAATAAAAAGAAAAACCGTTCGCCGCTGAAAAATCCGTTATTGATATTTTTGGTGATTTCGGTTATTGCGACAGTTATTTTAAATATGGTAATGCTGTCGTTGCAGACACCGAAGAAACAGGAAATATCGTACAGTGAATTTTTGACTATGCTTGATGAAAATAAAGTTGACGAGGTTATTTTGCAGTCGGAGCAGATTGTCATATATGAAAAGTATGACGAATCACAGCCGATAACAACGCCTAAAACAACCGAGTTTATGAAGATGATGGGCATAGATACAGACGCGGTTATAGAACAGGCAAAGGAAAACAGCAGAAATGTGTATTATACGGGATATATTCCTGACGACAGACTTCTTGCGGATTTGGACAGTCACGGTGTGAAATATTCTACGCCGATACAACATAACAGTCCCGTGCTTGATTTCTTCCTTACATGGATATTGCCGTTGGTAGTTATTTATTTACTGTTCTTTATTTTGACACGTTCAATGTCGAAGAAAATCGGCGGTGGCGGCGGAATTATGGGAATAGGTCAGTCCAACGCAAAGATGTATAACGTAGAAAATGCGACAGGCGTAACGTTTGCGGACGTTGCCGGTCAGGAAGAGGCTAAAGAATCGCTTGATGAAATAGTCGATTATCTTCATAATCCGTCAAAATATCTTGCAATCGGTGCAAAACAGCCTAAGGGTGCACTTTTGGTCGGACCGCCGGGAACAGGTAAAACACTCCTTGCAAAGGCGGTTGCCGGTGAGGCGAAAGTGCCGTTTTTCTCGCTTTCCGGTTCGGAATTTGTGGAAATGTTTGTCGGCGTCGGTGCGTCAAGAGTTCGTGACTTGTTTAAGCAAGCATCGGCAAAAGCACCTTGTATTATATTTATAGACGAAATTGACGCAATCGGTAAATCGAGAGATAATCAGATTAGTTCAAATGATGAACGTGAACAAACTTTAAATCAGCTGTTAAGCGAAATGGACGGATTTGATTCGTCAAAGGGACTTGTTATTTTGGCGGCAACCAACCGTCCGGAAGTGCTTGATAAGGCACTTTTAAGACCGGGTAGATTTGACAGAAGAATTATTGTTGAAAAGCCTGATTTAAAGGGCAGAGAAGATATTTTGCGTGTGCATATAAAGCACGTTAAAACAGAGCCTGACATTAATCTTCACGAAATGGCAATTGCAACAAGCGGTGCGGCAGGTGCAGACCTTGCGAATATGGTAAATGAGGCGGCTTTAAGGGCGGTAAGATGTAACAGAAAGACCGTAAGCCAAGAGGATCTTATGGAGGCTGTTGAAGTCATAATCGCGGGTAAAGAAAAGAAAGACAGAATTTTGTCCGAAAAGGAAAAGAGAATTGTTTCGTTCCACGAAGTCGGTCACGCACTTGCAACGGCGGTACAGAAACATACTCAGCCTGTTCACAAAATCACAATCGTTCCGAGAACTATGGGTTCGCTTGGTTATACAATGCAGATGCCCGAAGAGGAAGAACGTTATTTGATGTCGAAAGACGAAATAGTTGACCAGATTACAGTGTTCCTTGCAGGCCGTGCGGCGGAAGAACTTGTATTCAACGTGCAGACAACAGGTGCGTCAAACGATATTGAACGTGCAACGTCACTTGCGAGAAATATGATTACGCAGTACGGTATGTCGGAGAAATTCGGTATGGCAGGGCTTGAAAGCATACAGAATAAATATCTTGACGGCAGAAACGTTTCAAACTGTTCGGAGGAAACAAAGACAGATATTGATAAGGAAGTTGTACGCGTATTGAAAGAGTGTCACGAAAAGGCATTTAATATATTGAAAGAAAACCGTGACGCGCTTGATGAAATCGCAGAATTTCTTATTAATAAGGAAACTATTACGGGCGATCAGTTTATGGAGATATTCAACCGTGTAAAAAGCGGCAGAGAAAATTCTGACAGTGATGCAGAAGAAAGTGCCGCAGTTAATGAAGAAAATGATAAAGAAGAATAACGGTACGTTCAAAAAGTGCTTTGCTCAAAGGCTTAGGGAACTGAGAAAAGAAAACGGCATAACGCAGGCGGGACTTGCGGAGAGAATGAATGTTTCGAGAACGTGTATCGCAAATTGGGAAAGCGGCGAGCGTATTCCCGAAGTGGCGGCGATAACATATCTTGCCAAACTTTTTAAAGTTCCCGTTGACTACCTTTGCGGCAGAACGGACGAACGGTACAGAGTGAAATTGCTTGATAATATCGACTTCGACTTAACAAAACTAAACGGCAAAGGCATTGAAATGCTTTGCGAATATTACGATTATCTTGTCAGCAGTGAAAAATATAGAGCAAAATAGTAAAAAATGCTTGACATTTGCTGAAAAAAGATATATAATTACAAGGCTTGCGGTAAACGTAAGCAATCCTTGCCCACACGGGGTATGTGTGGGACAAAAGTCCATAAGGAGGTGCAGAAAATGGCTGAAAAAATACTAAACAGCTATGAAACAATTTTTATCATTGACGCAACACTTGATGAGGAAACGGTTACTGCTCTAAAGGATAAGTTTACAACACTTATCGAACAGAACGGTGAACTTGAATCTGTTGACGAATGGGGCAAGAGAAGACTTGCTTACGAAATTAATGATAGAACAGAAGGTTTCTACTATCTTGTAAACTTCAAGGCTGACAGCGAGTTCCCTAAAGAACTTGAAAGACAGTACAAGATTACAGAAGGTATCCTAAGAACTATTGTTATCAGAAAAGACGAAGAATAGTCTTTTGTGAAGAAAGCGGTGTAAGTATGAACAAAGTTATATTAATGGGACGTCTTACACGCGACGTCGAAATGCGTCAGACTCCGAACGGTGTTTCACTTGCGAGATTTTCAATCGCGGTAAACAGACGTTTCGCCGGTAAAGATGCTCAGCAGCAGGCTGATTTCATCAACTGCGTTGCATGGCGTCAGACAGGTGAATTTATCGCAAGATATTTCCAAAAGGGCAGTATGATTGCGGTAGTCGGAAGTATTCAATCGAGAAGTTGGGACGGTAATGACGGTAAAAAGCAGTATGCGACGGAAGTTGTTGTAGACGAGGCTTACTTTACCGGTTCAAGAGCCGAATCAGGTACTCAAGGCGGAGGAAATTATCAGAACCAAGGCTTTAATCAGGGCGGATTTAACGCTCCTCAATCGCAGCCTGCACAAGGTAGTGAACCAAACTTTGGTGATGATTTTGATATGGGCGATTTTTCGGACCTTGACGGTTCGGAAGACGATTTGCCATTCTAACATCCGCGTGATAAAAATTGATAGGAGGAAAATAACATGGCTGAAAGAAATGACAGACCACAGAGAGCAAGAAGACCTAAGAAAAAGGTTTGTATGTTCTGCGTAGATAAGGTTGAGCATATCGATTATAAGGATACAGCAAAGCTTAGAAGATACGTTACTGAAAGAGGCAAGATCGTGCCAAGACGTATCAGCGGTAACTGTGCAAAGCACCAAAGACAGCTTACAACAGCTATCAAGCGTGCAAGAATTATAGCACTATTGCCATTCGTTGCTGAATAATTGATTTTTTAAACGGAATGCACTGCATTCCGTTTTTTTATATATAATTTAACGGAAGGTGTTATAATGAACATAAAAGTAAGAGAATTTAATGAAAGCGATATACAAGCCGCAAATGAAATTTGGAACGAAGTCGTAGAGGACGGAGTGGCTTTTCCACAGGAAGAATGTCTTACAGAAAAGAGCGGATTGGAATTTTTTAAGAGTCAGTCATATACAGGCATTGCGTATGATGAAGAAACGGATGATATTGTCGGACTCTACATACTTCATCCGAACAATATCGGCAGATGCGGTCATATCTGCAATGCAAGCTATGCGGTGAAATCAACACAAAGAGGTAAGCATATAGGTGAAATTCTTGTGACGGATTGCTTGAAAAAAGCAAAGGAAATCGGTTACGGTATACTTCAATTTAACGCCGTTGTCGCAACTAATCAATATGCACTTAAATTATATAAAAAACTCGGCTTTGTACAACTCGGCGTAATACCTAAAGGTTTCCGCATGAAAGACGGAACATTCGAAGATATAATTCCGCATTATCACACTTTATAAAAATTTTTTTGAAAAAAGTGCAACCTTTTGGTGTGCTGAATTGTATTATAAGTGAAGGGAGGGGGATTAATGACAGACGAAAGGTCAAAAACAGACGTTTCATCTGACGAAGTTATACGCAAGTATTTTGATACGGTGTATAAACTTGCTTTGTCACAAACGAAAAATCAAACTTTTGCCGAAGATGTGACGCAAGACGTGTTTGTTCGATTTATACAGAATAAAGATAAATTTGAGTCGAAGGAACATATAAAGGCTTGGCTCATTCGTGTGACGATAAATTGCTCAAAGAGTGTTTTTATGTCATCGTGGTTCAAGAAAATCGTTCCGCTTGAAGAAGATTTAACCTTTGACAATCCCGAAAAAAGTGACGTGTATTTCGCTGTACAAGACCTTCCCTTAAAATATCGTACGGTGATACATCTTTTCTATTATGAGGATATGAGTGTCAGGGAAATCGCCGAAAGCATTGACATAAAAGAATCGACTGTTAAATCGCATTTACACAGAGGCAGAATGTTGCTTAAAAATAAACTGAAAGGAGATTATGACTTTGTTTAGAAAAATTTATAAACAAGCCAATGACGATATAAAACCGAGTGAAGATATGATAAACAGAGTTATCTTGAATGCGCATAAAGGTGCAGAGAAAAGACAATCTCCCCTACCGTATAGGCGATACGCAAAATATGCGGTATCGGCTGCGGCGGCAGTTGTTATTGTGTCTGCGGCGGTTATATCTATGCCGTATTGGCAGAAAACAAGAGATGACGGCGTGATTATTGAGGAGCAAGTTTCAACACCGACACCGTCCGATATGTCGGAAAGTGTAGTTTCAAATACTGCGGATACTTCATATCCGTATCCTACCGATAGTCCCCAAACTATTCAAAATCCCTATACTCCCCCTCCCAATAACTATTCGGATAGTCAAACTAGAACGGAGAAAAAGAACGGTGACTATAAGAGTAGTGACTATAAAAAAGTTGCGGTAAATAATCGGATAGCAAACGAGAACAAATCGCTTAAAATCGAGGATAAAACCAAAATCCCCAATATCGAGAGTGAACAAAACAGTGAAAATCAAGAAATAACGGAAGATGTCACTGTCGAAGAAAGTGCAATCGAGGAAAGCACAATCGAATTGTCAACAATGTTTTCCGCTTTTATGGCAAGTGACAGAACAGCAGAAATCAGTACAAAAAAAGAAGTTCCGACCGAAATTACAAGCGATGAAGGCAATGCCGATACGGTTATCGGCACCGGAATGGCAATGAGTTCGGCTATGGCTACATCAGTGCCGACACCTCAAATAGAAATAAACGCTCCGAGCGGTTTTGAAACGACCGATACATATAACGGCGGTGCGGCTTTTGAATCAGAAAACGGCGGAAGAATAGACGTAAATTATTATTACAGCGGAAATGACGATACAGAGCCAGTGTATAACGAATATGAAAATGATGTATCGGCATATTTTACCGAAGATAAAATCGATTATAATATTTACGGAACCGATACGGGCAGAGAGCCTGTGGAAGAAGTAGTCAATTCAATCAAATAAAGTATTGAATTGATTTGCAATCTGTGATATAATATAGACAATATAATGATTTTGGAGGTAATGATTGTGAATAAGAAGATAATAGCATCTGTATTGGCTGTCGCATCTGTTTTGACTGTATCGGCAGGCGCTTTGGCTGATGATAACATTACGGTTACGGTAAACGGAAATAATGTTTCTTTTGTGGAAATAACACCTTTTATTGAAAATGACCATACACTTGTTCCTATGCGTGAAATATTCGAGGCACTTGGCGCAGACGTACAGTGGGACAACGAAACAAGAACTGTTATATCATATGATTCGGTAAGTGACGTAAGCATTACAATGCAGATTGATTCTGATGTAATGTATGTAAACGGCGACGCGGTTACACTTGAAACACCCGCAAAAATCGTGGGTTCATCAACGGTTGTGCCTGTAAGAGCAATCGCTGAGGGTATGCACAGCGTTGTCGGTTGGGACGAGGCAACAAAGACAGTTACTGTTGAAAAGGAAATCAAAACAGAGCCGTCTTCACAAATTCCAAACCCATGGACAGATTATAACAGTCTTGACGAGCTTAATGCGGCATTGAATAATGCAGAGAGCGTAAAATATCAAGTGGCAGATTTGAATGCAAGCAGTTTTGATGAGGGTAGCAAGTGCGAGGCACAAAGCTACAGATACCTTGCCGACAGTAATTTGGCAGAAATCAAATACACTTACAATACAAATGTATTAGACATTACAGTTCGTACACAACCGGGTGACGCAGACATTTCGGGTATATCGGGCGGTACTAAGGTTGAGGACTACAAAGTAGCCGATTCGGCAGTTGAAATTTACACATACAATAAAACAACATACGCAATATGGTCATGCGAGGACGCGGGTACAGTAATGAGTCACAGCGTTGCCGTAACGGAAAATGAAACTGTTACAGACGTGAATGCTCTTGTAAAAACACTTGTAGACGACGTTGAAACAAATCACCCAAGAGGTTAATTTGACTGAAATAAAATATAAAAAACCGCTTTAATGAGCGGTTTTTTTGGTGTGAAAATACAGTTGAGAAAAATGCAGTGATATGGTATAATTTAAGATATGAAAAATGAAAGAGGTATTAAAATGGTTATTTTATATGAAGTACACGATAATTTATACGTAAATATGACGAACAAATGTCCGTGCGCGTGCACATTCTGTCTAAGACAAACGAGGGACGAAATGAATCATTCGGGCAGTCTTTGGCTTGAAAGAGAACCGAGCGTTGAAGAAGTTAAAAACGAATTTTCAAAATTTGATATGAATAAGTATAAAGAGGTTGTTTTCTGCGGTTTCGGTGAGCCGACCGAAAGACTTGACGATGTACTTGAAGTCTGTCGGTTTATAAAGGATAAGTATAACAAAACTATCCGTATAAACACAAACGGTCTTGCCGACCTTATTCACAAAAAGAACACTGCGCCTATGTTTGACGGACTTATCGATATTGTTTCGATCAGCCTTAATACGCCGAACAAGGAACGTTATCTTGAACTTACACGCAGTAAATTCGGTATCGAATCGTTTGACGCAATGATTAAGTTTGCCGAAAATGTAAAGCACTATGTAAAGGAAGTTGTGCTTTCGACTGTTTCGACAACGCTTACAGAGGAAGAAGAAAAGGAATGTGCCGATATTTGTAAAAAAATCGGCGTGACATACAGAATAAGACCGTTCGAGGATTGATAATTATGAATACTGTTGCAACAGAAATGATAAAGTATTATGCAGGTGACAAGAAACGCATAAACCATTTTATAAAAGTACACGGCTATGCCAAAGCGATAGGCGAAGCGGAGGAGCTTGATGAAAGGACTATGCTTATTCTTGAAACTGCCGCATATGTGCATGACATAGGAATAAAGATAAGCGAAGAAAAATATAATTCTTCTGCGGGCAAATATCAGGAAATCGAAGGTCCGCCGATTGCGGAGGAAATGCTTACGAAATTGAGATATGACAAAGACGTTATCGAACGTGTGTCATACCTTGTCGCTCATCATCACACATATTCAAATATCGACGGTATCGACTATCAAATACTTGTTGAGGCGGACTTCCTTGTCAATATAGATGAGGACGAAATGACAAAAGAAACGGCTAAAAACGTTCGTGAGAAGATATTTAAGACAAAATCCGGTACACAAATGCTGGATAATTTATTTTTAACGGAGCTGATAAAATAATGTGGATAGGACTCGTATGCCTTTACGGAGTTTTAAAGGGTGTAAGAGATATAATAAAGAAAAAGGCAATGGAGAAAAACAGTGCTATGGAGGTGCTGTTTTTCTACACGTTTATAAGCTTTTTATTCGTGACGCCTAGCGTGAAAAACGCATTGTCGATAGATTTTCATTATATCGGATTTGTAATGATAAAATCAGCTATAATTTTTGTAGCTTGGATATGCAGTTTTAAGGCGATAAAGAAACTGCCGATTGGATTTTACGGAATTATGGATATGTCGCGCGTAATATTTGCGACAGTGCTGGGAATAACGGTGCTAGGAGAAGTTATGACGGGACATAAGATTGCCGGTATGGCACTTGTGCTTGTCGGATTGCTTTTCGTAAATGCCAAAGGCAAGGGATTGGGCGAAGAAAAAACAAAGCCGATATACATTGTACTTGTGCTTATATCGTGTCTTTGCAACGCTGTTTCGGAACTGCTTGATAAAATGCTTATGCAGAGTATGAACAGCGGTCAACTTCAATTTTGGTATATGTTCTTTATGGTAATATTGTATTTGGGCTATATGATTGTAACCAAAACAAAAATAGATTTCAGAACGATATACAAAAATTATTGGATACTTATTTTGAGCGTGTTGTTTGTAATCGGCGATAAGGCACTGTTTATTGCGTGCAGTAAGCAGGAAAGCACGGTTGTAGCAATGACGCTTATAAAACAATGTTCGGTTATGATTACGATTATAGGCGGACGAATTGTGTTCAAAGAAAAACGCACGCTTTATAAAATGGTGTGCGCGGCGGTTATAATCGCCGGAATAGTTTTTGCCGTTATGTAAAAATTAAATTTGTTATTGCAAAAAAATGGTTGATATGATAGAATAATTTATATATAATCTATAATGGCATTAAGGGTATATGAAGGGAGTCGGATTATGCTGGATATATATAATGTATTAGATGCAATATCGGAAATTGTATATGTATCTGACGCAGAAACTCATGAGATTTTGTACATAAATGAGGCGGGAAAGAAAATTCTCGGTGATTGTTTGGGTGAAACGTGTTATAAACTTTTTCACGGCAAAAGTTCAGAATGTACGAATTGTCCGTGCTTGAACGGTGAGGGACTTTCTGAGTATATTCGTGAAAATGTAATGCCGGAAAAAGCATATATTATTAAGCATAAGGATACTGTGTGGGATGGTAAAAAGGCATATTTGGATATTGCGTTTGACATTACCAACACTGAAGAAATTCAGAAAAGACTTGAACAACGTCTTGATATGGAGCATATTTTGGTAAGCTGTATGGTTGAAATGCACAAGAATAAACCGTTTGAAGAAAGCTTTACAAATTTACTTGGAATAATAGGCAAGTATTTTGAGGCGGATAAAATTTTTGTGTTCAGTTATGATGAAAATAAACTGAGCAATGTATTTGAATGGAATAACAATGGCGTCAATCAGAGAGCGGAAGAACTTAAAAGCTTGGATTCAAATGTTGTTGATAATTGGCTGCCGACCTATGACAGCAATGAAAATGTTATTTTAAATAATGTCGAAGATTTGAAAGAAATTTCTGTTGAGGCATATCATCAGGCGGTAAAAAGCGGTGTGCAAAGGCTTGTTGCGTCACCGATTGCCGATAACGGTAAGATAATCGGTTTTATTGGCGCAAGTAATTTGCCGGAAGAAAAATTTTCTCAAATTGTGACATTCTTTGACGCACTTGATTATTTTGTTGCGTCAATGATTATTCGCGAAAAGAGTGCGCGAAAACTCAGAGAGCTGAGCTACGTCGATTCGCTTACGGGCCTATATAACAGAAATAAGTTTACAGAAGATACCGAAAGAATTATGAGAGGTCGTAATTGCGGCTTGGGCGTACTTTATATGGACCTTAACGGTTTGAAAGAGATTAACGATAAAAGCGGTCATTGCGGCGGTGATTGTGCGCTGAAAGATATAGCGAGCGTAATTGTTGAGTCGTTTGGCAAGGAGTGTTCATACAGAGTCGGCGGAGATGAATTTGTTGTGCTTTGCTATGATACGAACGATAAGGAGTTTACAGCTAAGGTTACTGCGTTCAGAAATTTGATTTCTGAAATGAAGTATAAAGTGTCGATTGGTTTTCATTATTCTAAAGATTCGTCGGATATTGATGAAGTAATAAAGATTGCCGATGAAAAAATGTATCAGGATAAGAAATATTATTACAGAAATAACGGTCAGTCGGCAAGATACAGATTTTATAATGATACATTTGTGTCATTCTCAACACAGGAAAAGTTGAAAAAGCTTATACAAGAAGAAAGATTTGTTATATGGTTTCAACCGAGATTTTCCGCAATCGACGGAGAATTTTGCGGCAGTGAGGCGCTTATCAGATATTTTGATGAGGACGATACGATTGTTTCGCCTATGGATTTCATTCCCGCAATGGAATATAACGAAACGGTGCATATGATAGACCTTTATGTGTTCAGACATGTCTGTGAATATATTTCCGGCTGGATTGAGGCGGGTAAAAATATTAAGCCTGTGTCGGTTAATATATCGCATTGCACGATTGTCAGACCTAATTTTATGGAAAATCTTATGGATATTTGGTTTGATTATAATATCCCGAAAGATTCGATTGTGATTGAAGTGTCGGAAGATAAGGTTAAGGGCGGTCTTAGCGATGTGCTTGACAAAATTGTGGAACTTAAAAATAACGGTTTCCATATTGCGATTGATAATTACGGTGCGAAATATGCGGACTTGTTCTTGTTCTCGGAAGTTAAATTCGATACATTGAAACTTGACCGTGAACTTGTTCATAAACTTGAAACAGATGAAAAGACTTGTATGATTTCAAAGTCGGTTATAGATATTTGTAAAAATTATAATATTTCCGTTGTCGCCGAGGGCGTCGAAAATGAAAAGGAATATGATATTTTGAAAGAAATGGGCTGCGATGAGGCACAGGGATATTTGTTCGATAAACCGATGTCGTGGAATAGATTTGAAGAAAAATATTTGTAATTTAAAAGGCGGTACATATGTACCGCCTTAAATATAATAAAGTTATTTTTTTAGTTAATATATCTTTGCATGAGTATTCTTCAAGTTTTGTATTTACACAAAACTTGAAGAATACTCTATTAATGTTACACAACGATATTATCTGGCTGTTTCAAAAACAGGAATAGATATTTTAAAGAGAAATCTAAATAAAATATAATTATGCGGCGGCAGGATAAAATCTGCCGCCTATTTAATTATTTTTTGTAGCAAGAAACTGCATAAAGTCTATAACCTCATTTTTTTGTGTCGGTGTTAAAGAATGAAAGACAATCAAAAAATCATTGCTATATGTATGATTTTTTATATTTGTGATACCGAAAAGGTAATCAATACTTACACCAAAATGATTAGCAAGCGTGGTAATAACGCGTTCATCTCTTGGAAAATGTATTCCTCTTTCATAATCGCTTATAACCTTATTTGAAACAAACAGCAAATCAGCAATATCTTTTTGCTTTTCGTCATTGTCCTCGCGTAATTCTTTTAATCTTTCGCCAAATGTCATATACATCAACTCCTAGATTTATTTTACCTTAATCGTAAATTTATTTGAATATTTAACCTATAAAGTAAAAATATTATTAACATTTACCGAAAAGGTAATTATAATGTAGAATATAATTAACTTTTAGGAGGAATTTTTATGTTTCAGTTATTAACATGTATGTACGACGGAAAGCCATGGAACAAGTACAATATAATAAGAGTATCGTCGGAAGAAATATTCTATAAAGCTCTTACACAAAAATATATAAGAGCGCAAGGAAAAAATAGTGAAGATGAAACTCTTTATGTAATTACAGAAAAAGGGAAGGAAGAATATAGAAAATGAAAAAGAAAATTTTAAGTATTATACTTGTATTATCAATGCTATGTGCGTTTATGCCTGTTATTGCAAATGCAGCAGACGATATGCCAATACAAATGACAACGGCAAACATAACAAAGTCGGAAACCGACACTACATATAATTTTGATGTCGCGGCGACGGAAAAATACGAAAATTGTTATGTATATGCAGCGATTTACGCGTATGACAATACATTGCTTGAAGTAAAGCGCGTACCGCTTAACACGACAGGCAATACAAGCGTATCTGTTAGCAAATCGCCGTATAATGCGCTTGTAAAGGTGTTTATCTGGTCGGATAATATGCAGCCTGTTATTGAAGCGGAGGAGTTTACACTAACGCCAACTGCAACAATGACACCTAAACCGACAGCAAAACCAACGCCGAAGCCTACGCCAACACCTACACCAACACCGACAGCAACACCTATACCAACACCGAAGCCGCCTTCAAATGTTACTTGGTCGCTTGATGAAACAACAGGTACACTTACCATTAGCGGCACAGGCGATATGACAGATTATTATTCTGCGCCATGGTATAACAGACGCGGTGAGATAAGAGCTGTTATTATTGAGAATGGAGTTACAAGCATTGGCAATTATGCATTTTATTATTGCACTGGCTTAACATCCGTTACAATACCAGATAGCGTTACAAGTATCGGTGATTCTGCGTTTGATAACTGCAGCAGCTTAACAAGCATTGCAATACCAAATAGCGTAAAGAGTATCGGTAACACTGCTTTCTATGGTTGCCGCGGTTTAGATGGTGTATATATAACAGACTTTGTAGCATATTTGAACATAGAATTTGGAGGTGAATATTCAAATCCGATGTATTATGCAAAAAAGCTGTATCTTAATAACAAGAGGGTTGCAGGAGCGATAACAATTCCAGACGGTGTAACTCAAATACCACATTCTGCATTTGTAGGCTGTGACGGTATAACAAGCGTCATACTCCCCAACAGCGTTACAAGCATTGGCAATTCTGCGTTTAGCGATTGCAGCGGCTTGACAAGCGTTACTATCCCCGATAGTGTAACAAGCATTGGTAGTGGTGCGTTTTATAATTGTAATGACTTAACAAGCGTTACTATCGGTAACAATGTAACGAGCATTGGCAGTGGTGCGTTTGAATCATGCTTACACTTGACAAGTGTTAATATCCCAGACAGTGTAACTAACATTGATAGTTGTGCGTTTAATTTTTGTAGTATTTCAAGGGTAGATATAACTAATATGGAAGCGTGGTGTAATATAGAATTTGAAGAGGATGCTGATATCAGCAATGCAAGCTATCAATCAAATCCAATGTGTGATGGATGTGATTTGTATATAAACAATGAATTGGTGACAGAACTTGCAATACCAGACAATGTTACAAGTATTAAAAATGGCACATTTTCCGGTTGCCGCAGTATAACAAGTATCACAATCCCCGATAGTGTAACAAGCATTGGCAAAAGTGCGTTTTATAGGTGTAATCACTTAACAAGTCTTACTATTCCAGACAGCGTAACAAGTATAGGTAATTCTGCGTTTGATAGTTGCAGCAGTTTAACAAGCATTACCCTTGGAAATGGTATAACCAATATAGACAGTGATATATTTAGCTATTGCAGCAGCTTAACAGAAATAGTTATACCAAAGAGCGTAACAGAAATTGAAAAGGACGCGTTTAGTAGCTGCTCAAAATTGAATACTGTTTATTATTGTGGCAGTGAAGCGGAATGGAATGAAATGTATATTGGCAGCAATAACGATTATTTGAAAAATGCTAATATTGTATTTGATTATGTAGCGGAATAGGAAAGGGGTTGTTACTATGAAATGTATTTATTGTGGAAAAACAGCGGATTGTCTTACATCACTGGAAAATTCGATTTGCCATTCTTGCGCAAATGAAAAAGGCTTTCAGTTATGCACAAAATTAGGCAAATACATTGAAGATAAGAATTTTAACTGTGATAATATTTGTAATGATTGCATACATAACATTGAATAGATGAAAAAGAAGCAGTTAATAAATTATCTACACAGGGCAGCGTTTGCGCTGCCTTTTGTGTTTCCTCAAACATTTACTTGCGGCTGCGGCTCTGTGGTGTAAAAAGGCGCGTTGCGCGGCGGCGAACCTAACACAAAAGAAACCATATAGGGGCGGCTATATTTCGGGCAGCAAGACAAAACGCACTTTATATCTGCTTTGCGCGGTTTATTCCCTCACTAAATTAACAAAAATTTTCGGCAAACTTTTTGGACAAAGTTTTTCAATGATTTTTTAAGGCTCGCGCCACAATCACGCCACAATTTGAGGTTAAAAAAGCAAAGAAAAAGAGCCTGTCTGTTTCCAAACAAGCTCTTGTAAAATCCTTGATTTTATTAGGCTTTATGCGGATTTAAGGCTTAACCAAAATATCTCTTTAACATACCTTCAAAGCCTTTTCCGTGTCTTGCCTCGTCTTTTGCCATTTCGTGAACTGTGTCGTGAATAGCGTCATAGCCAAGTTCTTTTGCTCTCTTTGCAAGTTCAAGTTTACCTGCTGTTGCACCACATTCAGCTTCTGCTCTAAGTTCAAGATTCTTCTTTGTTGACGGAGTTACAACTTCACCAAGAAGTTCGGCAAATTTTGCTGCGTGTTCAGCTTCTTCCAAAGCGGCTCTCATATAAAATTCGCCGATTTCAGGGTAACCCTCACGGATTGCCTGTCTGCTCATTGCGATATACATACCGACTTCTGTACATTCGCCTTCAAAATTAGCCTTTAGACCTTCGTAAACATCAGCTTCAACCTGATCTTTTGCACCTACTCCGATAACGTGTTCACATACAAAGTTTAGTGCAGTACCCTCTTCCATAACAGTGAACTTTGAACCCGGAACACCGCACTGTGGACATTTTTCAGGTGGTTCGTTACCCTCGTGAACATAACCGCATACCGGACATACATACTTTTTCATAATAAATTTCCTCCTTAGAATTAATTATTTTTTTTACTACTACAATTTTCGCAGATACCGTAAAATATAAGCGAATAGTCTTCTATATCTGCATTTAATTTTTCCGCCGCTTGATTTTTTATCTCGTCCATACCGTCTAAATCAACATCGTATATTTTGTCACACTTATTACATACGAAATGAAAATGTCGGTGGACAAAACCGTCGAAATGTTCTTTGTTTGCGGAAGTGCTGATTTTTAAAATATCTCCGTTTTCCGCAAGCTGTGCAAGGTTTCTGTATACAGTTCCAAGACTGATGTTTGGAAATTCCTTACGCAGATTTTCGTACAGCCAATCAGCCGACGGGTGGGAGCGTGTACTTCTAAGCAGCGTTAGAAGTGCCTCACGCTGTTTTGAATACTTCATACATTTCACTCCTTCAAAATCAATAATGATAATCATTACTGATTTATGAGTTCATTATAACAGACGTTTTTCGGTTTGTCAATAGTTTTTTGAAATAAATTTAGATTAATTTTGTGTAAATTTGATTTTGGGTGTTGCCACCACTCCGTCACTGCGTGCCACCACTCCTCAGGGGGAGAAAAAAGGCTCCCATAGAGGGGAGCTGTCGATAAGGTCGACTGAGGGGGCGCACATTGCAAAATACTTTTTTATTCTAAAATTTACGATATTTTTTGATTAGTCTTGATTTTATCGGCGGTTTATAATATAATATAGAAGTAAAATTATGTTTACAGGAAAGGAACTGATAAATATGAAGAAAATGGAACAACTTTACGAAGGAAAAGCAAAGAAGGTTTTTAAAACTGATGACGAAAATCTTTACATCGTTGATTACAAAGATGACGCAACTGCATTTAACGGTCTTAAAAAAGGTCAAATTGCAGGTAAGGGTGTTGTGAACAACAAAATGTCAAACTTCCTTATGCAAATTATGGAGAAGAACGGTATCCCTACTCACTTTGTTGAAGAAATTTCAGACAGAGAAACTGTTGTTAAGAGAGTAGAAATCGTACCTTTGGAAGTAATCATCAGAAATATTGCGGCAGGTAGTTTTTCAAAGCGTTTTGGCGTTGAAGAAGGCAAGAAATTAAACTGCACAACTTTGGAATACTGTCTAAAGAACGACGACCTTGGCGATCCTATGATTAACGATTATCAGATTATCGCTATCGGTGCCGCTACTAAAGAGGATCTTGATACTATTGCTGACCTTACTTTTAAAGTAAATGATGTTCTAAAAGCATATTTTGAAAGTATTAATATAGAACTTGTTGATTTCAAGATTGAGTTCGGTAAAACTCCTGACGGTCAGATTATTCTTGCGGATGAAATCTCACCTGACACTTGCCGTCTATGGGACGCTACAACTCACGAAAAACTTGACAAAGACCGTTTCAGACGTGATATGGGCAATGTTGAAGAGGCATATGCAGAGGTATTTAAACGTCTTGGACTATAATTAAGTGTAGACCGAATTAAATTGCCCGGCTCACCGCTTTTTGCCGAGGACAGTGCATATGTACGGCACCGTCGACTGCAAAGTGGCAATCAAAGCGATTTTCTTCGGTCTTATAAAAAATTCAGAGGAGTAAATGAAATGGCAACAAATACTTACGAAAGTCCGTTAAACTCACGTTACGCGTCAAAGGAAATGCAGTACATTTTTTCTCCGGACAAGAAATTCTCAACTTGGAGAAAACTTTGGATTGCACTTGCAGAAAGTGAAAAAGAACTTGGACTTGATATAACAGACAAACAGATTGCTCAAATGAAAGAGCATATTTACGATATTAATTATGATGTTGCAAAGGCTCGTGAAAAGGAAGTTCGTCACGATGTAATGTCACACGTTTACGCATACGGCGTACAGTGTCCGGACGCAAAGCCTATTATTCACTTGGGTGCAACAAGTTGTTATGTCGGTGACAACACTGATATTATCATAATGACAGAGGCTATGCAGCTTGTTAAGAAAAAGCTTGTATGTCTTATCGGAGAGCTTGCAAAGTTTGCAAAGGAATATAAGGATTTGCCGACATTGGCATTTACTCATTTTCAGCCGGCACAGCCTACAACAGTAGGTAAGCGTGCGTCATTGTGGCTTGAAGATTTGCTTATGGACCTTGAGGACGTTGATTATCAGCTTTCAAAGGCAAAGCTTTTGGGCTGTAAGGGTACAACGGGTACACAGGCAAGTTTCCTTGAACTTTTTGAGGGGGACCATGAAAAATGTAAAATGCTTGACAAGAAGATTGCCGAAAAAATGGGTTATGAAGAATCATTCCCTGTAAGCGGTCAGACATATCCGAGAAAACTTGACTCTCAAATGCTTAACACATTGAGCCTTATCGCACAGAGCGCGTACAAGTTCTCAAACGACATCAGACTTCTTCAACATTTAAAGCAGATTGAAGAACCGTTTGAAAAGTCGCAAATCGGTTCATCGGCAATGGCTTATAAGAGAAACCCTATGAGAAGTGAAAGAATCGGCTCTCTTGCAAGATATGTAATAGTAGACGCACTTAATCCGGCAATTACTGCATCAACACAATGGTTTGAAAGAACTCTTGATGACAGTGCAAATAAGCGAATTTCAGTTCCTGAGGCTTTTCTTGCAGTAGATGCTATTCTCAGCTTGTACATCAACGTTGTTGACGGACTTGTGGTATATGATAAAGTAATCAATCAGCAGTTTATGCGTGAAATTCCGTTTATGGCTACTGAAAATATTATGATGGATGCCGTTAAAAAAGGCGGCGACAGACAGGATTTACACGAAAAAATCAGAGTATATTCTATGGAGGCGGGAAAGACTGTTAAAATGGAGGGTAAGGAAAACAACCTTGCCGAACTTATCGCCGGTGATCCTGCATTCGGTTTGACTTTGGAAGAAATTAATGCTGTTATGAAACCTGAAAATTTTGTCGGACGTGCTCCGCAGCAGGTTGAAGATTTCTTAAAGGATTACGTTGAGCCTGTTCTTGAAAAGAACAAGGATTTACTTGGTATTGAAGTTGAAATTAACGTCTGATTTATTTGAAATATAAATTTAGAGGTAATTATATGAAGAAAATTATATTTTGCCTTGTTGCGGTTTGTATGGCTGCGATGTCGTTTGTGACCGTACACTGCGAGGATAATATTAAAGTGATACTTGACGGCAAAACGCTTGAATTTGACGTTCAGCCACAAATTATAGACGAACGCACACTTGTGCCTATGCGTGTGATATTCGAGGCATTGGGCGCGGATGTTGAGTGGGAAGAGGAAACTCAGACTATCAACACAAGACGTTCGGATACTGATTTGTTTTATATCAGTATGCGTGTGGGTGACAAGACAATTCATAAGGAGTCGGTTGAGGCGAACTTGCCGACATCAAACGATATTGAACTTGATGTACCGCCGATGATTATAGACGGGCGTACGCTTGTTCCTGTTCGTGCGGTTTCGGAGTGCTTTGGCTGTAAGGTAGAGTGGAACGGCGAAAGTCGAACTGTTATTATTGAAAGCAATTCTGACAATAATACAGATACTGACGTGCCGACACCGTCACCGACAGAAACGCCTGTCAATTCAGTTAATACAATCGAATATAACGTCGATAATGAGCAGTATGCAAGTTATATGAAAGAATTTAAAATTCTTGACGCGGTAAAAAATTCGGACGGCAACTATGATATAACATACACACTTCAAACATATCTTGAAGGTCGTGGTTTGGTTGTGGTTGAATTTAGGTGCCTTGATGAAAACGGCAGTGAAGTTGACAGATTCGGCGGAGCATTCCAAGGCACAGATTATACATGGAGCGCTCAAGAGGCGAAAACAACAATTTCCGGTAAAACAACACGCATTGAGCTTGTAATTGAAAAATAAGTTATGAAATTAAAAATCAGGCAAACGCTTGGTTAGCATAGGAGGACAAATACATGGTAAAAGCAATAGTTGGTGCAAACTGGGGCGATGAAGGTAAGGGCAAGATTACAGATATGCTTGCTGCTGACAGTGACATCGTAATCAGATTTCAGGGCGGTGCAAACGCAGGTCACACTATTATAAACGAATACGGAAAATTTGCATTGCATCTTCTTCCGTCAGGTTCATTCAATCAGAATGTAACAAATATGATCGGAAACGGTGTTGCACTTGATATTCCTGAACTTATAAAGGAAATTGACGAGGTCGTAAAACGTGGTGTTCCGAAGCCGAACATTGTTGTGTCAGAAAGAACACAGGTTCTTATGCCTTATCACAAGTTGTTTGACCAGTACGAAGAAGAAAGACTTTCAGACCGTCAGTTCGGTTCTACAAAGTCAGGTATAGCACCGTTCTTCTCAGATAAATTTTCAAAAATCGGTTTTCAGGTTTGGGAACTTTTCGAGCCTGAAAGACTAAAGGAAAAGATTAAAAACGTAATCGAAGTAAAAAATCTTATGCTTGAACATATCTATCATAAACCGCTATTGGACGCAGACGAGCTTTTCAATACACTTATGGAATATGCCGATATGATTAGGCCGTATGTGATTGATTCGGTTGCATTTATGCACAACGCAATCAAAGAGGGTAAGAAAATTCTTTTGGAAGGTCAGCTTGGCTCACTGAAAGATCCTGATTTCGGTATTTATCCGATGACAACTTCTTCATCTACTCTTGCCGGTTACGGTGCGGTTGGTGCAGGTATTCCTCCGTATGAAATTACAGACATAATTACAGTTGTAAAAGCATATTCATCAGCAGTTGGTGCAGGTGCATTTGTTTCGGAAATATTTGGCGAAGAGGCAGATGAACTTAGAAGACGCGGCGGTGACGGCGGTGAATTCGGTGCTACAACAGGCAGACCGAGACGTATGGGTTGGTTCGACTGTGTTGCGTCACGTTACGGCTGTCGTGTACAGGGTACAACTCAAGTTGCATTTACTGTACTTGACGTACTTGGTTATCTTGATGAAATTCCTGTATGTGTGGGATATGAAGTTGACGGTGAAGTTATCAGAGATTTCCCTACAACAAACAAGCTTGAAAGAGCAAAGCCTGTTTTGAAAGTTCTTCCTGGTTGGAAAACTGACATCAGAGGTATCAAGAAATATGAGGACTTACCGGAAAATTGCCGTAAGTACATCGAATTTGTTGAAAAAGAACTTGAGGTGCCTATTAAGATTGTTTCTAACGGTCCTTCAAGAGAAGACATTATATTGAAATAATTAAAATGAACCCAAGGGGGAATTTGTTATGGACGCATCTAAAATCAAATTGATTATATGGGACCTTGACGAAACCTTTTGGCACGGTACTATTTCAGAACAAAAGGTCGCACCTGTTAAACAGGCTTGCGACCTTGTTTTGTTATCCTCAAAAAAGGGAATTGTCAATTCGATTTGTTCCAAAAATGATGAAAAGCCGTGTATCGATAAACTGAAAGAATGGGATTTGGATAAGTATTTCGTGTTCAATTCGATTAACTGGGAGCCGAAAGGTCAGAGGATTAAAGATACTGTCGAAAGTATGAATTTAAGACCTTGCAATGTACTTTTTATTGATGATAATAAGCTGAATTTGGAGGAGGCAAAGTTTTTCTGCCCCGATATTATGACAATGCTGCCCGATAAAATCGGTGAACTTTATGCGGCGGTTTCAATGCTTGATAAGAATGACGAAAAATTATCACGTCTTGAAAGTTACAAGGTGCTTGAAAAGAAAAATAAGATTAAAAAGAGTATCGGTTCAAATGAAGAATTTTTGCGACAGAGCAATATCCACGTTGATTTTCATTCGGATTGTGCGGAACACATTGACAGATTGCATGAGCTTATATTCCGTGCAAATCAGCTTAATTTTACGAAAGTGCGTTCAACGAAAGACGAACTTAAAGCGTTGTTTGAAGATAAAAATGCGAAATGTGAATATGTAACGGCGTATGACAAGTACGGTGAATACGGAATTGTCGGCTTTTATGCCGTAAAGGATAATACGCTTGTGCATTTTCTGTTTTCGTGCCGTACGCTCGGTATGGGGATTGAGCAATATACATATGAAAAAATCGGTTGTCCGAAACTTGATATTGTAGGTGACGTGTCGGTTAAAATTGGCAAAAACGAGCCGACTGTAACGTGGATAAATCAAGATAACATAAAGACGGATAATGAATTTGAGGACATAAAAAATACCGGTTTTAAGGTGCTTATAAAAGGGCCTTGCGACTTAAATCAAATATTTTCGTTCATAAAAAATGAGGATATATTCGATTGTGAGTTCACGTATGTGAGCCGCGAAAAACAGTCGCTCGGTGTTGCGATTGAGGGTATGAACCATACTTCGCAAATTGTAAATGCCTATTCGATTACAGGCGAAGAAACAGCCGAAATTTGTAAACTTCCTATATGCGACAGCCAAATGTACTCGGACAGCATTTATAAAAATAAGTACGGAATGATTTTTATAAGTATTTTGACTGACGCTAATCTCGGCGTGTATCGAAATAAAAACAACGGTGCTGTTTTTGCGTTTGGTGAGTATATTTATCCGCTTACCGACAAGGCTATGTGGAAAAAGTATATTAATAAAGAAGTTTATACCGCAAATTGTGATTTTAAAGAAAAGGATTTGCAGAAGATTGCGGGAGAATATGAGTTCTTGGGCAGACTTACACCGAAGCAGACGGCGGAAAATCTGCGGTTTATCTATGAGCATATCAAACCCGATACGGAACTTGTTATTTTGCTTGGCTGCGAACGTGAGTACAAGGATAATAAGCTGGAGGCTTGGGTGAACAGGCACAATGACCACAAGGAATATAATGCGGCGGTACGGAAAGAATTTGACGGCTGCAAAAACGTGACGTTGTTTGACGTGAATGAATATATAACGTCCGATGATGATTTTAACGACAGTGTAAACCATTATAAAAAACGTGTGTATTACTTGATGGCACAAAAATTTACCGAAATGATAAATGCTCATGCAAACGCAGATGTAGCAAAGCAAACGTCAAAAGCAAAACTTGCTTATTTAACATTAAAACAAAAAATTAAAAAGATTGTTAAACCAAACGGTTAAATTTTATATTGACAAAACAGTTGCATTAGAATAAAATTAAACTATTGATTAAAATAATTTGGGAGATTATAAATGAGTATACGAAAGGTAACTATATGCTTGGCGGTGATTCTTTTCATATCTGCCACCGTTCTTGCATTTACATCTAATAAACGTGCAGAAAAAAAGGCTGAAAAAGAATATACGCCTACCGCACAGACGGTCACAATGACGGCTGTCGGCGACTGTACGTTGGCAACTGACATAAACGCAGACCCAAACGGCAGCTTTAAATCGGTTGCCGAGTCTTTAAACGGCGATTATTCATATTTCTTTAAAAATGTTTCACCGATATTTTCGGAGGACGATTTAACTATCGTAAATTTTGAGGGTACTTTGTCAAATCAAGGAACAAGACAGGATAAGCAGTTTGCTTTCAGGGGTAAGCCTGAATATGTGCAGATACTTACATCGTCAAGTGTTGAGGCGGCAAACCTTGCAAATAACCACAGTGCCGATTACGGTGACGTAAGTCTTTCGGACACGATAAAATATTTGAATGAGGCCGGTATCTCCAATTTTATAGGTACGAATACCGCGATAAGAGATGTAAACGGAATATCGGTCGGACTTGTCGGAATTGACGCACTTGACGAAACAGAGGCGGCAAAACTTGAAAATGTCATCGGTTCGGTTAAAAGTCTTGGTGCACAGCTTGTTATAGTAAGTATTCACTGGGGCGAAGAAAAGGCTACCGCTCCGAACGATACACAAACAGAGCTTGCACACAAGGCGATTGACGCAGGTGCAGACCTTGTTTTGGGAACACACCCTCACGTTTTGCAGGGTATTGAAAAATACAACGGTAAATATATAGCGTACAGCTTAGGTAACTTCTGCTTCGGCGGTAACAATAACCCGGCGGACAAGGACACAGTTATATACAGACAGACATTTACGTTTGTTGACGGGGTTATGCAGGAGGACGATAATATGACGCTTATTCCCGCAACAATTTCGGGTCATGATGAGTATAACGACTATCAGCCGGCAATAGCTGAGGGTGACAGAAAGACTCAAATAGAGAATAAGTTGATTGAATATTCGACACCGCTCGGACTTTCTACGCTTAATTTCAGATAATTTGTTTTTACTATTGACAAATGGCAGTAAAGTTTAGTATAATATAACACAGATTAGATGAGATTAGAACAGACAGAGCATATTTTAATATGATTTTTATGCCTCTCGGACTTATCTGTCTGAGAGGTTTTTCTGTTTTTTCTTGCAAAAAAGAAAGGAAGATGTAAAATGAAAAATTTAAAGAAGATTATTGCAATGGGACTAACAGCCGCACTATGTGCCGTTTCTTTGGCAGGTTGCGGAGGCACACAAAACGGTGGAACTGACGGAGCAACAGACACAAATGCTAAAGATACATACAAAATCGGTGTACTTCAATACGCAGACCATCCGTCGCTTGATAACTGCCGTGAGGGCTTTAAGCAGGGACTTGATTCAGAGGGTATCAAGTATGATATTACAGAATCGTCTGCAAAGGGTGACGACTCAACAAATACACAAATTGCACAGCAATTTGTTTCACAAGGTATGGACCTTGTATGCGGTATCGCAACACCGTCTGCGCAGGCTTGCTACAATGCGGCTTACGAGGCAAAGATTCCTGTAATCTTTAACGCAGTGTCAGACCCTGTTGCCGCAAAGCTTGCAGAAAGCGATACACAGGCAATGGACGGAATTACAGGTGTAAGCGATATGTTGCCTGTTGACGAACAGTTAAAGCTTATCCGTGAAATGTTGCCTGACGCAAAGAAAATCGGTATACTTTACACAACAAGTGAAGCAAATTCTGTTTCTACAATAGAAACATATAAGCAAAAAGTAGGCGAATACGGTTTTGAACTTGTTGAAAAGGGTATTACAAATGCCGCTGAAATTCCGCAGGCAGTAGACCTTTTGGTAAGCGAAGTTGACTGTATCTCAAATATGACAGACAACACAGTTGTTGAAAACTTGCCTATACTTCTTGAAAAGGCAACTGCTAAAAACATTCCTGTATTCGGCAGTGAAGAAGAACAAGTAGGAAACGGCTGTATCGCGTCAGCCGGTATCGACTACATTGAACTTGGTAAAAAAGCAGGCGTTATGGCTGCAAGAGTGCTAAAGGGTGAGGACGTTAAGAATATCCCTTACGAAACTCTTACAGAAAGTAAAATTACAATCAACACTGACGTCGCAGAAAAAATCGGAGTAACAATACCGCAGTCAATCACAGACAGAGCTGAGGTCAAAAATGCTCCGTCTGAATCATGATTGAAGGACTGATAGTCGGAATACTTGAGCAGGGACTGATATATGGAATAATGGCTATGGGTGTGTATATCACCTATACCATTCTTGATTTCCCCGATTTGTCTGTAGACGGTACGTTCCCTCTCGGAATAGCTATATGCTTTGTGATGATTAATAACGGTCTTAATCCGTGGCTTGCATTGCTTGCGGCATTTGCCGCAGGGTGCATAGCCGGTATGTTTACAGGAATTTTCAACGTAAAACTCAGAATACGCAATCTTCTTTGCGGTATTCTTACTATGACGGCTCTTTATTCGATAAATTACGGAATAGTCGGAAAAGCGTCGGATTTCCTAAGTATGGATACAACGACTATTTTCTCACAGACAGCTTTTCTTTTCGGAAACGGTCACTTTGCATTGTACTCTAAACTTGTTGTTATTCTTGTGATTACGCTTATCGCAAAGTTTGCACTTGATTGGTATATGCGTACAAAGTCGGGATTTCTTTTAAGAAGTGTCGGAGATAATGAGGGGCTTGTAATCACGCTTGCACAAAATCCGGGAACGATTAAAATTATCGGTCTTGCGATTGCAAACGGACTTGTTTCGCTTGCCGGTGCGGTGTACTGCCAATACGGCAAAGCGTTTAACGTTGCATCTGGTACGGGTACTGTTGTTATGGGTCTTGCCGCCGTTATTATCGGCTCGACTATATTTAAGAAAATTAAATTCCTTAGAATTACAACAGGCGTGCTTTTCGGTATGATTATTTATAAGGCCTGTATTTCAATCGCACTTGCCGCAGGCTTGCGTTCGCAAGATACAAACCTTATGATTACGATTTTGTTTATCGCAACACTTTGCGTAGACGAATTTTTGCTTAAAAAGAAGAAAGTTGGGGTGAAGAAAAATGCTTGAACTTTCTCACATTTATAAAACTTTTAATCAAGGAACTATTGATGAAAAGGTGCTTTTTTCGGATTTTAACATAACAGTAAACGACGGTGATTTTGTCGGAGTTATCGGTTCAAACGGTTCGGGAAAAACGACTATGTTAAATGTCATTTCGGGCGATATGCCGATTGACAGCGGAAGTGTTTTGCTTGACGGTAAGGAGCTTAATAAGCTGAAAAACTTTAAACGTGCGCAGAGAATAGGCAGAGTTTTTCAAAATCCCGCAATGGGAACCTGTCCGTCAATGACTATATGGGAAAACCTGTCTATCGCAGATAATAAGGGTAAGAATTTCGGACTTTCGTTTGGACTCAACCGTCAGAGAAAAGACTTTTACCGTTCACAGCTTGAACTTTTGGGTATGGGACTTGAAAACAGACTTTCAACCCTTGCAGGCTCACTTTCGGGCGGTCAAAGACAGGCGCTTGCACTTATTATGGCGACTATGATCAGACCTGATTTGTTGCTTTTGGACGAACATACAGCCGCGCTTGACCCTAAATCTTCTGATACGGTTATGATGCTTACGGATAAGATTGTTCATGAAAAGAACATAACAACCATTATGGTAACGCATAATCTTCGTCACGCGGTTGAGCATGGCACAAGAACTGTTATGATGCATAACGGCGAGGCTATTATGGATGTTTCGGGTGCGGAAAAAGAAAATAAGACGATAAATGACTACTTGACAGTGTTTAACGAAATAAGTATCGAATGTGGAAATTAGCCTAAAAGCTGAATTTGAGAGTGTTCAAATTCAGCTTTTTTAGTATAAAAATCAGCAAATATTTCATTCTCTTCTTGAATTTTTATTCATTAAAGTTTATAATGAAAAAAGAGGCTTAAGAGAGATATTGGAGCGATTTGGAGTAAGGGAGAAAAAACTATGTTAAAAAATTAACCGCATTTTTGACGGCAGCTGTAATGGTTACATCAGTTGTGTCAATATCGGTGTTGACGTCATATGCCGACACAAATTCAACTATTGAAAAACGAGTAATGGAAAAACTTGATCGAGGCACTGTTGCCGTTAAAACAAACGGCGGTGTATATTTGTCGTGGCGACTTTTGGGTACGGAAAGTCTGACAAATCAAGCATTTGACATATACCGTGACGGCGAAAAAATATATACAACAGGCGGACACGATGCAACTTGCTATACCGATTCAAAAGGCACAGCGGATAACAAGTATACAGTTGTGCCGAAAGGTGAGGCAATAGACGAAACAGAGGCGGTTGATGTTTGGACAACCAACACAACATATAAAGGTCGTTCTGTGGCATATAAAGACATTGCGTTTAAAGTTCCTGACGGAGGAAAGACGCCGACAGATGAAGAATATACATATACCGCAAACGATATGAGTGTGGGCGACCTTGACGGTGACGGAGAATATGAATACATCGTAAAATGGGACCCGTCTAATTCAAAGGATAATTCCGTTAAGGGTTATACGGGCAATGTGTACTTGGACGCATATGAGCTTGACGGCACTCTTCTTTGGAGAATAGATTTGGGAGTTAATATCCGCGCGGGTGCGCACTATACTCAATATATGGTGTATGATTTTGATGGTGACGGTAAGTCGGAAGTCATATTAAAAACAGCACCGGCTCAAAAGACGGTGAGGGTAATTATGTCTCAAAAGCAGGAAAGAATATAACCAAGGGTGACGATAAAAAAGATTGCAGAAATTCATCCGGTTTGCTTATGGGCAAGGATGGCGGACCGGAGTATTTAACTGTATTTAACGGTGAAACAGGTGCGGCAATGCAGACTGTTGATTTTGACCCGCCGAGAAGTATTTTGACATCTTCCGAATGGGGCGACAGCTATGCAAACAGAAGTGAAAGATATCTTGCCGCGGTGGCATATCTTGACGGTGTACACCCGAGTGTTGTAATGACAAGAGGATATTATACATATGTGTATGCGGCGGCATATACTTGGGACGGCACAGACCTTAAAGAACAATGGCTTTCAACTAATACACCGACAGAAGCAAATGGCGGTACAGGTTGTACCGTAAAATATGCAGACGGTACAAGTAAAAATAATACAAACAAAACGCTTTATGCACAAGGTGCACACAGTGTATCGGTAGCTGACGTGGATAATGACGGATATGACGAGATTATTTTCGGCAGTGCGGTTCTTGACCATGACGGAACTGTTTTGACGTATGACGGTCGAGGACGCGGTGACGCAGAACACGTTTCGGACTTTGATAACGATGGAAAACAAGAAATATTTATGGCACACGAGGCAGGTAAGCACAATGATGACATAATTCCATATGCGGTAGATATAAAGAGATATAATGGTGATATTATGCTACAAGCCGCACAGGGAGATATAGGCAGAGGTATTATGGATAATGTCGATGATGAATATGCACTGTCAAGCGGTAATCTTTCGTTGTTCTGGTCGGTAGCGGCTGACGGTATATATAATCAAGCAGGTGAAAAAGTAGGAAATATACCTACTACCAATGGAAGCAATATGGAGAATTTTGCAGTATATTGGGACGGTGATTTGGGACGAGAATTGCTTGACGGAAATAAACTTGTAAAATACAGCATAAAAAGCGGTGCGGAAAGAATTTATTATAACAGTAAAAATTCAACATTGCCGGGTTCAATAAATAACGGTACAAAGTCAAATGCGTGTCTTACAGCCGACCTTTTCGGTGATTGGCGTGAAGAAATCGTGCTTAGATACGGTGACGGTGTGAGAATTTATTTTTCGACTATTCCGACTGATTACAGACTTACAACGCTTATGCACGACAGTCAATATCGTTGCGCAATAGCATGGCAGAATGTCGGATACAACCAGTCGCCTCATACAAGCTATTATATAGGTTCGGCGGCTTTGGCGAAAGATTCGGGTGGCAACACGTTAAACTACCTTGCACCAAGTACGTCATTCACTAAAGTGACATATCCCGATACTTCGTTATTTACACCACGTCCTACGGTAAAAGCCACGACAGCACCTGTGACTGTTACTGCCGATGCGGATACATATCTTGTGGACAGTACAACGGCACACGGCTCTGACGAGGAATTGAAGATTAATCAAGCACAAAATGTATATACATCAAGCTCGCCGGGATTGAAAGATATTAAAGGTTTGGGATTGATTCGCTTTGACCTTTCAAAGTATGCCGGTAAAAAATTAGTATCGGCAACATTAAATTTGTATGATAAACTTTCAAATACGGAAAAGAAAAATTCGGTTTTACACCTTGATTACTGTTCAAAGAATGATTGGGACGAGGCGACAGTTACTACAAATGATATAACAGTGAGAGGCGAAAATACACCGTTATCGTCATTGGATTTGCAAGTGTCACCTGCATACAATGTCGATTATAAGGAAATATCGTTCGATGTGACGGATGTGATAAAAGAGAAGTGTACAGATAATTTGATTACGTTTACGTTGTGGACAGGTACAGGACGTGAACAGGTTATCGCGTCAAAGGAATACAGCGGTACAGACGCACAAGGACCGACACTTGTGTTGGAATTTGAGGGAGAAGAGCCGACACCAACGCCAACAGTAGTGCCAACGGCAACACCAACATTAAAGCCGACACCAACGCCAACAGTAGTGCCAACGGCAACACCAACATTAAAACCAACACCGAACGTTGACTCCTACGGCAACACCAATATTAAAGCCGACACCAACGCCAACAGTAGTGCCAACGGCAACACCGACATTAAAGCCGACAGCGACGCCGACGGTAGTGCCAACGGCAACACCAACATTAAAGCCAACAGCAACACCGGCGGTTACTTCAACATTAAAGCCGACAACAATTCCAACAGCAATCCCAACAGCGACACCAAATTTGGCAAACAACAAAATCACAGCTATGATAAATAGCAACAACAAACTTGATGTCACACTTGATTTTGAAAATGTGGATATGAATGATGTTAATGTGTATATTGCATTTAAAAATGACGGTAAACTTGTCGGATTGAAAATGCCACAAACAAGTGAACTAAAGGGAATAGAGTTGATTGATAAAGAGTATACGGATATAGAGGTTTATGCTTGGAATAATAAGCAGAAACCGTATGCGAATATAGTACGTATCGTTAATAATGTACAATAAACAAAAAACTGATGTGGAAACACATCAGTTTTTTTGTTATCTTATAAAATTAGTTTTTCATAATATTTCATCTCTTATTAACCGATTATACCGCAAACGTCCTCTGCAATTTGCTCAGGAGTAAGACGGTTTGCTTTGACGATTTCTTCAGGGTTATATCTGTCAAGAAATTCTTTCTTTAAACCGTAATTCAATACCTTGACGTCAGAATTGCCGTAAAATCTTGCAATCTTTTCGCCGAAACCGCCGTCTAAAACACCATCCTCGACTGTTATAACAATGTCATGGTTTTCTTTAAGCTGTTCCAAAAGCTTATCGTCAGTACCTGTAATGTAAATCGGGTTTATAAGTGTAGGTTTTACACCTGTTTTGTTTTCGATAATTTCAGCCGTTTTTGCACCTACCGAATAGAATGAGCCAAGTGCAACTATTGCAATTTTACTGCCGTTTTGAGTAACTTCATATTCATTTAGCTTGCTGAAGTCCTTTGTAACCTTTTTGCCGTCTGATACAACACTGATAGGTACACGGATTGCAACAGGGTGGTCGTTTTGCTCAATACTCCAATCAAGCATTGCAAGGTATTCTTCCTTTGTTGTCGGTGCAAGGTAGACAAGGTTAGGAATGTTCGCCATCATCGGAATATCGTATATGCCAAGATGAGTAACGTCATTCATACCGTAAACAGATGCCCAATATACAAGGATTGTTGCAGCACTGTTGTTGATACATAAATCCTGTGAAAGCTGGTCGTAGGTACGTTGAATAAATGTGCTGTAAACACCGTAAACAGGCTTGCCACCGTTCTTTGCGATACCCGAGGCAAGTGCAACGGCTGTTTCTTCGGCGATACCAACGTCAACAAACTGTGAGCCTGCCTCTTTTCTCTTGTCCTCTGTGAAACCGAAAACTGTCGGTGTGGCAGATGTGATTCCGACAATAGTCTTGTCCTCTTTCATCTTCTTCAAAAGAATGTCGGCGGTCATTGATGAATAGTCTTCTCCGCCTTGCGGCATATCAGATTTACCTGTTTCAAGGTCAAAAGGACCGCAGTAATGCCAAGCCTCTTTATTCTTTTCAGCTATTTCATATCCTTTACCTTTTTGCGTACAAATGTGAACAACAACCGGATAAGTGCTGTCTTTAACTTGCTTGAATGCGTCAATAAGTGAATCAATGTCGTTTCCGTCTTTTACAAATACATAGTCAAGTCCCATTGATTTGAAAAGATTACATTCCGATTTACCGTCTGTATCGCGAAGCTGTTTTAGGTTTTTATACAAACCGCCGTGATTTTCTGCGATAGACATATCGTTATCGTTTACAACGATTATAAGATTGCTGTTAAGCTCACTTGCAAAGTCAAGTCCTTCAAGAGCCTCACCGCCCGAAAGTGAACCGTCACCGATTACGGCAATTATATTTTCACTGTCACCCTTTAAATCACGACCTTTTGCAAGACCGCAGGCAAGTGAAACGGAAGTTGAAGTGTGACCGATTGTAAAGAAATCGTGGTCGCTTTCGTCGGGATTGCTGTAACCCGATACATCATCATACTTGTCCTCGTACAAAAACGCATCTTTTCTGCCTGTAAGCATTTTGTGCGGATAGCTTTGGTGAGAAACATCATATACGATTTTGTCTGTCGGAGAATTAAAGACATAGTGAAGTGCGATTGTCGCCTCTACCATACCGAGATTAGGACCGAAGTGTCCGCCGTGCTTGCTTAGCTTTTGCAAAAGTGCTTGACGCATTTCGTCTGCAAGAATGTGAAGCTGTTCGCTGTTTAAATTTTTTACGTCTGTCGGTCGATTGATTTTCTCAATATACATTTAAAATTCCTCCATAAATTTATTTAATGTTATTTACCTATTTTTGGTTTTGGATACAATGACTTTAGCGACGTCAATCCCAAGATAATTCGCCTGTTTTCACGGCTGTTTCGTAACGGTCGATTTTGTAGTTCAGTCGCTTTAATGTGACATTCATTTGTTCCATTTGGTCGAGAAGATTTTTTCTTTGCTCAACCAAAAGCTGAAGTCTTGTCGGAATGGTTTCGTCACCCTTTTGACATAGCTTGACATATTCGATTATAGATTCGACAGGCAGACCGGCACTTCGCATACAAATAACGTGCTCAACCCAACCTAAGTCGCTTTCCTGATAATCACGAATACCGCTTGATGTTCGTGTAACAGGCGGTATCATTCCGATACGTTCGTAATATCGCAAAGTGTCCTGCGAAATATCGTATTTTTCGCTTACTTCTTTTATAGTCATTAAAATCACCTCGCATATATTTTTTATTTACAAGTATATTATAATACTTGGAGTTTACTCTAAGTCAATAGTTTTTTGAAAATTTTTTGAAATAAATTAAGTGGAGGAGAGAATTTCGTATAAAAAAACAGGCAAAACCTTTCGGTTTTGCCTGTCTTATTATCATATTCGATAATGAATTAGTTTTCTTCGTTAATCTTAGCTTGAGCAGCTGCAAGTCTTGCGATTGGCACACGGAATGGTGAGCATGAAACATAGTCAAGACCAATCTTGTGGCAGAACTCAACTGATGATGGGTCGCCGCCGTGTTCACCGCAGATACCGATGTGAAGTTTTGGGTTAACCGGCTTACCAAGCTTAATAGCTGTTTCCATAAGCTTACCAACACCCTTTTGGTCAATCTTAGCAAACGGATCATTTTCAAAGATTTTAGCGTCATAGTAAGCGTCAAGGAACTTACCTGCGTCGTCACGTGAGAAACCGAATGTAAGCTGAGTAAGGTCGTTTGTACCGAAACAGAAGAAGTCAGCTTCGTTAGCAATTTCGTCAGCTGTTAGAGCCGCACGAGGGATTTCGATCATTGTACCAACTTCGTACTTAAGTTCGATGCCTGATGCAGCGATTTCAGCGTCAGCTGTTTCTACAACGACTTTCTTAACGTACTTCAATTCTTTTATGTCGCCGATAAGCGGAATCATAATTTCAGGAACGATTGTCCAATCAGCGTGAGCCTTTTGAACGTTGATAGCTGCACGAATAACAGCCTTTGTCTGCATTTTTGCAATTTCAGGATATGTTACTGCAAGACGGCAACCTCTGTGACCCATCATAGGGTTAGCCTCGTGCAGACCGTTGATAATATCCTTAATAGACTCAACGCTCTTGCCTTGAGCCTTTGCAAGCAATTCAATATCTTCTTCTTCTGTAGGAACGAACTCGTGTAGAGGTGGGTCCAAGAATCTGATTGTTACAGGGTTACCTTCAAGAGCCTCGTAAAGTTGCTCGAAGTCACCTTGTTGCATAGGAAGAATTTTATCAAGAGCTGCTTCTCTTTCTTCAACTGTATCAGCACAAATCATTTCTCTGAATGCGTCAATTCTGTTGCCTTCAAAGAACATATGCTCTGTACGGCAAAGACCGATACCTTCTGCACCAAGCTCCTTAGCTTTCTTAGCGTCAGCAGGAGTATCTGCGTTTGTACGAACTTTTAGTGTTCTGTACTTATCAGCCCATGACATAATTCTGCCGAATTCACCTGCGATTGATGCATCAACTGTTGGGATAATACCGTCATAGATATTACCTGTTGAACCGTCAAGTGAAATTGTATCACCTTCGTGATATTCTTTACCGTTAAGTGTAAACTTCTTGTTTTCTTCGTCCATTGCAATGTCGCCGCAACCTGATACACAGCATGTACCCATACCACGGGCAACAACGGCTGCGTGAGATGTCATACCGCCGCGAACTGTAAGGATACCTTGAGCGGCTTTCATACCTTCGATATCTTCAGGAGAAGTTTCAAGTCTTACAAGAACAACCTTTTCGCCTCTTGCAGCCCATTCTTTAGCGTCGTCAGCTGAGAATACAATCTTACCTGCTGCGGCACCCGGAGATGCACCAAGAGCCTTACCCATTGGTGTAGCAGCCTTTAGAGCGGCAACGTCGAATTGAGGGTGAAGTAGTGTATCAAGGTTTCTTGGGTCGATCATTGCAACAGCTTCTTTTTCTGTTCTCATACCTTCGTCAACAAGGTCACAAGCAATCTTCAAAGCAGCTTGAGCAGTTCTCTTACCGTTTCTTGTTTGTAGCATATAAAGCTTTTTATTTTCAACAGTGAATTCCATATCCTGCATATCTCTGTAGTGATCTTCAAGAAGTTTGCAAACATCCTTGAACTGAGCAAATGCCTCAGGGAATTCTTCTTCCATCTTTGCGATTGGCATTGGTGTACGAACGCCGGCAACAACGTCTTCACCTTGAGCGTTTATAAGGAATTCACCCATAAGCTTCTTTTCACCTGTAGCAGGGTCACGAGTGAAGGCAACACCTGTACCGCAGTCATCACCCATGTTACCGAATGCCATTGACTGTACGTTTACGGCTGTACCCCATGAATAAGGAATGTCGTTATCACGACGGTATACGTTAGCTCTTGGGTTATCCCATGAACGGAATACGGCTTTAACGGCACCCATAAGCTGTTCTTTAGGATCTGATGGGAAGTCTTCGCCAATCTTTTCCTTATATTCAGCCTTAAATTGTGATGCAAGTTCCTTTAGGTCGTCAGCTGTAAGCTCAACGTCAAAAGTAACTCCCTTTTCTTCTTTCATCTTGTCGATAAGTTCTTCAAAATACTTCTTACCGACTTCCATAACTACGTCTGAATACATCTGAATAAATCTTCTGTAACAGTCCCAAGCCCATCTTGCGTTACCTGACTTCTTAGCGATAACTTCAACAACGTCTTCGTTAAGACCAAGGTTCAAGATTGTATCCATCATACCCGGCATTGATGCTCTTGCACCACTACGAACAGAAACAAGAAGTGGGTTTTCCTTATCGCCGAACTTCTTACCTGTGATTTCTTCCATCTTGCCGATGTACTCGTTGATTTCAGCCATAATATCAGGATTGATTGTGCGACCGTCTTCGTAATATTGAGTACAAGCCTCAGTTGTAATTGTGAAACCCTGCGGTACCGGAAGACCGATATTTGTCATTTCAGCAAGGTTAGCACCTTTACCGCCAAGCAACTCTCTCATAGTTGCATTACCTTCTGTAAAAAGGTAACAATACTTTTTTGCCATTGGATTCTCCTCCTAAAGTTATAAAAATAGTAGCGACGGCGTCTGCCGCCATATGTCTGTATATTAATTATACCATAAATAAACGAAATGTCTATATTATTTATTCAATTTTTTTATAATTTGTGAAAAATATATCATTGTTTAGATATTTTTTTTATAAATCGACAAAAAAACACCGATGTGTCGGTGTTTTTTAGATTAGTTTTTTACGTCTTTCATTTCAAATACGTTAATTTTCGGTGCTTTGTATGACTCAATGTAGTCAAGTGTTTCGTCCACGTCATCGAAAACTTTGTAAAGAAGTTTACAGCCCGCTCTCAAAAACTTTTCCTTGACCGCAACTTCAAGCATATCAATCATTGCGTTGTAATATCCGTTTACGTTAAGTATGGCGATAGCTTTGTTATGTCTTTCAAGCTGTTTTAGAGTAAACACTTCAAAAAATTCCTCAAAAGTGCCTATTCCGCCGGGAACAATAACAAAAGCGTCCGCTCTTTCTTCCATTATACGTTTTCTTTCACGCATTGTGTCCGTTCTGATAAGTTCCGTACAGTCTTGGAAAATACGGCCGTCAACACCCATATCTTCATCATCAAAGAAATTCGGTACAACACCGACAATTTCGCCTTTCTTTTCATAAACACCGCGTGCAACCGCACCCATAAGTCCGGATGCACCTGCACCGTAAACAAGTCCGTGACCTCTGTCAGCAATTTTACGTCCGAGTTCTTCGACTTGGCTGACATAAGATTTATCTATTGTGCTGCTTGACGCTCCGAATACACAAATTTTCATAATACATACCCCTTTCTGCCTGTTATTTTTGAGAAAAACTGTTGTAGAAAACAGTTTCGTTTAAATTTTTTCTGCTTGAATGAGCCGCCGAAGGCTCTGCGTCGTCTGACGGATAACCTGTCGGTAAAAATGCAACGGGAACATAATTTTCAGGCAAATTGAATTGCTCTTTTACGTCCTTCGGATTAAATGAGCCTACCCAAGTCGTTCCGAGCCCTACGCTTTTTGCCGCCAACATCATATGCGTTGCAACGATAGCCGCGTCGATTTCGCCCTCGTCGTGTCCGTCATTTCCGCGCGTCCAAGATGTTTCTTTGTCGTAACATACAAGGAAATTAAGCGGCGGATTAAATGCAAATTTCGTGCATTTGCTCACCTTTTCAAGTTCTTTTTCGTCGGTAAGTACAAGTATTTTCTGTGGCTGAAAATTTACGGCAGTAGGCGCTGCCTGCATTGCCGCAAGAATATAATCTATCTTTTCTTTCTCTACTTTTTTATCAGAAAATTTTCTGAGCGAAAATCTGTTTTTTGCCAATTCTAAAAAATCCATTTTTAATCACTCCTCATCGTATTCTTTCCTTATTATTGTTATTTTATCATAAATATTATTGTTTGTAAATAAATTAAATTTTAATAATAATTGAATTTTTTATAAGTGTGTGTTATAATATATGCAAATGAGAAAAAGGAGGTTTTCCGATGTATACCGTTGATTTACACAATCATACAAAATTCAGCTATGACGGCTCGAACACACCCGAAGAAATAATCGAAAATGCAATCAGACACGGTGTTGACGTTATCGGTATAACCGACCATCAATTCTCAATCGGTGAAAATCTTCCTATATATTATGAATATATTCAGCATTGTAAAATAAAATATGCCGATAAAATAAAAGTTCTTTGCGGTCTTGAAATCGGTACACGTCCGACACCGCCGGAATCGCTTCCGCGTGCAACGGAAAATTTTGATTATGTACTTTTTGAATGCCTTGACGATACAAGGGCAATAGATTTTTATGAATTTTTGGAATGGCGAAAGCTGTTTAAATGCAAAGCAGGTCTTGCACATACCGATATTTTCAAACTCGGTGAAAGATACGGACTTGATATAATAAAAATTTTACGTGACAACGATATTTTTTGGGAACTGAATACTTCGGGAAATTACATATATTATTATGATTTTCTTACCAACGAAAAGAAACAGCAGATAATCAAAGAAAGCGGAATTCCCGTAAGCGTCGGTTCTGATACGCATTACATTGCGGAATATCGTAAAAAACAAATTCGCCGTGCGAATGAATTATTGCAAAAATTAAATATTCCTTTACCATAAAAATGACGATTTTTAATCGCCATTTTTTTATTGTTAAAAATAAAATCGAAAAAGTTTTAAAAATATTGCTTAAAATCGAATATTGTTATATAATATAAATAATTGTGATAAAATCGTTTTGTCTGTAATCTGAATAGGAGTGATATTTTTGAAAATAAAAAGTGTTTCAAAAAAATCCGTCATACTTATGGAGTTTGACTGGGTTTTGTTTATAGCGACAATCTGTTTGTCGGTGTTTGGAATAGTGATGATTTATTCGGCTACGAGAACATTGCAGTCGAATACGAATGTAATAGTGCAGTCGGGTGCAATGGTTATAGGTTGTGCGGCAATGCTTGTAACGTGTTTTTTCGATTACGAACAGCTTAAAAATCTCGTCAAACCGATTTATATATTCGCCGTCGCGATACTGCTTTTGGTATTGGTGTTTGGTGTCAGCGGCGACTGGGGTGCGAGGAGCTGGATCAGATTCGGTGCAATCGGTATTCAGCCTTCGGAAATCGCAAAAATTTGCTTTATAGTAACTTTTTCGTGTCACTTATCCAAAGTGCATGACGATATAAATAAACCGCTTACGATTTTAGGATTGTTGCTTCATATCGGCGTGCTTGTAGGTTTGATTTTGTTACAGCCTGATATGGGCAGTGTGTTGGTATTTTTGTTTATGTTTATATGTCTTATGTTTGTTGCAAAACTTTCATATAAATATATATTGCCGATTGGTGTGGCAGGTGTCGCGTCATTGCCTTTTATATATAAGTATGTACTTTCGGAATATCAGCAGAAACGTATTCAGGTGTTTTTCAATCCAAACCTTGACCCAAGGGGCAGAGGCTATAACGTAATTCAATCTAAAATTGCGGTCGGTTCGGGTCAGCTTTGGGGTAAAGGATATTTGCAGGGAACGCAAAACCAAATGGGTTATTTGCCTACTAAATATACCGACTTTATATTCAGTGTAATAAGTGAGGAATTTGGTTTTATTGGTGCATTGCTTGTTACGGCGGTGCTGTTCTTCATAATTTATAAATGCTTTAAAACCGCTCAAAAAGCCGATAATGCTTTCGGAAGATATATTTGTGTCGGTGTCGGTGCAATGATGTTGTTCCACGCATTTGAAAATATCGGTATGTGTATCGGACTTATGCCTGTTACGGGTATTCCGTTGCCGTTTGTAAGCTACGGCGGTACGTCACTTGTTGTGAATATGATTGCAATAGGACTGGTGCTTAGTGTGTCGTATCACAATAAACCGCGAAGTGTGTTTGATGTATACTAATAAAGTGAGCCTGGTGACAAAATGTCACCAGCTCCAAAAATCACATCTGCGATGTAATTTTTGAGTATTTTTTTGAAAAAATCATAAAGTTCCTCCAAAGTCGAAACTTTAGATTTTAAGCCATTTCTGCCGCACAGGTCGTCAGAAATGATTTTTAATGAGGTTGCACCTCAAACTCCCAAAAATAAAGTAGACAAAACCATTATGGTTTTGTCTAAAGTCCGAGGCTGTCGACAAATTGTTGGCAGTCTTTTTTGTTTACTCACAAACTATCGTCGATTGAATATTATATAGTAAGGAGGCAAGAATTTCTCGCTTGCCTTTTTAAAATATTTGAGGGGAGTGAAATTTATGTATATATTGGTTGGATCGGTCACTACTGCGACAAGACTTAAAAAAGCTGCAGAAAAAATTATCGGTTTTCCGGCATATGTTGTGCATACGCCGTCCGCTTTAAATCAAGGTGGCTGTTCCTATTCCGTGCGTGTTGATGACCGTGCACTTAATGAAATCAGAAAGATAGCCGGCGATAATGAGATTCCGATTAGACGGATTTATATAGAAAGAACAGTAAACGGGGAGCGTGTTTATGATGTTGTATCTTGATAACGCGGCAACGACTTTGAAAAAGCCTTTGTCGGTGTATGCGACGCTTTTTAAGAGTACCTTGTTTTCGGGCGGAAACGCAGGACGGGGAGGACATAAGATGAGTATGGACGCAGTGCGTGCTATTGTGGATACACAAGATTTGATTGCACAGCTTTTTAATATAAAAAAAGCCGAAAATATTGTTTTTACGCAAAATGCGACGTATGCTCTGAACACTGCCATTCTCGGCACAATGTCAAACGGAGGACATATTGTCGTTACGGAGATGGATCATAACAGCGTTTTAAGACCTGCTTGTTTGCCCAGTAATTACACCGTTGTAAAAGCGGATAAGAGCGGATATGTACACGCGGAAGATGTTGAAAAGGCTGTGAGGAAAGATACAAAGCTGATTGTCTGTACCCACGCGTCAAACGTGTGCGGAACAATTCAGCCGGTGTATGAGATAGGAAGAATAGCGAAAAAGCATAAAATACCGTTTTTGCTGGACGTTGCACAAACGGCAGGGAGCATAAATATTGATGCGGAAAAAATGAATGCGGATATGATAGCTTTTCCGGGACATAAAGGTCTTATGGGACCGCTTGGAACAGGCGGATTGTATGTGAAAAGTCCGGAAGAACTTGCACCGCTTGTGACGGGCGGAACGGGAAGTAATTCGGAGAGCGTTTCCCAGCCGGAATTTATGCCCGATAAGTTCCACAGCGGTACGATGAATACACCTGCAATTAAGGCTTTGGGGGCAGGGGTTAAGTATGTTATGAAATACGGCGTTGATGTAATCGGTAAGTATGAAAAAATGCTTTCCGAAAAATTTAAAGAAAATTTGATGAATATGGATAATGTTACGGTATACGGGAATGATAACAGTGTTGCGACTGTCGCGTTTAATGTGGCAAATCTCGGAAGCGAAGAAGTTTTTGAAATGCTTAAGGGCAAAGCGGCGGTAAGAGCGGGTTATCATTGTGCACCGCTCGCACACAGAGCGATAGGTACATCGGATAGGGGAGCGGTCAGAGCGTCGTTCGGAGTTTTTAATTCAAAAAATGATGTGGCGAAAATGACTGATTATGTGTATAAGATCAGTAAAAATATGTCGGGATAGAGAAATCTGTCCCGATACATAAAAATGACAAATTTTTTTGAAAAAAGTATTGACAAATGCTTTTTGGTCTGTTATAATTAATCAAGTCAGTTGGTGAGTAGAAAATTCACTGAAAGACAGATTGAATTATGCGGGTGTAGTTCAATGGTAGAATTCCAGCCTTCCAAGCTGGTCGCGTGGGTTCGATTCCCATCACCCGCTCCAATATATGTGTCTGTAGCTCAGTTGGATAGAGCAATTGCCTTCTAAGCAATGGGCCGGGGGTTCGAATCCCTCCAGACACGCCAATTTCTTTTTGAAACTCAAAAAGAGTTTAGTGTGCGTAGATAACTACCGCCATCATATGGTGGGTATAGTTCAGCTGGTTAGAGCGTCAGTTTGTGGCACTGAATGTCGTGGGTTCGAATCCCACTACCCACCCCATTTTAATTTTAATATACAGGGATATAGCCAAGTCGGTAAGGCACCAGATTTTGATTCTGGCATGCGTAGGTTCGAGTCCTGCTATCCCTGCCAGGGCCATTAGCTCAGTCGGCAGAGCACTTGACTTTTAATCAAGTTGTCCGGGGTTCGAATCTCCGATGGCTCACCAAGTGAAACCGCTTAAACGTATGTTTAAGCGGTTTTTTTACTGTTATTATATTTTGAGGCTGTATATTACTGCTATATTTTGTTTATGGCTCGAATGGATTCACTTGTGAAAATGTTGGAATTTGTGTTGGAGTGGTGATGTGGATGCGATATAATTGAAATAGTTTGTGGAACAGCGAATCGCTCTTATCAAACATTGAATGTTTGTCGGAAAAAGTGTTGGAAAACAAAAAATATAAACAAAAAAGTGTTGAAAACCTTAGGTTTTCAACACTTTATCATTTGGCAGGGGTACAAGGACTCGAACCTTGGGCACGCGGTTTTGGAGAGAGTCGGGGGTGTGGACATAATCTTGGACTAACAGCATAAAATAGACCAGAAATATGTCTGCACCTCCTTTTTGTATTTCTAAACACACCACAACTTTAGGTGTGTTTTGCTCATTCGATGTTTCAAATCAAGTAGCAATCTGTATATTTTAAATGAAATCACTCCATTTTAAAATCTTTCGGTGATAATTTATCGCAGATTTTGTGGTTATATTCATAAAATCTATTTACAAATCCTGTACTTTCTTCATCGTAAACAACATTAACGGTATCAACATCCAATTGGCGGTTATTTACGAAGTCACAAATTATTTCATTCCAATTAAAATTCTCTGATGAAATGCGGAAATACATATCTTGGCAGTCTATTTTTGTGTTATACATTCCACCGTATCTGGCACGGAGAAACTCGTTGTTAAGTGCGTTTTCGACCTCTGCACACAGTCGGAACACATCGCCTGTATCAACCTCTTTAAGTTCTTTCTCTATCGACTTCACAAATTCCACCGTTAAAAATACATACGGTTTATCGGCGATGTCGGCAAGAAGTGCAGAAATAAAATCAAGTTTTCCAAGAGTAACGGAATAGGATTTTATAAGGCGTAGACACAAAACTTTTGTGCTTTCACACAACGTATATTGATATAACCACTCAGCGGCAAAAAGTGTTTCATCTATATTCTCTTTGCCCGCATAGATATGTTGCAAACAGGGAATTGCTGTCCCGTCTGTACGAATCATCCACGCAGTGGATTGATTACTGTTTTTATTCATTTTAACCATTGTATTAATACCTCCGTAAAAAATAAGGGATTTCTTCTACACAATAGCAGAGAATATTTTTGCAATAACAAAAAACTCCAAACTAATATTTGTTATATAACAGCTTAGAGATTTGCATAATATTTCTGATAGACTTTTTGTAGAATGTAGATTTATATTAAAAAATTTTCCGTTCTTATGAAATTTAAAATATGTTTTTGTTAATCTTTGTAAATAAAATTTCTTGAAATAATATTATCATATTTTTGATTTTCTGTCAATTTATTTTGTCATAAAAATTACGGAAATGAGATTTGTTACCATAATATATTGCATACTGTCAGATATGGTGATATAATTGTATAAAAAATCACAAAAAAATTTTATAAAAAATAAAATTTATTTATTAAAGTCGCCAAAGTGCGACTTACGTAATGTTATAATATAATTATAACATTAAGGTTATATAGAAGAGCATGTGAAAGGAGCGATGTTTATGCCAAAAAATGTTTCAAAAAAGATTCCAAGTGTTGAGCGAATGCTTAAGATATTAGAATATCTTAAATGGAACACTGATAGCAATCATCCAACAAGTCAAATGGAAATGCGGAGTGATCCAAGTATATCCGAGTACATAGGTCACAAGGAAACATTTCACCGATTAATCAAAAATATGACATCTGCACTAAATGCCGCAGAAACAGCTTATAAAGACGAAAAAGATTGGAAGATATGTTTCGATGCTTTTAAAAAGCTTAATAGTCAGAAAGATGATGATTCGGATAATAAAGATTTGGATAATGATGATTCAGATGATAATAAGTTGGAACCACAGATGCGTATTAGAAATCTATATTATAACAGAACTTTCTCATACGATGAAATCGACAGAATAATTGAAGGTATTTACTCTATCAAAACTCTTGATAGTAAATCAGCTGATGTCCTCATAAAGAAAGTAGAAGATAATTTGACAACAAAGTTTTACAAAAAAGGCCCGAAAAATATTTGCAAGGTTATGGAGCCTGAACTTGTCGACAGAGAAACTTTGAAAAATAATTTGCTTACTATTCAAAAAGCCATAGATAACGGCAAAAAAGTTGCATTTATATTTAACGGATATTCTCGTGACAAAAAACTAATCCCGATTCGACATCATAAAGACATTGTCAGCCCTTATTATATCGTGGCAAACAGTGGCAAATATTATTTGTTAGCCTGCAAAGAAATCACAATAAATGACGAAGTAATAAAGAAAATGTCAATATGGCGAATTGATTTCATGTCAAAGATTGAAATACCTGATTTTAACTATGAAACGAGCGAAGGAGGATATAATATTCTACCCAAAAGAGAAGTACAAAATTTACCTATACAATGGAATGATAAATTTCAATTAGAACATCTGAATATGGCTTTTGACGAACCTGTTGATATAACCTTGAAAATAACCAATATAGATAATAAAAACGGAGCTGATTATACTTTTTTACACGATTGGTTTGGAAATAATTTCAGATTTCGCAGAAGTGAAGATAATATAGTGGAAATCAAGTGTTCTCCTTATGCAATGACACATTGGGCATTGCAATACAGTGACAGAGTTGAAGTGCTTGAGCCGATAGATTTAAGGAATCAAATAATAGAGAAAATAAAGGCACTTAATACAAAGTACAAAATAAATTAAAAATACACAATAATTTTAAGAAAGGTATGGTGAAACATTATGGAAAACAAAATGATTATCAGAGAGGCTTACACAAAAACAGAGGATTTTAAAAAGAGCATTGAAATCATCAAAAATTTTATCAAAGAAAATCTTGGTGGCGATATTGAAAAATTCAAAGATTTTGACTTATATACAGGTAAATTCAACAACTGTAAATATTATGTTGGTAAAATTAAAGATCCGGATATGTATTTGATTACACAAGCTATTTACATAGTTCTTTGGGGACATATTTGGAACTTAAATTTTGAAAATTTAGGTTCATGGGGCAGAAGCACTGAAAATCAATTCCCATTCAGAGGCGATACAATACATGCTTGCGGTAAATTCGGCGATAAAAATGACAGAGTGACTAACTTCTTTAATATCGACAAAAAAGACCTTGAATTATTTAATGACATATTACAATTTGAAAAATCATATCACCGAATCGGTAATTTCATAGTTCTTCCAAACAGGGGTAATATTAATTGCAACAAGGCAGATTGGCTTAATGGTATGCGTGATTATTTTGACTGGTTTTTAATCAGTATTTATAATTATCAGCAAAGAGAAAACGGTAATGAAGATAATGTTATCCGAGATTTTGATAATGCTTTTAAATCAAGAGAAAAATTTGATGAATTGTTAAAGCAAAATGACGGATATAGCAAAGATTACTTATCTATTTCTGAATGGAAAGATGTTTTCTTCTTAGACGAATGTTTCGACAACGGTATTCCGGTAAATTATTTTAATCTTGACCCTGAGTTTAGAATGAAAATTACGGCTGCTGAAACAGATAGAGGTGATTTATCAAAATATTATACCGATAAAGAGTATACAGAGCTTTTAAGAATTTATGTAGATAAGAGTAATGACTTTATTAATAAGAGAACACAACGTATGATTGAAAAATTAAAAGAAATTATAGAAAAAAATTAAAAAAACATAGCAAAGACGGAGAAAACCGACTTGTGAAACGTTATAATAGAAAATGTAAACAGTACATTGACAAATGAAAAACAGCGTTTTTGAAAGTGAGGTATCTGCGAATGATGAATTATTCTTGTGTATCTGTAAACCTAAAGGACCAAAACAAAACGATTTTTGAAACACAAAAGGAGGCATGTGATTATTTCAATGTTAAATTCGGCACTGCAATTTTGAACGATTTAAAAGAGCAACAAGACAAGCTCTTTAAGTCTTGTGAACGTTGTCGAAATAAAAACGACAATAAAAAAAGCTGCGGAGAGTGCGAAAAAAGAAAAAAATTAGAAAAAGTCCAAAAGGCAATCCAAGAGGCGGAACAAGGAAAGTGTTGTTACTACGAATGGTATTTTGATGATTACAAGAAGAAACTACTAAAAGAGCCTGAGTTTGATTTATTCAAAATCTGTGGAATTTACAAAGTAAACAGTAAATATGAAGTTACTGAGAAAGTTTATAAAATCATAACCGCATTGATCGAAGATGTGCCAAGCGGGGACAAACTTTTCACTAAGGTTCCGGAAATGATGAAAGTCAAGCAAGAGGGAATGATTGCAAATCCCGAAGGTAATGATCAAAAGAAAATCAGAAAATTTATTTCAAGAATAAGATTACAAGTTTTAAATGAACAAAGAAAACAACATGAAAAATTAATTGTATAGTAAATTAACGGACCGGCGTCAAGCCGGTCCAAAAATAAACAACGTAAATAAAAATAGGAGTGAAATATGAGATATATAATAGCTGATATACATGGATGTTATAATGAATACATTAATCTTTTGAAAAAAATTAATTTTAGTGACAATGATATATTATATATTCTTGGGGATGTGGTAGACAGAGGACCGGAACCGATTAAAATATTGCAAGATATGATGAAAAGAAGCAATGTATTTCTTATCATTGGCAACCATGAATTTATGATGTATACAATACTCAAAAAACTTGCTGTTGAAATAACAAGTGAAAATTGTGAAAATTATTTAGATGCCGATGATATTCTGAAATATAATTTATGGTTACAAAACGGTGGTTATAATACATCAAAGCAATTTTCAAAACTTTCACAGGACGAAAAAGAAGATATATTAGATTATATAGGCGACTCTTCATATTACGAAACTATCAATTACGACGACAAAGAATATGTTTTAGTACATGCGGATTTAGGTAACTATTCTCCGTACATAAAATTGGGCGACTATGGATTGGACGAAATCATCGACCACAGAGCAGATTATTCAAAAAGATATTTTCAAGACACTAATAAATATTTGATTACCGGTCACACTCCTACATTACATATTCCTAATTGGAATAAAGCAGAGGTTTATGAGAAAAACGGACATATTGCAATAGATTGCGGATGTGTCTGCGGCGGAAGATTAGCCGCATATTGTATTGAAACCGGCAAAGCCACATATGTTGACGGAGTAAAAATCAGATAATACAAAAAAATTATTAGAGGAGAATGTTTAATGATTTGTGAAATGAATTCAACTGTAATAAACGAAAATAAAAAAGCTATTCAAACCATATATAAAATGTTATGGGATATTATCGCACTTTATGAGCCTACCGATGCATATAATTCGCTCTCATATTTTGATATTGAAATAGATTGCCGTGATTATATGGACACTCGATTGCTAAATGTAAGAAAGGAACTTAGCAGTCTTTTCATAAGTGACCAAAATCTCGCTCAAAAGTTAGAACAAGCCGTAGATGAAACAGAAATGTTTGTAAAAAGTTATGAAATGCCCGGAGTTGTGAAACGATGGAAAAAGATAAATCAAAAGTTAATTTTCTTTGATTGTGCTTTCGATATATTGAATGATGAACCGGAGTTTTATAACGATATTTGTCGTGGATTGACAGAACTTAAATTGGCGTGCTATCCGAATATAGAACTGATTGTCGCTCGGGAAAAGTATTTTGAATGTTGGAAACAAAAATGTAAAAGTCAAAATCTACAATATTCAAAAGAAAGACTGTTCCAAAATGAATTGCACAAAACTTTGTATTTGGTATTCAAGAATGATTTTGCGGATTACTTAATGCCATAATGAAAATGTATATTATGGCGGGGATTTGTGTAAAGCCAAAATAGTGTAGAAAATTTGAATATTTGAGTGGACGGGAGTAATTCCGTCCACTTTTGCGTTATCGGAAAAATTGATATTTATCAGCAAAGAATATTTCAATATGATCTGCTATTATTTTATTTGAATTTTGAAATGCAACAGGACTGAAAATCCTAACTTCACTTTGTCATTTTAGCACCCCGACATTTATAGAGCTTTTTATGTCCACTAAATTGGACTTTGTTTTTGGTAGAATTAAATCATAGAAAAAGGGCTAAAGATTCTATTTACTTATTTTGGACACAGTGATATAGTAGTTATATAGCTATATTACAGAATTTGAGTAATACAGTGACTGGAGGAATAGAGATGAAGTGGACAAATGGTAAAAAGGCTGTGGCGATAATAGCGGGAATTGCCATAATTGCCATAATATCTGTGCTTTGCGGAATTGTGTATTATGGTGTGATGAGAAGTAAATACAATAACGTAGTAGAAATGATAAAGCAAGGTAACTACGAAACTGCCGAAGAAATGCTTATTGATATGAATGTAATAGGCACAAAAAATGATGAGAAAATGTCGGATTTTAGATTTCGTTCAGTGGTATCGTGTGAACATCTGGAGATTGAGAATGCAGAGCATTATTTTGCCGATTCAGCCGTTTTGTATGTTTATATATCAGCAATGGAATATTATAATGATAATAAATTTGAATATGCAAAAAACAGAATAAATCTTTTACCGGAAGATTATAGTGGTGATTTGTGTGAAGAAATAAAAACTTCAAAACAAGAAATAAACAAAAGATACGAAGAATATCAACAAGAAATGAAAAAATCAAAAGAAGAATACATTAACGAGTTACGGCAATTAAGTGAAAAAGAGTCGCAAGAGAAACGAAAAAAACGTGAAGAAGAAACCATACCGTATCCTGATAGATTGCCGTTTGAAGGTATGAAAGAATTTTATATTGATTGTACGAAATTAGGTGCACCGGATAAATATGAACGAACGAAGAAGAATAATGCAACTGATGAGGAAGTATATGATATTATTGATGAATTTATATGGTATGATAAGGGATATTTGGTGACTTGCAAAAATGGAACTGTAACGAATGTTAAGAATTTATCATCGGATTATCTAAAAGAACATTATGATGGATATCGCGTATTAAGTTTTAGGCATAGCGTGATAACGGCCGATTTATCTTCAAGAGAAATCCGATTAAAAAATTCATCTTCGTCATCATCTCATTCATCAAGTTCGCCACATTTATATGGATATTCACACGACGATTCAAACCATCGCTCTGATAAATATAATGTGTATGATTATGATGATCCGGAAGACTTTTATTACGACAACGAAGATGATTTTGACGGAGTAGAAGATGCAGAAACATATTTTTATGACCATAATGATTGAGCGAGATAAATGAGGAGAAAAATGGATAAGAAACAACAAGAATATTTTGATTTTATGATGAGTAAACCGTCCGGCGAAGACAACCAATATTCTTCCGGAGGAAACGGTGGTGGTTGTTTGACAAATATTATCGCTCTTTGTATTGCAATTTTGATTTTGGCAATTATAGGTAGTTTATTTAATTAAACAGAGAAAATAATTTTGAAAAATGTGAATCATTCTAACTTTTCTTGTAATGTCCACTAAATTGGACTTTGTCTGTGGTAGAATTAAATCATAGAAAAGAGGAAACATCTTAATTTACAAAGTGAAACTCGGATTTTGATAAAGAATACGAGGACAAATAAAAGGAGGAAATTAAAATGGCATGTAAGAAACCGGAAGGATTTTTTGAGGGATTGGTACATGATGCAACGTTGTATTCAGCTGTGCAGGCAAGTAAGGACAGTAATGGAAAACCTGATCCGTACAAGGCTATGGGTATGGCAGCTGGAATGGGACACACCTCGAATTACGATAGGACAAGACTTGGAGCGATGCTTTGGGCTGAGGGTGCATTTAAAGATGATTGATAATATCAGTGAATTTTAATTGCAATGATATAGTAAATAGTATTATTTATGAGAATCAAACCTGTTGGAATTAATAGGTTTGATTCTTTTTTTGCGTGTACAGCACAATATACAAAAAGTTGTTGCGTATTTGTACAATATTAACGAAATTTAAATTTTTTTATAAAAAATCGCTGATTTTTATGAAAAAATGCGATTTTGGCGAAAAGTCAAAAATCCGTATTACAATTTGTATTACAATTTAATCGAAAAATAGTGAAAATCCAAAAATAAATTTAAACAACAAAAAAGTCTTGAAACCCGCATAAACACTGGGTTTTCAAGACTTATCTTTGGCAGGGGTACAAGGACTCGAACCTTGGGCACGCGGTTTTGGAGACCGCTGCTCTACCAACTGAGCTACACCCCTATCAGTAAACTGCCTTATTATTCTACTACACAATCGACTATATGTCAATAGTTTTTTATGAATTTACTTTAAATATTTCAAAAATAATCACATTATGTCGATTTGCAATTCTGAAATTATATCAAAACACCGTTACAGTGGTCGATTTCGTGTTGGACGATTTGAGCTGTCCAGCATTCAAAAGTTTTTGTTCTTATTTTAAAATCAAGTGTCTGATACTGCACGCGTATTTTCTTATACCTTTTTATTTTACGTGGACCGCCGAGCAGGGAAAGACAACTTTCTTCCGTTTCGTATGGGTCAGACCTTTTAATTATTTCGGGATTTAGCATTATCATATATTTTCCGTCATTATCAAAGCATATAATGCTTTTATTTACGCCTATCATATTTGCCGCCATACCTACGCATACTTCTTTATGTGCGGTTAAGGTTTCAAGCAAGTCTTGGGCTGTTTGTAAATCGGCAGCTGTTGCCGGTTCTGATTTTAATGCCAAAAATATTGGGTCATGTACAAGTTCTTTAATCATTTTAAAACCTCACAGTGATATTGATTATATTTGAATTATAGCACAATAGTAACATAAGTCAAGTGTAGAGTAATTTTATTTTTACAGTGAAATATATTGACAAAATAATACAATATAGGATAAAATATTTATGAAATAAATAAAATTGGTGATGAAGAAAATGATGAAATTAAATATAGCGATTTGCGATGACAATAAATTAGTATTGGAAAATGAGAAAACACTGATTGAAGAAACGTTGAAAGAGATGGGAATGCCGTACAAGATGGACAAGTATCAAAATCCTGAAAATCTTATCAAAAATGCATGGCAATACGATTTAGTATTTTTAGATGTGGAAATGGATGAAGTCAACGGAATTGTGGCGGCGGAAAGCATTCACAATGTCAACAAAGAATGTCTGTTATTTTTCGTAACCAATCACGAGGTTTATATGGACTATGCTATGAACGAGTATGCGTTCAGATTTTGGGTAAAGCCTATGTCGAAAGAAAAACTGAAATTTGGGTTAGAATCGGCATTGAAACGGTTGGAGAGCAATAACAAATGTATAGAATTCAACACCGACAGAAATGTTGTGAATATACCGATAAATAAAATTATTTTTATATGTGCCGAGAACAAAAAAACGACTATTGTTACGGTAGATGAACAATTTGTGGTAGACAGACCGTATAAAGCGGTCAAAGATATGATAAATTCATATTTCTTCTACGAGTCGCACGCAAGTTACTATGTGAACTTAAATTATGTAAAGGCGTATTCACCGTCGCACGTCAAATGCGGAATAGGAAATCATGAATATGAAATTCATATGTCGCGAAGAAAATATACGGAATTTAATAAATATTTTATAGATTGGATGGGTGAACAAAAATGAGAATAGATGCAGGATTGATAATTGG
>ERZ836358.405-NODE-405-length-55895-cov-4.260244_pt1 | contig 55895 bp, 59 predicted proteins | sample MGYA00519942_ERZ836358 | MGnify/ENA primary metagenome ERZ836358 (study PRJEB31850, sample SAMEA3708798) | human gut metagenome | biome: human gut; feature: human-associated habitat; material: faeces | place: China | collected 2014 ...
TTCAATGGCGCAGGACACCCTTCTTGGGTTTCCCGCGCACACCCTTCCTTACCGTCGCGGAGAATTTACCACTTCATCGACAGGCTCAGGAAGTATGTGCGTTTTTGCCGGTTGCACAGCTGGGGGCGCTTCCCTGTTTGCGGATAGGCCGGACAAGTCTCACGTGAGTTTTTTACAGGTGCAGGCCGGAGAGATTCGCCGTCCGGGACTGCTTGCGGGCCAGTGTGCGGGCGCCTTCCAGCGCGTCCGGGCCGTCATCGTGGGCGCCCAGGGGAAACTGGGAAAGCTGCTGCAAAAGCAGCGTCTGATCCCGGCGAAAGAGGATGTAGCCGTTTTTCACGTCCGGCTGCAACGTCTCCACCCGCATGGTCTTATCCTCCGTGGAGCGAACGCCCTGAATGGGCAGATACAGGCCTTGACGGGCGGATTCCCGGGCAAGCTGCTCCTTTAAGAACCACTGGAACTGGTTGGTCTCCGCGCCGAAAAGGGCGTAGCCCCGGCCTGTCTCCCGGCGGAGCAGACGCTCCTTTTCCAGAATGTCGGCGATGATCTTGTCCGGGTGGCGGCGCTGGATGTCCGCGTCCCAGACGTAGGAAAGGCCCGTGTTCCGATCCACCGCCAAGGTGACGATGGCGGAATAGTCGCTGGAGGCGGTGCGGCCCAGAGAGGGGTCGCAATAGCCGTAAAACCGGAAATCGGCGGCGCGGAAGTCCACCTCGGCGGGGTTGTAGTACCGGAACCACTGGGCGGAGAACAGACAGGCGGCGGGGTCGATGGGCTGATTCTGCATTTCCGAGTTGAAGGCCGCGTCTCCCTCCGTCAGCCGCATGAGCCGCAGATCGTAGTAGCTGAGTTTTTCCGGCCAGAGGACTTTTGCGCCTGCCAGCATTTCCTTGCGGTGCTTGAAATAGAAGGCGTGGGCGGTTTTTTCCCGGTCGGGGTCGGTGAGATCCGAGGCGAGGCGCTCCCAGTCCGTCCACAGGGGGGAGGGCGCGTCGGACAGAACGGCCCGGTATTTCCGGCTCTGGAAGCCGGGGTTTTCCAGCAGACCCGCCAGAAGGGAATCGTGGTGCAGGATGGTGCCGATGACGAGGATGTCCGTGTAGCTGTCGCCGGACTTGCAGACTGCCTTCCAGAACCAGTCGGCGGTCTTTTGCCGCTGCTCCGCCGTGCGGACGCCCTCGTCGTTTTCGATGTCGTCGCAGAGGATGAGATCCGGGCGGCGCTCGTAGTTGCGCCGTCCCCGCAGCTTCTGGCCGCTGCCTACGGCGTCGATCCGGCAGCCGTTGGTCAGGAGGATGGAGCCGGTCTTCCACGTTTTACCCGGCTGCTCCCCGAAGTCCGCTAAGATGCGCTCGTTGGTTTCCAGCTCGTTTTTGATGGCGTCTAAAAAGCTGACCGCCTGTGCTTCGGTGTCCGAGACCAGCAGGATGTAGCGCTTGTAGCCGAACAGGGCGGCGTGGAGGACGTTTTGCAGGCTCATGACGGTGCTTTTGGCGTGGCCCCGGGGGGCGGCGATGGCGCTGCGGGTGCCCTTTTCCGCCAGCATGGCGGCGCAGTCCGAGACCGGGTCCCGGTTTTTCATCACCCGGCGGCGCCACAGGGCCGAGAGCTGCCGGTGAAAGGGGGGCGAGCGGCGGGTGAAGTAGTGCGAGAGATAGTAGCTGCCGAACTCCGCCGGGTCCCGGGCCGCTTTCCGAAATGTTTCCGTGGTCAACAAGAGAACAGGACTCCTTTCATAAAGATAGGAGCGTGTCGAAAAAGCCTTTTCGCCCCGTTAACAAGTTTTCAGAACTTTTATGAAGTTCTGAAAACTTAGGATTTTAATGGCGCAGGACACCCCTCTTGGGTTTCCCGCGCACACCCTTCCTTTTCGTTGCGGAGAAGTTGCCACCTTGTCGACAGGCTCAGGAGCACGGTATCACCGGAGGGGGATGGGCGCTTGTGAAGGAGTTCCTTGGAAAAGCCGTTCTGTCCATGGCGGCTCAGGACGGTTTGTTGCACGGGGCCGTGCAGCAGACGGAGAAAAACTTTTTTCAGCGGAGGGCGGGACGTGGGGACAAATGGGAGGAAACCCTGTCATTGCAAGGGATACAGGGTTCGGCGGCGCAAAGAGGGGCGGTCCAGAAAAACGGCGGCACATTGGGGCGGGCAGATTGCAGTTGCGAAGCAGTGGGATTTATGTTAACCTAAGAAACAAGACTTTCCGAGCGGACGCTGATGGGGGCGGTGCTCCGGCGGTGTTGTGCGCTTTTTATGGGGCGGCATGGCCGGGGTCGTGAGGAAGGGTCGTAAAATAAAAAAAACGCGCCTTTCGGCGCGGGATGGGACATACATGATTTTTGGCGAGAGCGTATTGGGAAAGCTGGCGATGACTTTTTTGATGGCTATGGTTCCGGTGGTGGAGCTGCGGGGGGCCATTCCGATGGGGGTGGCCGCCGGACTGCCGCCTGCCGTGGCAGCCGTCACGGCGATGGCGGGGAATCTGACGCCGGTACCCTGCATTTTGCTGCTGCTGCGGCGGGTGTTCGCCCTGATGCGGAAAAGCGCGTGGCTGGGGCCGAAGGTGGATCGTCTGGAACGGCGGGCGCATTTGAAGGGGCGGACGGTGCGGAAGTACCGGACGCTGGGACTGGTGCTGCTGGTGGCTATCCCCCTGCCGGGGACCGGGGCGTGGACCGGGGCGCTGGTGGCGGACGTGCTGGACATTCGTATGCGGACCGCTCTGCCGGCCATCGCCGCCGGGGTCGTGATCGCCGGGTGCATCACCACGGCTGTGACCTGCGGCGTGGCGGGGCTGATGTGAGGGGCGGCAAGAGGAAATTATCAGGACTTATTATTAAAGTTGAATATGATTAAAGAGAATCTTCTTCCGGGGACGGGGGGAGATTCTTTTTTTGCGGGTGGATGTTTGGCGGGGGCATGAGGATAGATGGGGCGTGTTGGGGGAGCGGATGGGAGGGTCACGGGGGGATGGACGGAGGGATGGGCGGGGAGATTGCGAGGGATATGGAGACGGATGGGGCGTCGCGCTTTTGGGAAACGGTTCCCAAGGCGGGGCGTTTTTTTTGCGCTATTGTGGAGTTATAGGGTCTGAAAGCCCCAGAATTTGAATACCGGAGGTATCATTATGGCATTTGATTACGCAAAGGCATACCAGCAGTTCATCGACGAGGAGTTTGCGGCGGCCTCCGCTACCGCGTGGATGATCCCCGAAGCGGGGAAGGTCCGCTTCACGGGGGGCCGGGACATTGAGATCTCCACCCTGTCCACCACGGGTCTCGGCAACTATGACGCGGGCAAGGCCGACGGCTCCGCTTACCCGCAGGGCACCGTGACCAACAGCTGGAAAAGCTACACCCTGTCCATGGACCGCGGCGTGAAGTTCTCTCTGGACCGCACCGACCCCAACGACACCGGCTTTCTGGTCACTGCCGAGAACGTCATCCGTGAGTTTGCCCGCAACGCCTTGGTGAAGGAGCAGGACACCTACCGCATCCACCGCCTGTACGAGCTGGCCAACGGCGACGCGGCCCACAAGACCACCCACATCGTCTCCGCCGCTCTGACCAAGACCAACGCCATCGCCACCGTCAGCGGCCTGTTGCAGACCGTCCGTGACGACGCGGAGGAGATGGACGGCTATGTGGCCCTCATCAGCCACAAGCACAAGACCGCCTTTTTGGAGGCCGCCAACGGCACCTATCACGACATTTCCTTCGGCAACGCCGTGTCCATCAACGGCGTGACCTATGAGAACGTGATGATGCTGGACGATCTGCCCTGCGTGTTCGTGCCCCAGAGCCGCATGAAAACCGTCATCACCGTCCAGAGCGGCGACAGCGATCAGGGCGGCATCGTGGCGGGGGAGAACGCCAAGGACATCGCCTGTCTCATCACCCACTGCGAGACGCCGCTGGCCGTGAGCAAGCTGGACGCCATCAAGCAGTTCGGCCCCCAGGAGAACCAGCTGTTTGACGGCACTTCCATTCAGGCCCGCTATCTCTACGATCTGTTCGTGCCCGGCAAGCGTCTGGCATCCATCGGCGCTGTGGTGGCTCCCTGATGAGCGGCGCGGACAAGGCGGCCGCCATTCGGGAGAAGGCGGAGCGTCTGGCGGGCCGCAGTCTCGGTGAGAACGGGGACGCACTGACGGAGATGGCCATGGAGCGGGCCTGCGCGTGGTGCGGACGGGAGGACATCCCGGAGGCCATGGAGCAGGCGGTGGCGGCGCTGCTCCTCGACATGGAGGGCCGGGAGGCCGCCGTGAAAAGCGTTACCCGTGGCGACACCTCCGTGACCTACGCCGTTGCCGACGGGCAGGCCGCCGCGCTGGCGGGGCTGGCCCCGTGGCGCAGGCTGGGGCGGCTGAAGGAGGGGTGAACCGTGACGGACAAAGCCTTGGCGGACATTCTCGCCCGGACATATGCCCACCGTGTCACGGCGTTCCGTCCGCTGGCGGAGGGGGAGGAACGGCTCTGCGAGGCCGCGCCCTGCGCCCTGAGCCGCTCGGAGCACACCAGCGCCCCCACGCCGCCGTCCCTTTCCGCCGCTTGGCCGGAGGCGCTGTACCGGCTGACCCTGTACACCCGCCCGGAGCTGGCCTTTCGGCTGGGCGACTGGGTGGAGGTGACGGACGAGGGGGGAAGCGTCTGGATGGGGCGCACCTCCGACAGCTTCCGGTATGACAGCCATTGCGTGACGGTGGTGGAGATCAGCGGCGTGGAGCCGTCTGCGGGAGACGCAGAAGGCGTCTGCGGCGGACAAGTCTCACGTGAGACAGGAAAGGAGGGGCAGGCGTGAAGGCTGTTCAGGATAGCGTGGCAGCGTATTTGCAGGCGTGCACGGGCATCCGTACCGTGGCGGACCGGACAAGGGCGCGGGGGGAATACCCCCTGCTGGCGGTGTCCGTCCGGGAGGACGGGACGGTATTGGTGGACGGCGGACGGCAGGCGGAGCACACCTATCGGGTGACGGTCTCCGCCGCATCCGACCGGGAGCGGGAGGTCAACACCGCCCTGCTTTCCTCCCTGACGCCGGTTTTGCTCCGGGGCGTTCCCATGGGGGAGCGGACGCTGCACCCATTGGAACTGAAAACCGAGGGCGAGACGCTGACGTTCACGGTGGAACTGTGCGTACCGCTGCCCCAGCCGGAGAAGCCCGGCATGGAGCCGCCGGGACGCATGGCGACTCTCAATCTGGACATTTGACAAGGAAATCTTTGAAATTTGGAGGTATTTATGGGTCTTCCTGAAATTTTTATCAGCTTTCAGACGGCGGCTGTGTCCGCCATCACCCGTTCCGCCAGGGGCGTGCTGGCGGTGGCGGTGAAGGACGCCACCGCGGGCGGCGCGACAGAGGCCGCGTACAAAAGTCTGGCGGAGGTGCCGGAGGACAAGTTTTCCCCTGAAAACTACCGCCTGCTGAAGCTGGCCTTTTTAGCCGCCCCCACCAAGGTCTGGGTGCTGCGCGTGGGCGAGGACGCGGAGAAAACCTATCAGGCGCTGGAGCGTCTGCGCTTTGACTGGCTGGCCGCCCCCGGTCTGGAGGACGCGCGGGTGATGTCCTTTATCAAGACCCTCCGAAACGGCGGGCGGGGCGTGAAGGCCGTGGTGGCCAACGCCACAGCCCCCGACTGCGAGGGCATCGTGAACCTGTGCGTGTCCGGCCTGACGCTGGAGGACGGCGCGATGGAGGCAAAGGATTACGCCGTCCGAGTGGCGGCACTGCTGGCGGCACTGCCCCTGACCCGCTCCGCCACCTACGTCAACCTGCCGGAGGTGGTGGGCTGCGACGCACTGGCCGAGCCGGACGAGGCCGTGGACGCGGGCAAGCTCATCATCGTCCCCGGCCGTGAGGGCTACCGCCTGGGCCGCGCGGTGAACTCCCTGACCACGCTGACCCCGGACAAGGCCGCGCCCTTCCAGAAGATCAAGATCGTGGAGGGCATCGACCTGATCCGGGGGGACATCGCCAAGGCCTTCGAGAGCGGCTATGTGGGCAAGGTGCTCAACGATTACGACAACAAGCTGCTGCTGGTGACGGCCATCAACGCCTATCTCAAGGGGCTGGAGGGGGATGTGCTGGACAAGACCGCCGACAACCGGTGCTTTGTGTCTCTGTCCGGGCAGAGAAGCTATCTGGAAGCCAGAGGGACGGACACCTCCGACATGAAAGACACCGACATTCTGAAGGCCAACACCGGCAGTCAGGTGTTTCTGGAGGCCAAGCTGACCTTCTGCGACGCCATGGAGGATCTGGCGCTGGTCATCTCCATGTAACCATCGGACGAACGTGAAATAGGAGGAACGTATGAGTAATTTACAGGCAAACCGCACCCTGTCCGGCTCCTTTGCCGAGGTTTGGGTGGACGGCGCGCGCATCGCCGAGCTGTCCCAGCTGACGCTGACCGTCAAGGTCCAGCGGGAGAAGGTGCAGTTCGGCATGGACGTGGATTCCAAGATCACCGGCTACGCCGGAGAGGGCACCATGACCCTCAAGCAGGTCTACACCCGGTTCTACGAGGTGCTGGAACAGGCCAAGCGCGGCCTTGACAAGCGCTGCACCATCACCACCGCCCTGAAAGACCCGGACGCTGCCGACGGCGGCGAGGAGCGGTACAGCATCGACAACGTGGCGTTTACCGAACTGCCCTTCATGAACTACAAGATGGGCGAGGTGAACCAGCAGAAGCTGCCCTTTACCTTCCGGCCCTCCGATCTGGTGTGCCTGGACAGCATCCGGGCCGCTGACTGATGGCGCTGGCGGACGTCCTGCGGGAGCGTGTCTCCCGCAGGGGCCGCACCGCTGAGGTGGCGTGCGGTCTGCTGGGGACGGTGACGGTGGAGGCTCTGCCGCCCAGAGAGTGCGCCGCTCTCGGGATGCGGGACGGCGGACGGGCGCTGCTTTACGCCGCCTGCCGGGACTTGCAGACCGCCGGGGAGACCTTGCGCAGGGAAGGGCGGCTGTTCACCCCTGCCGAGGTGACGGCCTATGTGTCCGACGAGGAAGCGGCGGCCGCCGCGCGGACGGTCCTGGCGCTCAGCGGCGTGACGGCGGACGGAGACGGCCCATCGACAAAAAGCGCGGAAGTCCGACATGAGGACGTGCAGAAGGACGGGGCGCATTTAGCGGTCGAAGCGCCGTCCGAGGAGGAAATCCGACTTGGTGACGTGCAGGAAAACACGGGTCAAAAGGCCGAAGTCCGACTTGGTGACGTGCGGAACGATGGGCCTTATTTTGCGGCAAAAGCGCCGGTTGCGGGGGAATTCCGACTTGGTGACGTGCAGGAAAACGGGGATCTTACGGGAAAAGTCCGACATGAGGACGTGCGGAAAAAGGCGGTTCAAAAGGCGGAAATCCGACTTGAGGACGTGCGGAAACCGGACGGCACAGCGGCAGATGGACAAGTCTCACATGAGTTTTTCGGCGGGGACGGTTCAGACCGGACAGACCCTATCTTGGGTGGTGTTTCCGATTTTGTACCACAAAATCTTGCGTTGTCCGAGGAAAATGACCGGTTTTCAGCACCTTTGGAACTGTCCGGGAACACTGAGGAAGTGTCCGGGCGAGGGTCGAATCTGCACGAAAACAAGTCGGAAGTCGGAGAAGCGCTGCACGAAAAGAAGTCGGATTTGACGGCGGAGAGACGGGAGGGCTTGCACGAAAGCAAGTCGGAAGTCGGGGAAACGCTGCACGATATGAAGTCGGAATTGACGGCGGAGAGACGGCAGGGCTTGCACGAAAGCAGGTCGGAAGCCGGAGAAGCGCTGCACGAAACGAAGTCGGAATTGACGGCGGAGAGACGGCGTGGTCTGCACGAAAGCAGGTCGGAAGTCGAGGAAGCGTTGCACGAAACGAAGTCGGAATCGGTGGAGCGGTTCGCCGAGGGTCTGCTGGAGGGGCTGCGCCGTGCCGCCGCTGTGAGATAGGGGGTTTTCTATGAACACCAGAACCGTTTTGCTTTGGCACAACAACGGTGAGGAGCGCATCTACTTTACAGTCAATCCCGCCCGGCTCACCGTCACCCGGCCCAACGAGAACCGGGTGCGGAGCCTTGCCATGGGCGGGACTGTGAATATCTGGGGCGGCCGGGGACTGCGGGAGGTCAGGCTGACCACGTTTCTCCCCAGCGCCTACTCGCCGTTTTTTGACGGAAAGGAGCCGGAGAGTATCCTCGCCATGCTGAAAAGCTGGCAGGATTCAGGCGATCCGGTGCGGCTCATCATCTCCGGCAGCGACATCAATGATGCGTTTCTCATCGAGGATGTGTCCGAGACGCTGGCGGAGGGGGACAGGGACGTGGGGCTGACTGTGACACTGCGGGAGTATAAATTCAAGTCGGCGCTGGCGGCTCTGGCCGGGGGGAGCGGCGGGAGCGGCTCCGCCCCTGTCCGCAAGCGGACGGACGAGCGGGTCACGCCCCAGACCTACACCGTCAAAAAAGGGGACACCCTTTGGGACATCGCCTGCCGCTTTTACGGCGACGGGACGAAGTGGGGGCGCATCGCCGCCAAAAACGGCGTGACGAATCCCAGGAAACTGCAAATCGGAAAGGTGCTGACGCTGTGAAACTGCTGATCGGACAACAGATGGTCATGCCCGCGCTGGGATCGGTGCGGCTGGGCAAGACACGGAACGAGGCGGCGGCGTGTCTCACCGCCACGGTGCTCATCGCTCCGGCGGACACCTACTTTTTGAAGCTGTCCGTGGCGGTGGGGGACGTGGTGCGGCTGCTGGATGACGGCGGGAAGGAGATCTTCCTCGGCAGCGTCCACGCGCTTGACCGAACGCCGGACGCCGTGACCCTGACGGCCTATGACCGGGGGGTGTATCTGACCCGGAACGAGCTGTACGGCGTGTACGCCGGAACGGGGCGGAAAATCGCCGGGAAGATCGCCGGGGAACTGGGCGTTCCGCTGGGGGCTGTGGAGGACGACGGCCTTTACCGCACCATCGTCACCGGGCCGGGGGAGTCCGCTTTCTCCATCCTGCGCAGAGCCGTGGGGGAGGGGCGGGAGATCGCCGTCCGGGACGGGGCGCTGACCGTGACGAAGGGGGGCGGCGGGGCCGTTCCCCTGAAGCCGGAGCGGGTGCTGGAGGTCTCCGGGCGGGCGTCCATGGGAAACATGGTGAACCGGGCCGTGGTGACGGGCCGGAACGGGCGCGTTCTCGCCGCCGCCCAGAATACCGGGGATATCACCGCCTGCGGGCGGTTCCAGCGGGTGATGGGAAAGAGCGGCGATCCGCAGGCGCAGGCCAGGGCCGCGCTGCGGCGGCGCAGCCTGTCCGCAAGGGTGACGGTGCTGGGGGATCTGTCCCTGCGGTGCGGCGGGCGGGTGGAGGCCCACCGGCCCCAATGGGGACTGGAGGGGATTTATGACATCACCGCCCACGAGCACCGCTGGGAAAAGGGCGTGTTTACCACGTCGCTGAGTTTGGAGGGAGTTGAGACATGAACGTTTACAGTGAACTGCTGGAACTGCTGACGCCGGAGCGGAAGGACGCCCCGGCGGGGCTGTTCGGCACGCTGACGGCGGTTTCGCCGCTGACCGTTACCGTCCGGGGGACGGCGCTGACCGAGGGGCTGTTTTATCTCCAAGGGACGGTATTCTGTGAGGAGGACATCGGCAGGGAACTGGCGCTGCTGTCCTGCGAGGAGGGTTTTTGGATCCTCGGCTTTGTGGGAGGTGGGGGCGCATGATCTTTCCCGATTGGGGCACAGCCCCCGACACCGCACCGGAGGAAACGCTGCCGCTGTTCCGGGAGTGGGCCGTGGACTGGGAGAACCGGTGCTTTGCCCTGCGCCGGGGAGAGCCGTATTTAGTCAGCGGGGACGAGGCGTTGAAAATTTGGGTGACACGGGCGCTGCGGCCGGAGAGCCAGCGGTTCCGCTATACCGCGTGGTCGGCGGACTACGGCAACGAGCTGACGCTGCTGCTGGGCGGCTGCGTGGATCAGGGGATCCTGGAAAGTCAGGTGCGGCAGTATGTGCGGGACGCGCTGCTGGCGTGTCCCTATATCCGGGAGGTGGACGGGTTCTCCTTCTCAAAGAACGGAAGCCGGGTGGAGGCCCGGTTCACCGTGCACACCGTCTATGAGGAGTTTACCCAGAAAACGGAGGTTTCGATCAGATGACCAAGGAAGAAATGCTGCGGCTGCTGACAGCCGCCTACACCGGCCCCGGCAGCGCCGCCGAGGGCACCTTTGCCGGAGACGTGCTCCGTGCCTGCGCCGACGGGATGGCGCAGCTTTGGAGCATGGAGATCGACGGACTGGAACGGCGGGCCTTTGTGTCCTCCGCTGTGGGGGAGTGGCTCACCGCCGTATGCGCCGACCGGGGGTGCGTCCGCAAGGAGGGGGAGACGGACAAGGAACTGCGCGCCCGGACGCTGGCGGCGCTGGCCGCAACCCCCGCCTCCGGCAACGCCGATCACTACGCCGCATGGTGCGGACAGGTGGCGGACATCCTGCGGGTGAAGGTGCTGCCTTTGGCAAGAGGAAACGGCACCGTGGACATTGTGGCGGTGGGCCGGGAGGGGAAAGCCCCCGGCGAGGCCGCTATTCGGGAGGCCCAAGCCGTCGTGGACCGGGAGCGGCCCGTGGGCGCGGACGCAAGGGTCATTGCCGCCGCTGAGACGGCGGTGAACGTGGCGGCGTCTGTGACGCTGATGGACGGCGGCAGCTTAGAGGGCGTGAAAACCGCCTTTTCTCAGGGGTTGACCGCCTTTTTCCGGGACAACGCCCTGCGGACGAGGGTGGTCAGCCACGGCAAGGCCCTGCGTCTGCTGCTGGACTGCGCGGGCGTGGCGGATGTGTCCGGCTTCACCATGAACGGAAGCGGCGACAGCCTGACGCTGCAAGAGGGCGCTGTGCCTGTGGTGGGCACGCTGACGCTGACGGAGGTGAAGGCATGAGACTGCCGGAGTTTTTGACGGAGCTTTCCCCCGTCCGGGAGACACTGGCGGCGCTGGAACAGGGGGAGAACGCCATGGCGGAGGCCGTGGCGGAGAAGAACGGTCAGGTGTGCGTGGAGACCGCCACCGGAGGGCTGACCCTGTGGGAGCGAGACTACGGCCTGCCCGTCCGGGAGGGGGCCGCGATGGAGGATCGCCGTGCCGCCGTCCGGGCCGCCATGCTGGGAGGGCGCACCCTGACCCCCGCCTTTTTGAAGGAGCTGTGTGTCACGCTGGGCGGCGGCGACCGGGGCGAGGTGGAGGAGGACTTTGCCAACTGGCACGTCACGGCGCTGACCGTGGGCGAGGGCCGTGTTCCGGCGGATATTCCGGCCCTGAACCGGGCGGTGGAGCGGCTGAAACCGGCCCACCTGTCGGTGACGGTGCTGCCCACGGCGGACTTGACGGCACGCCGCTGGGAGGCGGTCACCGGCGGCGTGATGATGGAGGTTTGGGGGTAAAAAAACGAGGGGAAACAGGCGAAGCACCGCCGGGGGAGATTTGTGCGACGGTAGGGAAGGGTGTGTGCGGGAAACCCAAGAGAGGTTTCCTGCACCATTGAAATCAAATATTTTCAGAACTTTTACAAGTTCTGAAAATAAGGGCAACGGGGAGAAAAGATTTTTTCGACCCGTTGCGCCCCCGGTTTTCGGGGGCAAAGCACACGGAAACCGGCTGGGCCGACGGTGGAAGGCGAAGCGCCGCCGGGGGCGGATGTACGCGGAAAAGGGAGATCAAGACCTCTTATAAGAAACCTCCCCGGCCGAAGGACTGAAAAGCCGCCATTTGGCGGCTTTTCTCATGGTTTCCTGTCTTTTGGAATCTGCGGTATTGGTTTTTGGTGTACCAACACATTTTGCAAAAATCCAGTTTTCCCATGCGCTTTGTTTGGTGAGCTGCTTGCTGCCTACAGCCGCATGGATCGCTGACGCTGGCCACCCTTGTCTGCAAGCACACTGGGGAGGCGTACTACCAACGCCCGGCTGCGCTTGACGGCTGCCTGATGCGATGATAGAATGCGCTTGAACGCTATCTGAGAGGAGATAGGACATGAGCAACTTGCCCCAAGAGGATTACGATTACGCCGAGGTCATCGGCCGCAACCTGCAGCGTCTTATCAACGAGCGCGGAACCACGCAGGCGGCCATCGCGCAGAAGCTCGGCATCGCCCGTTCGGGCATCAACAAGTACGTGCAGGGCGTATCGTCGCCCAGTCCCCGGAATATCGTGCGCATCTCACGGGCGCTCGGCGTCACCGCCGACGAGCTGCTGCGTGTAGACAGCGCCCTCCCGCAAGACGAGGAGTGGGACCCGCGTGACTATATTACGGACAACGTCGACAAGCTGACCGATATCCAGGCGGACAATATCGCGGACACCATGCGAGAGTATATTACGCTCAGCAAGGCCCGTAAGCTGTACATCGACAATGTTTAGTCAGGTAAAACGGCACTGGCTGCCTATCGTGATGCTGCTGATGCTGGCCGTGGGCTGGAATCTAACCTACACGCCCACCGGCAGCATGGAGCCGACGATCAAGACGTGGCATATATACCGCTGCGTCCGATGGCCGTTTGCGCCGGAGCCAAAGCGCGGAGATATTGTCCTGTACCGCGACGGCTGGCGGGTATATTGCAAGCGGCTCGTGGGGCTCCCCGAAGATATCGTGTACATCCATGACGGCATCGTGGAGACGCCGGACGGCGTGCTGGATGGGCCTGAGACGCAGCCTCCCGGCACGTGGAACGTGGGGGATGATGAGATATTTGTATTGGGCGATAACCGCGCCAACAGCTACGACAGCCGCTATGCGGAGACGCTGCCAAAGTATCACAATATCATCGGTATTGTTCTCCCATGATGTTACACAACGATTGTTCCGTTATTGGAATGATACAAAAAATATAAAAATTTTTGTCAAAAACGCTTGGCAAACGCTCGAAAATACGCTATACTATAATCAACAAAGCAAAAGGGCCAGTCCACCGGCGGAAACCGGGGCAGGGCCGGCACGATTAAACCCCCACTGACACTACAGAGGGCGGCATCGTAGTTATATCCCCATCCACCATTGCGTGGGTGAGGGTAGCTATGGTGCCGCCCTCTTTTTTTGCCCACGCGCCGGAAAACGAAAGGAGCAATCCAATGAAAAAGCAGAAAAACGCGAGGGCGGGCGCCTGAAGTGGGCGAAGAACCCGTTCGATGGCGGAACGCAGGTTGACGGCGATACACCTGCCGCCGTTGGGCGAGCTGCTGTAGCACATTTTGGCCTCGACGACTTCGTCGCTGCACACGCACGAGCCGCCACCACAGGGCTGTCCCGCATGATACCGGCCACAGTAAACCACATGGCCCGATGCATCGGCAGCTGGCACACGCAGGACGAGGTGATCGCCATGGGCATAAACCACCTGCCGTATGTGCAGTACTGCACTATGGACTGCTCTGCATTCGATGAGAGAGATTACCCGACGTTCATCGAGATAGCAAGCTCCATATCGTATGTGGCCGTTGCGTCGTACAAGTACTGCGTGGAACGTATGAACAAGGACGAAGTGACGGCGTGGATAAACCAGAACGTCACATATCACCCGGAGATTGTGAGAGAGGAGCTGCTGTTATGATTGAAATGCGTATTTACGGCATCGTGCCCGACGAGGGGCCGCAGGTGTACAACATCGCGCCGAGCCTCATAACAGAGATTCTGGACGGCTGCATCCCGCAGAGTTCCTCGGAGTTCCGTGACGCATACACGGCATGGACGGAGCGGTACGCGCCGGGAGCTATGCCGCAGGAGGAGTGGATACCGGACCGCGTACCGCCGGAGTGGGCCGAGCAGTTCGAGCCGGAGGGCAAGCTGTACTTCTCCAGAGGCTCCGCTCTGATTGCCATGTGGCACGGGGACGGAATCCGGGTCATGCCGAATGTATGGGGGCCGGGAACGTGGATGATGGAAGCGGTTTGGCAGCCGCCACGGGAGCAATAAAATAAGAGCCCGGAGCCCCGGCTCCGGGAAATACGAGATCTCCCTGAGAGTTGTCGGGTCTGGGAGAGAGGAGGATTCCTATGGACAATATTGTTGGATATATCTGCAGTACCCCCTGGGGCACCGTCTCGCGTACCACCCCCAGCCTTGGTTGGACGCCCGTTCTGCCTGCCATCCCCGACGGGTGGCAGGACGCCGGCACCGGCGCAGCCCCCACCGGATTCCGCATCATCGTGCGGCCCGGCACGCGTTTCCCCACCCTCTTTCCCAAGATGCCGCACTGGGTCTGCCGGGAGAGGGGGAAAAAGTCAAGGGTGTACCATAAAATTTCTCCGGTGATGGCATTGAGGCGGACCCCAACCAAGGAGATCCGCCTCAATGCGTTTTCATATTTGCTTTTAGAAGAAATTAGACAAGCGTATCATCCAGCAGGAAGTCGATGACGCCGATATTGAGAATGCCGCTGTCGTCATACCAACGCTTGCGAATGTCATGACGCACGATGATCTTCGGGAAAGAATCGCCGGTCAGTGCGAAGGGCTTGTTCTCGGTGATGGCCTTTTCCTCCGTTCCCAATGCGTAGGCGGACTGAATGTAGGTCTTTTTCCCGCCGGAGGCTGCAATGAAGTCAATTTCCCGCGCGACCGGTGTGACCTTTCCTTTGGCATTTTTCTCATTTCCGTAGACGATGCCGATGTCCACGGCGCATTCACGGATCAGTAACTCATTAAAAATGATGTTCTCCATGATGTGGGTCATCTCCTGCTGGCGGAAGCCGATACGGGCGTTTCTCAGCCCAATGTCCTCACAGTAGTATTTATTGGGATAGTCAAAATAACTCTTGCCCTTCACATCCCAGCGTTTGCACTCGGTGAAGAGGAAGGAGTCAGACAAATGATCCATATAGGCTTTGACGGTGTTCAGGGCAACGACATTCTCACCGCTGCGCTTCTGCACGGTGTTGATGGTGGCGGCAACCTTCGTTGGATTGGTCAGAGAGCCGATGGACGAACACAGCAGATCAAGAATGGCAGACAGCACATCCTCCCGCTTGATCTTCTTTCGCTCTACAATGTCCTTCAGATAGACCTCGGAAAACAGCGATTTCAGATAAGCCATCTTCGCGGCGTCGTTGGGGCGGGAGAGGATCAGCGGCATACCGCCGTAGAATGCATAGTTGTCAAAGGCGTCCTGCTTGTCACCGCCGACAGCGGAATAGAATTCGGCAAAGGAAAGCGGATGCACACGGATCTCATCGCTGCGCCCCCGGAACTCCGTCAGGATGTCCGAGGACAGCATTTTGGAGTTGCTGCCGGTCACATAAATGTCTAAGTTGGACAAGGATTTCAAATCGTTGAGGGCGTCGTAGAAGGTGATCTTCTTCCCGTCCGGATTGTAGGGATTCGGTACCTCGTCGGACATCTGGATCTCGTCTACAAAGAGATAATATTGGTCTGCGCTGTGTTCCACGATCTCCCGGACATGAGCCGCAAGCTCCAACGGATCGCGATAGCGAATATCACGGGTCAAGTCCAGCTCAAAGGACAGAATGTGATCTTCGGCAACACCATCGTTGAGAAGGTAATTCTTGAACAATGTGCGAAGCAGATAGGACTTGCCGCAGCGGCGAATGCCTGTGATGACCTTCACTTGACCATCCCACATAAAGGAGATGAGCTTGTTCAAATAGCGTTCCCGTTTGATTTCCACGATGTAACCTCCGTTGAAAACTTACCTGTATTATCTTACTACTTTTCAATGAACATTATACATCATTTTGAAAGGAAATCAAGAAGCCCATTGAAATGTTCCTGGATTTATCCGATAACATTTCAATGAATAAGTGCCTATCTCAAAAGATGCTTTGTGCTGCAAGACTCGCATCGATTTTCGCGGTAGTAGTTAGTTCCCAAAACTTTTGGGGCTATAGAGGATAACGGATTTGCGGGGGCATCATGCTGGTACACATGATGTACTGCTTTCCTTTTTCCGCATGCTTCTGAAGCCCTAATTTACAAATGGTGCATAGATGTGCTATTGGCCGCTACCTGTCGTTTTCAAGATACTTCAACGAAAGACAAGTGATTTTTAGGAGTATTGTTTAGGGAACCTTTTTGTCAAATTCCAATTCAAAAGTTCCCTAATATATTTTAGAACGTCTTCCAGCACTTCTCCCGCATGAAAGTTAAGATGCTTCCGTCATCCCGCCCCTCATAATAACGCACCAGCAGGCGCTTGAACTCCGGCACATGGCTCTCTGGGATCACCAACAGACCACCGCCCTTGGAGATCAGATAGTGATTGGCGAAGATTACGGCGGCGCGCTTGTTACCGTCGTTGAAAATCTGCGTTTTCATGCAGTAGAGGCAAAGGCGGATGGCGACCTCCACAGGCTCTGCGGTGGATTGCAGAATGTCATCCAAATGTTCTTTGACCAACTGCTCAATGGGCAGGGGGGGGACATAGCTGGTGCCGCCAATGGTCACAGGAACGCCCCGGATACGACCGCCATTGGGATCGGTTAAGTATCTGGGTTTCCCGCCGTAATGGTGGGAGGCCCGGACTTTTTTGCTTTCGAGCCGATTCTTCAGAACTGAGTGATAGAGGGAATTTTACGGTCAGTTCTGAATCATCGCTCAGAACTGACCGCAGGGCTCACCCGCAAAAGCAGACGAAGACACACAGAGGGAACAAACCCCCAGCAGCCAGCAGAAGCGCCTACAACGGGCCGTTTTATAGGGAAGGGCATAGGGCGTTTGAGCGGCGATAGCGGCGGCTGGCGTTTATGGAAAGATCGGCGGCATGGCTGCACGCTCAGAACTGAGCATACATCATATAATAGCTCTGCTGCTGCGTTCAGTTCTGAAAAGGCTGCCAGACTGCGCAGGGGTGCAGAAACTCAAAACATTTTGCACGGTGTGGGGCAGCATAACAATTGTTAGTGCTTCCGCCAAAAAGATTGAACAATTGTTAGCGTTTTTGCCTGCCAGAAAATCGGGCAGCTTTGAACTGCCCAGAGCGTCATTTTTCGGCTGGATTTTTAACATTGGGGGCGGTGGAGGGGTACAAGAAGGAAAAATTGCGGGGCGCCAACCGTGTATATTAAGGAAATGGCCGACATTTTGCCATTATGCCATTGCCGCTTGACGGGACTAACAATTATTAGTATAATAAACTTAAAAAATATTAAGAGGTAACATTATGCGGCTAAAGGCGCTCATGCACGATTTATTTAAGACCTGCGGAACGAATTTGAAAACGGTTTCCGTTAATATGGGGCGAGACCAGAGTTTTCTTTCGGCTGCACTGATGCGGCCTGCTATCAGGACTGACACACTCTGCGAAATTGCTGATATAGTTGGTTATGAGGTTGTACTCCGGCCGAAGCGGTCTCCCAGCAAGAGAGCACGGAATCCGGAAGAGTTCGTGTTGGATTATGTGGACCCCAGCAATCCGGTTCCAGATGACGAAAAGGATGAGGACGAATGAAGAGAGTGGGTTATGGGCGCGTGAGTACGGCCGGACAGGCCCGCAACGGCACGAGCCTCGCGGAACAGAAGAAGTTGCTCATGGCTGCCGGTGTTGCCGAGGAGGATATCTACCTCGATGCGTACACCGGAACGAAGATGCATCGGCCGCAGTTCGACGCGTGCATGGCTGCGCTGGAGCCAGATGATGAGTTCGTTGTGTGCAAGCTGGATCGATTTGCCCGTACCGCCACGGAGGGCACCGAAATTGTCAGAGACCTCGTGGAGCGCGGTATCCGCGTGAACGTGCTGAACATGGGCATCGCGGATAACACGCCCATGGGGAAGATGATGGTTACGGTCATGCTGGCGTTTGCGGAGTACGAGCGCGACATGATCGTGGAGCGTACCCAGTCCGGCAAGGCTGCGCGGCGCGAGACGGACCCGGAATACACCGAGGGCCGCCCCCGCATCGAGGCTGACGAGGAGCTGCTCCGTGACGTGGTGCGGCGCCAGATGGCGGGCGAGATCTCCGCCGCTGCTGCTGCCAGCGAACTGGGGATGAGCCGGAGAACCTATTACAGCAGGAGGGCCGCCTGGTGTACGGCCAGCGCCGTATATCCGCAGAGGAGATAACGCAGGTGTTCCGGGGGGATATCCTTACCTGAGGAAAGAAACGGTTATGTACTATCGTAAAGAAATGACAGAAAAAGCCCGTGCCGTAATTGCCGGGAAAATCGATATTCCGTGCCCGATTGGTTGGCACACGCTGTATGAGTCGAATGTATTGTGTGCGTATGCGTGTACGCTGCTAAGGCTGCCTGATGCCGGCATTGACGCCGACGCCATCGGGACGGAAGATATCCGTATTTTCCAGTACGGGGTGGAACACAATATCGAGACTGTGACCGGTATCATGTATTCTCATGAAGCAGCCGGCATCACGGATGGACGTTACGATGGCGTTGGCGGCTCCGACCTGTACCGCTGGATTATTGGGCGCTGCGACGATGCCGAGAAGTGGCATCGGGCCAAGCGAGCCGGCATGCTGTACATGATGGAAGTGAAGCATAAGGAATGCAGCAGCCATTCCGACTTCGAAAAATTCTGCTGCGGTTTCCTCACGGATTGTCAGGATCTCGTGACTGCAAAAGATGTGAGCACATGTACCGGCATGCCGCTCGAAGATGTTTTGCGGACGGCCGCAGCGATTGAGAAAAATCCGTTCTACTGATACAATATTTTAGAAAACCTGTCCTATTTGTCCGGTTTTGGTGTGCGATCACAGTTCATGAAGGGGCGTCTTTGCAGCCTCTATTTGACATGGTGGGCCACAATCTATTGTATCCAAACAGCATGAAAAAGCAGCGACACCATGTGTACCAGCCATGATGTCGCTGCCTGATTTTATTTTCGGATGAGAAAATGGATCCATGCCGCAGGAGTCTTTGCACGGCGTGTGCCGCTGCGGCCAAGAACCATGACTTCGGCGTTCTGGCCGGGCAAATGCATCAGGGAAATGGAACGGGTCCCGGCCTGCGTAAAGGCTTCGTTGGCTGCTTGATCGTTTGACCTGTCAGCCGCCAGAGGGCTGCTCGATCACAGGCTGTGTCCTCCCATCATGCAACCCGCTTAGCAGCGCGGGAGATCAATTTGCCTGTGCGCTCATACCACTTCTCGGTATGGTAGATCCTTGCCTCCTGAACGTGATCGGAGAGCACCTCTGTTTTGGTGAGCCGGGATGCCGACTTCCAATCTCCGTTGAAGACATAGGTGGCATTGTTGACCTCGTTGCATTCAAAGACGTACAGGTTCAGCGCCGTAAAGCCGTAGACCACATAGCCCCAGAAGTTTTGAGAGCCAAGGACGCAGAAGTCGGGAGCCATGTGCCACAGATGTTCGTGACGCTGGCGGATAACAGTCTGCTGTCCTTTGGGTTTGCGCTCTACGATCTTGTCGATATACGCTTCCCAGTCATTCTGAAGGCTGGCTCCCGGACGGAGGATCTCCCAAGGGACCTCCGTTTGCTTGACAGGCGGCACCGCGGGAGCGCGTTCGGCAGTCCAGACCTCACAACGTCCCAGCATCTCCAGCGCAATATTCATAGCTGCCTTGATGATGGTAAAGCTGCTGTCGGTGTTCAGCAACAGCGGGGAGTAAAGGACGCCGTTTTCGATGAGGAAGGCAAGCTCTGTGGGCGGGACCAGCTCGCGCTGATAACACCAACGACTCTGCCAACAGGTTCCGTAATGGTCATTTCCGTGCCAATCCACAATGTGGTAGTCATGCTCAAAGGACCGTTTCTCTTTCGGCAGATCTCTGAGGACCTTCCATTTGCCGTTGGCGTTCAGGGTCGTTGCAGCCCTCCGCGGGATCGGGATCCGCGCCGGAGAATCAGGAAGAAGGCCGTAAAACTGAAGACGCGGGTAGTCCTCCTCCGCCAGCGGTACGGCGATATAGAATTTATCGCCGGGGTGCAGCGCATAGAGATAGCGCTGCGGGTTAATGATACGTTTGCGGATAATGGTCATTAGATCACGCTCCGAATACAATATTTACAAACAGAAAAAGCCCGGCTTGTGCCCATAGTCATGCTGTGAACACAAGATGTGCAGGATTGCCAGACCACCCGAAACGTGATATAATCTACCGTGTAAGCAATACGGCGACTGTATCAGTTTCGACTGGTCTATGCGTCAAACACAGGAGAGTGGCATCCGACGACTGGTACTCGTTGGATGTCGCTCTTTTTCATTTCCTGAGTTGTAGCTTATTTGAGGTGTGCCTCATCGATTATGACGATCAACGTTTGCGTTTCCTCGTCATACTCGGCAATGAACTGCTTCGCCTTGGTCAGAAAGTCGATCTTGCTGGTTCTGGAGAGGTGCTTCATAAAGTCTTTGGCGCCGATACGGATCCAGTCGTTTTTCACACGCGGCGCAAAATCGTAGCACGGTGAAGTGGTGTCTTCGCCTCTGGCGCGGACGCCGATGGCCTGCTGCTCCGGATCGTAACCGATGATCACCTGATCTGGGGTGCCAAGCGATTCGATCGCGCCCTTGTTGAAGGCGATGCCGAAGGAGCTCAGCGTTACTGCGGGAGCGCCATTTTTCAGATAAGAAAAATCAAAATGATAAGCCATAAAATCACCTGCTTCTGAAAATGATTTTTCAGTGAAAATGAGTATATCACAAATGCGTAAAAAAAACAAGACGGAATGATTGACGCTGCTTTTTGAGAATGCGGAAAAAATTGCCGCCCGTATCCTCTGCGCGTTCCAGGGGAGTGGGCGGCAGTTCTTTACCCTGGATATAGTATCATATTTTCCGCCTTGAAGCAACTGCTTTTCCGCAAAAACGTGCTTAAAAAAATGAATGATCATGACGCCTTTTGCTTGCCACTGACATTTTGATTGTGCAGCAGAAAATTTGCTCTGTGCGCTTCTGATTTTCGGCTCTTGCGCAGAGACCAAGGTTTTTGTAATCGTCAAGAAAAACGCTTCACTTTGACGCGGCTGCGCTCATAAAAAAACCGGCACCATGTCAGATGACATGATGCCGGACGCCAATACCGGTCTGCGCGGCCGGGCTGGCTATGCACAAGGATGGCAAGACCACCGACAATAATCGTACCCGGCAGAAATTCTGCTGCCCCTTCCGCCAGTCCAAAACCAGTGTTTGCCCTTTGTAACCACAAAAACTGGAATAACGGGAAGAAAAACAGGGGTTGCGTTAAATACAGGATCGTCCCCACGGATTACAGACTTTCTTTGTTTGAAACTCCCAATAATTGTAACTTCAACATTCTTTCCTGAACGTTCTTTTGAGAGTTTGTATTCTTAATAAATAATGGGGACTTTTCATCAGATTTACGGATGAGCATCCACAGTAATGTGAAATTCTTTACCTGAGCATCATTTAATTTTATTGCAATAGAAATGATATCAGTTAAAGAATTCTCATCTAAGAACAAAAACAATTTCCTTAGCAGTCCTGCAATCAAATCAGATACTTGAACATATATATTTTCGTGTGATTTGACAAACTGCCAGTTACTTAGATGAATATCATTCTCATATAATTCTAAATTGGACATTTGCTTTTGTACTGTCAATTCCTCATCAAATATATGGTGTGACTTACTAAAGATTTCACATCTCTCTGTATAGAAGATGTAATATTCTTGGATAAGCATAAATGGTTCATTATCCTGAACAAAAATCAACTTATCAAGTTTTCCGGCAGTCTTTAGCATTTGTCTTAACAGTTCTAAAAAGAAACCGGGATCATATTCACTATCGTCATTATATCCCCATATCAAAGAACATATTTCATTACAAAAAGCAGATACATCTTTGACATTAGGATAAGTATGCCTTATGAAAATATCGATTACTTCGTCTTGATGTTCAATCACAAAATCATACAAAGCACCTTTGATATCCCACATATACATGAGCCACTGAGGATGTGTTTCCCACAAGGAATCCACAATATCAACCAACGAATAATAGAGGTTGTTCAATGCACTGTAGTGAATATATAAACCACTTCTGATTAACCATTCCAAAAATCCTGTAGCTCTTTTACTACCTATGAAAGATTGGAAATCTTTCGAATTATGGAATAGATGTTTAAACTTTAGTTCTTTTTGGCCTTCCTTATAGTCGAGTGCTGCATATAATGATGGAACATCAATATCAAAAGACCTACCCTCGTGTGCAACACCAGCTAATACAAAATCTCCCTTCAGAGCATCGGTATTATTGAATCCTGCATCTGTAAGAGAAAACTTTCTGCAATTACCACTCTCATCGTAATAAAAAGTCATTTCTTCTTCAAAAGGTGGTATGCCGTTCAAAGCAAAGATTGCTTTCTTGTGGTCTTCAACATTGATTCTAGCCATACCTACACCTCAATTTCTCCACTCATAAGTCTTGGCAATAAGCGGTCACGGGTTTGTTTAGATGTTAACATTGCTTTTGATGATGCTAATATTTGAGCAAAAATGGGATACAAAATTCATTGTATTTCATTACCAAATCTTCTGTAGGATACAGAACTTTCATAAGCTTGACCTCGATTTTATAATTTTTGTCACATCGAGACTCACTGGTGTAGTAGTGGTGTAGTAGCACTACCTTCAAATCTGAAAAACCTTGATATTACAGGGGATTTTAAAGGTTTCTGCAAATAATGCCGTGACACACAAAGAGTATCTTTTTCATCGCCCTCGCCCTCCTGAGACTGTTTTTCCTCAGTATAGCAGGAAACCGCCTGGACGTCGAGAGAAGAATGTTGACGCGTTTGAGAACCTATGGCTTCTAGCAGTTCCGACCAAAGCGAAGCACTGTCCGGATATACATAATAGCCTGATAGATAGCAGGCGGAGTGAAACGCCACAAAGAGGGTCACATACCCCGTTGCTTTACAACCTTCAGTTTTGCTGTCGTGGATATTCGCTGGCTCAAAGTAGACAGAAATATCATAAAATGCTATTCTGAGCTCAGAAAAATGCGATTAAACTCAAACTGGATTCCATTATATTCTATTGACATTTTTGACAAATCTACATATAATAAAAATGGATAGAGGGCGTCATCCCTCTGGTGCGACTGGCACCTAAAATCCGAAATAGATGCCGGACTTTGGGCCGGAGCGTTGGCGGGTAACAGAAAAACCCGATATAGATGCAGTAGAATGGTCTTTGACCAGATGGAACTGAGCGTCGGCGGACGACAGAAAAACCAGTCATGAAGAGAAGGCGCGTGACACTGCGGTGTCGCAGTCTTCTCTTTTTTTGTTGTTTAAGGAATGATATCTTAATGACGAGAAAATATACAAAGGCTGAAGCAATCGGCATTGTTGTCCGATGCGCACAGACATACAAGCAGGAATTGGACGGAAAGAATTTGCTCTTTATCTGCACGGATAAGCATAAAAAGACGATCCCTATTGAACTATCGTTCTACGGAAATAATTACCTGCACTTAACTGGCCTGAAGGCACCTAAGAGCGAAAACGGGGATATTGCAGTCGAATTATTTGCAAATGATTTTTACCAGAAATGTTTGGATCATAAGCTGAGTCCAACGGATTTTGATTTTGCAGAAGATGGAACAACACACATGAAGTTGGATGTGCTGCCGACCGTTATCTCTAAAAACTTGCAGGCCAAGATGATTGGTAACTATGATTCCATTAAGCCACGCCTATACACAGAAAAGGTTGCTGGAAGCACGAACGCCTGTATCGGATTTGTTCTGGATCAGGATATGCAGCAATATGTACCGAATACCGTTGTGAAGGAAGATATCCGTGAGCTTACTGCAAAAACGTTGCGAGTGATTGCAGTATATAGGAAAGATCTTACTGCCCCGATATATGAAGAACTAACTTACAAGGCCAAAAAGATAGATTTTTCAACTATCGATTTTCCGGAACGATTTGGCTATTTGAAGCTCCAAACTACATAAAAGAAAATGAAAATGTATCACTGTTGATGTACTCTCATTTCCTTTTCCCTATTTGGCACAGTGTGTTTCTCCCTGTTACACTTCCCCAATGGGACCGTGGGGGATGGGAAACGGAGTGGTCACCGCACCATATTCCATATAGTCGGGTTACTCAAAAGTGCTTGCAGCAGTTGGTTTTTTCTTCAGTTTGTTGATTTTGTTCATCCGTGTCCGCAGGCAGGTCCCGTCCGTGCTCCAACAGAGAAAGCCGTGGCGGGGATAAGGACAGCCGTTACACTCCAGAGAATGGCTGCAAACAGGCGTCGGCAGCGGCATCTGCTGAAAGCCGGGAATGTGCGGAAGAATAAGCCTGAACTGAATCGTGCTGTGAATTTCCATCATCTTTTCCTCCTACAATAATAATTACGGTTGATGGCCGGGCTTTACGGCGCACTTTAGTAAATGGCCGCTGCAAACGCAGCGGCCATTCGTATTCTCACAGTGCCGGCACGAAGCCGACAAAGCCGACTCTGTTTGCGGACGCACATTCTTCAATGTCATACGCACTGGCAAACTCGACCGGCTCAAGAGAACCGTCGGACAGGAGATACACCAGCGGGTAGGGCCTGATTTCCGTCTGGTTGTCGCCGAGGTAGTAGAGTGCGGCAACACCGTGGCAGGGAACCACGGCACGGATTTCGGCATCATCTTCAAGTTCTTTAGCAAGATTGAAGACACTGTGGAATTCGCGCCCATCCTTGGTGAGGATGGTGCAGCCATTGCGGGTGGGGGTGATGGCGGCAATCATGTCAATATTGAGCATGTCGCCATTGTCGTTGATCGTCAAAAACTGTTTCATATTTATTGTTCTCCTTACTTTTTGAAAAATCAGCTCCGGGGGCAGTTGTTCGATACTGCCCCGGAGCTGTGTCGGTTATCTCCGGACTTTCTTAGCTAGGCCGGCTTAATACAGTTGTTGGGGGATAAAACACCCTTCACACACTTCTCGTAATAAATGTAGAAAAATGGCACCTTCTGAACACCCTCTCTCCAAAAAATTTTTTATTTTTGATTTGAAACTATGCGTCAAGTGACTGCAAAGCCTTGCAACACAAGGAATTGAGCTGTCGAAGAGAAATGAAAAGAATTAAAAAAAAGAGAGGACCCCCAGATACCGTTTTTGGTATCAGGGGATCCTCGTTTCGATTGTTTCGTTGAGCGCCGGACGTTTTGCGCCAGTGGTTTTCCGTGTCGCTGGCTTTGGAACGCTCCGTTTCTCTGCGCCCAAATCAGCAGGCGTGCACCTGCATCTGGGTTGCCTCATATTCTGCATGGCGCTCCGCCCTGCACCGCGCAATGTCCCTGCGTGCGTTGTAGAAGGAAGCATTCGCTTCTGTCAATGGATAGACGATCCGATGGCAGCGGTACTTGTCCGTGCTCTTTCGGCTGTGAATCCTGGCAAAGTAGGCACAGCCGCAGTCACAAGCGGCAGTTGCGATCTGTTTGTCCGAGTTCTGGCTGATCCAGTTATCAAATACCACCGGATGTGAACACCCAGGGCAGATCCAAGCGCGCCGCATCATGGCAGCGAAGGCCTCCGTCTTTGTGTCAAAGAGATCCTCGTTCATCTCCTGCAGACCGTTTTCTTGACTGTATGGAATGTCCGGGTGATCGTCATTCAGCAGGGAAGGCAGATCCAGATGCCGCAGGACCTGCACGGTATTCATCGCGTCATGGAGCGCGTCATGAGCGGTGCAGGCAGGCTCCTGAATCATATCCATCGCCTGTATCAGTGAGTACTGGCGGCGCTCTTTCACGATTTGCCGACTGAACGCCCGTTGAACATCATACGCCTTCGGCAGATGATAACCTTTGATCTTATGAACGGATATATTCGAGTGCAGAACCTTGAAGTCTTCGTTTCCCCAGGTCAGAAACACGGCGTCCTCAGGACACCAGGCAGTGAAGTACGCAAGGGCCTGCTTAAAAGGAAAGCCGTACGCAAGATCCGCGTTCGATATTTGGGTGAGCCGGGCGATCTTTCGATGCATATGCGGGTAGTATTTGGGCTTCACCATAACTTTGAATGTATCAACGATCTCCAGCCGCTCATTCAGCTTGACGGCACCGATTTGGATGATCTCCCCGGGAAGCCGTACCGGCGTTGTGACCATAGAGCGCGTGGAAAACGGCTGGTTCCATTCCAGATCTAATACGATGCAGCACATAAGGCACCTCCCATATGAACAGGTTCGCGGTTTTTTTATCAAAAAATGTTGCCTTCACGTTTGCAATCAACGAATTCTATCCGTAGTCTATCACAGATAGGTGTCCCATAAACAGGACACTGGGTTGTGCCGCCGTGGAAGGAGGCCTGCGAACCGGGGCGGAAACGACTTGAACGTTGGGGCGTACGGTGCTATTCTTTGGAAAATGGGTGATCGACATTACGGAGATCGGAGAATAGTCATGTGGAAGCTGAGGCGAAAAAAGAGCGCATCGGAAACCGATGAACGGACATTTCCGGCTGAGAAAGAATTCTGGCTGGTGCGGGGAGCATTTCGGGAGTGGCAGGCTGACCGAAGCGGGCAAGGGTACTATGGCCTTTGCGATTGCTCGACAGAGGCGGTCTGCCCGCCGGGAGAACGGCCCTGTCAGGATCGGTTTTACCGGCTCGTCTATGGCCTGACGGAACGGATGCTGCAAAGCGCGCCCTCGATGGTGCTCATCGAGGATCTTTCCCGTTCAGATGTCTGGGCACGGCAAAAGGCGCGCTTCAAGCAGCTGGTGTTGGACAGTGGCGGCACGGTTTCGGAAGAAATGGGCGAGTGGAAGGACTGCTGTGCGTTCGTGTTTCCAGACATGCCGGGTTCGTTCCTGCGGGACGTTTACTGGTGGATGGCGGAGCATGGGTGCGGAGAGGAAGTTTACGCACAGTACAGCGTGTTGGAACATATGGACACGGAGATGACCGTCTCCGCACTCAGGGAAAAAACACGCTTAGACATTTCGGTGGATGATACGCATCCGGTCCTGCTCTTGCAGCTTGCCCCGGCAAGTTCGCTTGCGCAGGTGACGGAGGCGCTTGCGTCCGCCTGCGGCCGCGAAGGGTGGACGCTGTGCGTGAAATGAACGGCTGGCGGAGGAAAAGCCTGTTGCAACGCTCCGAAGAAGTTAAAAAAGGAGGAAAAGTGCCCGGTGCAAATCGCACCGGGCACGGTTGTTTTTTTTGCGGTTTTGCGCGGGGCGGACGGCGCGGGGCAGGGGGGGGGAGATCAGCCGTCCAGACCGGCTTTCAGGGCCTCCACCGTTCGCCGCAGCTCCTCCAGATTGGCAAGGCAGGTGTCCAGCTTTTTCCGGGCGGTGGTGCGGTCCACGTCGGCGGAGAGATCCAGCGCCTTCAGCTGGGCGGTGGAGCGGCGGACAGCCCGGCCAAAGGAATCCACCGTCCGCAGGGGATTGGCGGCAGGGGCGGGCTTGGGGGGAGGCGGGGGCAGCTCGGCGGCCTTTGCCCAGGCGATGGCCCGGTGGACGAGGCCGGGGAAGTCCCCGTTGGCGTTGTTGTGAGCGACATATTCCTCCACGGCGGCTTGGAGGTGGACGTTCTTCCGGCGGGCCATCTCATAGGCGTCCGTCATGGTCATCTCGCCGCCCTCGGCCCAGCCGGTCATAGTCTCGTCCAGATTCAGAAGATCCAGATACCGCTCCACCGTGGCCCGGCTCAGGTCGCTCTGTGCGGCCATCAGCTCCGCCTGCTCCTTGGTTCCCTCGGGAAGCTGTCCGCTTTCTGAGAGGACTTCCCGCAGCGTTTCCAGTTGGCGGGCCATGTCGAAGGGGGAGAGGCTGCGCCGGTGGACGTTGGCGCCCATCAGCGCCCGCAGCTCGGAGAGCTTGTCCGGATACCGGCGGACTTTGCAGGGGACGGCGGTCTTGCCCAGCTTTCGGGCGGCCATCACCCGGCGGTGTCCGCTGATGATGCGCCATGTATTCTCGCCGTCGGGCGTGACCACGATGTCCTCCAAAAAGCCGTCCTGCTCCACGGAGCGCATGGTGGAGAGAAACTCATCGTCCTCCGCCATGGAGAAGCGGTTCATGGGGTTATCCACCAGAGACGCCACGGGCAGCTGGCGGGTCAGTTCACCGTTGACGGCGCTGGCGTTTTCCGTGGTCTTTTGCAGGGTGGAGAAGATGGAGGGGCTTTTTTTACCTGCCATGGATCAGCCCTCCATTCTTGCCAGCATTTCGTCGCACAGGGCGGCGTAATCGGCGGTGGCGGTGCAGCGGGGTGAGAAGAAGCACAGGGGCTGGAGGGCCAGCGGGGCTTTCTTCACGTCGATATTCTTGCGGATGTACGTCTGGAAGGCCAGACCCGGCAGCATGGCGGGGAAGTTGGCGATCATTTCCCGGTCCAGGCTGGAGCCGGTCTCCACGGCGGTCATGAAGATGCCCAAGGCCCGGATGTCCGGGTTGGCGATCTCACGGACGGACTGGATGGTCTCCAGCATGACATCGTAGCCCTCGATGGAGTTTTTATCCACCTTGATGGGGATGAGGACGTACTGAACGGCCACCAGCACGTTGATATTGAACAGGCTCTCCAAAGAGGGGGAGCAGTCGAAAAACACGAAATCGTAAGTATCGGGGATCTGGGGCAGGAGGCGGCGCAGGGTGGTATCCCGGCCGAAGGGCATCTCCTGCATGGTGGCCAGCGCCGGAGCCAGCAGGCTGCCGCCCCGGATCAGGTCGAGATTTTCAGTAGAGGTATGGCAGACGGTGTCCGCCAGCGTGGCGGTCTTGGACACGATGACGTCCGTCAGCGTGGCGGCGGGGATCTCCGTCAGGGACAGGTTGCTGGTGGCGTTGCCCTGAGTATCCATGTCCACGATCAAAACCTTTTTGCCACGGCGCACCAGTTCGCCCGCCAGATTGATGGCGGAGGTGGTCTTGCCGGTGCCGCCCTTCTGGTTCATCACGGCGATGGTCTTCATTCCCGCGTACCTCCGTTCTTTTCCAGCTCCTCGATGCTGGCCACCTGCTCCAAAACGCTGTCCAAAATCAGCTGGCTCATGCTCATGTGCAGCTTGGCCGCCGCCATTTTGATGCGGGCGCGGTCGTCCTCCGTGGCGTAGACCAGCAGCTTGACCTTGTTGCTTTTCTCATCCATCGACAAATCCTCCGTATATGCGACGTTTTGATGGTAATTTCTGAAAATCATTATGACATCATAATGTCATGAGGTCAAGGGGAAAATGGTCGAATTGATGTCAAAAATAATTTCAAAATGCCCCGGCAGGGCGTCTGGGGGAGGGAAATCGAATTGAACAAAATCAAGTTTTTGTTCAATTTAGGGGAGGGAGAATTGGGGAGGGGGCGGTTATTTTGACAAAGTGAACGTCTCCTCCGCTTAGGCGCTTTGCCTCCTTTTTGCGCTTGCCATACACGCACCGTCAGTATTTCTTGGGGAAATTCGCCTTTCCTAATTGCCAGAGATATTGGTCGATTTCCTTTACGGTATATGATTCCAATTTATAAAACCGTTGAAAATCATGCAATATCGCATGGAAGGAACGATAATCCAACAGCATTTCACTTGTAAACTTTGAAAACCCATCTATATCCCTGTAATACCGCAAAATCTTGTTGATGTAATCATCGTATATGGGGTAAACATCAGGCTTGTGATGACTGCAATATTTTGTGGCGAACGAATACAGCTTTTTCGTCTTGCCATTTGGAAAGGTCACATAAGAAATATCGGAAACAAGGCTTAGATCATGAGCCTGTAACCGTTTGTCAATATCTAAGGACAGAATGTGCCGCGCGACAGGATAAATCGAAAAAATATTCGCACTGTAAAAATCATTCAATGTGGCGGCCTTGATCAAAATGTTTTCGATCCTGTCATTTTGAGGAGCCAGTTCAAGAAACAGCTTGTTCAGGGCACTCTCCTGCAGCCGGTAGGTTTCCGAATCGTTCCATGCGCGCAAATACTTTTCGACCTCGGAGGCCGAGGGCGCGGCGGAGAGAGGAACTGTTTTTGGTATCTCCTTCGAAAGAAAAGGGCAGGGGGTGTTCTTACAATAAAAGTATAGGGCCGGAAGAGGCGACAGTACGGAACAGAGAGGACCTTTCCGGGACGGCGGGCCGTCGGGCATCGCCGCCGGGGTCATAGCGATACCTATGGGTATCCTGACTGTCTGCTCACCGGGCCGCGCACAGGCCGTCACCGAAGGAAGTCATACAGGGCGGGGCCAAGGCTGCCGCCTGATCGCGGTGAAACGGGTGCGCGGCGGAACATTCCGGCCGGGTTTTGCGATCGAGGAGGTTTGCGTATTTGAAACAGGACTACATTTGCGTCGGGGCGCTGACGGAGGAAGCTCTGACCGGGGCGGTGTCGGACTTTTTGTACCGGGTCCGTCCCCACAGAGAGCGGCTGTGGGACTACTACGAGGGTCAGCAGCCCGTGCCCAAGGGCGAGGCCGTCCGAGGGCGGCCCAACAATCTGCTGCGGGTGCCCTTCCCCCGCTACATCACGGAGGTGCAGACCGGGTATTTCCTCGGCGTGCCCCCTACCCTTTCCTATGAGCACCCGGAGGAGGGGCGGATCTATGCCGATCTGCCCATGGATCATCTGCTCTTTGACATTGGCCGGGACATGAGCATCTGCGGCGAGGGCTTCGCGCTGGTGTGGCTGGAACAGTCCGGCGTACGGGTATGCCGGTGCGACCCCCTCACCTGCTTCGGCATCCGCAGCGGCGAGGCCGGCGAGCCGCTCCGTGCCGCCGTCCGGCTGTTCAAGCGCCCGGACGACACCGTATGCGGGATGCTCTACGAGGAGGAGCGGGTCACGCCCTTTACATGGGACGGTCAGCGGGTGGCTCTGGGCGCACCGGAGGAGAACCTGCCGGGGCATCTGGCGCTGGTGCCCTTCAACAACAACTGCCAGACCTGCGGCGATTTCGAGATGGTGACGGGGCTGCTGGACGCGTACAACCTGCTGCTCTCCGGGGCCATGGACGATATGCAGTCGGTGGCCAACGCCTTCCTCGCCCTGTACGGGATGCAGGGTACGACTCAGGGGGACATCGACGAGGCCAACCGCACCCGCATCCTCTCTCTGGCGGAGGGGGGCCGGGCGGAATTCGTGGTGAAGAATCTGAACCACGAGGCCCTCGCCCAGCTGGAGAGCAATCTGCGCCGCAGCATTCTGGAACTGAGCATGACGCCGGATCTCTCCGACGAGCGCTTCGCCGGGAACGCCTCCGGCGTGGCGATGCAGTATAAACTGTGGGGCATCGAGCAGGTGCGCCTTGCCAAGGAGCGCAGCTTTCTGGACGGTCTGCACCATCTGCTGACGGCGCTTTCCGGCGGTTTTGCCCTGCTGGGGATGCCGGTGGCGCTGGAACAGGGGCAGGTTACGTTTTACAAGAATCTACCGCAGGATCACACGGTGCTGGCGGGCACGCTGCTGTCCCTCTCTCCCCTGCTGTCCAAGCGCACCATTCTGGAACAGCTGCCGTGGGTGAAGGACGCGGAGGAGGAACTGCGGCGCAAGGCCGAGGAAACTATGGAGACGGAAAAGGAGTAACGTATGAACGAAGAAGAAAAGCAGGAACTGGAAACTCTGCGGGCGGAAAAGCTCCGCCGGGAGCAGGTGGAGCGGGCCAGAGCCGCCTTGGAGCGGGGCGGCGTGCCCCAGTCCTTTGCGCCGCTGCTGGCGGGGGGCGACGACGGCGACACAGACCGCCGGACGGAGGAATTCCGCGCGGCGTATCAGGCATCTCTGGCGGAGGACGTGAAAAGCCGTCTGCCCGCTTCCGCGCCGGTGGTGACGGCTCCCCTGCCCCAGCGTCCCAGACGGGGCATCCGGCGGCTGAGATAGGAGACGGGCTATGAATATTCAGGGAACGTATACGAACAAGGGCCTTGCGCTGACGGCGAAAACCGCCGCGGGCGCCTGCCTGCGGGTGACCCGTGTGGTGGGCGGCAGCGGACATACCACGGACGTCCCCAATGCCGCCCAACTGCCGGAGATCCGGCAGACGCTGGCGGTGGGCGAGGCCCGCTGTGCCGGGAACACTGCCGTTCTGCCCGTGACGCTGGCTGCGGTGGAGCTGGAGGACTCATACACGCTGACGGAGCTTGGCATTTATGCGGAGGACCCCGATGAGGGGGAAATTCTCTACTGCGTCTACCGGCTGGACGAGCCTGTGACCATTCAGGCCGGAAGCGACACGGTGCTGCGGTTTTATCTGCGGCAGACCGTCAGCGAGGACGGCGGCGCAACAGTGCTCTGCTCCCCTGCCGGTCTCATCACCGAAAGCGACTGCGCGCCTGTGCGGAAGATGGTGCTGGCTACCGGTGCACCCCGCCGCGACGTCTCTTTACCCGCATCAGAGCTGCAAGCTTACCTTGATACCCTTCCCCGCCTGCTGACTGAGCATTATGTCATCACACTCAGCGGAACAGCTTCGGAAGAAGTTTCTGTGAATGGCTTCTACGGCTGCGGCAGTCTCCTGCTTCGGGCAAACAATTTGGGAGACTGCGTGTTTAAAAGGGAACTCCGGGTATTGAATTGCAGGCTTCCGGTGCAGATGGAAAAGTTGAAGTGGGAGTTGGACGAGACGGCAAACAAATACAGATATTGCCTCCCTTGTCAAAAAAGCATGGTATATGCGGACGGGTGCTCCTTTAACGGCTGTGCCAAGAATGGGAGAGGAGTCGGCGCTTTTTACAATTCCTATGCTGTGCTGGCAGACTGTGCATTCCATGATCTGGAATGTGCGGTCTCTACCAGCTGGGGCGGTTTCGTTGGCATCTTTGGAGACAATCCCACTGCGGATTACAGCAATAATCAAGTCGGGATCTGCCACATCCGAGGCGGACTTGTGCTGCTGGGGGAGCTTGTCCCGGATACACTGGGCGGCGCATATAACGCGAAAGAGGGAATGAGCGCGATCATTAAGGGCGGAAAATTCATCTGAGGTGAAGCAAATGACGTTGTATTTATATGAGATCGGGACAGCGAAGCCTGTTCTGACCGTTGAAAACGCGCGGAGTTACACAGCGGACAGCGTGACGGCTGCGGATGGGACGGTATACGCGCCGCTGGCAGAGGGCTATGAGCTGTCCGGCAAGGCGGATTGTTCAGAAACGCTGCGGGCGGACTACCGGGCGGCGTATCCTGCACAGGAGACCCGGCTGGAGGAGCTGGAGGAACTGGTGGCGGCGCTGATGTTCGGAGGTGAGGGCGAATGAGTACGGCTGTGGCGCTGGTGTGCCGCGTAGTGCGGCGGAGAGTGGAGCGGGGCGAAGAGCTGACCGCCGTCCTTGCGGACTATCCCCGCCTGACGGAGAAGCAGAGGGCGGAGATCGTTGAGACGTTAAGCAAAGGATAAAGTCAAAAAACAGACGCGGCACACCTCATTTTCGGAGGTGTGCCGCTGTTTTGGGCGAACATCATAAAGCAAGGCAGTTTATCAGAACTTTCTGATGGACAAATGTGGAAAGAATGGTAAAATGGAATGGCAGAAAACGCCGAGCCAAGCCCTGCATGGGAAGGTGTAACGACTGGACACGGAGCATCCCACGTGGATGAAGGCACAGTCTGAACTTATGGGTGACCATAAGAGCCGCACAGAAATGATGCGGCCATCGCAGCAGCGATGTAACAAACTGAGCTAGTAGTATGAATAATACGAAAAAAATCGCCTCAGTGCTTTGCACATGGGGCAAGTAGTGTCTCGATTCCCTACTAAAAGCGATAATCGATGAGTTGTTTGTTTTCTTGGTCAAGCAGTTTCAGAAAAAGAAAACCAAGTTGCGCCATTTCAAAGCAGCCAAGCGGCGCGTCAAAAGAATCTTGGCGTTTCTCTTGTGCACCGGAGTCATGTGCCTGTGCATGGTTGCCAATTAGAGAATTACAGGCTTAAATAGTGATTTGGCTGCAATGGTCACTATGGATACAACGAATTGTAGTGCCGACAATGAGGGGGTAAACTGTTGCCTCCCTGTGCAGCAATGCACAGAAAAAAACTCCGTAAATTCGGCGAAAATCTGCAACAAAAAAGGCAATACCTGTTTTTGTAAAACCAGGTATTGCCTTTTATATCTTCGCTTACTTTTGGGACTGTGATTGCTTGTATCAAACATGGCGATTCGACTCCGCGCCGCCTTCGATTTATAAAAAGAAATCAAATGTATTTTGGCGCAGGGCGCGCAGATTGACAACCTGCGCGACAGGGAAAATACATGGGTCAATATACATAGCAAGCATAGGGAAAATATATACACTCGCTGTAAAATCGTTCCCCCATACTTACTTGAGCAAGTATAGGGAAACGATATCCACACGTTCCGATTTTCCCGCTTATTATCCGCTGTGCTGGGGCTCTGCCCCCTAAGACCCCCGCCTGTCCATTTTGCAAAACGACAACATGATGATTCCGCAGACGGCGTAGTAAATTGAAAACAGTGAACGAATATTTTTTTGACGTCTGTCTCATGAGAAAAATCTGAAAGAACTTCGTCTTTTTGATGAAGTTTGCGCTTCATTTTTTGGGAAAATGTGCTACACTGAATAGAGTGGAGCTCGGCTCCACTGACGGTGTAAGCTATGCGGCGCAGCGGCCTCCGCGAGGAGGCGGTGCGGAGTGCGGGATTCAGATAAGGGAGAGAAATATGGTACTGAGTGAAGCGGGAAAGCCTGCCATTGAAGCGGTGCTGGCGGAAGCAAGCGCGGCGAAGCTGAAGGAACTGGCAAAGAATTACTATGTCAAGGGCTACTCCAAAATGAACAAGTCCGCGCTGGTGCAGGCGGTGAGCGCCGCCCTCCGGGAGCCGGGGCGCATGGAGGAGCTTCTTTACATCATCGACCAGCCGGCCTTCCTGCTGTTCAGGCGGGCGGCAAAAAGCCGGGAGCCGGTGAAGGTGAAAAAGGCCCTGCCTGAGCAGTGCGGTCTGCTGGAGAATCTCGGCTACCTTGTCTGCGACGCTTCTCAGGAGGATCTGATCGTGACGGTTCCCGCCGAGATCAGCGAGGTGTTTCATCAGCTGGAACGGGAAGGCTACACGGAGCGAAAGGCGCGCTATGACCTGCTGGACAGCTATGCCATGGCCGCGGTCCATCTGTACGGCGCTATCAGCCAGCCGGATCTTGTGGACATCTTCAACCGGCAGAACAGCCAGCCCACCACGGAAGAGGAGCTGTTCCCGGCTTTGCTCCGCCATGTAACCGTAGGCGCGCCCTACTGCTTCTGGGAGGAGTACATCGTCTGCGGAGAGTTCGAGGAGAATGACTTTGAGGATGTGCGGGACTTGATGCGCCAATGCGGCGGCAAGCCCCGGTATATTCCGGAAAAGGATGAACTGCTGCGCTATGCAGACTGGAGCTACTATGAGCGCACGCCGCAGATGGACGCACTGACCGCCTTTTTGATGGACGAGGGGCATCAGCCCCGCCGGGACGCGGAGGAGATTACCGGGGAGATCCAGTATGCCTGCGTTGTGGAGGCCGGTATGGAGCAGATCTTCGATATTCTGAGAGACTATGACATGGAGCTTGACGGCAGCGCCGTGGGCGCCTTCGTGAAGGTGATGATGTCCGTCAAAAACAACACTCGGCTCTGGGCCAACAAGGGCCACACGCCCAACGAACTGGCTGCGCTCTACTACCGGGGGGCGCCGACAGCGGATGGGACCGGCAGAAAGAAGATCGGCCGGAACGATCTGTGTCCCTGCGGCAGCGGAAAGAAGTTCAAGAAGTGCTGCGGACGGTAACGGAGGCGAGTATCCCCTTCCCTTTTGGCAGACTAAGGTGTAAAGGCATTCAGGCATACAAACATCGGCAGAGGTTGTCCTCTGCCGATGTTTCTTTGATAACGGATAAGTTGGCCGATGGGCAGCCGGAAAGCTCCTCAGCCCGTCCAGTCGGCCCGGGTCTCCCGCACGTCGATATGGGTGAAGCCTTGTCCGGCGTACACGCCCACGCCGCCCCAGTCGGGCATGAGTTCTCTTGCGTAGGCCGCCACCGCTGCCGGGGTCTGGCCCTTCACGGAAATGTCAGCCGCCGTGCCGTAGCAGTGCTGGCTGTGGGCCGCGCCGCCTACCTTGGCGTTGTACTGGGGCGTCCGGTAGGCACTGTGGATGACCACCGGGGCGGCAAAATGGCTGCGGATGCTCTGCAAGACCATCACCAGCCGGGGGGCGGTCAGAACGGCGTCACTGCCGTCCTTGCAGGCAAATTCTTTTACGGTGAAGTTGGCGGACAGCTTTTTGCCGCCGTCCTTCGCTTTGGAATAGGCGTTGATCTCGACCATAGGCCGCTCTCCTTTCGGTTCTTCGGTTTTTTTGCTTTTCAGCTTCCAGACGAGGAAAAACGGGATCACCCGTCCGTCCCCGGTGAAGCCCTCCCCTGCCGCATCCATGAAGCAGGTAGACCCACCTCCGTCCATCATGATGGCGTTGTCCCAGCCGGACGCGGCCAGCAGGTCCCGGAGTTGCTCCGGCGTGTGCCGGTCCCGGCTTACATAGTAGGCGAACCGTCCGCCCTTGGTGCCGATGGCCGTCCGTGGGGCGCGGTAGCGCATATCCGCTCCGCAGGTGACGGGGCTGATCTTCTTGCCGCCGATGATGAGGTGGACGCACTCCATGTAATTCGCGTCCCCGTTGGGCACGGCCTTCACGCCGAAGTCCGCCGGGGTGTTCCAGCTGACGGCCCACGCCCGGTAGTCCGGGGCCTTGCGGGTCTGTCCGTCTGCTTTCAGGTGGCAGGCGGGCTGCTGGTTCCGCAGGAAGATGGAGCCGTTGCAGATGGCGTCCCCGCCCGTCTCCGCCAGTATTTTCCGCAGGTTGGCCGGGGTGGAGCGGAGACGCTTCCGGTTGAAATAGATCTTCAAAAATTGGAGGTCGGAGAGCGGGACGGCGCCCGCTCTCGTGCTCATGTGCGGGCCTCCGTGCCCTTGCCCTGATCGCCGGTCTGGTGCAGCGCATCCAGCATATTTTTCACGAAGGCCGGGTACGGAACGCCCATCACCGCCGTGTTTTCCAGCACGGAAAGGCCCTCGTTGGCGATGAAGAACAGACATACCGCGTCCCGGACGAAATCGCTGTGGGTGGCCTGATCCAGCAGCGCCGCCATCCACACCAGCGCCAGCATGACGCCCTTTTTCACCAGTCCCTTGTAGCTGGCCTTGGAGTCCAGCGCCCCGGTCTTGCTCTTTGCCGACTTGTGCCAGACGGCCGCCACCAGCCAGCCGGTGACGTAGTCCAGCGCCATGAAGCAGATCAGCACCTTGAGCGCCACGTCCCATCCTCCCAGCGCCTGGGCGACGGCGGAGCCGGCCGCGGCCAGCACTGCCAGCACCGTGTTTTTCATTTGTGTCAGATTCATCGGATTCCCCCTTTTGTTGATTCGGACGCTGAACGTCCTCTCTGAACAGTGTACCTGCCGCCGTGGGCGGCCCGCTGGGTAAGCGGTTCAGTTTTTGGGTTCAAATGGGGGGAGCGCATCAGAGAACACCAGCGCGTCAACGGAGGAAAAAATCCGGGGGCGGCAGATCATGGACCTGTTTCCCCCGGTTTCCTGCGAAACGACTTGCAAGAATTATCATGATTTAGAACTGTTATTCTGCCGAAGCTGCCGCCACAGACGCAGGAGCAATGGGCTGGCGCACACAGCATAGGCCGCCATGCCGATGAGTGCAGAGAGGGCAAAGCGGAGCAGCGCATTCTGCGCGGCCAGATGCGTGGCGCTGAAGCGGGCAATTACGCCGCAGACCGCACCGCACAGGGCTAAAAAAGGCAGCAAGCGCAGGTAGGGACGAAAAGACAAGGCGGTGCTCAGCTTTCTGGCAGAGCACATATTCAGCACGCCGCATACCACAACGGACATACTGGTGGCAAAAGCTACGCCCAGAACGCCGTAACGCGGGCAAAGCGCAACACTTAACACAATGTTTAAGGCAATGCCGATGCTGCTGTTGACCATGGGACGTTTGGAGTCTTGATGGCCATACTGAAACCGGCTGTAAACCTCCCGGAAAACCAGAGGGACAAACATCAGCGCATAGCCGCGCAGGGCCTGCGCGCAGATGCGCACGCTTTCCGCGTCAAATGCGCCGCGGGCATAGACGATGGTGACGATCTCCTCTGACAGCAGAACCGTCAGAATAGTGATGGGAAGAAAGATGACGGAAAGCAGAAGCGCTGTCCGCTCCGTGAGCTGCGCCGCGCCATCCGCGTCCCCCACGGCAATGCGCGTGGTGACATAAGCAAAGAGCATGGAGGCAAACGTAGTGATAAACGTGCTGACCAGGTTGCTCAGGACGGCGGCATAGTTCAGCGACGTGACCGCTCCTGCCTCAAGACCGGATACCAGCATCTTATCGACCATCTGGTTGATGTACACCAGCGAATAGCCCAGCAGCAGCGGCCCCATCATGCGCAGCAATTCTTGGACCGCGGGATTCCGGAACGGATTTCCGCGGGAGACCGTCCAATAGCGCCGGGAGAGAATGGCCATATAGCCTGCATTCCAGAGATTATAGGCAAAAAACGAGAGGACAAGAACCTGCACACCGAGCGTACGCGCAAGTGCCGCAGCCAGAACGATGAGAAAAATACTCTGGTGAACAGAGATCATTTCACCGGGGACAAAATGCTTGTTGGCATGGAGCAAGCCGTTGAATACGGCGATCCATGTGAGCAGCAGCAGCACCGGGGCAAACAGGCGCAGATAGCGGCTCAGCTGCTCGATCTGTTCAGCCGGATAGCTTGGCGCGATCAGCCGGGCGAGCCACGGCGCGCATAACTCCACAAAAAGCACGACCATGGCGGTAAAGACCGTCAAAGCCTTCCAGACATCAAAGGCAAAGCGCCGCGAAGCGTCCTCTCCCTGCTGCGCAGTATGCAGATAAACGGCGATAAGGGCAGAAAGCACGGACTGCACCAATAAATATTGAATATTTCCGATCAATCCCTGAGAAAGATTGATGAGATCCGTTTCCAGCGTTGCGCCGAAGGCAGAAGCCGTCACCATCTGTTTGACAAAGCCCAGCAGCTTGCTGACGATCAGCAGGCCCGTGACGGAAAAAACCGTACTGATGATGTGGTTCTTTTTTATGGTCAATGCCGTACCCTCTCCTTATGTTCTGTCCGTGGAGGCAGTCACGTCTTTTGCCGGCGTTTCGGGAACCGGGATCGCTTCACACGTCTTATGGGGCAGCGTCAAGCCGTAACCAAGGGCGCACAGCAGCGGGGAGAAATACCACAGATCCCCGGAAATATTGGCCTGCACCATATAGGCGATCAAAAACAAGAAAAAGCAGCGGACATACTTCTGCTTCCATCCGAAACGCAGCAGATTCATAACCGCCCAGAGGATCAGAAGCATCAACGGAACAAAACCCGCCAGTCCCGTTTCACACAAAAGCTCCAATGGAATATTGTGCGGATACATTCCGTATTTCACAGTATACCCCATGGGCCCCATGCCGGTGATCGGCGACTTCTGAAATTCCTTGAACGCCAGCTTGAAAAGAGTGCCGCGGCTGCCGATTTGAATGTTTTCCCCCATACTATCTTCCTGAGATGGGGTATCCGGCTCAGCGGGAGCATCCGGCTCGGACGGAGTATTCGGCTCAGATGGAGTATCCGGACGGTTGGTTACTTGCTGGTCGCCGTCCGCTTTTACCAGATCATCAATTCTATCGGAAACTTTGGGATCCTCATTTGTTGTAACAAATTCACCTTTGAATATGCCCTGCAAAAAAATAGTCATCCGTGATGTGTTAAACCCCTGCGGGGCGTAAACAAAAATATTGAAACACAGGACAAGCGTCATAGCGGCAGACAGGATCGCGCTTTTCCGACGGGACTCACGATGCAGGCAGGAGGAAAATACCAGGCAAATGCAGAAACCGACCACGCAAAAATAGGTTCCGCGTGTACCGGACGCAATAATGGCGATCCAAAAGAGCGCAATAAGAATGCCGCGGAGGCGCTGGGGATGTCTCAGCGTTCGTCCAAACAGAGAAAATGGCTTTCCCTCTAAAAACTGGAACACCATTGCCAAAAGAAACGGCATCAGGGTGTAAGAAAAACTCATATAGTTGATGATGCCAAGGTCTCTACCCCAGTTGAACGGATTGCAGTTGAAAACCGCGCCATTGAAATAAATCAAAGCGGCAGGGGCCGCAAAAAGACCGAGCTGTTCCAAGGTGTCAAAGAACGAGGATTCCTGCTGCTTTGCTGCGGCGTAAACGCCGGTGCAAAATGCGGGAAATGAAAAAAAGAGAAACTGACCGGCACGATGAGTCCACGTTCCTGTAAATCCAAAGTGTACCAGCGCCCTGATGTAGCAGCCGGCAAAAAACAGCAATACAAGGCCCAAGGGCAACAGGGATTTTAACTTTAAGTGACCGAAACGCAGCGTGGACAGCAGCGCCAGAAACGCCGCGGAGGCAAAGAGGACATTGCCGATCACAAAGCCGGTTTGACGGGCAATATTGTCCTGAAAGGCCAGCCCCAGATAGTAAAACATGACGTTGATCAGATTCCCGACACAAAAACTCAGCGGGAGCAGGTATTTACCGTAGCGGCTGTTCCATACCTTGGACAAGATTTGATCCATGGGAGAGTTCTCCTTTGTTTTCTGTGTAATGTGCTGACAGGGGTCTGCCGCACAGAAGCTGCCCGGCGGAGATCAGTCAAACTGTCCCTCAAAGTCCGTGCTGGCGGTGTGCTCCAGCGGCAGCTTCACCGGCTGGCCGGTGGCGGCGGACTGGTAGATGGCTAAGATCATCTCCAGCGCGTTGCGGCCCGCCACCGCGTCCACATAGGGCTTGCGGTCCTGCTCGATGGCGTCCATCATGTCGGCAAAGAGACTGGTGTGGCCGTTGCCGTAGACGTTGCTGGTGGCCTCCTGCAAGCCCTTGTTCTTTGCGTCGGCGTCGCTCTCGTCGGCAAAATTCCACACGTCGATGTTATTGGTGGAGGTGCCGCCCAGCTTCACCGTGCCGGTCTCGCCGAAGAGATAGAGGGTCTCCTCAAGGTTCTTCGGGTAAACGTTTACCGTGCCCTCGATGGTGCCCACAGCGCCGTTTTTGAACTTCACCACCGCCATGCCGATGTCCTCGCACTGGAGGTAATCGTGGAACTGCTGACGGGTGACGCCGTAGACCTCGTCCACCTCGTCTCCCATCATCCAGCGCAGCAGGTCGATGCCATGGATGCACTGGTTCATCAGGCAGCCGCCGTCCTGCGCCCAGGTGCCCCGCCACGGGGCCTGATCGTAGTAGTTCCGGTCACGGTTCCAGCGGACGTGGATGCTGCCGTGGGAGAGCCTGCCGAAGCGGCCTCCTTCTACGGCATGGCGCAGCTCCTGCACCGCCACATTGAAGCGGTTCTGGTGGCAGGCGGCCACCTTGACGTGCTTTTCCTCGCTGCGGCGGATGATCTCGTCCGCGTCGTCCATGCTCATGGCCATGGGCTTTTCGATGATGACGTTCACCCCCGCGTCGATACAGGCGAGGGCGATCTCGGCGTGGATGCCGCTCTCCGTGGCGATGGAGGCCAGCTGCAGGTCGGGATGCTCGGCCAGCAGCTTTTTGTAGTCCGTGTAGCGGGCGATGGAATCGTCGTTCTGGAGGTCATACTTGGCCAGCAGCTCCTCCATCTTCTCCGGCAGCACGTCGCACACAGCGACGATGTTCAGCTTGTTGTTCAGGGCGGCCTTCATGTGGTTGACCGCGATGCGGCCGCAGCCGATCAGTGCGTAAGTCATGGAATAAGCCTCTTTTCTTTCATGGCGCTTTCGTAAATGTGTTGATATTCCTTTGCAATGGTGTGCCAGTCAAAACGAGACACGTTCGCAAGGCAGTTCGCTGATAAGCTGGAATAGTTCTCTGCGACTTGTCTGATCTTTTCGGCCAATTCTACCGGATCGCTGTCGGATACAGGGTATCCTACCGTTCCCTCCGGAAATTGCCCATCAAATCCCTGCCCTCGGGTATAGAGTACTGGAACACCTTGACTCATCGCCTCAGCATAGACCAGGCCAAAAGTTTCCGTATGAGAAGGCATGACAAATATATCGGACTCCCTTAAATGCTGCAGGATCTCTTCTTTCGGACAGCGGGGGAAGTAAGCAGCAAACGGAGTGTTTTCAAGGAGTCCGCGGTATTTCTCCTCTTGAATATCTCCAACGGCAGTAAGCCGAACCTCTATACCTTGCTCTCTCAGCAGCTTTGCTGCCTGCACAGTCAGCTCAAAATTTTTGTTGGAATTGATCTCGCCTGCATAAAGCAATTCTAACGGTACAGACACCTTGTTTCCGGGTTCAGGCGTGTTCTTTAGAAAGAAGTCATCAATTCCATTGGGAATGACTATACTTTTTTCCCGGATGCATTGCTGTAAAGAAGCCGGGACGTATGTAGAAAGGACGTGTTCCCGATAAGCAGGTGAAAGAAAGACAACACAGGAAGCATCCTGCATAACCCTCACGCCAATGCGGCGCAGATGAAACATATATTTGAAGAATACATTCACATCGGTGTTTCGTACTGCCACAATATAGGGGATGCCGTAAGTCTTTTTCAGCAGGCGCGCCACATAACCGCCGGAAAATACAGTATGCGAGTGAATGACATCAACCCCATCTGCCAGCGGCAGCAGATCACGCAGCATTTTCCGCTGCTTGGAGAAGAAGATCAGACGGTCGAGTTGTGTAAAGCAGGGAGAAACCGTAACATTTTTCGCCATATTGGAGGGAATTTCCATTCCATATCTTACAGGGACATAGACTTTATTTTCTACGCCGTGTTTTTCCAAAGCGGAGAAGAGATGCGTATACAGCTTGCTGCCCAGATATCCATTTGCAATTTGCAGCACGTTTACAGCGCGCGTTTCCGAATGTGCGGACAGTGTCGAAATTGTTTCAGTATCCGCAGCCGTAGGACACTCTTTTGCCATGTTGCCTCCCTATAAAGTTTAGAGTTGTTCCGGCTTTCTTACAGTCGCCAGAAGCGCAGACCGGAGGCCTTCAGCTCGTCCATGCGGTAGAGGCTCTTCACATCAATAAGCACCCGCTCGTCGTTGGAAAGCTCGCTCTTGAACAGCTCCCGGAGCTGCATGAGAGACAGCGCGCGGAATTCGTTGTGCCCAACCGCCACGATAACACAGTCCGCCTTGGGAATCGCATCAAAGGGAACCAGATCCACGCCGTAGACCTGCTTGGCCACCTCGGCATCCGCCCAGGGGTCGGTCACAACAGGCTGGATGTCATACTCCCGCAGGCGGTTGATGATGTCCACCACCTTGCTGTTGCGGGTGTCGGGGCAGTTTTCCTTGAAGGTGATGCCCAGGATGACCACCGTGGCCTTCTTCGGCGCCATGCCCGCCTCGATCATCTGCCGGATGGCGGCGTCCGCCACGAACGCGCCCATGCTGTCGTTGACCTTACGGCCGTTGAGAATGATCTGGCTGTGATAGCCCAGCGCTTCCGCGGCGCTGGTGAGATAGTAGGGATCCACGCCGATGCAGTGGCCGCCCACCAGTCCGGGACGGAAGCCCAGAGCGTTCCACTTGGTGTTCATGCCGGCAAGCACCTCGTCGGTGTCGATGTTCATGCGGTCGCAGATCATGGCGACCTCGTTCATAAAGGCGATGTTGATATCCCGCTGGCTGTTCTCGATCACCTTGACCGCCTCGGCGGTCTTGATGGTGGAAACGGGGAAGGTCCCTGCCTTGATGACGATATCGTAGACCTTTTTGATCTCCCGGACGCTCTCCTCGTCCATGCCGGAGACGATTTTCCGGATATTGGTCAGGGTATGAACACGGTCGCCGGGGTTGATGCGCTCCGGACTGTAGCCGATCTTCCAGTCCTCCCCGCATTTCAGGCCGGATTCCTTTTCAATGATGGGGATGCAGATATCCTCCGTCACGCCGGGGTACACCGTGGACTCAAAGACCACGATGCTGCCGGGGGTAAGGTTCTGGCCCACGGTGCGGGACGCGCCCTCAATGGGGCGCAGATCCGGTGTGGTATCGGGATTGACCGGCGTGGGCACGGCGACGATCAGGAACTTAGATTCCTTCAGGCGGGAGGCGTCCGATGTAAATTCCACCGTGGTATTCTTGATGGCCTCGCCCACCTCGTTGGTGGCGTCGATGCCGTTGGCGTACTCGTTCACACGCTTCTCGTTGATGTCAAAGCCAATGACCGGAACGTGCTTGGCAAACTCCACCGCAAGAGGCATACCCACATAGCCGAGGCCCACCAGAGCCAGCTTTTCCTCCCCGGTGATCAGTCCCTGATAAATCGCGTCAAACTCCATATCTGTTACTCCTCTGTACTGTTCTTTTTGACGGGGCGGTCATTCCCATCTGTCTGGCTTGCGACTGAAGCCTTCAAATTCTGCATAAATCTTGCATGGTCGATGGCAAAGTTACCGGTGACGGTCTGACCGGCGGGTACGTCTTTTGTCACAACAGACCCTAAAGAGACTCTGGCATGGTCTCCAATTCTGATCCGGTTAGAAATCGTCACTCCAACACCAATAAAAACATCTGCTGCGATGGTTACATTGCCAGAGATGACCGACATGCCTGCAATAAGTGTCCTTGTACCGATCGAAGAACCATGCCCAATGACGACACTGTTATCGATTTTTACATATTTTCCAATGTCTGTTACATCTTTCATCAGTGTCGCGCCTTCAACTTGGACGCCGCTACCGATCTCGGAATACTCCCTCATACGCACCCAACCGCCGTTTTTCGCCATAAACAGGATATCTCCATGTTGGATGACATCAAAATTTTGACAGCCGACGGTACTGTTGGCACCAATGCGGACCCCTCGCTCCAGAATGCAGTTTTCTTCAATGACTGCATTGGCACCAACTACAACATCAGGCCCAATTTCTACGTTATATGGTGAGATTACTGCACCCGGACAAATCACCGCTGTTTTATCAATCACAGTTGCCTTTTTTGCGGACTTTTCTACTAAAAGGTTATGTGCTTCAAAAAAGACTCCTTTGGGGTTTTCTGCTGTCACCACACCTTTAACGTGATTTGGAAGATAATCCTTGAGTTCTGGTGAACAAATCACGCAGGATATCCCTTTCTGCTCCAGATAGGGAAGAAATTTGACTCGATCAATGTAGGTTAATGCGGATGAGGCTCGGATGCGGGTACACTGCTCCAGAAAATCAAAGCTGCTATCCCGTATAAGTTCATACGGCTGTTTAATATGCCTCAAAATCTCCGAAAGCAGCATCTTACAGTGCCTCCAGAACCGCGGTGATGACCGTCTCCTGCTCCGCCTCCGTCAGATAGGGGTGCATGGGCAGGGAGAAGGTCCGGGCGCAGTAGTCATTGGCGTTTCGGAACGCTTCGCCGTAGGTCGGCTCGCTGCGGAACACCGGCAGGGCGTGCTGCGGCGCGGGATAGTAGACCATGTTGGGAATGCCCTTTTCCGTCAGGCGGGCGATGATGCGGTCACGCTGCTTGGTGTCCTCCGCCAGCAGCGCGTACTGCGCCCACACGGACAGGCAGTCCTCTGCCACAAAGGGCGTGGTGAATTTCCCGGCAAAGGCGGCGTTGTAGCGCCCCGCCACGGTCTGCCGGGCGGCAACTTCATAGTCGGCCAGTGCCTTCAGCTTGGGCAGCAAAACCGCCGCCTGCAAATTGTCCAGACGGGAGTTCATACCCACGCGGATATTGTCGTACTTGCCGCCGGGGCCTTTGCCGTGGACGCAGAGGGAGCGGATGAGATCGTTGATCTCATCGTCGTCCGTGAACACCGCGCCGCCGTCGCCGTAGCAGCCCAGCGGCTTGGCCGGGAAAAACGAGGTGGTGGCGATGCGTCCGAAGGAGCAGGTCTTTTTCCCGTGATATTCCGCGCCGAAGCTCTGGGCCGCATCCTCGATGAGAGCGAGGCCGTACTTCTCGCAGACGGCGGAAACGGCGTCATAGTCGCAGGGGTTGCCGAGAATGTCCACCGCTACCACCGCCTTAGGGGTATACTTCCCCTCCGCCAGCACCGCCTTGATCTGCCGCTCAAGGCTTGCGGGGTCAAGGTTGTAGGTGTCGGGGGTGATGTCGCAGAAAACGCTCACCGCGCCGAACATGGCGGCAGGCTCCGTGGAGGAAATAAAGGTCATATCGGGGGCGAACACCGCGTCCCCCTCCCCCACGCCCAGCGCCATGAAGGCAAGCTGGAGGGCATCGGTGCCGTTGGCGCAGGTGATGCAGTGCTTGCGGCCGGTGAAGGCGGCAAGCTGGGTTTCCAGCTCCTTGACATATTTACCGCCGATGAACGCGGCGGAATTCAGAACATCTTGTATGTTCGCGTTAATTTCGTCCTTGAGCGCGGCGTATTGGGCTTTCAGGTCGATGAATTGCATAGGATCACACTTCCCTTTTGAATTTCGACTCGGTTACTTCTCGGAAACACCTTCTATGACGGAGATCAGCTTGTCCGTCAGACGCTTGAAGTCGTAGTCCTCTGCGGCACGGCGGGCGTTAGCACCCATGCTTTGGCGCTGCTCATCAGAGAACTCCGACAGATGGTCAATAACTGCGGCGACCTCCTGCGGTTGGGGATCCCTGACTTCTGTTCCCGCGCCATAGGTCACGACCGGGTTATAGCGGCAGGGAAAGTCACAGAGAATCGGTTGTCCCGCAGCAAAGTAATCAAACAGCTTGTTGAAGCTGATACCGTAATTAAACAGATAGGTAAACGAATTATGGGCAAAGTTCAGATCCGCGCGGCTGACGATGGAGGGAACGTATTTCTTCTCTACCCTGCCCTTGAACACCACATTGGAGATGTTTTCATCGCGGACCCGCCGCTCCAGCGCTTCACGCTCGTCGCCGTCGCCCCAGATCAGAAGCTTGACGCGGGGATCTTTCACACACTTCGCCGCATCCAGCAGCAGACCGAGGTTGTTGACCCGACGGATGGAGCCGGTATAGATGACCTTAAAAACATTCGGATCGTTCAGGTCGGGATCTTCCACGCGGAAATGCTCTTTATTATAGTCAAACTGCTCCAGATCGACGCCGTTGTTGATGTAGTGCACCTTGGAGCGGGGGATCTCCTTCTCCCAGCCCTGCTTGACGATGTAGTCGTAGGCGCCCTCCATGGTGAACACCAGGGCATCGGCTTTCTTATAGATCCACTTCTCACCCCGATACAAGAGCTTGATCAAGGGGTTATCCTTCGTGAAGCGATCGGAGTACACCACGATGCTCTCCGGCCAGAGGTCCCGCACCTCGCAAACGCACTTCACGCCGAACTGCTTCGCCAGCTGGATGCCTGCCACCAGCGTCAGCGGATGGACGGAGGAGGCAAAAATCACGTCGGGCCTGCCGTGCTGTGCGGCGTACTCCTTCGCGGCTTTCTTCACATTGCGGTAGAAGTCAATCATATTCAACACGCGCTGCTTGCCGTTGCCGGTGTAGGTGCGGGCGCGGACAAAAACGAAGGGCGTGTCGATCTCCTCGGCAACGTGCTCCTCCCACAGCGCGTCGGTCTCAAAGAAGCGCTCGGCCTTGCCGTGCTTGCTGTTGGCGCCGAAGACAACGGGCGCGTAACCGGCACGGCGCAGATTTTTCGCGAAGTTATAGTGCCGCCCGCCGTGGTCGAAATACATATCACTTGCGTAGTGGTTTAAGATCCAGATGTTTGTGTTCATGAAAAGCTTCCTCTTCTTGTGGTTTATGCCCGATAGCGGGGGAAAAAGCCGCTGGCGGGAGAACATCTTCGCGCAATCGTAGAAGCAGTACACAACCTAATCGGCAAAGGAACGGACATGGGTGCTCCAAGATTGGCTTGCTCAATGGTAAACAAACTGTCGGCATCACATGGCTTTCTGTTTCTGTTGCGATTTCCTCTCATTCCAATCTTTCAAATCCATATCATACCCTTCGGTTTCAAAGGCAATATCCTCTCGCCGAAAAACCTTTACAATTGTCCGCAAAAATATTTTCACATCTCCAATAAAGGAGCAGGTATCTACATATTTCACATCCAGCGCAAGCTTGGTATCCCAATCCAACGCATTGCGCCCCGTGACCTGCGCGAGACCAGTCAATCCGGGGCGCACCTCATGCCGACGGTGCTGCTGTGCGTCCATATACGCTACATCCCGCACCAGCAGGGGCCGGGGGCCGACGATGGACATATCGCCCTTGAAGATGTTCCACAGTTCTGGCAGCTCGTCAAGGCTGGTGGAACGGAGGGCGCGGCCGAACTTCGTCAGGCGCACCTCGTCGGGGAGCAGCTCGCCGTTTTCGTCCCGCGCATCCGTCATGGAGCGGAATTTATACATTTTGAAGATCTTCTCGTCCTTGCCAGGGCGCTCCTGACAGAAAATGACGGGGCTGCCCAGCTTTGTCCGCACCAGCACAGCGATCAAAAGCATAATTGGACTCAATAGCAGAATGGCTATGGCAGACAAAACGATGTCCATCAATCTCTTTAAGTGATATCTATAAATCAATTCCCCTATCTCCCACTTACTCTTTTATCTTAGCCCGATAAAGCGGGAAGTAACTTACGTCCTCTATAAGCCCACATTCCATTCGCTTTTCAACAAGCATATCATATACGTCCTTATTCCAAATTTTTTTCCCGATATAAAAGTCAAACTCCGTATTCTTTCCAAATTTCTTTTTATATTGGAATAACGCATCGTTCGGATCGCTGCTTCTGCCGCCTCCATGGTGAATATATCGGAATCCATGTTCTTTCCCCCACTTTGCAGCTGCAGCCTCAAGCAATCCCCCTGCATTTAACTCTAACATTTTTTTGCTGCTCCCCAGCAAATGCGCATGTAGAATATTCCCCGCAGTGAAATACAGCTCGCTTGCGATAATCTCTCCTTTATAATGAAGCTGTCCTTCCAAAATATATGGTCTTAAATCTGATTCCAAAATCTTATAATAATCATCAGAAAAATAATACATTTTATCTGCGTGATTCCGATCCATCGTCTCTTCATAAATACGTCTGAATTCACTTAGGTCATCGGGCGATAACAGCAATTTAACCGTCACACCTTTCTCCAAAGCGCGTCTGTTATCGCGGCGCAAGCTTTTAGCGAATTCTTTTTGGACAGGATCATCGTAATCTTCCAAATCAGTTCCGACTGTATGTCTGGAAAAAATCACGTCGTAACTGTCATCCACATCTAAGTAATTTTGAAATATTGGATGAAATCGAATAAACTCGCTGACTATCTTATGGTCGCTGCAATACTTTCCAAAAGCCTCCGAATACTCTTTTTTTAGTTTTTCACCATTGTTCGTTTCAAAAATCATTGGCCCGCCATAACCATACGGCGTAACTATGTCATAGTACTGTACCCCGTGAATCAACCATGGCACAGGACGCATGATGAACATATTTTTTATCATTCCGCTTTCGGATTTCCATTCAAATATGTTACATCTACCCTCTCCCATTGCTTGACACAGTTTTCCATACTCCTTAAGGAAGTAAATATCTAAAATCTTTTCTCTCATCTCTTCTTTACCCAATGCACCTGTATGTGGTTTTAATACTCTCGCCCTGCTGCACAGACATTATGAACGCTATAGCCCAACCAGCGGCACGATTATTGCCTTTGAAAATATTTCAAAACTCCGACAGTTCATCAAAATCAATCGAATACATCAGCGTAAACACTCCGCTTTTTCTGTATTTCGGTTTCTTTTTCAAGTGTGTCCTGCCTAGGTCTCCTTCACCTTTTTCCATATGCCAAAACGTCTTCTTTCTACATGGCCAATCACGCGAAAACCCGCCTTTTCTACACCCCGAATCGAGCTAAGATGATCCGGGGACACAAACATATAATGCTCCCCGCGCTCCCCATCAGGAAGAGCCCTCACACAAATGCCCAACACATAGGGATAAATCCCCAGCCCACGGTATTCCTCCGTTGTCATACAAGGACCAATCTCATACTCGTTTTCTCGAAGGAAACTGAATTCAGGGTTTCGCCCAACCATCATGCTCTGGCGGACAATGACCCCCTCCACATTTTTTACCTGAAACAGACTGCAACGGCCCAAAGCAAGCCATTTCCAAACAAGCTCCGTCAAATTGTTCTCTTTACCTTAACACACCGCGCAGCGTAGGCGTAGTAATCTCCAAATGCAACCCCTCCGGCAGCGATACAGGCGTCGTTCCCTCATCCAGATACTGAAAAAGTAAATCTTTTTTCATTGACCGCACCTTTCCCTCACGCGAAACAGGCGCGGATCAGTTCGATGACCGTATCCTGCTGCTCCGGCGTCATTTTGTTGTCACTGGGCAGACACAGTCCCCGCTGGAAAATGTCCGCGCCCACGTCAGGCACACCGCCGGCGATATAGGCGTTGGTGCGGCAGCGGAGGCTCCCCTCCCTGCCTATGCACTGGTGCATCCGGTACATGGGCTGCATATGCATGGGCTTCCAGATGGGGCGGCCCTCGGCGTTATACTTCGCCAGCGTTTCCAGGATCTCCGTGGGGCAGGACTTCCCCGCCTCTGCGCGGTAAAGGGCTTCGCTGTCAGAGCGCACCTGCGGGCACATGGCGTCCTTGTCGATGATCAGGGCGGAGAGCCAGTAGTTGGGCACGGTACCAGCCACGATGGGGTTCATCGTCACAGGCAGGTCCCGCAGACCCTCGCAATAGCGCTGGTAGATCGCCTTTTTCTGGGCGATATGCTCCTCCAAATGGGGGTACTGGCCACGCACTACGCCTGCAACGACGTTGCTCATGCGGTAGTTGTAGCCCACCTCCTCGTGCTGATACCACGCGGCGTTCTCGCGCGCCTGCGTCGCCCACTTCCGTGCGCGGTTGGCGTCCTCAAGGGAGTTGGTAAGGAGACACCCGCCGGCAGAGCCGGTGATGATCTTGTTGCCGTTGTAGGAGATGGCGGCGTAGTCGCCGAAACTGCCGCACTGGCGGCCGTTGAGGGTAGCCCCCATGGCCTCGGCGGCGTCCTCAATGAGCAGGGCCCCATGGGCCTCGCAGATCTTCTTAATGACGTCCACCCGGCCTGGGAAACCGTACAGGTGGGCCATGACCACCAGCTTGACTTCGGGATAGAGCGCAAACGCCTTTTCCAGGGCCACAGGGTCCATGTTCCAGCTGTCCGCTTCGGTGTCGATGAACACAGGCACGCCGCCCTCATAGACCACGGGGTTTAGGGTGGCGTCAAAGGTCATATCGGAGCAGAAGACACGTTTGCCCTCCACCGCGCCGTGGCCAATGGGGGGCTTGCCGTAAAGCCGCTCCCCTGCCAGCTTCACGCACAGGTGCAGAGCGGCGGTGCAGCAGGAGAGGCCGACCGCATAACCGACCTCCGCCTTTTCGGCGGCGATGTGCTCGACCTCGTTGATATTCTCGCCGACGGTGCTCATCCAGTTGGTGTCATAGGCGCGGCGGATATACTCCATCTCTTCACCGTGCATAGTAGGCGTAGCGAGCCAGACCTTTTCGGCAAAGGGGTGAAATTGATCGTATGCGGTAAATGCCATAGGGCCACTTCCTTCAAATGAATTGAGTTCTCTGCAAATATCTCAGGAACAGGCAGGTTCCTGTTCGGGAATTTCCACGGTCTCGCCCTGCGTCCGGTTGACCTCCTCCGGCTCGTGGAAGGTAGGCACAACACGGTGCAACACCTCCCGGATGCAGGAGATGTCCTCCGTCCGCATGGTTTTTTCCAGCGCGTCATTCAACAGCGTCAGTTTTCGTTCCAGTTCCTCCGGTGTCACCGGGGGCTGGTGCTCCACGAAGATCATGCCATTGCCCGTTTTTTCCAGATCCCGGCTGGACACCAGCAGTTCCTCGTAAAGCTTCTCGCCGGGGCGCAGACCGGTCTCTACGATCTCGATGTCCCGGTACGGCTCGTAGCCGGACAGTCGGATCATATTCTCCGCCAGTTCTATGATCTTTACAGGACGGCCCATGTCCAGCACGAACAGTTCGTTCTGCTTGGCCATGGCCCCCGCCTCCAGCACCAGCTGGGCGGCCTCGGGAATGGTCATGAAATAGCGGATGATGCGCTTGTCCGTCACGGTGACGGGGCCGCCCGCCGCGATCTGGCGGCGGAACAGGGGCACCACGGAGCCGTTGGAGCCCAGCACATTGCCGAAGCGCACCGCGGCGAAGGTGGTCTGGGAGCACCCGGCCATGGACTGCACCACCATTTCGCACAACCGCTTGCTGGCGCCCATGACGGAGGTGGGGTTCACGGCCTTATCCGTGGAGATCAGGATGAATTTTTTGACGCCGTGGGCGTCCGCCGCCCGGACGGTGTTCAGCGTGCCGAACACGTTGTTGCGGATGGCCTCCTGGGGACTGGTCTCCATCAGAGGGACGTGCTTATGGGCGGCGGCGTGGAACACCACGTCGGGCTTGTAGGTATCAAAGAGCATGTCCAGCCGCTGGGGGTCCCGGACGGAGCCGATCTCCACGCTGAGGGGCAGGTCCTTCCCGTACTGATACAGCAGCTCCTGCTGGATGTCGTAGGCGTTGTTCTCGTAAATGTCGAAGATCACCAGCCGCTTGGGGTGGTGCTTGACGATCTGGCGGCACAGCTCCGAGCCGATGGACCCGCCGCCCCCCGTTACCAGCACGGTACGCCCGGAAAGCAGGCCGTCCACAGCGGTGGTGTCCAGCTGGATGGCGTCCCGGCCCAGGAGGTCCTCGATGCGGACCTCCCGCAGCTGCTGGCGGATGGGCTTTTGCTCGATCAGCTCCAATGTGCTGGGCAGGGTGGACACCCGGATGCTCCGGTCCGCCAGCTGCCGCAGAATTTCCTTTCGGTGCAGCTCGTCCATAGAAGGAATGGCAAAAATGGCCTCGTGCATATCCATGGCCCGCATCCGCGGCAGGGCCTGGCTGATCAAGCCGCTGACAGGCACACCACGGATGCGCTTGTTAACCTTGGCGGGGTCATCATCAAAAAAGCACTGGACGTGGTAGCGGCTGTTGGGATTGTGCTGCAATTCATCCAGCAGCTGCACCCCGGCGGAGCCAGCGCCGATGATGGCCACAGGCACCGCCCCCGGCTGATCTCTCTGGATTTTGACGGTTCGGTACATCCGGTATCCAAACCGCACAGCCAGCATTTCCAGCACCCACAAGCTGGCGATGGCCGCCAGCAGGACGAAGGAAATGGTCTCGTGGAGCAAGGCCCGGCTGAAGATCTCATAGGCGCCGAAGCCGCAGACGGCTGCGCACATCAGCGCCAGATATTCCCGGCTCTCAGCGTAGCGCCACAGGCTGTCATAGGTCTTACACAGAAGCTGGGCGATAACGGTGCATCCATACAGCAGCAGCACATTTTTCGGGAAGCTGCCCTTGGCACCCACCTCGGTATAGGGCAGCAGCACCGTGATGAACTTGTAGCCTGCCACTGCCACCGCGAACAAAAACGCGTCGCAGAGAAACAGCAGCTGTCTCCGAAATCGACTCATCATAATCCTCCAAGAACGGGCCGGCATTTCCAATCGAGAGTATCGTCCTTTCCTATGGAAAGGACGCGGTGCCGCACCGCGAAAAAATGCAATCTGTCCTGAAGTTACTGGGCATCCTCATCGGAAGACATGACCGCCAGAGTCAGCACGGTATAAGCGTCCTGACCGGACAAATCCTGATCCTTCACGGAGCGGCACAGCCTCAAGAACGATTGATTGGTCTCATTCAGCTCCACCGTTTCCAGTCTGCCTTCGGCGTTCATGGCGTCCAGCGCATCGCCAAGAGCCGCCACGCCGTCCACAAAGGCGGAGACGTTGTCCGCGCCCATGGCGGGCAGAACTTCCGTGCGGTAGAAGTCCATCTGGTAATTCCAGCCGTCCGGACTGGAGCGGACCTGCCGGATGCCCTCCAGCGAGCAGGCGAAGAGGTCATCCCAACTTTGCCGGGGCAGGTAATAATACTGGGCCAAAGCGCTGTCGTTTTCATAGGTGCCGGAGGCCCGCAGGGCCGATACATACTTCAGCATATCGCCGTTGTAGCTGGGGTCGTTCAGCTGCACGGCGTTGGCCACGTAATTGCGCTGGTAGAAATCGTGGTCGAATACATTTCCACGGACACAGCCCCGGAGGAAGTCCAGATACTCATAAACGTCGCTGGTCTGGAAATTCTCCGCCTTCCGGTCCGTCATGCGGGCGCTTTCCAGCAGGCCGCCGAACACGGCTAAATACAGAGCGTATCCAACTGTCACCAGAATACCGACGGTTTTCGCCTGCTTCCGCGCCTTGGCGGTCTCCCCCGCCAGCAGCGGACGGGCATAAAGCAAAATGGGCAAAACCAGCAGCATATAGGCGAAACACTTGAAGCCCCGGACGGAGAAGTTGATCTCCATGAGGCTGTGGAGGTTCATCATGACCCACGCCGCCAGCAATGCAGCGGCCAGACTGTCCTTCTCCTTCCGGACGGCCTGCAGGCACAGCCACGCAGAACCCAGCACGAAGGCCAGCGCAAAAACCATCCCCACCAGTCCGGTATCGGCCATGGTTTGCAGCAGGTGATTGTGGGCATACTTGGACTCATACTGGAAGGACTGGACGGAGCGGGTCAGGTTTTCCGTGGAACCGAGACCGCGGCCCAACAGCGGCGCTGTGGAGAAAATTTTCCACGCATCCTTATCAAACTCCATGCGCAGAGTGAAACTGTTGCCCATACCCAAGAGCAGACGGTCGGCAATAAACGCCGGAAGCAATGGGTAATCCAGCTGAAACCGCTGCCCATCGGACAGTTCGACACGCTCAACGACCGTACCCGCAGACGCATAGAGCTGCCAACGGGTCATCACAAGACCCTCAGGCACCGTGAATTCCGTCTCACCGGAGGTGGAATCATAGAGCGTTTCATACTGGTCCATCAGCTTTTCATAGGCCGTTTGCCCCAGCAGCACCACGCGAACATCCTCACCCAAGGGCGCGGTCAGCGTGTATGTCCCCGCAGGGAGATCCGCCTGCCGGACCACTCGTTCAGCAGAATCAAAGGTGTAAGGTCCTTTTACCGTCATGGCGGCCACGCCGTAAGCAGCGAAGATCACCGCCACCGCGCCCATAGCAGCCAGCGCCGCCTTTTTGTGAGAGGACAGCACCGGCTCCAACCGCCGTCCGGCCAGAACGTCCAGCGCAAAGAGGATCAATCCGCTGAACAGGCACAGCGCAACCGCCGTTTCGTCGCCCTGGGTCACCATAGAGGAGGCGGGGGCCGCGGCGGCGATCATGGTCACGGCTGTTTCCGCCAGCAGGAGGAACAGACCGCCCCGGTCCATCCGCTCTACCAAAAGCCAGACGAGGCAGGACACCCCGAAGCAAAGCAGCGCGCCGCGGCTGCCGGTGAGCAGGAGGCTCACGGCGTTGATGCCCGCCAGCAGAGACGCGGCCAGCCGCCGCCAGATACAGGTGGAATTCTTCAGCAGATACAGCGCCGCGAACAGCGCCAGAGAGAAGAGACAGGCTGTTACGTTGGCATCGTTATACAGGCCGTTGACGCGGGCGGTAAAATACTCCGGCAGAGCGCTGGTGTAATCCGTACCCAACACGTTCATCAAAGCGTTGAAAGGCCCGAACAGCACCTGACCGCAGCTCATGTCCAGAGAAATCAGAGCGATGGCGGAGGAAACGGACGCGCAGCCCCACAGCAGGCCGGGAACGTGTTTCCGCTCAAATCGGGACAGCAGAATGACCGCCAAGGAAAAGGCGGCAATGAATTTATAAAACTCGGACTGGGCGTTGGCGCCGAAGGGGGAATCGATCGCCGCCGCGCCGTAGACGATGGCAAAGGCCAAGAGGCCCAATACCGGCACGGACAGCCGCTGCTGAAAGCGAGACAGCGGCTTTTTACCAAGTAAACTCAGGAAGGCCAGCGCGCAGAGGATCATACTCACAGTGCCGGTCTGGACGGTCATAGCGAAAAAGAGCAGAACGGAATAGAGAACCACCATGAGGGCATCCTTCCGGGAAATCGCGCTATCCGTACAGCAGTTCTGCCGGGGAGCGGCGGGAACA
>ERZ836358.427-NODE-427-length-54609-cov-5.788466_pt1 | contig 54609 bp, 49 predicted proteins | sample MGYA00519942_ERZ836358 | MGnify/ENA primary metagenome ERZ836358 (study PRJEB31850, sample SAMEA3708798) | human gut metagenome | biome: human gut; feature: human-associated habitat; material: faeces | place: China | collected 2014 ...
GAGCCCGACGTGCACCGTCGCACGCTGCTCGCGCACGGCAGCTGGCGCCGCGTGACGCGCCGCATCGTCTGCGGCCTGGCCTGCGCGCTCACGGTAAGTTCGCTGCTCATGCCGAGCGTCTCGCTCGCGGCGGAGTGGGTGGACGTTGGCGGCGTCCGCCATGAAGCGGCCGCGGGGCCCACGGGAGACGCCGCCGGCACCTGGAGCTGGGACGGCGCCGACGATATGAAGCTCAACGGCTATGACGGCGGTGCGATCAAGGCTGCGGGCAAGCTCAACATTGCCTACGAGGGCAAGAACACCGTGAAAACCGAGCCCGATTACACCGGGGCCGCCATCAAGGCGCAGGATTGCACTAGCCAGAAAGCAGAGTTGAACATAACGAGCTCGAATAGCACGGATGAGCTCAATGTGACAGCCGAGGCCGATGCAATTAAATCAACAGGTGACCTTTCCATTTCTGGCCCAGGCACTGTGAACACCACAAGCACTAATTCCGACGGAATTGAGGCAAAGGGCGATCTCTCTATCACAGGCTCGGGCACCGTGAATGCAACGGGCGGTACCGAAGGCATCCAATCCAAGGGCAAGACCACCATCGATTCCTCTGGTACAGTGATCGCTAAAGGAGGCGAAGGTTACGGCGTCGCCGCGGGCAGTGACCTGATCATCAAAGGCGGTGGCAAGGTAGAAGCAAGCTCGATAGAAGAAGCGGCGATTTGGGCTGACGACAACATCGACATCTCGGGCGGCAGCCAGGTCAAGGCGAACTCCGAGGGAGATCTTGCCGTCAACGCTGAGGGCAGTCTCGCGGTCACGAACGCCTCCCTTGACGCAAGTGGTGTTAAATATGGCGTCTATGCTTGCAAGGGCGCTATACTCGATCACGCGACCGTAACGGTCCGCACAAGCGCGAGCGGCGGCCAGGCCATCGCCCTCATCACTGACGGGGACGACATCGTCATCAAGAATGGTTCCATCGTGGACGCGTTCGCGGAAGGCGAATTCTCGGTTGCAATCTCTACCAGAAACCACCAGCTCAACGACGCGGGCGGACACATCTACATCAGCGACTCCGTTGTTAAGGCTATAGCCCGCTATGTCGAGTCCGGTAGCGACGGCCCTGACCACTACAGCAACGACCAAAGCGGCGAGGTCATCCCTGAGCCTAGGGGTCTGAACATCGGTATCTTCGCCCAGACCAGCGAGGGCATCACGCCCGCGACTATTTCGATCGTCCGCAGCAAGGTCACTGCCGAAGGAGACACGGCGGCGATCTTCGCCCTTGCCATGAGCGCGGACGGCAAGGCAATCGGCACCATCGAAATCGAAGGCTCCACCATCCTGACGCCTGAAGGCGGCAAGGTCATTGACTATCGCAACAAAGAAGAGCTCAGCAACGGCGACATCTACGAAGCGGGTCAAACCATCGGCACGGGCGACGCTGTGATCGACTCCCCCTATAACGAAGCTGTCGCCAAGAGCACGGTCATCGTGCCTCCCGAGGAGATCAAACCCGAGGAGAAGCCAGGCGAGACCAAGCCCGAGGGTTCCAAGTCCGAGGGCACGAAGACAACCAAGACCGTTGCAGTTGCAGCCACGGGAGCCAAGACCACCGGCAAGCTCGCGGCAACCGGCGACGCCTCGAGCGTAGCCATCGTGGCAGCCGCCCTTGCGGGAACAGCCGCCATCGCCGCCGGCGCCGCGGTGAGTCGCAAGCGTGCATAGACGCCTCGATCTTTAACGCACGGGGCGGCACCCCCGAATACGCCTAGTCCGCACGCCGTTTAGCAACGCCACCGCCAAGCTCCCCTCCGGCGGTGGCGTTTCCTGTTTGCACTCGTATGGCGCACACGCGAGCGGAGTCGCAACAAGCGGCTCCGCGCTTTGTGATTAATGCCCGACAACGCGTAGGTGCGCAGCTTATTCCTCTTCCGGATTTTGGACATTTTGCCCTCCAAACGGCACTACCGCCGGCAACATCCAGCAGATACGCTGAATCTAGCCGTATAGGCCCTATGAGAACGGGAGCAACCATGGCAGCCTTGTTCACGACCCCCAAACGCAATGACACTACCGCCGGAACCCATGTTGCCGAACCCGACGTTCGCCGTCGCATAGGACTCGCGCACGGCAGCTGGCGCCGCGTGACGCGCCGCATCGTCGTAGGCGCCGTGTGCGCGCTCACGGTGAGCTCGCTGCTCATGCCGAGCGTCTCGCTCGCGGCGGAATGGGTCAAGGTCGGCGGCAACAAGTACAACACCGCGGCGAGCGACGAGGCCGGTACCTGGTCGTGGGACGGCGCCGACGACTTGAAGCTCAACAACTATAACGGCGGCGAGATCCAGGCCGCAGGCAAGCTCAACGTGAATTACTCGGGGACCAACATCGTCACTGCCGAATGGATCGAAGGCATCAACGTTTCTCATGGCACTAACGAGAACGCCGAGCTCAATATCCAAGGCGACGCGGGCAGCACGCTCAGCGTGACATCTACTGAGGACGCTATCCTCTCCACGGGTAATATCAACATCGACGGAGCCGGATCCGTCAACGCCACGAGCACTGGGTTTGACGCCATAAATGCCGGGGGTGATCTCGCTATCAAAGGTTCGGGCAACGTCAACGCCACGGGTGCATCGGATGGCATCAGGGCAAACGGTAATATCACGATTGACGACAGCGGAGCCGTCACCGCCAGGACTACCGAGGACAAGGGTATTGGAACCGACAAGAACCTCACCATCAAGGGTGGCGGGACGGTCGAGGCAAGCTCAGCTGATGGTGAGGCCCTTTGGAGCGGCGGCAATATCAACATCTCGGACGGCAGCCAGGTCAAGGCAAGCTCCGAGAAAGACGCTGCCGTCGAGGCCAAGGGCAGCCTCGCAGCCACAAACGCCTCCCTCAACGTAAACGGTGTTGAATATGGCGTCTATGCCCACAAGGGCATCACCCTCGATCATGCAAACGTGACAGTCCGCGCAAGTAAAGGCAGATACGGTAGCGCCATTGCCCTCTTCACCTACCCAGACGATATCGTCGTCAAGAACGGCTCCACCGTGGACGCGTTTGCGGAAGGCGAGGTTTCGGCTGCATTCTCCACCAGAAGCGATCGACCCAACGAGGAGGGTGGCCACATCTACATCAGCGACTCCGTTGTCAAGGCCATAGCCCGCTATGTCGAGAACGGCGACGGCCCCATCCCCTACAGCGAAAACCAAGATGGCGAGACGAGCCCCGAGCCCCAAGGCGAGAACATCGGCATCATTGCCCAGACCAGCGAGGGCGTCACACCCGCAGTCATCTCGATCATCCGCAGCAAGGTAACGGCCGAAGGAGATACAGCGGCAATCTTTGCCCGTGCCATGAGCGCTGACGGCAAGGCAATCGGCACCATCAAGATTGAGAACGCCGCCATCCAGACGCCCGAAGGCGGCAAGGTCATTGACTATCGCAAGCTCCGTGACGGCATCTACGAGGCAGGCCAAGCCATCGGCACGGGCGACGCTGTGATCGACTCCCCCTATAACGAAGCTGTCGCCAAGAGCATGGTCATCGCACCTCCCGAGGTAGCCAAGCCGGAAGACCCCAAGCCCGACGAGACCAAGCCCGCAGAAAGCAAGCCCGCGGAGTCCAAGCAGAACCCCAAGCCTGAGGGCTCAAAGCCGACCAAGGCCGTTGCGGCTTCAATCACGAAAGCCAAGACTACCGGCGTGCTCGCGGCAACCGGCGACACCTCGGGTGCGGCCATCGTGGCAACCGTCCTTGCGGGAACAGCCGCTATCGCCGCAGGCACCATGGCGAGCCGCAAGCGCTCTTAGACGCCTCTGCGCACATGGCAGCTCCCGCGAAGGCTCCGAGTCCCAGCACCGTTTAACAACGCCACCGCCGAGCTCCCCTCCGGCGGTGGCGTTTTCCATATGCGTCCGCAGGGTATGCACGAGATTGTCTTTGGTCTAGCCCAACCTGCATGAGCCGGCGTGCGACAATGGGGGCCGTCGATATCACAACGCCGAGAGAAGCCCGTCATGGAAGCGCATCAAAAGCAGATAACCGTTCATGCACAGCATGCCGAAAGCGCACCAGTCATCTATCTTCCCGTGGTCATGGGCGACGGCACGGAGGTTTATGAACGCTGCCGAGAGCTCGGCTGTCCACCGTTCACCCTTGTCGCCATTGGCGGGCTCGATTGGAATCGCGAGCTGAGTCCCTGGGAATGCGACGGGACCGTGCGCGATGCTGAGCCTTTCGGCGGCCAAGCTGCCGGTTTTCTTGATGAGTTACTGAACCGGATAATCCCAAAGGTCGAATTATCGCTCCCACAGCCACCTGCTTGGCGTGGCATTGCCGGTTATTCGCTGGCGGGTCTCTTTTCGCTTTGGGCCCTCTGGCAAACCGATGCCTTTGACCGCGCCGCAAGCGCATCGGGGTCCCTGTGGTTTCCTGGCTTTATCGACTATGCTCACGAGCACGCGATGGCAGTTACGCCCGACGCCGTCTACCTGTCGCTCGGCAAAAAGGAAACCAAGACGCCCAACCGCATGATGCGGCACGTACTTGACGACACGCGCGCAATGGAAACGTTGCTCGTTGAGCGCGGCATCCTCACAACACTGGAACTCAACCCCGGCAACCACTTTGCCCAAACCGACCTGCGCATGGCGCGTGGCATCCACTGGGTTCTTGCGCACTAAAAAGCCGGCCATGCGCATCGGACGCTTGGCCGGCTTTTTTAACTGAGTTGGACACAGCTGCTATTCGGCAGACCCTTCGAGTTCCGAGACATCAAACTCAAAGTCATTACCCGGCAGAATCGCATTGAGCACGATACCCACCAGCGAGCCCACTGCAAGGCCGGAAAGCGAAATCGTCACGCCGCCCAACTCCAGCGCGATGGCGCCGGCGGTGCTGTACGCGATGCCGAGCGAAAGCACGAGTACCAGTGCAGCCACCAGCACGTTGCGGTTGTTCTGGAAATCGACCTGGTTCTCGATGAGGTTGCGAACGCCCACGGCGCTGATCATGCCATAGAGCACGAGCGACACACCGCCGATTACACACGCCGGCATGGCCGCAATGACAGCCGCGAACTTGGGGCAGAACGAAAGCACGATGGCGCAACACGCGGCAATGCGAATCACGCGCGGGTCGAACACGCGCGTCAGGGCGAGCACGCCGGTGTTCTCGCCATAGGTGGTGTTGGCCGGAGCGCCAAAGAGCGAAGCCAGGATCGTGGCAAGGCCGTCGCCGAGCAGCGTGCGATGCAGACCGGGATCGGCGATGTAGTTACGCTCGCAGGTGGAGCCGATAGCCGAGATATCACCGATATGCTCGATCATGGTCGCAAATGCCAGCGGCATAATGGTGATGATGGCCGTCGTGGCAAGACCGCTATCGAACTGCGGCCCAAAGAGTGCAAACACGGTGTTATCCCACACGACGGGCAAGCCAACCCAGGGAGCGGCTGCGACGCCCGAGAAATCAACCTCGCCGAGCGCAGTCGCAACGGCATAGCTCACCACAACGCCCAGCAGAATCGGCACGATCTTGACCATACCACGGCCCCAGATGTTGCAGATGACGATCACCGCCACAGCGACAACGGCAACAAGCCAATTGGTCTGGCAGTTGGCGATGGCAGAGCTTGCCAAGATCAGGCCGATGGAAATGACGATGGGGCCCGTCACTACCGGCGGGAAGAAGCGCATAACGCGCTTGGCGCCAAACGCGCGGAAGAGCGCCGCAAGCACCGGATAGAGCAGGCCGGCACAAGCTACGCCCAGGCAGGCGTAGGGCAAAAGCTCGGCTTCGCCGTTGGGCGCGATGGCGGCATAGCCCGCGATAAAGGCAAACGAAGATCCCAAAAACGCTGGCACCTTGCCGCGCGATAGGAAGTGGAAGAACAGCGTGCCCAGGCCGGCAAACAAAAGGGTCGCCGAAACCGAAAGGCCGGTGAGCACAGGCACCAGCACGGTAGCGCCGAACATGGCAAACAGGTGCTGCAGGCCGAGCAAAAACATGCGCGGGCGACCGAGCGACGACGCATCGTAGATGGCATCGGCGACGGCGGGCGTCGAGGATTGGGACATGGATGTCCTTTCATAATGGAAGGGCGCCCGGGCATATCGGATAACCTGCCCGAACGATACGATCCGAACCATTGTACGCGATACGCAACGTCTCGCACGCGCCGTCGCCTGCGAACGGTAGCGTTACTTCCAAACGCGCTCGGCGATGCGTTTGACCAGGGCAATCTTTGCCCATTGCTCGTCCTCGGTCAGCTTGTTGCCAATCTCGCAGCTGGCAAAGCCGCACTGGGGAGACAGATACAGGTTCTCGAGCGGCACATACTGGGCAGCCTCGCGGATGCGCTCAACGATAACGTCCTCGTCCTCGAGCTCTGCGGCCTTGGTGGTCACCAAGCCCAGCACGACCTTCTTGCCGGGTGCAACGTAGCTGAGCGGCTCAAAACCGCCGGCGCGCGGCGTGTCGAACTCCAGATAGAACGCATCGACGTCCTCATGCGCAAACAGATATGGAGCGATGGGATCGTAGCCGCCTTCAAAAGCGTAGGTGGAGTGGTAGTTGCCGCGGCACACGTGCGTGTTAATGACGAGGTCGTCGGGCTTGCCCTCGATGGCGGCGTTGTTGAGCGCCACGCCCAGCTCGCTCACCTTTTGCAGGTCAACCGGGCTCATGCCAGTCTTGGACACAAAGTCGGTATCGCAATAGATGCCCCAGGTGCAGTCATCAAACTGGATGTTGCGGCAACCCGCTGCGTACAGGTCGGCGATCACCGTGCGATAAGCGGCTGCAATTGCGTCGGCAAGTTCCTCATCGGTCTTATAGACAGCGCGCAGGCTCTCCTGCTGGCCATCGCAGCGGTCGAGCGTAACCTCCGAGAACGTCTGGATCGGCGCCGGAATGGTCTGGCGTGCAACGTGGCCCTCCCCCTCGAGTGCCTTGACAAACTTAAAGTGCTCGACGAAGGGGTGGTTCTCGCCGCTGATGGGGCCGGTCACCACGGCGGTGTCAGCCGTGGTCTCCTCGTCGTGGAACATATAGCCCGTACGCGAGGTGCGGCGTTCAATGCCGTTGAGCCCCCACATAAAATCGAGGTGCCAGTAACTGCGACGAAACTCGCCATCGGTAATCACCTGCAGACCGGCGGCCTTTTGCTTGTCCACCAGGTCGCGAATAGCCTCATCCTCGACGGCCTTAAGCCCCTCGGCATCGAGCGTGCCTGCCGCATAGGCAGCGCGGGCATCCTTTACGGCCTGCGGACGAAGAAAGCTGCCGACGATATCAGCGCGAAACGGCGCGTTCGGTTGAATTGAAGTGCTCATAGATATCTCCCTTTGCATTGGTTGCTTTACTGGGACAGAGTATGAGCGCTCATATAGCCATCGTAAAATATACGTTTATAAGAGTTTGATATAGATGCTTCCTATATCAGTTGGGACTGCCATGAAGAGATTTGACCTGTACAGGACGCAGCAGTCTAGATATGCTGACGAATCGCGTCGATATAGGCCCGACCGTAGCGCGTAAGCGTCGTGTTCTTGCGCGTGATGATGCCAATCTCCATGCACTCGTCCACGTCGAGCGGAATCGAGATAATGCCGGGGCCGTTGAGCTCGTGGCTGATCACGCCCGAGCATACCGTGTAGCCGTTGAGGCCCATGGCCAAATTGAACAACGTCGCACGGTCGCGCACGCGGATATTCTTGCGACGCTCAAACGTCGAGGTCAGCTCCTCGGAATAGTAAAACGAGTTGTAGCTGCCCTGCTCGTAGGACAGGAACGGGTAGTCTTCCAGATCCTCGAGCGTCACGCTGGAGCGGTCCGCCAGCGGATGGTCGGCACAGACGAAGACATGCGGCGTGGCGCAGAAAAGCCCCTCGAATACGAGCTCGTTGGCCGCCAGCATGCGCTCGATAACCTCGCGGTTATGCTCGGATAAGTACAGGATGCCCAGTTCGCTTTTCATATGCGCGACGTCCTCGATAATCTCGTGAGTCTGCTCCTCGCGCAGGGTAAAGTCATAGCGCGCGGCATCGAACTCACGGATCACATCGACAAACGCGTTGACGGCAAAGGAATAATGCTGGCAGCTCACACTAAAGTGCGGCACCTGCTCGGACGCGCCCTTGTACTTGCCTTCGAGCAGATCCGCCTGATCGAGCACCTGGCGCGCGTAGCCCAAGAAGGTCTCGCCCTCCTCGGACACAATGACACCCTTGTTGGTGCGCTCAAAGATGTGCACACCCATCTCGTTTTCGAGATCGCGGATCGACGCGGTAATCGAAGGCTGCGACACAAAGAGCCGGCGCGAGGCCTCGGTGATGCTGCCGCATTCGGCAACTTTGACGACATACCTGAGCTGTTGAAGCTTCATGATGGCCTCCCTAGACGTCCGCGAAACCCGAACCCGCCGCATCTGCCTGACGCATAAACGACGGCATCTCCCCCGTCGCGGCGCAGGCGGCAATCTGATGCAGAGCCCCGGCAACCGCATCGTCTGCCGCAGCGCCGATATGCCAGCGCGCGGCAGCCGTGACGGCCTCGTTGGCATTGGCGACTGCAACGGAGTTGGGGACGGCACCGATCATGGGCAGGTCGTTATCGGAATCGCCAAATACGGCCACCTCGTCGGACGTCAGGTCCAAAGCGCGCGCCAGCTCCAGCGCAGCGCAACCCTTGTCCCAACCTGCTGGAAGAATGTCGAACAGGCGCACACGATTGTTGGGAAACACAAGCGAGAGTTCCGGCACCTCAGCGGCAACGCGCTCGCGTAGCTCCGCGAGCTCCTCACGCGAACGAGCACTCCAGATATTCGCCTTGAACACCGACGCGTCATCGACGACAGGACGGCACGGGGCCTCTTCGCCCTTGAGCCATGCGTTGCCGCCCGACTCCATGGCGCGGCGCACGCGCTCGGGGTCGCTCGTCACACAATAGGCATCGTTGCCCCAAAAGTCATCACCCAGGCCGTAGACCTTCAGATACGTATCGTCGGTCTCTTGCTCCAAGTAGTCAGCCAAGCGCATAAGGGCGGCATTGTCGGTCGCATGCGAGGCTACCACCTCGCCGTCCACAAACATGACCTGGCCGTTGCAGAACGCGCCGGTCGAGAAGCACTCGGCGCGATTGCGGAACATCCAGCCCATCGCGGAGGGCTGGCGACCCGAAACCGGGCCAAAGTGCAGACCCGCCGCCTGCATGGCATGAATGCCCTCGATGGCGTAGTCGCTGGCGCCGTCATGCCCGGCTGGAATCAGCGTATCGTCCATATCGGTCAGCACAAGTTTAATCATAAGGCCCCCTCGGTCATTCTTAATCCCGTCTATTGTACCGACCTGCCAAAAAGAGACAGGTTTATATTGGCAGGTTTTATCTGGGAAAACGCAAAGCCCCAGTTGTTACCTGCCAAAATAAACCTGTCCCTTTTTGGCAGGTGCGCTAGTATAGGGAACAACAGATTCGATGCGGGAGTGCCGGCGGTGCAAACCACAAGGCTGAGAGGGCATGGGGCCCAATCCTTTGAACCTGTCAGTTAATGCTGGCGTAGGGAGCATGCCGCCTTTACAGGGGCGCTGTCTATGCACAGCGCCCCTTTTCTATGCCAAGGAGGCATGTGCAGTGATCGATTCGAAACAGCTCAAGCAAAACGTGGTCAAGGCCGTGGAGGAGATTCGCGCCACCAATCCGATGGCGGGCTCCATCACCAACACGGTGACGATTGACTTTGTCGCCAACGCGCAGCTCGCCGTGGGTGGTTCGGCCGCCATGGTCTATCTGCCCGACGAGGGCGAGGCGCTCGTTGCCGGCGGCGCCGCCATCTATCTCAACATGGGCACGCTCTTCCCCATCTACGAGCAGACGATTCCCCGCGCGGCCAAGGCGGCACACGACGCCGGCAAGCCCTGGGTGCTCGATCCGGTGGGCCTGGGCATCGGCAGCCTGCGCACCCAACTGGTAGGCGAACTCAAGCAGTACAAACCCGCCATCGTGCGCGGCAATGCCTCCGAGATTATCGCGCTCGCCGGCCTGTGGGGCCTTGAGGGCGAAGCGGCCGATCTGAGTCGCGTGCGCGGTGTCGATACCACCGACACGGTAGACGCCGCCCGCGGCGCCGCCGTGGCGCTCGCCCGCTACACCGGCGGCGCCGTAGTGGTCTCGGGCGAAGTCGACCTGATTACCGACGGCACGACCGTGGCCAAGTCCCACGGCGGCAGCCCGCTCATGTCCAAGATTACCGGCTGCGGTTGCTCGCAGGGCGGCGTGCTGGCCGTGTACGCCTGCGCTGCCGATCCGTTTACGGCAGCCATCTGCGGCACCGCGGTCTACAACGTTGCCGGCACGCGTGCCGCCGCTGCCGCCGATGCCCCGGCAAGCTTTAAGGTCGCCTTTATCGACGAGCTCTACCGCGCAACCGCCCAAGACATCGCCGATAACCAACTCGAGCTCGAGGAGGCATAAGCCATGTCCGAGCCCGCAACCAATACCAGCATGAACACGCTCGTCGCCGTGGCCATCGCCCCGTGCGGCACCGGCGATGAACTGTCCGCCGAGGTCGCCGAGGTCGTGCGCGTCATTCGCGAGAGCGGCCTTCCCAACCGCACCACCTCGATGTTCACCGAGATCGAGGGCGACTGGGACGAGGTCATGCAGGTCGTGCGCGACGCGACCTTTGTGTTGGCGAGCAAGGGCATCCGCACCGAAGTCGTGCTCAAAGCCGATATTCGACCCGGATTTACCGATACCATGACCGGCAAACTCGAGCGCATGGAAGCACAGATCAAAAAGCAGGAGGAAGCACGATGAGCATCCGCGACAACCTTGATATCTCGGCCTATCTGGTACTCGGCCCCGAAAACACGCTCGGGCGCCCCGTGGGCGATGTGGTGGCCCAGGCACTCGATGCCGGCTTTACCTGCATCCAGGTGCGCTCCAAGGTGGCAAGCGCCCGCGAGATCATCGCGCTGACCGGCGGCGCCGCGCAGGCAATCGCACAGGCTGGCAAGACCGGTCAGGTCGCTTTGCTGATCGACGACCGCCTGGACTGCGTACTCGCCGCGCGCGAGCAGGGCATTGCTGTCGACGGCGTGCACGTGGGCCAGAGCGATATTCCCGTCGAGGTCTGCCGCAAACTTTTGGGCCCCGATGCCATCGTGGGCCTTTCGGCCCGTTGCGAGGAGATGCTCGAGTACGTCAAGACCGCCGACATGAGTTTGGTCGACTACCTTGGCATCGGCCCGCTCCACGAGACCGAGACCAAGCGCGACTGCGGACGCGCGGCCGATGGCTCTATCATCACCAAAAGCTTTGAGGACCTGGCCGCACTCCACGCGGCAAGCCCCGTGCCCATCGTGGTGGGCGGCGGCGTAAAGATGGCCGACCTGCCGCAGCTCAAGGCCACCGGCGTCGACGGCTTCTTTGTGGTGAGCGCCGTCTGCAGTGCCGACGACCCCTACGCCGCTGCCAAGGAACTCGTCGACACCTGGCAGCAGGCATAGGCCTATGCCGAGCAGCTGCTCCGCAGCCTCATACCTTCGACAGCGGAAAGCGCATCCCAGTTTGGACGTCCATTCTGGGATGCGCTTTCCATATAGAGGGCCAGCGGAAAACGCATCCCATTCCAAGCGCAAATTTTGGGATGCGGTTTCCGCGACCGCCCCCTCGCGGAAACCGCATCCCAGTCTGAGCGCATATTCCGGGATGCGCTTTCCGTAGCAGCCCTTACCCCGCCAGATACGCTTCCAGCGCGGGCAACGTCGCCTCCGCATCGCGACGGCCGATCTGATAGATGCGTTCGAGTTCCTCGGGCTCGCGGCACAGCGACGGCACCTTCACCGATTCGCTCGGCCGCACCACAAAGATCTCGCCAGCGGCCTCGCGACGCGCCAGGTCGTCGAGCGTGGCGTTATATACCTCGTGCCGGTGCTCAAGCGCCGCAACAAACTCCGGATAGTGACGATACACGCGACGCAGCATAGGCATCACGCTATTGGGCTGCTTTACAAAGCCCGCCGGCTGCGTCAGCACCACCACGTTGCGGTCATAGCCCTGCGCAAACAGCCATGCGCTGGGAATGGAATCGGCAACGCCGCCATCCAGGTACTTGTGCCCCTCAATGGCAACGGGTCGTGTTGCCACGGGAATCGCCGACGACGCCCGGATCCACTCGATATCATGCTCATCACCGTAAGGCAGGTCATGGTAGACGGCCTGCCCCGTCTTAAGATCGGTACATACGCACGTAAACCGCATGGGGCAGGCGCGATATGCCTCCAGATCGATGGGATCGCGCTCGATGGGTACCTCATGATAGGCAAACTCGGCATTGAACATATCGCCGGTTCGCAACCAGCTCGTCACGCTCGCATAGCGCTTGTCGGCGCAATAGGCCTTGTTGTAGCGAATGGCGCGGCCGATCTGGCGCGATTTAAAGTTGTAGCCAAACGCCGCGCCCGCCGAGACACCCACCATATGGTCGCAGGTTAAGCCGTGCTCCATCCATACGTCGAGCACGCCCGCCGTATACATACCGCGGTAGCCGCCTCCCTCGAGCGCAAGCCCCACCGTGGGCGTCGTATCTGGCTGTGCCATGCGACCATCTCCGTTCCTGCGTTTTAAAACGAAACAAGTATACCCGTCAACATATATCGCCTCAGTCGCATTTTCATCGAACATCGTCGCGTTACCGTTTGGCGAATAATGGCGAATAATGGCCGCCCGCAACATGGGCACCCCTGCATAATTCCATACACTTGTTTATACTACTCAGTAGTTATCAGCAACGAACGTCAGCCGACAAATAAACCCAACGACGCAGCAAGGCGGGGGCTTGGAAACACGCGAGGCGTTGAGCAACAACGCGTGTGCACAACGAGCTCGCCCGACGCAATCCGCCCCGACCCCAGAAAGCCGCCTACAGCATGGATACCCCCAGCAATTACACTGAAACGCTCGAAAAGACCGTCCGCGACCTTCTCAAGCGTCAGGAGGATCTGGTCAGGACCGCCTTTACCGACCAGCTTACCGGGCTTGGCAACCGCGGCGGCTTTGCCCGTTCCCTCGAGGAGCTCTGGGAGCAGGACACCCCCGTTACCATGGCGTACATCGATATCGACAATCTCAAGCACTGCAACGACGTCTTTGGCCATGACGAGGGCAACCGCTATATTTTGCAGGTAAGCCTCTATCTCAAGCTGTATATGGAGGTGGACGAAGCGGCGTTTCGTCTGGGAGGCGACGAGTTTGCCATCCTGTCTACGATTGCAACCGAGGACGACCTCGCCGAACGTCTGGAACGCTGCCGAACGGTCCTGCTCAAAAACAACGATGCCGAGATGCCTCACTCGTTTAGCTACGGAGTGGCACACGCCGACCCCGCCCTGGGCGAAGCCCCCAATCGCTTGACGAACGATGCCGACCATCGCATGTACGACTACAAGCTACGTCATGCCGTGCACCTTGATCGACGCAATATCGCACAAGCCCACACCGACGACTTCGAAATAAGCGATCGAATTTTCGACGCCCTTTCGATGCTCAACGAAGGCCGTTATTTCTTTATCGAGAACTTGGACAAACATCGAACCCTTTGGTCACAAGGCGCCTTGCGCGATCTTGGTCTTCCTTCGGAGCATATAGACAACTGTCACGATTATTGGAAAACGCGTGTCCATCCCGATGACCTTGAGGCCTATACCAACGACATCGACCAAATCTATGACGGCTCCAAACATCGTCACGTCATGCAGTACCGCGTGCGCAATGCCGCCGGCGATTACATCCTCGGCCGTGTTCGCGGGTTTCGTATCGACGGCGACGGAAATGTCCCCTCGCTCTATGTCGGCGAGCTCGTCAACCACTCGCTTGCCGAGACCGTCGACGCCGCCACGGGTCTCGGAACGCAGCGCACGCTGATCAACGCTATCGATGCCTGCCGTCGCGACCGTTGCGAGACGGGGCTTATAGCAGTGCGTGTTCGCGGCACGGCAAAGCTCAACGAGCTCTACGGGGCCGAGGCCGTCGACAACATGCTCGCCGAATACGCAGGCCGCATGCTGTCGATTACTCGCGGCAGGAGTCGCGTCTTCCGTTCACGCAACGCCCAGTTCGTCGTGCTTAGCAACAATTTGGATCACGAAGCATTCGAGCAACTGATCCAACATCTCAAAGAGGCCGTTTTCGCTCCCGTTCGAATCGCGGGCGACACTATTACCCCCGTCTGTCTTGTCGTTCCGGCCTTTTACGAGCACCTGACCAATCAAACGGCCGCCGTTTTAGGCGAACTCGACCGTCGCATTCGCACGGCCGGCGGGCTTGTTCCCAACGACAGCCTCCCCATACCCGAGGTGGAGCGCAAAAGCGCCATCGCCGAACGCATCGATCCGCTCACGGGTCTCTATCGACCCAGCGAGTTTATGCGCCGCGCCAACGAATTTCTCGAGACAAGGCGCAACGGCGCCTGGTGTATCGCCACCGTCGATATGGGGCACATGCGACTGTTCAACGAATGGCACGGACAGGCCGAGGGCGACCGCGTACTCGCCGATGTGGGCACGGTTCTCAAGGACATCGAGAATGCCGCCATGGGCGTCGCAGGGTACTGGGGCCAAGACGATTTTTGCGTACTCATCCCCTTTGAACACGACACCGTCCATCAGATCTATAGCCGCATTCGCCAGGCCGTGGCCAAGCATGATGACGGCGTGGGTTTCTGGCCGTCCATGGGCGTCTACCCCATCGACTCCAACGAGGAAATCACCATCGATGCGCAGGCCAAGGCCATGTTTACCAATCGGCGTGCAAAAAACGACTTTAAGGAGCGCATTGCCATTTTCCGCCCCGAGGAGTACGAGCGCGAAATCTCGTTCCACCGCACGCTGACCGAATTCCAGTATGCGCTCTCAAACGGCCGCATTACCTACTACCTGCAGCCCCAGGTCGACATGGAAACCGGCGAGATCACTGGCGCCGAAGCGCTCACGCGCTGGATTGACAAGGACGGCTCCCTCATTTCACCCGTCACCTTTATCCCCGCTCTCGAGGAAAGCGGTTTTGTGGTGACGCTCGACAAATACGTTTGGCAGGGCGTTGCCTCGTGGCTGCGCGGGCGCATCGATCGAGGGCTTCGCGTGGTTCCGATCTCGCTCAACGTGTCGCGCGTGGATATCCTTGCCTGCGACGTTGCCGAGCATATGGGGGCACTCGCCGACCAATACAATCTGCCGCCCGAGCTCATGCGCATCGAGATCACCGAGACGGCTTATACGGGAGAGTCCGAAGCTGTGGATAAGCTGACGGCCGACCTGCACAACCGCGGCTTCTCGACCTACATGGACGATTTTGGCACCGGCCAGTCCACGCTCGCGATGCTCAAGAACGTCAACGTCGACGTCATCAAGCTCGACCGCACGTTTGTGCCCGTCGACGGCGATCAAGGCCGTAGTGTGCAAATCATTTCATCAATGCTCGAGATGGCACAGTCGCTCCATCTGCCCGTTGTGATCGAAGGCATCGAGACAAATGAGCAGGCAGACATGCTACGCCAAATGGGCGCCCGCTACGCTCAGGGCTTCCTCTACTACCGTCCCATGCAGGCGGAGGATTTTGAGGCATTGCTCGATGGTGGCGACAGCAACCAATACGCTCGTGCGCAAACGCCACCGTCGAGGGAGCGCTTGTTCCCATGAGCTAACTAATACCCCAATCTAAACCGAATTGGGAGTAAGATACAAACCATTGTTCCATCCAAGGAGGCAATCCATCATGAACGAGTCGTATCGCCTGGGCGAGCAATCAATCATCGCTCATCTTCAGCGACTTGCGAACGGGACCTCAACCGCCGAGCTCGATGTTGCCGCGCTGCCCCCGGAGCTGTGCGCCATCGGCGAGCAGCTACAGAAGACATTTGCCATCCTGCAGCAAGAACGCGAGCTGCTTGAGCGCGGCGCCTATATCGACTCGCTCACCAATCTTGGCAACCGTGGCGGACTCGACCGCCATGTCGATCAGCTCTGGCGCAAAGGCACCCCCTTCACCTGTGCCTATATCGATATCGACCGCCTTAAGCATTGCAACGATAAGTTTGGCCACACCGAGGGCAATCGCTACATCCTGAGCATCTGCCGCGCACTCACCGAGACAATGGAGCACGATGAGTTGCTGTTCCGTATCGGTGGAGACGAATTTGTACTTATATCCCCCACGACAGACGAAGCCGAACTCGAGCAGCGCCTGGAGCGGACGCGTGCCAATCTTATCGAGGCAACATCAGGCGACAAGGCGCCCATGATCGCCAGCTTTAGCTTTGGCTGCTCGCGCGTCGACCCGCTTGCAGGCGATACGCGTCGCCAGATGACAAAGGACGCCGACCGCAAAATGTATCGCTACAAGCTCATGTACCGTGTGCAACAACCGGAAGAAGGCGATGCGCCGCAACGCCCGGTCACCGAACAACCCCCCCCCCTGCAACGACCGAGTGTTCCAAGCGATCTCCATGAGCTCCGAGACACGCTATCCGTTCATCATTAACCTCGACACCGGCGAATCGCAATGGTCGGTTAATGCCGTGCGCGATTTTGACCTACCCTCCCAGCATCCCTACAACTCGCTCGATATATGGCTTGCCCGTGTTCACCCCGAGGACCGCGACAACGTACGTGCCGAGCTCGATATGGTGGTAAACGGCACGTGGCACTTCCACTGCATGCAGTATCGCGTCATGAATACCGCCGGAAAATACGCGCTTTGCGACTGCACAGGTTACCGCCTGGACGGCACCGATACCGAGCCCAACATGTATGTGGGCATTGTCACCAACCGAAGCTTGGCAGATACGACCGATTCCGTGACCGGTCTGGGCGATATCCACGCCCTGGTCAACGCCATTGGCGAGATGCGTCGCGTGGCACGAAACGCGGGCTTGATCGCCATTAAAATCGACGAAATCGCCAAGGTCAATGCCCGCTTTGGCTTTGATGCAGGCGACCGCGTTTTGGCAGAAAGCGCCGCCTGCCTCATGGATTGCTCGCGCGGCAAGGGTCGTCTGTTCCGCTCGACCGGACCGATGTTCGTGGCGCTCTTTGACGAGCTTGATCCCGAAGAGACCGACGCGGTTGCAGACGAAATCGAACGGTTCTTGGGATCGCCCGTGCTCCTCGGCTCATTTGAATATCAGCCGCCCCTTCGCGTGGCGACGCTTCATCTGGACGCCGTCGACCGACAGCCCGTTTCCATTTTGAACGAACTTAATGCGCTGATTAAAGAGGCGCCACAGGTACCGGGCACCAAGCTGGACTAGCGTTATGGGGCGCATGATGGTTAATTTCCGATCTCGGGCGAACACATTGGGCAAATAGGCCGTACCCGCAGTTAGCCGAACGCCCCCCCGCAGTCCCTAGCGGGCCCGGGGGCACCGTTTCGATACTCTTGGTTTACTTTGCCTGATGCAAATAAGTGCTCAACAAGATAGAACCTATCCCCCGCCACGGATATGCCCTCGAGTAAATCTGTTAAGCCAAGCCTATCAAATTCTATTGACAATTGGCTGCATTGGTCCATTTTGTCGTCCAGCCACTTCCGCTGGCTATCGCCTCATAAACACAAACCTAACGAGCCGCACGAACGACAAAGAGGCCAAGCTGAACAGAAGTAGAACCAAAACTTCAAAAACGCTGGTATTCCAATCGCGTACCCAGCCCTCTACCGCCCACAAGAAAAACAGCAGCCCCATCCATAACGTCACAGAAGAAATCAGCTTTGCGTAGGGGCGTATATCAATCTCGCTCTCCCTTTTTGTGACATCATATCCAGCAATTGAGCAGAGCCATCTTCCTCTTCGGTATTGGATTGAAAGGACAATCAAGGCAATCGAAGTCATCAAGCAAACAGCATCCTCTGTTTCCATAGAGTTTCCTTTGCTTTCCATCCTAGTTACGCATTCACAATCGAATCAAACCAAGTATGAATTACTCGATAGCAACCGCCTTAGTATAAACCATAGCCGCCGCAGCAGCCCGCCTTCTAAGACCTCAGAGTTCGCCATCGAAGGCGACCTGCCCAGACTCCTCACAATCGGCTTGCATGAGGCCCCGAGCTCCAACATACTCTGGACCGTGTCCCTCTCGTACCTGGTGAGCGAGCCCGCCGTTGGCCCTCGGGGCCGGCTTCCCGGCCCCGAGAAACACTCGGATGAAGCTACCGATCGAGACGGGGCGCATGATGGGCGGTCGCTGGAATCGCGCCCCACGCCATCTGCCCGCTCGTGCGATAATCCTCCGCAGAAGTCACCGACAGCAGAGGGAGTTTGTGATGAAGGTTCTTTTGGTCAATGGCAGCCCCAAGGCAAACGGCAACACCGACCGCGCACTCGCCGAGATTGCCGAGCAGCTCAACGCAGAGGGCATTGAGACGCAGGTGTTTCAGCTGGGCGCCAAGCCTATTCGCGATTGCATCGGGTGCGGCCAGTGCGGCAAGCTCGATTGCCGCTGCACCTTTGACGACGATATGGTCAACGAGCTGATTGCCGCTGCCGAGCAGGCAGACGGCTTTGTCTTTGGTTCGCCCGTCTACTACGCGCATCCCAGCGGACGCATCCTCTCTGCCCTCGACCGTGCATTCTATGCTGGCAGCAAGGCCTTTGCGCACAAGCCGGGCGCCGCTGTCGCCGTTGCCCGTCGCGGTGGCACGTCGACCACCTTCGATGTGCTCAACAAATACTTCACCATCAACCAGATGCCCGTGGTGGCATCCACCTACTGGAACAACGTCTTTGGCGCCATGCCGGGCGAGGCCGCCCAGGACGCCGAAGGCCTTGCCACCATGCGAAACATCGGCAAAAACATGGCCTGGCTCCTACGTTGCATCGAGGCGGGAAAGGCCGCCGGCATCGAAGCCCCCCCCCAGGCCGATCGCGCTAGGACCAACTTCATCAGGTAGAACGGCGGAACATAGATATGAATATTCAAATTTTCGGGACTAAGAAGTCCTTCGATACCAAGAAGGCCCAGCGCTATTTTAAGGAGCGACGCATTAAGGTGCAGTTTATCGACCTTAAGGAAAGGGAGATGAGCAAGGGCGAGCTCACGAGCGTGATGCAGGCGGTCGGCGGCATCGACAAGCTGCTCAACCCCAAAGCCAAGGACGAGGAGACGCTCGCACTCATCCAGCACCTCACCCCCAGCCAGCGCTTTGATAAGCTGCTCGAGAACCAGCAGGTTCTGGCCGAGCCCATCGTGCGCAACGGCAAGAAGGCCACCGTCGGTTATTGCCCCGATGTGTGGGGAGCCTGGGAGTAGCCTGTGTTATTTGCCGGCGCGTGGGTATAAGAGCAGGCGTTTGGCATAAGATTTAACTGTAAGCCATGTCTAACAAAGGAGGGCACATGCCCAACAGACCCGTGAAGATCATCATGCTTACCGGATACCTCGGTGCCGGCAAGACCACGCTGCTCAACCACATCCTCGCTAACGACGGCGGCATCCGCGCCGCCGTGATCGTCAACGATATCGGCGAGATCAACGTCGACGCCAGCCTTATCGCCGACGGCGGCCTTTCCGAGACCGACGACCTCATCCCGCTCACCAACGGCTGCATCTGCTGCACGCTTTCGGACGATCTGGCCAACCAGCTGCAGGGCATCGCCGATTCGGGCAAGTTCGACTACATCATCATCGAGGCCTCGGGTATTTGCGAGCCCATCCCCATCGCCTACACCATCTCGAGCTTCTGCGACGAGGCCAAGGTGGGCGGCGAGCCCAAGCTCGCGCTCGACAACATCGTGGCCGTGGTCGACTGCGCCCGCATGTACGACGAGTTCAACGGCGGTCGCGACCTGCTAGCCGAGGATATCGACGAGGACGACATCGAGAGCCTGCTCATCCAGCAGATCGAGTTTTGCTCCACGCTGATTCTTAATAAGACTGACACCGTCACCCCCGAGCAGATCGCAGAGCTTAAGGCCATCGTGCGCAGCCTGCAGAAGGACGCCGTGATTGTCGAGGCTCAAAACGGCGAGGTCCCCATGGAGGAGCTGCTCGACACCGGCCGCTTCGACTTTATGCGCGCCTACAACTCCGCCGCCTGGATCGAGGCCATGGAGCATCCCGAGGAGCACGACGACCCCGAGGTGCTCGAGTACGACATCGAGACCTTTGTGTACTCGCGCCGCAAGCCGTTTGACCTGCAGAAGTTCACCGATTTTGTTGAGCAAGAGTGGCCCGACGAGGTCATCCGCGTCAAGGGTCCGCTGTGGCAGACCGGCGATCCGGACATGTGCTACATGTTCGAGCAGGCCGGCCACCAGATGCGCCTGATGGAGAACGGTCTGTTTGTCGATTCGGCGCCCGAGGGCGAGAAGCAGAAGATCATCGACGAGAACCCCGAGATCATGCAGATTTGGGACGACGAGACGGGCGACCGCATGACGAGCCTGTGCATCATCGGCCGTCACATGGACAAGGACGCGCTCATCGCCTCCCTCGATGCCTGTCTGACCGACTGGCACCGCGCCTAGGCTATCGAAGCGAGCATTTTCTGCCACGTAACCGCCAAACCACCACGAAGGTGCCTGTCCCCTTCGTGGTGGTTTTTCGTTCTGAGCCAAGGAGATTCATGTTCAATATCGTGCTGTATGCGCCCGAGATTCCGGCCAATACGGGCAATATCGGCCGTACCTGCGTGGTCACCGGTACCCGCCTGCACCTGGTGGAGCCGCTGGGCTTTTCGCTCGACGACAAGACGGTGCGTCGCGCCGGCCTGGGCTACTGGCAAAACTTGGACGTGACGACCTATGCCGGCTGGGAGGATTTCCTTACGTGCAACGGCCTCTCCCCCGCCGATGAACGCCTGCATCTGCTGACCAAAAAGGCGCGCCGCACCTATGCGCAAAGCACCTACCGCGACGGTGACTATCTGGTCTTTGGCAGCGAGAGCTCGGGGATTCCCGAAGAGCTGCTCGCCGCAGAGCCTGCGCGCTGCGAGCGCATCCCCATGCTGCGCGACTGCGACTCGCTCGATAACGCCGAGGCCTGGGAAGCCCACGAGGAGGCGCTCGGGCATAGCGAGGGCGGCCACGAGGCCATCCTTCAGCAGGATATCTGCGGCAACTTTGTAGACCCGGACGACTACCGCATCAGCGCCCTCAACCTCTCCAACAGCGCCGCCATCGTCCTCTACGAGGCCCTCCGCCAGACAGGCTTCCCCGGCATGTGACAAAGGGACTGTCCCTTTGTCACATATTGCACCTACTGATTTAAATGGAATTAACCGGTTTTAAACGCTTTTAACTAGAAAAGATGCCAGTATATTACTAACTTTTACTGAGTTGCACCGTATGGGTTTCTATGCTTCTACCCCGTAAAGGACAGGAACCCCGCAGCAAATGGTCCCCACACATCAGAATTCAACTTCAAATACAAACGATTGCCGGAGTTCTCGCTTAGCTTGGCTTGTCAGGCTCGAATTCGCCCTTATGTTCAGTTTGCTGCATGCCTCGTCGATAGCCATAGCAAGTGATACAGACATGGTCATGGCCGTTTCACTTTTCAATTCGACCCGATAGCTCTTCGCCTTGTTTTTATCCTCTCCACCACATCTCGTCTCAATTAACAAGAGAACATCTGAGTCATGGGCATACCAATGGAGCTCAGGGCGCTGTGGAACCATGTCGCCCTCAAATTCCTGTGTAAACAGAATTTTCTTCTCGCTTCTCGTTGAATCGCTCAAGGAACCGTCGATTCGAACCGAGCCCTTCTTTCCCGCCTTGGCATTTCCCTTAACCTGGCGGCCTCGCCGAGTTTCCTCGTACTCCGTCACCTCCAGCTTGCAGCGCTTCGCGCCAAGCATGAACGCAATCCGTCTCAACTCGGCCATCTTGTCTTGTTGCATGGTTGCAAAATAAGAGTCAAGGTCAACAAAGCGAGACCGATCAAAAGCATCTATGTAATATGTGGAGTAAAGAGATGGTTTAGGATAGAAAGACAATTCGCTATCCCCGATTGCCTCGCGGTACAGATTGAAAATCTGCGTGCCCTTAACAGTATCCAGCCAACCAATAGCATCTCTACAGGCGTCGATGCCCCGGCGCTCATTTCCGTCAACAATTCGAATCATGTTCGGCAAATGGAATGAAGGACTCTGATAGGTCTCCTTGGTTACCGGCCTGTATCTATTAAGCTGCTGCTGGTATGCCCAATCGTTGACCGCGTCACCGATATCCGCAGCAGTACCTGCCGCACCATCGGCCGCATCAGCAATAGCTGCCAAGGCGTCATCGACCAGCGGAGTTGCAGCACGCATTGCACCATCGGCAACTTTCTGTACGGTTGCAACCGCGCCCGCCATCGCGCTTCCGGCGCCATCAACCAACCCGGCAGCGGCCTTACGGATATCAAAACTCTGCTTATGTCGCGGCGGCTCCTCCCTTTCGACAACAGCCAGATCGTCTTTATCCTCCATTGTGACCTCCTATTTCCGATAGTCGAAATCAACCGTATATTCATCGCCAAATGCCGAGTTGAAGGTAGTGTCGAGAAAGGTGGTGTAGTGCCCGATCAGAAGCGAGCCGGCCCCAGCGATCTGTTGCCGTTTATCCAACATGCTATTCACCCCTACTCAAACGCAACGTCAACATTGACGTCATCGCCGCATAAGGCTTTGACCTGTTTTTCGATAAGGGCGCAGGCTCTATCATCAGATTCTTGGAGCATATTGCTTTCCTTGACCTTCTTGGTCTGCTCTTTCTTTGCCTGTTTCAATAACGTGTTTAGATCATCCGTGCTTACTTGATTCCAGTTAAGAAAGCCATTGTCCTCAACATATTTCTTAAGCGTATTGGGGTCTGTCGAGAACGAGGTGATCTCCGAGTGAGGCAGTATAACCTTTACGCTCTTGACCTCTGAATTCTTATCGGCCATATTAGCCCGTACGATTGTAACCTTCATCTTATCGGCATCGATCCCGATGTCAGCTTTGCCGTCAATCGTTGCGACATATCGCTTAGACGTAAAGGGGTTTTCCCACCCAAGCGGATTGCCCGCCTCATCAATTGAAAGCAGCTGGGTGAAGTTGTACTCGTACGTCACGAGCTTAACGACTGGCGTGATCTCCTCGCGAATCGAATCATCGCTGATCGTTGTAGGATTACGCGTCAATGATATCCAGATACCCCAGGCAACCGCTAGAACCGTAACAACGACTAACCCGCCAAAGGCAACCTTTTGCGGTATCGTTGTAAGAAATTTTGTTTTTGCCATCCTGTTTCACCTTTCCTTTATTGCCCCGACGTTCCCATCATCTTCCAGCGCGAGCATGATGGCACGAATCATTCCGTCAACGGCTCAATGCAAAGCGCGACCGTTCAAAGAAAACGGCCGCGCTTTCTTTTCAATTCCCGCGAACTATTCCTTGACGCTGTAACCCGACACCGTCGGCGCAAGCCTCGAGGCGTCAACCTCGCTCATTACCTCAAACTTCACCTTCTCGCCAGGCGCCCAGGCAGATGTATCTGCGTAGCATTCTTCCGCCCTCACACCATCGGCATCGTAAAGGGCAACGTTTAGATAAACGTTTTCGAACGATATGTCAGAGGTATTTTCGACGATTGCGGTGTACGTATAGAGACCGTAGCCATCATCACTTTTCTCAAAATTCGCCGATGAGAGCAAACCGTTGATAACCTCATCGTTATGCGTCTTCTCCTCTACGGTCCTACCGTTCTTAATTAGCTCGTCAAACTCATCTTGATACTCGTCATCGACTGTTAAGTCATATCGATCGACCAGTTTCTTAAGCTGTGCGGATCGTGCGTCGTAGGCCTTTTCCCATTCCTCGTAGTACTTAGGATCAGATTCCGCATACTTCTTGGTAACATCAAGCTGATTGTCAAGCAGGTTGAGATAGGCGATGACATCTTCCTGCATCTTAGCGTCTTTAAAAGGCGCCTTTTTGAGTTCTTTGTCGTTATCGATCTCGGTTTTAATTATCTCTTTTCGCACTTTATTCGAGCTTAGATCAGCATCTTCTCCAAGCGATTCGATATAATCCGACCGCTTTTGATAACCTTGAGCAATCACAGCCATTGCACGGTCATCGGCATAATCAGGTTCATCATTTTTCTTCTCAGACTGCGAACAGCCGCTCAGCAGAAGCGCCCCACAAAACACCATCGCAAATAGCGCGGTCACCAGAGCCATTCCATAACGCCTTTTCATTTCGTCCTCCTTTAAATACAAAACAAAACACGATATATAGCCCTCGTCAAAAAGCAGACGAATTGGCAACGCGGTGGCACTATTTGGTTCAAGGGCGTGAACTGGATAAACATCGAGGGAAGGAGTGGGCTCTGTGTAATTAACTCCCCTCGTCAAAATGTCTAGCTAAAGAGGACGAGCAGACGACAAACGGTCAAAACTGGTCGCGTCCGCCCGTCTCCAACGATCGAACGTCGAGACGCTGACGTTCAAAAGCGCAGCAGCCTCTCGCCTCGTAACCTCTCCCCCTTCGAATAATTTGATGACATCGCGATAGCTATCTGGGCGTTCGAATGCCGGCCTTCCAAATTTCACGCCACGCAAACGCGCCGACGCGATGCCCTCCGCCTGGCGTTGCTTGATGTTTTCGCGCTCTAGCTGCGCCACATAGCTCAAGATTTGAAGAACCAGATCCGCCATGAACGTTCCCGTAATGCCATCAGGCTGCTCGCGCGTATCGAGCAATGGCATATCAAGCACCACGATGGCAGCATTCCTATCCACCGTGATGCGTCGCCACTCATCGAGGACTTCACGATAATTGCGGCCCAAACGATCGATACTTTTGATCACGAGAACGTCGCCTTCGCGCAGCCTGCGAAGAAGACGCTGGTACTGGGGACGCTTAAAGTCCTTACCGCTTGCCTTGTCAGCATAAATCTGGCTCCGTTGCACGGGAAACCTTGCCAGCGCGTCTAATTGGCGGCCCAGGTTCTGGTCTGCGGAAGAGACACGCGCATACCCAAAGATTCGATTGTCCATAATTGCCCCTATCGGCTGCCTCTTGGCAGCATCAGCTCAAGCGAGAGCCCACTCACTATAGGGCGTGCAAATTTCGCGAATGGGTTGAGGCCATTTTGACCCTCACGCGAAAACTGTTCAAGCGCCATGCCGACAGATGCTGGCTTTAACGGGAATGTGACAAAGGGACAGTCCCTTTGTCACATTCGGTTAGAGGTAGCGGCCGGTGATGCTTGCGGAGCAGGCAGCGATGTCGCCCGGCGTGCCGACACAGACGATTTGTCCGCCTGCGTCGCCGCCGCCCGGGCCCATGTCGATCACGTAATCGGCATTACGGATAAGATCGAGGTCGTGTTCGATCACGATAACCGTGGCGCCCTTGGCAACGAGACCGTCGAACACGCTCAGCAGCACCTGAACATCGAGCGGGTGCAGGCCGATCGTGGGCTCGTCGAACACAAACACGGCATCATCCTGCACGCGGCCCATCTCGCTCGCGAGCTTAAGACGCTGCGCCTCGCCGCCCGAAAGCGCCGGTGTGGGCTCGCCAAGTGTGAGATAACCCAAGCCCAGGTCGTGCAAGGTCTGCAAGCGCGCCTGAACCTTCTTGAGTCCCACCGTGGCGTCGAGGGCCTCGTCCACACTCATGTCCATAAGCTGCGGCAACGTCAGCAAGCTCCCGTCCTTGCCCTCGCGATGGATATGCGAAGCCGCATCTGCATAACGTGAGCCGCGACATGCCGGGCAGACGATCTCGACGTCGGGCAAAAACTGCACGTCGAGCGATACCGAACCCGTGCCATCGCACGTAGGGCAGCGCAAAGCGCCAGTGTTGTAGCTAAATGCGCCTGCCTTGTAGCCGGCTGCCTTGGCCTCGGGCGTGCGGGCGAAGGCGCGACGCAGTTCATCATGGATGTCGGCATAAGTCGCTACCGTCGAACGCACGTTGGCACCGATGGGCGTGGCGTCTATCAGGTTGGCACGTGCAATGCCCTCGGCATCGACCCAACGCACGTGTTTTGGCAGGCGCTCGCCGGCTGCCTGCGCCTTAAGTGCCGGGATGAGTGTCTCGAGCACCAACGTCGTCTTACCCGAACCCGAAACGCCCGTCACCGCGACAAGGCGACCGCGCGGGATATCGACTTCGAGCGGTTTGACGGTATGGATGGCATCGGTCGCCATGCGGATATGGCCCCGGTCAAACATTTCGTCGTCAGGCACCTGCGGACGCAAGCGCTCAGGCTCCGAGCGCAAAAATGGGGCGATGCGGCTGCCCTGCGATTCTTCGACCTCGCCTACCGCGCCCGCGGCGATCACATTGCCGCCGCCTGCTCCGGCAACGGGGCCCATCTCGACCAGATAGTCGGCTTCCGCCAGTACGCGCGTGTCGTGGTCGACAACGACCACGGTGTTGCCGTCATCCACCAAATCGCGCATCACGCCTACCAGGCCGTCGACATTGGCAGGATGCAAGCCAATCGAGGGCTCGTCCAGCACATAGAGCACGCCCGTCGATCGGTTACGCACCACGCGGGCGAGCTGCACGCGCTGACGCTCGCCCGTGGAGAGCGTGGCACCGGCGCGGTCGAGCGAAAGGTAATCGAGGCCCAGATCGACCAGTCGACGGGCCGTGCTCAAAAACGAATCGCAGATATCCGTCGCCATGGGCTGCATCTCGGCCGGCAAGGATGCGGGCACCCCGCGCACCCACTCAATCGCCTCACCCAGCGTCATAGCCGCGGCCTGCGCCAGATTGATACCGCGCACCTGGGGATGGCGTGCGGCCTCGGAGAGACGCGTGCCGCCACAGTCACGGCATGGCCCCTCGCGCAAAAAGCGCGCCACGCGCTTGAGGCCCTTGTCGTCCTTAACCTTGGCGAGCGCATTCTCGACGGTATAGACAGCGTTGTAATAGGTAAAATCGAGCGGCGTGGCGCCCTCGCCGTTTTTGGGAACGTAGAGAATGTGCTTTTTAACCGCCGGACCGTGGAACACGATGTCGCGCTCTTGAGGCGTGAGCTGGTTAAACGGCACGTCGGTGCGCACGCCCATCTCGCCAGCCACCTGCTTCATCAGATCCCACATGAGTGTGCCCCAAGGAAGCACCGCGCCCTCGTTGATAGTCTTGGACTCGTCGGGCACCAGGCTCGCCTCGTCCACCTCGCGCATGACGCCGGTACCGCCACAGGTGGGACATGCACCGCCGCTATTGAAAGCCAAATCCTCGGCACTCGGCGCGTAGAACTCGCGGCCACATGTCGGACACGTGAGCGACAGGCCTGCAGCCACGTTAAGGCTCGGCTCCACGCGCGCCCCGCAATGTGGGCACACGTGATGGGCGCAACGGCTAAAGAGCAGACGCAGACTATTGTTGAGCTCGGTCATGGTACCAAAGGTCGAGCGCACGCCCGGCACGCTCGGACGCTGGTGCAGCGCGAGCGCCGCCGGCACGTGCAATACCTCATCCACCTGGGCGTGCTCGGCCTGTGTCAGACGACGTCGAGTATAGGTGCTGAGTGCTTCCAAGTAGCGACGCGAGCCCTCGGCATAAAGAACCCCCAGCGCCAGCGAGCTCTTGCCCGAGCCCGACACGCCGGCAATACCCACGAGCTTTCCCAGCGGAATATCGATATCGATGTCCTTAAGGTTATGGACGCGCGCACCACGCACCTCGATAGCCTGCGGGCTCATCTTCTGTTCCGTCACCTTTATCACCCTACTCATGCCATAAAATGCGATCGCGAATGTACTCGCCCAGCATGGGCACGGTAAACCGGACAAGGCCGTATCCGGCAGCCTCGACGACGCGCTCGCGAATCAGACTTGCACGATATTTACTCGCCCAGCTCTGGGTACGGTCACAGCGTTCAATGATATCCGCCGTGCGCGTCGGCTTGTCCTCGTCAACCGCCATAGCCTCGATAAAGAGGCGCTGAGGGCTGCGCAGACCGTAATACAGAGGTGCGTCAACCGCTTCGTAGAACTCGGAGACGGCATCCGCATGGCCATTCTCGACATCGCGCCTTTCGATGACCTGCGAGCCACGCCGGACAGCAGACCGCCACATGTAATAGCCCACCAGCTGAACCATATAGGGATGCCCCATGCTCTTGCGCGCCGCAAGGTCCGCCGTCTCCGCGTCAACGTAAAGACCAGCGTCTTTGACCGTCTGGATATACGAATCGCGCACTTTGGGCAAAGATATTGCCCCCAACGTACGCTGCTGGGCACGCCGCAAAAACGTCACGCTCGGCTCTTCGAGCAGATCGTCAACCATACTGGGCAAGCCGGCGAACGCCAGCGCAAGACCGCGCTGGTCGCTATCGGGCAAGCCCGTGGCATCCTGGTCTCCGAGCACCTGCTGATAGAGGACGGCAAGAGCCGCCAGTTCCTCGATAGACGCCGATTGTGCCTCGTCAATCGCAAACAAGACGCCCTTGCCCGGACCGAGCTTCTTGAGACGCTCGTTGACCAGCCCTCGCAATGTCTCGCCTTTTGCCCGCGCCGCCTCGACCGACATCCGGCCAAACGACGGCCCAAACTCCATTGACGTCACAACGGGTTTATTCGAGCGAAGCGCGTCGACCAAGCGGTCGCACAAACCAAGCGAAGCGGAATCGGAGACAACCGCCCATCCGCGCTCGCTGGCTAGACGTTGCAGCTCCCGCAGGAGAACCGTTTTGCCATAGCCGCGGTTTCCCGTAATGAGCATGAGCCTGCCCGGCGCTCCGGCGCCGTTGTCGAGCCCTTCCTCAAAATCTTCGATGACCGACTCGCGACCGATGAGTATCGGAGGCCGCTTACCAGCTGTGGGCTTAAAGGGATTTGGATTCATATCGGCCTCCTCGGATTGGCAAACCCTGGTAACAGTTATACCAACTTATACCGAGTTATACCAATAGCATGTGACAAAGGAACTGCCCCTTTGTCACATGTGGCCGAAAAACTCGGCGTCTGCTGCTCGCCAGGGGCGGAAGGTGGCGGGATCGACCTTTACGTGCGCCGCAGCGGGTGCGTCGTACCATTTGACCGTGTAGCCGGCGCCGTGGGCGCAAAAGACCGAGTCGGGCGTGTTGGGCAGATCGGCCTCGGGCTCGTAGGCGGCAGCCTCGATTACGCGCTCGCCATCATGGCAAGCCGCATAACCGGCGAACTCCAGGTACAGATGCCCGCGACCGCTCGTGTAGGCAGCCACCTCCAGCGCATAATCTTGCACCTCGGATGCCGGAACGCGACCCACAAGCTTCGCCCGGTCTCCCGCCATCGTCGGCGGCTCGTACTCGGCACTCATGCGCGTGGCATCCGAGAGCGCCCGGCCCACGCACTCCCCCGGCACCTCGAGCTCAAAGCGATACCACGGCTCCAACAACACCGCCGCGCCGGCCTCGCGCGCCTGCATCAAACCCTGGCGAATCGCGCGGTACGTGGCCTGGCGAAAATCGCCGCCCTCGGTGTGTTTGGCATGCGCGCGGCCGCCCGTGAGCGTAATGCGCACATCGGTGATGGGCGAGCCCGTCAGCACGCCCAGGTGGTCGCGCTCCATAGCGTTGGTGAGTGCCAAACGCTGCCAGTTAAGATCGAGCTCGTCGGTCGAGGTCACGGTGCCAAACTGCACACCCGAACCCGCCGGCAACGGCTCCAGGCGCAGATGCACCTCGGCATAGTGGCGCAGCGGCTCAAAGTGGCCCACGCCCTCGACCGGCCGCGAAATAGTCTCCTTATAGAGAATGCCGCCGGGCTCAAACGCAACCGAAAGGCCAAAGCGATCAGCCAACACCCGCTGCACGACCTCGAGTTGCACGGCGCCCATCAACTGCAAATGGATCTGCTCAAGATGCGTATTCCAGCTTACGCCGAGCATGGGATCTTCGTCCGCCAACTCACTCAGCGCTTTAAACACCGCATGAACGTCGTGTTCGCCCGGCAGCACCGTATAGGTGAGGACCGGAGCGATGACGGGCGCATCGCCCGCGGGCTCCGTGCCCAGGGCGTCCCCTGGGCGAACGTGCGCAAGACCCGTCACGGCGCAAATACCGCCAGCAGCAACTTCTTGGGCAAGCTCATACTTCTCGCCGTTATAGATGCGTACCTGATCGACCTTCTGTTCCCACGCCTCGGCACTGGAATGCCCGCTGATCATCTGTTTTGCGCGCAGCGTGCCGCCGGTCACTTTAACCCAAGCCAAGCGCTCGCCACGATCCCCGCGGCTGACACGATAGACGCGCGCGGCAAACTCCGGGAGCCACGCCTGTTCACGCATCAGCGCGCATATGCCATCCAGCAACTCGTCCACGCCTTGGTCCTTGAGCGCCGAGCCGGCAAAGCAGGGAAAGAGCTTGCGCTCGGCAACCATGCGCGACAGCGTTGCGACGGAAAGCTCACCCGCTTCAAGAAACTCCTCGAGTGCCGCCTCGTCCAACGCAGCAGCGTCCTCCTGAACGGCGCCGCCCGCCAGCAGTTCGCTGGCATCCAGGCAGCCTTCGGAAAGACGTTGCCCAAGTTGTGCCAGCAAAACCTCGCGGCCGGGATTCTCCAAATCGATTTTGTTGATATAGATGAACGTCGGGATGTCATAGCGCGCAAGCAGGCGCCACAGGGTTTCGGTGTGCCCTTGTACGCCGTCGTTGGCGCCCACAACCAAAATCGCGTAGTCGAGTGCGCGCAATGTGCGCTCCGCCTCGGCAGAAAAATCGACATGCCCCGGCGCATCAACGAGCATGACGTGGGTATCGCCATGGTCGAGCACGGCCTGCGACGAGAAGATCGTAATGCCGCGCTCGCGCTCGATCGCGTTAGTGTCCAGATGCGAATCGCCATCGTCCACGCGGCCGCGCTTGCGAATACGACCTGCGTTGAACAACATGGCCTCGGCCAGCGTGGTCTTGCCGGCATCGACATGCGCCAAGATTCCAACGACCGCTTGTTTCGACATGGCTCTCCTCTTATTGCAAGCCCATCGCACGCGGCAACGGGCGCTCTCGTTCCACACTGGATGATACAATTTACGGGCCGGCGGGCGAAGCGGGCCCTATCCCCCGACCGAGCTCATCGCCCCGCGTTGCCGCGCAGCGATTTTCGTAGGTTCGCGCCTTGCGAAAGCCGGCACCTCCCCTTTTTGTCTGCCCGGGTTCATCTGGAACGGCAGCGACGCGAGCCCCACAACAACGCGTTTTGCCAAAAAATGGCCCCACCCGGGGCCATTTTCATTTAGATGGAGTGTTGGTATGCGCCTGGGCGCTTATGCCTCGCGCAGCCAGTCAAACGCAACACGCGGTGTGCCGTCCGACACATACACGACGCCGGCGCGCTCGAACCCCGCCTTAACGATCGCACCCTGCATGGGAAGGTTGTCCTGATGCGTGTCGATGCGCAGGTGGTCGGCGCGCTCCTTGGCAAAGACAAACATCGCAGCCGCGATGCCGTGCACGGTGCCGTCGGATGCCACACGGTGCAGCACGGCGTATGGAGTGTCGCTACGCCATTGGCCGCCCTCAATCACGTCATAGCACTCGTCCGGACCCGGTAAAAAGGCAAACGTCGCCACCACGCGGCCGTCGACTTCGCACACGTAACTGCCACCAGCGGCAATATCGGCAGCCAGCTGCTCGGCCGAAGGCGTGCCCTCGGGCCACTGCATGGCGTTGCCATGCGCGCGCATAAAAGCGCGGGCCGCGTCACAGATAGCCATGACGGCGGGAATGTCGGTATCGAGGGTTTTTCTGATCATCACGCGGCGACCTCACGTTTATTGGTATCACTTTGATTGAGCAATGATACCAGCGTTTGAAGAGGGGCGCGAAGCAGATGGGGAGCAAAAAGCGAGCCGCCTGGTCAAAGGCAAAGAGCGAGTTTTTGGGCGCTGCCACCGGCGGCGATATGAGCGATCTGTTTGCGCGCGAAGACGAGCGCCGCGACGCCCTGGACGCCGAGCGCGATGAAGCCTGGCGCTACAAGTCGTGCGAACGCAAAAACCGTTACGACACGCGCGCCGAGGCCGAGGCAGTTATGGCCGACTGCGAAAACCGCGGGCGGCGCGGCCTTGCCTGCTACAAATGCGAATACTGCGGCGGATGGCATCTGACGTCGCACCCCTGGAAATAGGCCCCGCATCGGCACGGCGCTGGCGAAGCGCCGGCCATCGCACGCAAGCTACGGGCGCGGCGGCACCAAAACGTCGTAGCGAACGGCCTTGCCCGCGAGCTGATAGCTCGGCTTAACGCCGGCAAGCAGCGGCCCCTTCACCGGCCGTTTGATAACGACTTTGCGCGGATACACCGCAAGCGCTGCCTGGACCAGCGTCTCCTCGTCGGCGCACGGCTGCTCCAGATGATGCAAAAGCTGAAACTTCTTTTTAACCGCCGCACTCTTGGCGCGCTCGGGAAACATAGGGTCCAGATACACCACGTCGGGAGCGGCGAGCTCACCCTGCTCGATCAGCTCGGCCGTATGGCGAAGGCCGGCAATGCTGTCCTCGCCGGCATGTAAGCGCATTCGTGCCACGGCTGTCGCAAGCGCCGGATCATCTGTCGCGCGATCCAAGGCATCCTTGAGAAGCGCCGCGATCACGCAATCCTGTTCATACAGATCGACGGTAAAGCCCGCGGCCGCCAGCAGCAGCGAGTCCTCGCCAAAGCCTGCTGTGGCATCAATCGCCCATGGTTGTTCGATGCCTTTTGTGCGCGCAGCCTTTACCAACAGCTCTTGCTGCAGACGACCCTGCTTGAGCCGTGGGCGCATGCGGGCAAAATCGGCACGCAGCTCCATCGTGCCATCGGTGAGCGTGAGGCCCTCGAACGTCCGCACGAGCTCTAGCCCTGCGGCCCGAGCAACAGAAAAGGGATCGACGACGCCCATGGACACTCCTTAGCAAACAAAACGAATACATGGGCGCCATTCATGTCGGCACCCAACCGTCCGTTATTGTCCCACATGCGACATGGTCCACAGCATCCCAATGCAAAGCACAGCCATCAATACCGTGCACACGGCAGCGATCACAGAATCACTCATGCGCCTTCCCAGCGACCGCGGCTCATCCACTTGCTTGACTCCGTACATCATGGCTCCTCCTTCGGTCCAGCTCTTACCATGGCCTCATCATCGCAGCGCCGCGCATGCGCTGCCATCGATTTGACTTACGTCCAGCTTTCCTTTTTGAAAGGTTGAACCGTGCAGGCAAGAGACGCTTTCAGGCGCATGCATCGCCGCGTTGAACTACAATGTGCTTCACCATATGTGCAGCACATAGGGTGCGCCAGGTTGGCGTACTCGTATCGAAAGGACCAGCCATGAGCTTCACTCGCAAGACTCTCAAAATCCTTGCCCTGATTTATTTTGTTCTGGGCATCGCCAGTCTCGTCATTGGAATCGCCGGCATCGCGACCGGCAAGTTCGAGTCCACCTACGGATCGAACGCCATGCTCGCCGCGGCCGTGATTATCGCCAAGGGCCTCATCGATCTTGCCGCGGGCGTTGCGGGCATCAAGGGCGCCAACAAGCCTTCGCAGGTGGATGGTGCGTTTAAGCTCGGCATCGTCGCCGCAATCGCCACGATTGCGCAGGCCGTGCTCACGCTTCCCGCGTTTGGCGGCGACGCCATCAACTTTGGCGCCTTTGTCATCGTGGTGTACGACCTGTTCTTTATTCAGCAGGCACACGACATTAAGGCCGAGAACAAGGACCGCCTGTAGACTCCCTCCTTCCACTGCCCCCTACATCCAAGCAACCAACAAGGACCGATCGCGCAGCAACGCGGTCGGCCCTTTACATTTGCCCAGATAAAACCTGCCAAAATAAACCTGTCCCTTTTTGGTAGGTTAGTGGCGGTACTCGGCGATGATGAAGTCGATGTCGGTTTGAAGGGTGTCCAGGTTTGCCAGGCGCTCTTTGTCGGCGGGGCGCGTGCGGTAGTAGTACGGCGTCATCTGGAACACCGCCTCGATGTCGGCCTGGGTCTGGAGCGTAATGTTCGCAGACACCCGCTGCGTTCCGACCAACTCGAGCTCGGTAGTCTTCGGCAGCTTCTCGTCGTTGAGATATGGCGTGTCGTAGAGCACCTCCTTGAGCCCAAACAGATGACGGGCACCCGGCACCACGGTGTAGAGCGAGCCCCCGGGCGCCAGCACGCGAGAAAACTCACGCTCGTTAAAGGGAGCAAAGAGCTCGGTCACCATATCAAAGGCGCCATCAGCCACGGGGATATCCTTCATGTTGGCCACAAAATAGGTCGCATCGCCGCGCTTGGCGGCCAGGCGCACCATCTCTTTGCCCAAGTCGAACCCGTAAGCGTCCACGCCCGGCACCGCACCCATGGCGCTGGTGTAGTAGCCCTCGCCGCAGCAAATATCGAGCAAGGTCATGGGGCCGTTCGTAGACGCGGCACGTTCAGACACCCGCTCGCGCACCAGCTCGACCATCGCATCGCGCAACAGCGCATAGTATCCACGGTTCAGAAAGTCACGACGGCTGCGCGCCTGCGACTTGGGATCGCCCATGGAGTCGCCGCTCTTGGACGAGCGCAGCAGATACAGATAGCCCTCGCGCGCACGGTCAAACCGGTGTCCACCCGCACATGCAGCACCGCGCTCGTCGTCCACCAACGGCTCATGGCAAACGGGACACAACAACATGGCAACTCCTTAGCGCGAACAACACAACGCCCACCATTGTCGCACGCCTTCCCCACCTAGTCATAGAAGAGACAAGGAGTGTCCCCAGCTGCCGACAGAAAAGGAACGTCCCTAAGTGCCGGCTGGCTGCATTAGGAGTATCATCGTCTGCGCAAATAAGCACGAAAGAGCATATTAGAGATTGAGAGCGTATGGCAGGCACCGCATCTAAGCACATTGACATGACCACCGGCTCGCTATGGCGCAATATTCCCCTGTTCGCCTTCCCCGTGGCCGCCACGAGCATCTTGGAGCAGCTGTCGAACCTCATCGCCACGGTCATCATCGGTAACTTCTCGGGCGACCAGGGAACCCTCGCCATGGCGGCGGTCGGCTCCAATGTTCCGCTTACCAGTCTTATGCTCAACCTTTTTATTGGCATGTCGCTTGGCTCCAACGTGGTCATCGCCAACGCTATCGGCCGCAACGATCAGAACATGGTCAAACGCGCCGTCCATACCTCGATTTTAATGGCGCTCGTGGGCTTTGTCGTCATCGCACTGGGCGAGATCTTTGCCGAGCCCATGCTCGCTGCGCTCAACGTGCCTGCCGAGACCATGCCGCTCGCCTCGCTCTACCTGCGCGTCTTTTTGCTCAGCATGCCCTCGATCTTGCTCTACAACTTTGAGGCCGCGATCTTCCGCTCCGTCGGCATCACCCGCATGCCGCTGCAGGCGCTCGCCGTGTCCACCGTCCTCAACATTGGCCTGGACCTCATCTTTGTCCCCGTGCTCCACTGGGGCGTCACGGGCGTCGCCATCGCCACCGCCATCGCCTACACCGTCAGCGCCGCCACACTCTTTGTCCACCTGCTCAAGACCGACTCCGTCGTCCGCGTCACCCCACGCGACTTAGGCTTAGACCCCGTCGCCCTCAAGCGCATCGTCAAGATCGGCCTGCCCGCCGGCATCCAAAGCGCTGTCTTTGCCGTCGCCAACATCATCATCCAGTCCGCCATCAACAGCTTGGGCACCGAGGTCATGGCGGCATCAAGCGCCGCCATGAGCTTGGAGTACGTGTGCTACAACCTGCTCAACAGCTTTAGCCAGGCTTGCACCACCTTTGTGGGACAAAACCACGGCGCTCGCCAGATCGACCGCTGCACCAAGACGCTCAAGGTCTGCCTGATCGAAGGCGGTATCGTTGCACTCACCACGATTATCGTTATCGTCGGTCTGGGGCGCGAGATCCTATCGCTCTTTAACAGCGACCCCAACATCGTCTCGATCGGCTACATCCGCGTGTGTTCGATCTTCCCGGCATACGCCTTTAGCATGTTTTACGAAAACATGTCCGGCTACCTGCGCGGCTTTGGCATCTCGCTCATGCCCGCCCTCATCACCATGATCTGCGTCTGCGGCATTCGCTTCTATTGGGTATTCTGCGTGTTCCCGCACTTCCGTACCTTTGCGAACATCATGATGGTCTACCCCATCAGCCTGGGCACCACGGCATTCTTTATGGTCGTGGCGGTATTGCTCTGCCACCCGGCACGCACCTATCACACCGCCCAAGCCAAAGCGACAGCCCGCTAAACACCGCACTCAACGTCACGCCAGTCATTAATTGACAATATGCGAGCTCATATAGTCGATAAAACGCCTCGTGGCGATAGGCATGGTGTCCCAGCTGCGCCAAGCTGCCACCACGTCGCGCGAGGGAGCATGCACGATGGGACGTACGCGGATATCGGCCCGCATGCCCTCGACGGTACGGCGATACAGCATACTTACGCCTAGGCCCTCCTCCACCATCGCCATGATGGTGTAGTCGTCGGTGACCTCACTCGTCACGTGCGGCGACAGCCCGTGCGCCGCGAATGCATCGAGCACCAGGCTCTGCTCGCCCTCATCCAGTAACACAAACGGTTCGGACGCCAGGTCGGCGAGTGTCACCTTTTCCTTTGCCGTCAGCGGATGCGCGGCCGGCAACAATGCTACCAACTCGTCGTGATAGACCACGCGCTTCTCGAGCCCAGCGGTAAATCCGCGCGCCGTAAAACAAAAATCAACCACGCCATCGTGTACCCATTGAGCGTTGCGCGTGTAATCGCCCTGCTTGAGGGTAAAGCGTACGCCCGGGTGCAGCGCACCAAAGTCGCGGATCACGCGTGGCAACACGGTACGACTCACGTTGGTAAATGTCGCAATGCGAATATCAGTCGAGGAGAACCCCAGCAGCTCCTGGCGCTTGCCCTCGAGCTCGGCCTCAGCGGTCACAATCTGGCGCAGGAACGGCAGATATTGTTTACCGTCGCGCGTAAGCGAAACGCCCTGCTTACCGCGCTCGATAAGCGTGGTACCCAGCTCGCGCTCGAGCGCTTTGACGGCCTGGCTCACCGCACTTTGCGTATAGCCCAGTTCGTCGGCCGCGCCCTTAAGACTGCCGCAATCGACCACCATACAAACAATCTGATACCGCGATGCCATCGTGCCTCCACATCGATGTAGCCGTAAAACGTTTTGCCAGGGCTTTTTCTACTAGCATTAGTATTTCTTAATCATACTGAAGATACATTCGCTTTACTACATCCATATCTGGGAGCAGAATCCTTTTTGCGAAACCGTTCTGTAACAAAAGGAGTCCCATGGATCGCAAAAAAGCAATCGCGCTCTCATTTTCCGTTCCCGTCGCATGGGGCTTTTCGTACCCCCTCATGAAGATCGGCATGGACAGCATGAACGCCACGAGCATCGTTGCGCTGCGCTGCATCATCGCCTTTGCAGCTTGCCTTGTGCTCTTTCACAAGCACGCGCTGCGCATCAACCGTGACCTGATGGTTCGCGCCGCCATCATCGGCGCCATCATGGCAACCGAGCTCACCTGCATGTGCCTGGGCTCCAGCCTCACCTCCGCCTCCACCGCTGGCTTTTTGCAGAGCCTGACGGTCGTGATCGTGCCGTTTGCCAACGCCGCCCTGCTGCGTCGCGCCCCCGAGCGCAAGGTACTCATCGGCACCGCCATCGTCACCTGCGGTATGCTGCTGCTCTCGGGTGCCGACTTTACCAGCCTGAATCCCGGCGCGATCATCATGTTGCTCTCAGCCTTTATCTATGCCAGCCACATTATCGTAGCCAAGCGCTTTGTCGAAGAAGTCGACCCACTGGCCTTGGGTGTTTGGCAGCTGGGCTTTGGCGGCCTGTTCTCGGGCATCGCCGCGTGCACCTTTGGCGGCTTCACGCTTCCCAGCACGCCCAACGAAATCGTCGTGGTCGTCGCGCTCGCACTCATCTGCTCTGCCTACGGCTTTATCACCCAGACGCTCGTGCAGCCCCACGTGCCCGCCGAGACCACCGGCTTTGCCTTCTCGCTGGAGCCGGTCTGCTCCGCCGTCTTCTCGTTCTTCCTGGTCGGCGAGGTCCTGAGCCCCATCGCCTTCTTTGGCGCCGCCCTCATCCTCACCGGTGTGATGGTGGCAACCGTCGAGCTCCCGCGCCTTCGCTCGCAAGGACACGCTCACATGGCAGGAGCGCCCGAGCGCGTCTCGTAGACCCCACTCTTCATGCAGCCGCGGCATAAAGGCAACCGGTGCGCCTTTACAATAGATGCCAACAGAGCATCTGCCGTAAAGGAGCCCCATGGACACCGCAACTCGCGACCGCAACATAGCAACTTGGTTGGGCGATGCGCCGCAGCCGGTACGTGACACAACGAACCAGCTGCTCGAGCGCATCGCCCTTCTGCGTGCCGAGCAGACTATCTACCCGGCACAAGACGACATCCTCAATGCCCTCGCCTATACGCCGGCCAACCAGGTCAAGGTTGTCATTTTGGGTCAAGATCCCTATCACGGACCCAACCAGGCCATGGGGTTATCGTTCTCGGTCCCCGCGTCGCAAACCAAGTTGCCGCCGAGCCTGCGCAACATCTATAAGGAACTCAACGCCGATCTGGGTTGTCCCATTCCCGCCACGGGAGACCTAACCCCATGGGCACAACAGGGCGTCCTGCTCCTCAACACGACGCTCACCGTGCGCGAGCATGCCGCCAACTCGCACGCCAAGCTGGGCTGGAGCACCCTGACCGATTACGTCATCGAACGCTGCTGTCAGCTGCCCCAGCCGGTCGTCTTTTTGGCATGGGGTCGCTTTGCCCAGCAGATGGTCGAAGGCAAGCTCGCCGCGACCGGCGCGGGAAAGGCAACCGGCAAGTTCTGTCTGGCCTCTACGCACCCCTCGCCGCTTTCGGCAAACCGTGCCACGGCAGAACTCCCCGCTTTTATGGGGTCGTGCCCCTTCTCCGCTGCCAATCGGCTACTCGAACAGCACGGCTCGACCCCCGTCAACTGGACTTGCCTCGGCTAAAAATCGATACATCAAAAAACGCGCCCGACGGCTTCCCATCGGGCGCGTTTCCTATTCGGGCCAAATAAATTGTGTGCGGCCGGCCTCGCCACCGTCAATGAGCAGACTCTGCCCGGTCATAAACCGGTTGGTCACGCCCACAAAGTAGATCCACTCGGCGATCTCTTGGGCGGTGGCCCAGCGCTTAAGCGGCGTGAGCTCCATAATCTGACTCCACAGGTGCTCGTCCTCCATCACGCAACGGTTGAGCGGCGTGATAACGCCGCCCGGGTCCACACTGTTGGCGATGGCCTGCGGCGCCAGGCGGTTTGCAAGGTTCTTGGTGTAGGCGATAACGCCGCCCTTGCTGGCAGCATAGGCGGGAAACTCCGATCCCGTATGTCCGCTCGCCGACCCCACATTGACCACGGATTGGATAGCAGGCGCCGGCTTGGCGGCGAGCCCCTCCCCCACAAAGGCGTAACGCTCGGTCACGTTGATGGTGCCACGCAGGTTGGCAGCGATGTCGTCGGCCGAATCTTGCGTGCCGGCAACGTTTACGATCGCCTGAGGCTCAAGGCCGTCTGGAAACGAGTCCGGCTCGCGGACATCAACGATCAGATGGCGATAGCGCTCGTGCTCGACGGCCGCCGGCAGCAGATCAAAGCCCACGACCTCGTGGCCCTCGTCCAAAAAGCGCTGCACGCACGCGGCTCCAATGCCGCCCGAAGCGCCCGTGATCAAAACCCGCATAGGTGCTCCTTAGGCAGCTGCGTGGCGCTCGAGGTACTCGGCGCCCACATTCTCGCGCTCCCAGCCACGCACGACCTTGTAGCCCACGGGGCTCAGGAAGACCTCACACAGCAGCTCGGCAACAGCGCCGGTCAGCGAGCACATAAGGACCTGCACCCAGGTCCAGCCAAAGAACGTGTGGCTCACCACAATGGCAAAGACCAGGTTGTCGATAAACTGGCCAACACCCGTGGACACATAGGAACGGAAGGCAAAGCTCGCAAAGTTATTCTTTTTGAGCATACGGCCGAGCGACTGGTTGAGCGTGGAGTTCACCACGGCAGAAACGAGCATGGCGAGCGAAGATCCAAACACCACGTACCAGGTGCCGCCGATGGTGGCGTTAAGGGCGGTGTTGACCTCGATCATGCCCGTGTCATAGTAGGCGCCCCACATGCCGGGCGTGAGCGAGCATGCCCAAAAGCACAGGCTCACAGCCAGGTTGACCAGCAGCGCGAGGATAGAGATTTTGATGGATGCCTTGGCGCCAAAGCGCTTGCAGATCATGTCCTGGCACAAAAACGAAACCCAGCTCACCACAAAGCCGCAATCGAGTGCCAGATACGGTAGGCTGATAAGCTCTTTGTTGGCCAGCAGGTTCATCATGATGACGCTCACGAAAAACAGCGAAACCGTTGCCGCGGGAATGCTCCGCAACAGGACCTTGTAGTCCTCCATGACCTTCTTGATCATTATGTACTCCTTTGGTTTTAGGTTTAACGAGCAGGATATCGGACCCGAACTGCTCGGCCGCCACGGTCTTGAGGCGACGGTGGGTATGATAGCCGCTCACGCGGCGGCAGGCAAGCAAACGGCGCGGCAGCCCCGCAGGACCACCGCGCCGGCGCACTAAAACGTTACGTTGCCAAACTCCGACAGGACAAGGTCGGGGTTGTGGTCGGTCGCCCAGTCAACGTTCCACGGGCTCGTGAACAGCAGCAGCTTGCCGCCGCGCATGTCCTCGACACGCAGCGTGTCGCGCGTGAGCGAAAGACCCGGGATATCGATAGTGTCGGGGTCGTTCTGGATCCAGCGGATGTCCGTATAGGGCAACGGCTGGCGACGAACCTCAACACGGTACTCGGCCTTAAGGCGGCGCTCGAGCACCTCAAACTGCAGCACGCCGACCACGCCCACGATGACGCTCTCCATGCCGGCACCCAGCTCGCGGAAGATCTGGATGGCGCCCTCCTGGGCAAGCTCCTCCATGCCCTTTACGAACTGCTTGCGCTTGAGCGTGTCGACCTGCGTAATGCGAGCGAACATCTCGGGGGCGAACGTCGGGATCTGTGGATACTGCACGTGGCGCTTGCCGGAGCACACGGTGTCGCCGATGCTAAAGATGCCCGGGTCGAACAGGCCCACGATATCGCCCGCATAGGCCTCGTCCACGATGGCGCGGTCGTCGGCCATCATCGAGGTGCCCGTAGCCAGCTTGAGCTTGCGGTTGCCCTGCATATGGAAGGCGTCCATGCCGCGCTCGAACTTGCCCGAGCAAATGCGCACAAAGGCAATGCGGTCGCGGTGGTTCTTGTCCATGTTGGCCTGGATCTTAAACACGAAGCCGCTAAAGTCGTTCTCGGCAGGCGCGACCGGCTCGCTGGTGAGCGTATCGGTATAGGCACGCGGCGTCGGGGCCAGGCGCAGGAACTCTTTAAGGAAGGGCTCCACGCCAAAGTTGGTGAGTGCCGAGCCAAAGAACGCCGGGCTCAGCTTGCCGCAGGCCACGGCATCCAGGTCGAGCTCGTCACCGGCGCCATCGAGCAGCTCGATGTCGTCCATCAGGTTCTTGTGGTTCTCCTCGCCAATAAGCTCGTCCATGGCCGGATCGCCCAGCTCGGCCTCGGCCTCGGCGACCTTCTTGGTGGCGTTGGCGTGGCCGTCGCCCTCAAACGCGATAACGCGACGGGTCTGGCGGTCGAACACGCCGCGGAAGTTGCGGCCGCTGCCGATCGGCCAGTTCATGGGATACGTATTGATACCCAGGACGTTCTCGATCTCTTCCATGAGCTCAAAGGGGTCGCGAGCCTCGTGGTCGAGCTTGTTCACAAAGGTGAAGATGGGAATATGGCGCAGCGTACAGACCTTAAAGAGCTTTTTGGTCTGGGCCTCGACGCCCTTGGCGCCGTCGATAACCATGACCGCGGCGTCGGCGGCCATAAGGGTACGGTAGGTATCCTCCGAAAAGTCCTGGTGGCCGGGGGTATCGAGAATGTTGACGCAGGCGCCGTTGTAGGTGAACTGCAGCACCGAGGAGGTAACGGAAATACCGCGCTCTTTCTCGATGTCCATCCAGTCCGAAACGGCATGCTTGGCCGAGCTCTTGCCCTTGACCGAGCCGGCAGTCTGGATGCTGCCGGTATAGAGCAGCAGCTTCTCGGTAAGCGTGGTCTTACCGGCGTCCGGGTGGCTGATGATCGCGAATGTGCGGCGCGACGAGATTTCATCCGACAGGCTTGCCATGCGGATCCTTTCTTGCATTGAGTGCATTACGTCGTTGTAACCGCACCATTGTAGCCGCGAAATCCCGCCATAGGGCACCTATCAGGACAAATTCATCAGTTGGGGCCTGGGTAGCCGGCCCAATCCGAATTTGTCTCTTGCGTAACTGTACATAGTGTATATATACTGTGCTTACCGGTTATATACACGTGTAGCCCAACAGCTAAGGAGCCGCTGTGGACATCATCCTATCCAATTCGAGCGACAAGCCCATCTATGAGCAGATCTCCTCGCAGGTCAAAGCTCAGATCCTTTCGGGCGCACTCGCTGCAGGAGCCAAACTCCCCAGCATCCGCGCGCTCGCGAGCGACCTCGGTGTGAGTGTCATCACCACCAAGCGCGCCTATGCCGACCTGGAACAACTTGGCTTTATCTGTACCGTGCAGGGCAAGGGCTGCTTTGTCGCCGAGGGCAACCAGGAACTCTTGCGCGAAAACCAGCTTTGCCATATCGAAGAGTTGCTTGCGCAGGCCGCTACGCAGGCCGAAACCCTGGGCGTCACGCGCGACAAATTGCACGAGATGCTCGACCTTGTAGCCCCCGAAACCATGCAGTAGCCATCTGCAAGAAAGGCTATACCATGCAAAACTTGCTAGAACTCAAAGGCGTCTCACGCCGCGTAAGCGACCGCTTTTCCCTACGCGATGTCACACTCACCGTGGAGCCCGGCCAGATCGTCGGCTTTGTGGGCGCAAACGGCGCCGGCAAAACAACGACGATTCGCGCCGCGCTCGGGCTTATAAAGCTCGATGCCGGCGAGGTGCACCTGTTTGGGCAGCGCTGCGACGCCAACGTGCCCGACGAGACGCAGCGCCATCTGCGCTCCCGCGTCGGCCTTGTCCTGGACACGTGCCCCTTCCCCTCCACGCTCAAGGTGGGCCAGATCGAGACGCTCGTAGGCCCGGCATTCCCCACGTGGAGTCGCGAAACATTCGCCGGATTCATCGACCGATTTGGCCTTGACCCCAAAACCAAGGTCAAAGACCTCTCCCGCGGCATGGGCATGAAGCTACAGCTCGCCTGCGCGCTCAGCCACAATGCCAAGCTGCTCGTTTTGGACGAAGCCACCGCGGGCCTCGATCCCATGGCACGCGAGGAGCTGCTCGATGAGCTGCTCGCCTTTGTTTCCGACGGCCAGCGCAGCGTAGTGCTCTCGAGCCATATTACGTCCGACCTCGATCGCGCTGCCGACCGCGTCATCTGCATCGATAACGGCTCGATTGCGTTTGACCTGCCGCGCGAGGACATTACCGACCGAGCCGGCATCGCCCACTGCGCCCAAGCACAAGCCGCCGAGCTTATGGCTTGCGTCGAAGGCGCCCGTGCCGCCCACCACGCCTATAGCGTGGACGTGCTCGTGCCCAACCGTCGCGAAACGCTCGAGGCCTTCCCCGAGATTCCCTGCGATCGGGCAACCATTGATGACTATCTGCGCCTCATGTTGAAAGGGGCTTCGAAATGAAACGCGCCTTTATGTCCGAGCTCGCCATCGTTCGCACGCTCGTCCCGAGCATCGCGGGCGTCGGCCTGTTCATATTTGTCGTGCTGACCCTCGCCAACGCATCGGATGGCGATTCCGGCATGAGCGCCGGTGCCTGCGCGGTCAGCGCCATGTCGCCCATCATGGTCATGAGCTCGCTGGCCGGCTTCGACAATCAAAACGGATGGGAGCGCTATCGGGCAACGCTGCCCATCTCGCGCAAAGACATCATCTGCGCACGCTACCTCTGCATCGTTGTCTTCTCGGCCATCATGGCATGCGCGGCTGCATTGTTGAACATCGTCACCATCCCACTCTTCAATAACGCAGGTATTCCCTCGACGGGACAGGCCGTCTTTGAGATCGCAATTGCCTCGACAGCCTCGATGCTCATCTCCCTCATGATGGTGTTTTTGGCGCAGCCGTTGTTCTTTCGATTTGGACACATGGAGGCGCTGCGCCTAGCTGTTGGCTTGTTTGCCCTGCTCGGATGCCTTGCCATGGCCACGCTGAGCTCCTCCAACCCCATCAGCAACTGGCTCATGTCGATTGCTGGGGCAAATCCCGATCCCGCCGTCCTCGGCTGCCTGTGTGCGGGAATTGCCGCACTCGCCCTCGTGCTCTTTGCACTGAGCTGTGCCATCAGCACCAAGGTCTATCGAGCACGCGACCTGTAGGCAAGTGCGGTATCATCGGGCATGCGCCACAGATCGGCGTGGTCTATTTTGGGGAGGCACTCAACCTGTGTCGTGGGTTACAGCAGCATTTTGGAAATAACGATCCGTCAGGAGCACAAGCTCAACTTGAAAACCCTCGCACCGGACTCGAGATACCCGTATTGACCATGCGCTGCCGTGCTACTTGCGCAGCGGCTTGGGCAGCGGAATGCCCGCCGCAATGATCGCGGCGATAATCATGCAGACAATGCCCTTGAGCGGGAAGCACATGAGCAGCAAGCCCACGACCATGACGGGCTGACGCATGACGGCACCCATCGTCGAGGCGGTACAGACGGCGACGCAAAAGACCGGATCGGCGCCCGTCAGGATGGCAAGGCCGTAGCCCAGGCTCACGCCCGAGAAGATAACGGGGAAGAAGTGGCCGCCGCGCCAGCCCATGTTGATGAGGGCAGGTGTCAGCATGGCCTTGACAAGACCGGTTGCAATAAGCACGCCAGCGGGGATGGTCATATAGGTCTCCATGAGCACATCGGCCTGCGTCTCGCCAGCAAACATGGTGTAGGGCAGGACCGTGCCGCAGATAGCGAGCGCCAAACCGGCCAGCATGGCCTTGGCAACAGGGCGCTCCCCTATGGCGTGGGCCAACGCCTCGCTTGCGTGCTCCGAGACAAAGTACAGCCAGCCGCAGACTGTACCGGCAAGCGCCAGGGGAATAAGCCAGGCAAGCTCGAGGTTGCCCACCTGGGCGGCCTCGAACCTCGGCATGCCCATACCGCCGCCCATAAGCTGGCCGAGCAACAGATAGGTGCCCAGGCCGCCGGCAATCGCGATGCCGTAGACCACGGTCTTTTGCGCCTTGGGCAGCTTGATGGTGATTTCATCGGACGCTGAGTCCTCATCGTCGTCGGCGCCCCGGCCGTCAGCGCTGCCGGCGAGCGGCGCCACAAAGCCAAAGACGGGCGCAGTAAAGAGCGCCGTCAGGGCAGCCTGGGTACCCAGCAGTGTGAGCTCTCTAAACTCGGCGCCAAAGCGACGCATGCGGTCGCCGACCCAGCTGCACAGGCCCGCGATAACGCCGGTCAGACCGGCTTCCGGTCCAATGCTTCCGCCAAACAGCAGCGGCAGCAACGCCGCGAGTGAAAGCTTGCCCAGGTTATCGTACGGATAGCGGCCGTCGCGCTTTACCTTGGCCATCACCTGGTTGAGGTCATCGGTCTTGGCGCCCGTCATCTTCTCGTACAGACCGATCAGCAGGCCGCCCAGCAGGCAGACGAAAAACGGATACGGCAAAAAACCGAACGGACCGCTCGCGAGTTCGGGCGAGGCGACGCCCAGCATATGCGGGATCTCGGTCCATAGATAGTCGATACCATGCTCCATCGCAAAGAAAAACAGCCGGACCGCGGCACCAGCAAACGCACCGGTCACAGCCACACTCACTAAAAACAGCGCACGGTTTTTGGGTTTTGCCAGGTTATCCATCGGGACCTCCCGTTGGTCAAAAGCGACAAAGATAACTTTTATTGTAAGACGGGTACCGCGCAGGCGGGCAAACCATCTACGCCGTAAACGGCGCTACTGGGCACCGCACGCGCGACAGACCTAAGGCTTAGCTGCCGATAATCGATGCGATCTCGTGCAGGTCATCGGCAAAGTAGATGCCTTGCTGGCGCTGCAGGCTCGATAGGCCCTTATCGATCATATGCTCGAGCAGCGACTTGAGGTCGTTGTAGTAGCCGTCCAAGTTATACAGAATACACGGCGTACTCAGATGTCCCAATGACACGGCCGACATGACCTCGGCGATCTCCTCGAGCGTGCCCGTGCCGCCCGGAAAGGCGACAAACGCATCGCCGAGCTCAATCATCTTGGCCTTGCGCTCGGCCATGTCGCTCGTCACGATAAGGTCATCGATACCATCGTGCTGATACTCCGCCTCGATAAAAAAGCTTGGCTCCACGCCGGTCACGTGTCCGCCGGCATCGAGCACGCTATCGGCAAGCGCGCCCATCAGCCCCGACTTGGACCCACCGTACACCAGCGCATGTCCGTTGGCGCCAATCCAGTTGCCCAGCTCCTGCACCGCGGGCAGAAACGCCGGGTCATTACCGACGCTGGCGCCCAGATACACGGTGATATTCATATTCAGTCCCCCTCATCGTGACGCGCGGCACCCGCCCTAGCGTTGGCGTCGGCGATATTCGCGCACGCGGCGCGACAGGTCGGCGAGCTCATCGCGATCGAGCTCTTCCAGATGCTCAAGATCGTCCATAAAGCGCGCCATGGTGTCCTTTTGGCGCATCTTGATGAGCGTATTGCAGTAGTTCACCGCCACGCCCGTGAGCATGGCGATGTAGAAGATGCTGATGACGCTCAAAACGACGGTGATAGCGCGGGCAACCGGCGTTTCGGCCGGGATATCGCCAAAGCCGATCGTCGATACGGTCTCAAAGCTAAACCAGAGGCCATCGCCAAACGTAAGGGTCGCAGGGTCGGACAGCCAGACGGCCGTCGAGCACAGCAGGTAGAAGATAAGGAACAGGCCGGTGATGCGCGCAAAGCCAGCCTGGCGCAACACGTCGGCAAGCGTCCTCAACTTGTTCATCGCAACCCCTTTTCCCAAGCGCCCAATCATGTTCGTTCGGTATTGTCCCACACTCGACACTCGAGGACGCTCCTTTTGTGCTGGCAGAAAGGGACTGTCCCCAACTGCCGGCACATAAGGAACGTCCCTAAGTGCCAACTCCGGCAAAGAGTGTCCCCGGCGACTAGTCGTTTAAGAACGTCCCCAATGACTACTACAACTGCCGGACAGATTGGGAACGTCCCTAAGTGCCGGATGTTAGGCAAGCTGAGCTGGTATCCTTATGCGGTATTATCTCGACTCGATAGGATTGCCTGTGAAACCTTCCGCCGTCCTTCGCTTAGCTCTATATCGCACCCTAGCTGTCGCGCTTGCTGCGCTCACACTACTGAGCGCCGTCATGCCCACCCCAGCCTTTGCCGCCGACTCCGACCAGCAGGTCAAGACGGTTCGCGTTGGCTGGCTCGTCAACAACAAAGGCTTCCAGGAAGGCACGCCGGGCGAGCGCCTCTCGGGATGGGGCTACGAGTACCTCCAGACCCTCTCGTATTACACAAAGGGCTGGCAATACGAATACGTTAGCGGCACCTTCTCCGAGCTTATGGACATGCTCGAGGCAGGCGAAATCGACCTCATGCCCAACATCTCGTATTCGGCAGAACGCGAGCAGAAGCTGCTCTTTTCCTCGAACCCCGAGGGCACCGAGCGCTACTACATCTACGCCAGGCCCGACCGCGACGACCTGGCCAAGGGTGACCCCCAGGCGCTCCAAGGCCTCACCATCGGCTGCAACTCTGGCGTTATGCAAACTATCGTCGGCCAGCAGTGGCTCGCCGACGAAGGCGTTACCTGCACCTATAAAGAAATCGACACCGGCAGTGCCCTCTTTGAGGCGCTTGCAGACGGCGAGGTCGACGCCGTCATCATGAACGACACCATTTCGTCGCCCGATGCGTCACCCATGTTCTACGTAGGCTCGAGCGACTACTACTTTGCCGTTCCCAAAAGCCGCCCTGATCTGATGAACGACATCAACGCCGCCATGACGACCATCGCCCGCGATAACCCGCGCTATAACGAGGAAGTCAAATCGAGTTACTCGACCCAAAACAGTGGCTCGTCATCGCTCACCGGCCCCGAGACCACCTGGCTCAAAGAAAACGGCAATACCATCACGATCGGCTATCTTAAAAACCAACTTCCCTACTGTACGCAAAATGACGACGGCGAGATGGAAGGGTCGCTCGCCTCGCTTGCAACGACGTTGCACGACAAGTTTGGCATTACGGTCAAAACAATCGCACTCTCGAGCAACAAACAAATGATCAAAGCCCTTTCCAACGGGACCATCGATGTCGCCCTGCCGTTGTTTCGCGACTACTGGCTCGCCGAGCAGACAGGGGTCATCCAGTCAAACTCGATGGGAACGGTTTCGCTGACCGCCATTCACAGTGGCAAAAACCTGAACAGCGACCTTAAGAACATCGCTTGTACAAAGAGCACAATCGTTAACCGTTTTGAGCTCGAAAGTCTCTTTCCGAACGCAACGGTAACCGAGTATTCGAATGACGGCGAGGTGCTCAAAGCCCTCGATGAGGGGAAGGCACGTTGCATCATTGTCCCCAGCACGCGCCTGGAAACTCTCCGCGACATCTACGACATCGAGGATTTCGAAACACAGGAACTCACCAACACGGCACAACTATCGTGTTTAATTTCGCGCGGCAAGCCCGAGCTGCTGGGAATCATCAATAAGGGCATCGTCAATGCAGGTGAATCGCTCTCTGCAAACAGCTATTTCCCCACATCGTACTCGGCGCAAGAATCGGATGCGTTCCGACTTCTCTACCGCAACCGCATCGTCATTGCGGCAGTCGTCATTTGCATTTTGCTCACCGGCATCGTCATCCTTGTCTGGTCGCTTTACCGCGCACAGGAGGAACGGCAGAAAGCCGATGCCGCCAACGCCGCCAAAACCGCTTTCCTCACGCGCATGAGCCACGACATCCGCACGCCGCTCAACGGCATCCTGGGCCTTATCGAAATTGAGGAATTGAGAGAAGGCGACATGCAGGTCGCCCGCGAAAGCCGCGCCAAGGCGCGCGTTGCCGCCAATCACCTGCTGTCACTGATTAACGACATCCTCGAGATGGGCAGGATCGAGGAGCGCAAAGTGACGCTCGAGCACGAATCATTCAACCTTAAAGAGCTGTGCGACAATGCGCTCGTACTGTGCAAGCTCCGCGCATCGGACCGCGGCATAACCATGCTCGACACCAGCGAGCCCTACGCTGTCGACCAATATATGATCGGCAGCCCCACCCATATTCGGCAGATCCTTGTCAACCTGCTCGACAACAGCATCAAGTACAACAAGCACGGAGGCACCGTCACGTTCTCATCGACCATCAAACCGGTCGACGACGAGCACGCCGTGTTTTGCTTTAGCGTCTCGGATACCGGCATTGGTATGACATCCGAGTTTTTGGCACACATTTACGAGCCGTTTGCCCAGGAAGGCGACGATGCGCGCAGCAAGTTCCAAGGAACCGGCATTGGCATGTCTATCGTCAAATCGCTCATCGATATGATGGGCGGCACGATTGAGATTTCGAGTGAGGTTGGCGTGGGGAGTACGTTTGACGTCCGGATTCCGCTCGATATCGACAAGAACCCTCAGATAAAAGAATGTGCAGACACGCAGGTAAGCAGCTGCTCACTCGCCGGCATGAACGTCCTTTTGGCAGAAGATAACGAACTCAATGCCGAGATTGCCCAAGCTCTGCTCGAAAGCGAAGGCATCGTCGTGACTCGCGCCGCCGACGGCAACGAAACGGTCGATCTATATGTTGGTCGTCCCGCCGGCAGCTTCGATGCAATCCTGATGGACATCATGATGCCGGGCATGGACGGCTACGAGGCAACCCGGGCGATCCGCCTGAGCGAAAAGGCCGATGCGGCCGACATCCCCATCATCGCGCTCACCGCCAACGCCTTTGCCGAAGACGCCAAGGCGGCACACGACGCCGGCATGAACGCCCATCTGCCCAAACCGCTCGACTTTAGCAAGCTCAAAAACATACTCGCCTGTATCAAGAAAAATGGGGCTGTTTCGCTATAGTTTGTGCTCAACCACCATGCACAGCCAGAAAGGAAGCCAACGATGTTTAGGCCCTTACGTCGAAAGAAACGCGCCATCACTGACGAGGAAGCGCGCGAGTTGCTCGCCACCTGTAAGCGCGGCGTCTTTGCCGTCAACGGCGATGATGGCTACCCCTATGCCATTCCCGTCAACTACTTCTTTGACGCCGAGCACGACAAGATTTATTTCCATGGCGCCAAGGCCGGCCACAAGGTCGATTCGCTCAGGCGTGACGATAAAGTCTGCTTTACCGTTTACGGCAACGAGTGGTACAAGGACGGCGACTGGGCTCCTTACGTCATGAGCACCGTGGTCTTTGGCCGTTGCCGCCTGGTAGATGAAGCGCCTGCGTTTATCGAGGACAAAGTCCGCCAGCTCGCGCTTAAGTACTACCCTTCTGCCGAAGAAGTCGAGGAAGAAATCGCCAAAGACATCAAGGGCGTCCAACTCTACGAGATTTCAATTGAGCATCTTTGCGGCAAGCAGATTCAGGAAAAGTAGCGAATGCGAAAAACGCGCTCGCTACCCTCTGCGCCCCATGCGCCCACGCATTTTGACGGCGTGGGCACATGGGGCAGCACTCGAATCGAGCGCCCCCTATACCCCAAAAACGTAGCGGTCCAGGCGGTCGCACGCCTCCCTTACGCGCGAAAGCGGCAGCGCCAGATTCACGCGAATGTGGCAGGGCCCGTGGAACAGGCGGCCGTCCTGATACCCCACGCCCACGCGCGCCCCCTCGTCGAGCAGCCACTGAATATCGCGGCCATGCTCGCGGCACCACTCGGTGCAGTCCAGAAACACCATGTAGGTGCCCTGCGGACGCGAATAGCCCACGCCCTCAAAATGCTCGTCCACGTAATCGCAGAAGTAGTCAATGTTGCCCTGGATGACCTGATTGAGCTCATCGACCCACTCGTAGCCCTGCGGCTGGTAGGCGCCGATAAGCGCGTGCATCGAAAGGACGTTCATCTCGTTGTAGTGAGTCTTGTTGGACACGGCGCACACGCGGTCGCGCAGCGTCTCGTTATAGATGATGTGGTAGCTGCCGACCAGGCCCGCCAGGTTGAACGTCTTGCTGGGCGCGTAGAGGGCAACCGTGCGCATGCGGGCATCCTCGCTCACCGACTGCGTCGGGATATGTCTGTGACCCGGCAGGATGATATCGGACCAAATCTCATCCGAGATCACCACGCAATCGTGCTGGCGATAGATGTCCATGGCACGTTCGATCTCGTCGCGCTCCCATACGCGGCCGCAGGGATTGTGCGGCGAGCAGAACACCGCGGCGTGGATGTGGTTTTGGACGAGCTTGTGCTCCATGTCCTCAAAGTCCATGCGCCACACGCCCTGGTCGTCGAGCTTAAGCGGGCTGTGGACAATGCGATAGCCCGCGGCTTCGATGGACTTGGTAAAGCCGATGTAGGTAGGGCTGTGGACCAGCACCGCATCGCCCGGCTGGACATACGCCCGCAGGGTCGACACGACACCGCCCAGCACGCCGTTTTCGTAGCCGATATGCTCCGGGAGCAGACCCTCGACGCCATTACGTCGGCTCTGCCATTCGATGATGCGGTCGAAGTACTCGTCGCGCGGATCGAAATAGCCAAACATGGGATGCTGGGCGCGCTGAATGATGTGCTCCTGGACCGTGGGCACCGTGGCAAAGTTCATGTCCGCCACCCACATGGGGATGCGGTCGAAGCCCTCGTCGGGCGCGTTCGGAGCCATGCCAGGGATCTCGCCCCAGGAGTCAACGGCGATGGCGTCCATGCCGTGGCGGTCGATAAGCGAAGTAAAGTCGTATTTCATGCTGAGCTCCCGTGCAAAGCGGATTGTTTTGATAGGCGTTATTGTCCACCAGCGTGGGCGATTTTGGCACGGGGTTTGGCGTTGAATTTGGCGAGCGCCGTCGAATGGCCAGCTAGTCCCGTGCGTCGTTGACGGCGGTTACCGTCAAGCTGGTTCCATCAACCGTAAACGATATGTCGAGCCCGGCGTAAGCCAAGTGGTACACGCGGTTTGGCTCGTGCTTGCTGCCCGCGCGGCGCGGATCTTGGCGAAGGACCTCTATCAAGCCGGAGAGCTTTGCGGGCGGGACCATATCCTGCAGCGCATGCGGAAACTCAACGTCGAGATCTTGCCACGGCGCATCCTCAATCCAGCCGCCTGTCGCATCCGGGTGACAGTCCGCAAACGGAATGTAGGGCTTAATGTCGTAGATGGGCGTGCCGTCGCGCAGATCGGCCCCTAGCACATGGATGATGGGGGCGTCGTCGTTAAGCTCCACGCGGTCGAGCTTGACGCAGGTAAGACCGATGGGATTGGGGCGAAACGGGCTGCGTGTGGCAAATACGCCCACGCGCTCGGCTCCACCCAAGCGCGGCGGTCGCACGGTCTTCGACCACTTGGCGTTGGTGCCAGACCTGTCCTGCGTCTTGGCATCGGCGGCGATGTCTTCCGCCGTGCCGCCGGGCGTTCCGTTTTCAAAGCGCCAGAGCAGCCACAGGTGCGAGAAGGAGTCCAAGCCCTCAACCGCCGCGTTGGAAGCATATTCCGGCTCAAAGACAATGCGCCCCTCAAGATGGGGCGCCAAAAAGCTGTTGCGCGGGATGCCGAACTTCTGCGGCAGGTCGGTATGTATGTGTGCAATAGGTTCCATGCCGGTCATTGTACGGCACAGGCGCGCGGGGCGCAGGCTGCGATTCTCTCTCATCGTCATCTGCATGCAACCAACGGTTGCTTGGAAGGACATCGGCTGCCGCGTATGCTTAAGCCAACAAGCAGCAGAAAGGAGCCATTATGGCCTTTGCAGAAAAGCTCATCGCCATCCGCCGCGACAACAACCTTACCCAAGAGCAGCTCGCCGCCAAGCTCTTCGTCACACGCCAAGCCGTCAGCCGTTGGGAGCGTGGCGAAGTCACCCCGGGCATTGACATGATGAAGCTCATTGCCGCCGTAACCGGAGAGCCGCTGCCCCACCTGCTCGAAATGCCCGAGCACTATTGCCAGAGCTGCGGCATGATACTCACGCCCGACGACTACGGCACCGACGCCACGGGCGCCACGACCGATCATTACTGCAAGTGGTGCTACGACCACGGCAAGTACACCTATGACACCACCATGGAGGCGATGATTGAGGATTGTGCCCCGCGTCTGGCACAAAACACCGGCATGTCGCTCGATGAAGCCGTCTCGCTCATGGGCGCCGTGCTGCCGCAACTGGAGCGCTGGCGCTCCGTGCACGAAAACGAGGAGCGCTACGGTGCCGAGGCGCGAGCGCGCTATGGCGACGAGGCGATCGACGCCGCAAACGAAGCACTGCTGGATATGGATCCCGAGACATGGAACGACATGAAGGAACTTGAACGCGCTATTCTGGGCCAGCTCTCGATTGCCATGGGCGACGGCGATCCAAAGAGTAACGAAGCCCGCAAGCTTGTCGCAATGCACCGCCGATGGATTGGCCTTAACTGGGGACACGAGCCCCAGGACGAAGCATACCTGGGCCTCGCCAATGGTTATCTTGCCGACCAGCGCTTTGTTGACTACTACGACAACCCCTGCGGCACCGGAGCCACAGCGTTTCTGGTACAGGCAATCGAGTCGTCGTTGACGCGTGCATAGACCGCGGCGGCTTTGGGTATTTCAATCGAAACCTCAACCGATTGGAGACCTATGGCTACTGATCACGAGCTCGCGCTCTACGTTATGACCGGCTGCCCGTATTGCATAAAGGTCAAGCGTTTCCTGGCCGATAACGGCGTGACCATCCCCGAGCGCAACATCTCGACCGATACCGAAGCCGAGCAGGCACTCATCGCCATCGGCGGAAAACGCCAGGTTCCCTGCCTGTTCATCGACGGCAAACCACTCTACGAATCGAGCGACATCATCGCGTGGATACAGAAGAACCTGCTCTAGTACGCAATTGCAGTCGGCTCGCCCCGACGTCCAAGCCCATACGACCCAAACATGTACACCAGCATCCAAAGTCGACGTTTTTCGACATCTTTGGATGCTGGTGTACAGCTTTTTGCATGGCCCCGGCACAGGTAGTCGTTGGGGACGTTCTTAAATGACTAGTTGTTTGAGACAGCCTTTGGATTATGGCTGTTTGGGGCCATCTGACGTCTCTGGAAAGGGCTCCTTAGAGGGCCGTGTTCAAAAAATGGCAAATATGAGTACTGCTACTTGTTTAGTAACAGCAATTTTAATCATTTCAGGGATCATTCAACGCCCCAAGCGCCCACAGACGGCGTTATTTCTCCCCATATGTTCAATAAAAGAGACGCCTAATGGTATTAAATCTCATCAGGGACCTCATTTTTGAACAAAATAAATGCAACCATAATGGCAACAGTACTCATATTTGCCCTTTTTTGCACACAGCCCTCCAGAATAGTCGTTAGGAACGGTAGCGCGCAGAGATGTGGTGTAAGAGGCGGGGAATGCCCCGCCTCCGCCCTTT
>ERZ836358.505-NODE-505-length-49171-cov-14.324334_pt1 | contig 49171 bp, 63 predicted proteins | sample MGYA00519942_ERZ836358 | MGnify/ENA primary metagenome ERZ836358 (study PRJEB31850, sample SAMEA3708798) | human gut metagenome | biome: human gut; feature: human-associated habitat; material: faeces | place: China | collected 2014 ...
ACTACTGACACTTCAAAAGCCTTATCAGCGGCACAGGGTAAAGCGTTGAATGACAGAATCAACGGGCTTGGTTCCCCGTATAAGGTGAAAGGTACTAAGACAAACATATCCGACGTGTTGTCCTTGACGGATGCGAAAGTGGGTGATGTATGGAATGTTACGAATGAGTTCACGCTTGGTGGCAAGAAATACCCAGCAGGGACAAACGTGGTTTGTGTGACAGCGACTTCGTCAAGCGACCATAACGACGACAACTGGGATGCGTTGGGGGGTACGGTGGACTTGACTCCATACCTTACCAAGAGTGATGCAAGCAACACTTATGCGAAGAAAGCTGATACGGATACAAGTTTTGATGAAATCTGGGAACAGCTTGGGGTAGTAGTTGCTAAGGATGAAATAGTCAATAATCTTACTTCCAGTGAAACGAACAAACCCCTTTCGGCTGCGATGGGTAAGAAATTGCAAGATGAAAAGCTATCGAAAACGGATGCGAGCAACACGTATGCAAAGAAAGCCGATGTAATTTCATATTATAGCATAGGAGAACTTACCGCTCTAAACGGTAATCCTACACAAGAACAACTCAAAACAGTTTTAGGGACACCGTCTACTTTTAGAAATGCCATTGATGCAGGAAAACTAATATTAGTAACTGGTCATATTAATATACAATCTCGAAAATCGGCAGTGTGTATAATTGATTCTGGGAATGTAATAGTAAAATATCTTCATCCAGGTAATGATGACTGGGTTGTCATTGCAAAATGTGTCCCTGCAAGTAGTGGAGACAACTGGGATAATGCGCAGTTTAGTGTAAGAATTGTTAAACCTTCAGATTCAGCAGGAATTACAATCGAATAAACTATGAGAAAGGATTTTGAAATAGATTCAGAAATCACCACTGGCGATGTACGAGAGAATTTACCGGACGAAGGTAGCTTGCAAGTGAACGGTAATACTGCCGATATTCCCTCCGGAGTTATTCCATTGGCAAGCACGGCAGTAGGGCAAAAACTAAAGGTGTATGCCTCTAAGACGCGGGCGCAGGCTTTGTCGCTGACGGGAGCCAACCCGCAGGCGTTGTTCTTCCCCACGGACGCGGAGAGCATCGTGTTTAACGGGAAAGAGTACGGGGCGGGGCCTTACCTGGTGTGCCTTAACGTGAATGAAAATTCGAGTTCCGACACGCTTTTGGTTCGTTTCGGGAAACCTTCCGACTTGGTGGCGGCGGTACGTGCGCGCCGTCCCTTTTTGGGATGGGACGGCCCCTTGGACAAGGTCACGCATTCGGCGCCTGTTTCGGTGGAGGTCACGGACTCGACGGTGTACATGATGTGGATGGAGCATTACCGTACGAGCCACATGCAACTGGTACACCTGTATGCTTCTTATAGCGGCGACACGTGGGGTCGGGTGACGCAGTATAATGAATACAGGTTTTCGGAGGGGATTTATACCCCGCCTGCGGAATAATGGAAAAGGAATAGTATATGAGAACAGATTGGGAACATTTGCGCATGGTGTCGGCATCGGCCATCAGTCCGGTACTGGCATATTATACTCCGAATGCTTGCAAATACCAAGCTGAGACACAGGTAATCAATGAACGGTTTGTGGTTGCATTCCAAGGTAGAACGACACTTCCTACATCTGTTACTATCAACCAGCTTGGAATGACTCAAGGACTTATTAAGATAGTATGCGGAAAATCCAACTGCTATGCTATCAATAGCTCATTGAGCGTTTCTATTCCAGCTGAACCAGCAGCCTAATTGAAATTGAGGGTACTTAGGGAAGTTTTATACTTCTCTGAGTGCCCTCTTTTTTATTAACAATTCAAAAAGATAAGCTATATGTTGTTATTCAAAGACATAAAGCAGAATTATCCTGTATACATTCTTGATACACAGGAATTTAGCCTTATTCAAGGCAAAGCCACTCAGGTATCGTTTCCTCGATTAGAAATGAACCAGAAGACTGGCAAGACAGAGATGGTAGTAGATGTTACTATAGAGGCCAATGGAAAAATGGCAACTTACGCTATTCCTGAAAGCCATTCAGTTACCTATGCCGGGCATCTTGTTCTGTCAACAGAAAAATCTGGATTGACGAGCGAAGTTGAAGCTCAAAAGGCAAATGCTGAACAGGTTTTGGCTTCTGCTTCTAAAGCTCAAAATATCATTGACAAAGCTCCTTTATTGCTTGCAGAGCTTAATCCTATGTATAAGGAAAAGCAAGAAACAGAACAGCGTTTCGGCAAGATTGAGAAGTCCATTAGTGGCATGGAAGAACTCATGAAAAAGCAGCAGGAAATGATGGAGAATTTCATCAAAAAATTTGAAAGCTAAAAGTTATGGGACACAGATTAAAATGTATCATAGTAAAGCATTATACATGCGACCATGATAAGGAGCACGAAGATGAAGAAGACGTAGTAGTAGAAAGCAGAATAGCTACTCCTCATGGTGAGCATAAGGTCAAATTCGATTTGCCTTATGAGCAAATAGCAAATGCTCTCATGTCTGCTAAAGGATATTCTGAGTATGTCAAAAAGCACGGCTATCACTTTACAGATGCTCTGCAAGAGCACGTAAGTAAAATGATGGTAAATGCTAATGGCCAACAGCATTCTTGGACTACAAGTCAAGTCAAAAAGTCTATGGAAAGCTTAGGATTGAGCATTCCTGGTAAAGTGACAACAGGTGATGTTACCTATGTGGCTAACATGGCTTATGCAGATTTCTATCCAGACCCTCTGAAAGATGAAGCCGCATGCTTGAGATATGCTCATAAAGTGGCCAATGACCCGGATGGGTATGATGGCATGATTTTCTGCAGATGGACTGCTGACGCAATCGGAAAAGCAATCAAGTTGGACTGGGAAAAATTCGTATAGTATGTTAGAACTGATTGAAGCCAAGAACTTTGACGGACTGATGTTTTTCATAGCTATTAGAGTTGGCATTATTCTAGTCTGCTGGATTTTCATGATACTAAGCAGTATCGTAGACTTCTGGAGTGGAATAACGACAGCAAAAGCACTTGGCCAAGCATTGATGTCGCATGGATTTCGTAGAACAATTACAAAAATCGGCGATTATGTAAGGCTAATGCTTTTTGCTCTTATGTTTGATATACTTGGAAGCTTATTATCATTCTATATAATTCCATTTGCCACAATTCTATGTACTGTTGCAGTTATATATATTGAGGGTAAATCTGTGGTTGAAAATAGCAAACGTAAAAAAGCTCATGCTGCAGATGTACCTGATATAGTAAAAAAGATTGTGCAAGCAGCTACTGCAGAGCAAGGCCACGAAATACTTAATGAAATAACAAAAATAATCACCTTAAACGATAAAAAGAAATGAGAAAGATAAATAAAATCATAGTCCATTGCTCTGCTACTCCTGAAGGACGAGATGTTAAAACTGAGACCATACGAGATTGGCATGTGAATGGTAATCACTGGAAAGACATTGGTTACCACTATGTGATTGAGCTCGATGGCTCTGTTCACAGAGGCAGAGATGAAAGTGTAGCTGGAGCACACTGTTCAGGCCAAAATGCGAACTCTATAGGAGTATGCTATGTAGGAGGTGTTGCTAAAGACGGTAAAACTCCTAAAGATACGCGCACTGAGGCTCAAAAGCAATCTTTACTCGAATTGCTGAAAAGCTTAAAGGTAAAATACCCAAATGCTACTATTCATGGACACAGAGAATTTGCAGCTAAGGCGTGTCCCAGCTTTGATGCTAAATACGAGTATAAAGACCTCTGAAGCACATAAAAACCATTCTCGTAATAATTTCTTATACACGAGAATGGTTTTTATATTAAATATGAATAATAACAAATAAAACTCAAAGATTATGCGAGAATTAGCGAGAATAATTACACTTATATTTTTAGCCACTATATTATATAGCTGTAAGTCAATTCAATATGTGCCAGTGGAAACAACGAAAAGAGATACTACTTACTTATCTCAGACCAAAATTGATAGCATATATCATAGAGATTCAATCTATGTAGAACGCAAAGGCGATACCGTGTATCTCAGTAAATATAAATACTTGTATAAATACATAGAAAAGCATGATACTCTCTGGCGAGAAAAAGTTGATACAATTCAAGTTGCATACCCTGTAGAAGCTCAGTTTACTAAATGGCAAAAGATAAAAATTAATATTGGTGAATACCTGATAACGGCCATAGCCTTAGTAATTATATGGCTGTGTGCAAAATACTTCATAAAGCGGTAAACAATAGAAACAATATAAACAAGTCATTGTTTACGCCTAAAGTGCTCAAAATCAATTACTTATATATGCTGTAAACAAAGAAACAATAATTTCATTAAATCTTTTCATATTAAAAGCTGATATTTCTTATTAACCTTAATGTTAATCGGAAATTAAGAAATTAAGTTTGAAATATATAGAGGCATTGTTTTTATTGTTTCTTTGTTTACAGCAATTTCAAAGCCGCACTAAAATTGCTGTTTAATTATTTTTAACAAATAAATTCTCAAAAAATAATGGAAAAATTTTTTTCTTTCGAGAATAGTTTGTATATTTGCATATCAAAAATAAGATAATAAAATTCACCAAAATATGGAACAACAATTTAATATAGGTAATGTAATTGAGCACTACAAGCTAAATACGGAAGATTTAGCGAAGGTGTTATTTCCTACTGTTAAATATCCGAAACAGGCGTTTGACCGTGTGTTAAAAGGCGAAGCCAATTTGGACGTTATACAGTTAGAGCGATTGGCTAATCATATTGGCGTGTTAGTAACTGATTTGTTTTCAGCAAATACTTGGAAAGGTTCATCTGAAGATGGATGCCTAACAATGCTGAAAGGCGAATATAAAGTAAAGCTGAATTATAAAGGCGTGTACGTATCTATATATAAGAATAATGAGCTTATCCACCAAAAGCTCTCAAACGTACCAGATATGACAGTAAACGAGTTTATTAACTATTTAGATAACTTCATTAAAAATCACGAAAATGGAAACCATTAAAATTTCTGTTGAGGTTAGCGTAAACCTGTCTGAAAATACGCAGAAGTTTTTAACTTCATTGTTTGGTAATGCTATTGCTCCTTCAGCACCTGCTGCTCCGGCTTCTAAACCTGCTCCTACTACGCCAGCAAAGCCAGCTCCTGCAAAACCTACTTCCCAGCCTGCAGCACCTGCCCAGACTCAGAGTGCTGCCGAGCCTGCTCCTTCAGCACCTGCTGCTCCGGCTGCTTCTTCTGCCTCTAAGAGCATTGAGGACGTCCGCGGAATGCTTGCAAAAAAGGTCAATGAGCATCGCGACGTAATCAAGCAAAAACTCAATGAACTTGGGACTCCGAGTGTAACAAAGCTTGACCCGGCTAAGTATGACGAAATGTATAACTTCTTAGAGTCACTGTAATTATGTCGAGTACAAAGAAGTTGCAAAAAGCAGCTCAGAAGTTTCGCAGAGAAAATCCAGAGCTTTATGCTCAGTGTGCTATTCAATGCCGTTATTTGGCAAAATTGATAAAAGAATATGGCTCAAGCGACAAGTAGTACTAAACCACAGAAACATAGTCAGAGGAGTCATGCACTCCTCTCGGCTTCTGGAGCAGGAAGATGGCTGAATTGTACTCCGTCTGCCAAGCTTGAAGATGAATACGGAGAAAAGAAGTCTTCGATATATGCAGAAGAAGGTACATTAGCTCATGAGCTCTCAGAGCTTTACCTGAGAAAAGATACACTTAACAGCATTAGTGAGCAAGACTTTGACCAAAGGCTCGAAGAGATAATGGCAAATGACTTGTTCAGCGAGGAAATGCTTGAAGTTGTACCTATCTATACGGATTATTGCTCAGAACAATTAGCTGAAGCAAAAACTGAAAATCCGTTAGCTGTCATGGAAATTGAGCAGAAACTCGATTTGACAGAATATGTGCCTGAAAGCTTTGGAACAGCTGACTGTGTTGTTATCAATGACAACCTTATGGAAGTTATTGACTTAAAATATGGAAAAGGTGTTCCAGTATATGCTGAATGGAATAAGCAACTTATGCTTTATGGGCTTGGAGCTTTGCAGAAATATGATACAATGTATGATATAACGGAAGTGCGATTGACTATTATACAGCCTCGCATTAACAATATATCAAGTTGGCAAATATCTGTCGAAGAACTCCGTAAATGGGCAGAAGAGGAGCTTAGACCAAGAGCTGAACTTGCATTTGAAGGTAAAGGAGAACTTAATGCTGGAGATTGGTGCAGATTTTGTGCTGTGCGTAATCAATGTCGTAAGCTTTATGAGCAACAGCTCGAAATTGCACAACATGAATTTGCAGACCCAGAGTTGTTAACCGATGATGAGATTGCTGATATAGTTAAGCGTGTGCCTAAGCTTATAGAATGGGCTAATTCAATAACAGAATATGCACAAACTAAAGCGGTTAACGAGAATAAGCAATGGCCGGGGCTTAAATTAGTTGAAGGAATTAGTCGACGCAAATGGGCTGACGAAGACCAAGCTTCTAATGCAATTTTTGCACGTTGCCCTGAACTTTCAGAAGATGAGATTTTCAATATGAAACTTAAGCCAATTACTTCTATTGAGAAGTTAGTAGGCAAAAAGCGTTTTGAGGAAATACTCTCAGACGTGGTTATCAAGCCACAAGGCAAACCTACTCTTGTACCGCTTGAAGACAAGAGACCAGCAATGGGATATGCTCAAGCACAATTAGATTTCAAAGACGAATAATATTTTTTAGCATGGAACGTAATCCTTCTATTATATCACCAAAATTTGTAGGAACTGCTTTTGGTCATGACCCCAATAATATGATTGGCTATGGTATCAATTGTATTAACTTTAAAGCTAAACATAGAAAGCTTAAAGGTTATATGAGAAATAATAGAAAAAAGTAATAATAACAACTTAAATTAAAAGACAATGAGTAATCAAGTAAATTCAACCAAGGTTGTAACTGGCAAAGTAAGATTTTGCTATGTAAACGTGTTCGAGCCCACAGCTATGAATGAGGGCGATACTCCTAAGTATAATATCTGCGTTCTTATTCCTAAGAGCGATACGGCTACTATTGACAAAATCAAGAAAGCCATAGAAGCTGCAAAGGAAGCAGGTAAGGCAAAACTCGCAGATAAGAATGGCCGTATCCCAGCAAACCTCAAATTGCCTCTACGCGATGGCGATGAAGAGCGTCCAGATGACCCAACATTTGAGGACCACTATTTCATCAATGCAAACTCGATGCGTCAGCCGAGCATTGTGGACCGCTCACTCAATCCAATCATGAGCAGAGACGAGTTCTATTCAGGTTGTTATGGTCGCGCTTCAATCAACTTCTATGCTTTCAATGTTTCATCCAAAGGCATCGCTGCTGGATTGAACAATCTCCAGAAGCTCGAAGATGGAGAGATGTTGGCTGGTGGCTCAACCGCTGAAGAAGATTTCGGTGGAGATAATGCTGTTCAGGATGGCGATATGATGTAATTTCCTCTCTGCATCAATGAGTATAGTAGTTTAATGGTAAAACTTACTTCGGAAACCGTCTGTGGAAACCAAGTAAACGTGGGTTCGAGTCCCGCCTATACTCCTATTGGGATAGTAGCTTAATGGAAGAGCAGCGCGGTACCACTTAAAAACAACGAGAGCAAGATGCAGGTTCGAGTCCTGCCTATTCCACAATTCTATAATATCAAATAAAGAAATAATGACAAAAAATCTTTTTATAGACGTTGAAACATATTCATCTGTAGATATTAAAGAGTCTGGAGCTTATAAGTATATTGAGTCACCAGACTTTGAAATTCTTATAATAGGATATGCTTTAGATGATGGCCCGGTAAAGATAGTAGATTTGGCTCAAGGTGAAGAAATGCCTGAAGAGTTTGAAGAAGCTTTGCTTGACCCGGATTGTGTAAAAGTGGCACATAATGCAGTATTTGAGCGCTTGAGCTTTAAGCACATAGGGTATAATGTTCCAGCAGAACAGTGGTATTGTACCTCTGTAAAAGCTGCGTATTGTGGTTTACCACTTTCTTTGGACGGAGCATCAAAGGCTCTTAATCTTACAGATAAAAAGCTAGATACTGGTAAAGCACTTATTAAATACTTCTCATGCCCATGCAAAGCAACTCGAGTTAATGGCATGCGTACTCGAAATTATCCTGAGCATGCTCCTGAAAAATGGGAAATGTATAAGGAATATAACAAGTATGACGTACTTGCAGAGCGTGAGATATTTAAGAGATTAGAGGCATATATCATTCCAAAAATTGAGCGAGAAATGTATGTGCTTGACCAGAATATCAATGATAGAGGTATTTTGGTGGATATGGAGTTAGCAGAGTCTGCTATTGCAGTAGATAATACTTATACTTCTATATTAACTCAGCATGCTCAGCAGTTAACAGGTCTTGAAAATCCAAATTCGCCTGTACAAATTCGGCAATGGATAGAAAAGAAAACAGGTAATGCCGTATTGTCACTTTCAAAAGAAACAATGCCTGACTTGCTTAAAGAGTTTGCAGATTATCCAGATGTAATTGAGTTGCTTAATATACGTAAAAAGCTATCAAAAACTTCAATTAAGAAGTATTATGCTATGCTCAATTGTGCTATGAAAGACCACAGAGTTAGAGGTACATTCCAATTCTATGGCGCGAATAGAACTGGTAGATGGGCAGGTAGATTATTGCAGTTGCAGAACTTATCAAAAAATCATATATCACATATTGAAGTACCACGTGAGCTAATCAGAGCTCGTGATTGGGAAACAGTTGAAATGATGTACGATGATGTTGCGGATATTCTTTCACAACTTGTAAGAACAGCACTTATTGCTCCAAAAGGCAAAGTATTTAGTGTTGCGGACTTCTCAGCCATTGAGGCACGAGTTATATCTTGGCTTGCCAATGAAAAATGGCGCATGGATGTATTTAGAGGCGATGGCAAGATTTATGAAGCGACAGGTGCAAAGATGTTCAATGTGCCTATTTCATCAATTACCAAAGGCTCAGTATTACGCGATAAGTCAAAAATCTCAGAGCTTGCACTCGGTTATGAGGGCTCATTAGGAGCACTTAAGCGAATGGGTGGTGAACGAATGGGTTTATCAGATACTGAAATGATGAGCTTGGTGCGTAAGTGGCGCATGGCAAATCCTGCAATTGTGGATATGTGGAAGGAAATTGATGAAGCTTCAAAAGAAGCTGTTCGTTATCAAAGGCCAGTTTCATGTACATGCAGAAAAATAATCTTTGACTGTGATGGCGAATTTATGACAATTCAATTGCCTTCTGGTAGAAAGTTATTCTATTATGGGCCACGGTTCAAAGATAAGAAAATAGGCAGGTCTACAATGCCGACTCGAGTATTATGCTATCAAGGGGTTGCGCAAGAGACTAAACAATGGGGAGAAATAGATACTTATGGTGGTAAACTAACAGAGAACATAGTACAGGCAATAGCTCGTGATTTGCTTGGTAGTTCTATGCTTCAACTCGAAAGTGCAGGTTATTATCCTGTATGCCATATTCATGATGAATGCCTTGTTGAAGTTCCAGAAGAGAATGCGCAAGCATATTATGAGGAAATGGCAAGAATTATGGGCACTCCTCCTGAGTGGGCATCTGACCTTCCATTGAGAGCTGATGGTTATACTACACCATTCTATTTGAAAGATTAGTATTACGGTTTATTATGCAAGTAGGTAAATTAGAATATGATGAAAATCTTAGCATAGCTATTGGAATGAGTGTTTCAAGTAAGATATGGAAAAATACCAAAATTACTTGGAATGCTCTAGTACAAAAGCTATCTACTCCAGTGGTAACTGCTGAAACATATAAGCAGTTCATGAATGCCACTAAGGAGGAGCAGAGCAAGATAAAAGATGTTGGTGGCTTTGTGGGAGGATTTCTCACAAATGGCAGGCGTGATAAAACTAATGTTTTATACCGCCAGCTTCTTACTTTGGATGTGGACTTTTCACATGAAAATTTTTGGTGGGACTTTACAATGCTATTTGATTGTGCTGCGGTTATTCATTCAACCCATAAGTCATGCCCTGAAAAGCCACGACACAGATTGATAATTCCACTAGATAGAGAAGTATCGCAAGAAGAATATCAAGCTATTGCTCGAAAAGTCGCTGGAGACCTAAACATTGATTTGTTTGACCAGTCAACTTTTGATGTAAATAGACTTATGTTCTGGCCGTCTGTATCATCAGATATGGAGTACTACTTTGAATTTCAAGACGGACCTTTCCTTGAAGCCGATTATATTCTTGGGCTATATAATGATTGGCATGATACGAGTGAATGGCCAACTGCTACAGATAGCACAGATGTAATAATGCAAGCTATCAAAAAGCAAGAGGACCCAGAAGATAAAAAAGGCATAATTGGTGTTTTCTGCCGTACTTATACTATACAAGAAGCTATTGAGACTTTTCTTTCAGATGTATATACACCAGCTGGAGAAGGACGATATACATATATAAATGGCTCTACAGCTGCGGGCTTAATAGTCTATGATGATAAATTTGCATATTCTCATCATGGAACAGACCCTGCTGGAGGTAGACTATGTAATGCATTTGACTTAGTTCGCATACATAAATTTGGCCATTTAGATACAGGCAAAGAAAAAGAAGACAAAGATAAAAAGAGCTTTAAGGCAATGGAAGAATTTGCCTCTAAGGACTCTACAACAAAAAAGCATATTGCTGAAGAAAAGTTTGCTGAAGCTAAATTCGAGTTTGCAGAAGAAGCAAAAGCAGAAGTTCCTGAAGAATATGATACTTCATGGACAGAAGAGCTTGACGCTAATACAAAAGGCGAATATGATAATTCTGCCAATAACTTGAATATAATAATTCAGCATGACCAATTCTTAAAAGATGTATTTAAGCTAAACATTTTTGATAATAAAAGATATGTTACACGTTCGTTACCATGGCGTAAAGTCGATACTGTGGAGCCTCTTCGTGATGTTGACTATTCTGGTGTTCGTAATTACATTGAGTGTGTTTACGGCATTGTGTCAAGTCAAAAAGTGGACGACGCGCTTGCGCTTGAATTTGAAAAGAAAAAGTTCCATCCGATAAGAGAGTATATATGTGCTCAAAAGTGGGATGGCATACCGAGAGTTAATACATTATTGATTGATTATTTTGGAGCAGAAGATAACGCTTATACTAGAGCCGCCATTAGGAAGACGTTGGTGGCGGCTGTTGCGAGGGTATTCGAGCCAGGTATTAAGTTCGACACAGCGCTTATACTTGTCGGAGAACAAGGAACATATAAAAGTACTTTCGTTAAAAAGCTCGGCATGGAATGGTTCTCAGATACATTCACGACTGTGCAGGGCAAGGAGTCATTTGAACAGATACAAGGGGCGTGGCTAATTGAAATGGCAGAGCTTTCAGGTCTTAAGAAAGCAGAAGTAGAGTCAATCAAGCACTACATATCAAAAAGAGAAGATATGTTCAGGCCAGCGTATGGTAGAACAGTAGAAACATATAAAAGGCAATGTGTATTTTTTGGTACTACTAATAACAAAGATTTCTTACGTGACCCGACAGGAAATAGACGATTTATGCCTATAGACGTAAGGCCAGAATATGCTACAAAGTCTGTAAATGATGACCTTACACAAGATGAAGTAAATCAAATATGGGCTGAAGCATATCAGTTATATTTAGCAAAAGAGCCTTTATACCTCGTTGGTGATGAAGATATAATTGCTAAGATTGAGCAGCATAAACACTCAGAAGCAGATGAGCGAAAAGGTATTATTGAAGAATATCTTAATACTAAATTTCCAGATGATTGGGATAAAATGGACCTGTACGACAGAAGACGTTGGCTTGAAGACCCATTGTCTAAAAACGGTACAGTACAAAAAGATTTTGTCTGCATTGCTGAAGTGTGGTGTGAGTGCCTCGGCAAAGATAAGACAGAAATGTCAAGATATAATACCAGGGAGGTTAATGAAATTCTTAGGTCATTGCCTGAATGGGAAGCTATAGCATCCACTAAGAACTTTCCTTTATATGGTAAACAGAAATACTATAAACGTAAAGATAGCTTATTATGATAGCAAATTTTTATAAAACGCAATACGGAAATTACCGTAATTCTGTGCTTCTTGTAACAAGAAACATAGAACATATTCCGTCTGTCAAAACGATTGTTATATACAATGGCCAAAAGTTTTGTGTTGACAAACTGGAATTTAATTTGGATAAGTGTGAGTATAACATTTATATGGCCAGGTTATGAAATATGTAATACTAAGAGCTGTATGCAAATTCTCCGATGGTTCTTTAAGAACAATAAAATATGATGAAAACCATGTAACAGAAGAAAATGCTTGCAATGATGTAGCCCAATTCAAGAAAAATCTTAAAGATAAGCTTAACCGGTCATTGCAAATACTTGGAGTAACTGTAAGTTCAATAAATTTAACTTATGAAGAAAGAGACGGTAGACAGTGAAAAAGTTGTAGAGCACAAATTGGTTGAGCTTGTTAAGATAAATGGTGGCATGTGCATAAAACTGCTGTGTGACCAACTTATAGGCTTACCAGATAGAATGTGCTTATTTCCGGGCCATAAAATAGTTTTTGTGGAATTAAAAACAACTGGGCGAAAGCCTAAACGCATACAGGCATATGTGCACAATAAGCTTAGAGCTTTGGGTTTTAGAGTTGAAGTAATAGATACGATAAAAGGCGTTGAACAATTTATAGATAGTATAATTTATGATAAGTAACATAGTTGCATTTATAATAGGTGCTTTGTTTGGTTTAGCTTGTTTAGCTATATTTAACAGTAACAAAAGATGAAAGAAACAGATTTACATAAATACCAATTGGCTTGTGTTGAGCATATAATTACTCACCCATTTTGTGGAGTATTTCTTGATATGGGATTGGGTAAGACAGTATCAACACTGACAGCTGTAAACTATTTGATGTTTGACTATCTTGAGATTAACTCAGTGTTAGTCATAGCACCAAAGCGAGTAGCTGAGTCAGTTTGGCAAGAAGAAGCAGAGAAATGGGACCACTTAAAGCATTTGCGCTTTTCTAAGATTATAGGTACTGCTAAACAGCGAATAGCAGCTGTTATGGAAACAAAAGCTGATATTTATATCATATCAAGAGATAATGTCGCATGGCTTTGTGCTTTATATGGCGGAGGCAAATTACCTTTTGATATGGTAGTAGTTGATGAGCTTAGCAGTTTTAAGTCTTATAAATCAGAGCGTTTTAAGGCATTACGCAGCGCAAGACCTTATCTTAAAAGGCTAGTAGGACTAACTGGTACACCTGCTCCAAATGGACTTATTGATTTGTGGCCTCAAATATATCTTATGGATAGAGGCGAGCGCCTTGAAAAGACAATATCAAGATATAGAGAAAGGTATTTTCGGCCAGGTCAAACGAATGGTCATGTCGTATATTCATACGATTTGATGAGTGACTCAGAATATCTAATACATAAGAAAATAGAGGATATTTGCATAAGCATGAAAGCCGATGATTATCTTGAAATGCCGTTTAGGACAGATAACTATATAAAGCTTAGAATGCCTGAAGCTCTAAAGAAGCAATATGATGACTTTGAAAAGAATAAAGTGCTTGACTTAATAAGTGCTACTGAAACGATTGAGCAAGAAGACGAAAATGGTAATTCAGTATTTGTTGAAAAGCCTGTGGAAGTAAACGTAGTCAATGCCGCTGCCCTTTCAAATAAATTACTTCAATTTGCTAATGGAGCTATATATGATGAAGAAAGAAATGTGTTTCCAATTCATGATATTAAGCTTGAAGCTCTTAAGGAGATAATTGAAGATGCAAATGGCCAATCTGTGCTTGTAGCATGGACCTATCAATTCGATAGGGATAGAATCGTGGAATATCTTAAAAAATATAAGCCAAGAGAGCTTAAAAACAATAAAGATATTGAAGACTGGAATGCTGGTAAAATACAAGTTATGTTAGCGCATCCAGCATCAGCAGGCCATGGGCTTAATCTTCAAGCAGGAGGCAGTATAATAGTTTGGTTTGGGCAAACATGGAGTCTTGAATTATATCAGCAGTTTAATGCTCGATTATATCGACAAGGACAGCAAAATCATGTTGTTATAAATCATTTGATATTGCAAGGCACTCACGATGAAGATGTTATCAGAGCACTTAAAGCAAAAGATAAAAAGCAAAATGCCTTAATGGATAGCATAAAAGCAAAAATTGACAAATATAAAAAATTTATGTAATATGGGACGTAATGGAAAGCAAGCTCCGGTATTTCCGGAAATGGTAAAATTTGTTAACGATAATGTTGGCAAAGTAGTAAGTTCAAAAGAAATTCTGCTTGGTAAAGAGCCAGGTAGAAACTCAGAAACCGCATATCTTTATAAGTTTATAAAGCTTGGATATGTAGAACCTGTAGGCGATAATAGCTTTGTGAAAGACAAAACAGCAAGTTTTAAGGTAATAAGAGAATTTCCTAAGCATTACAATTCTGTTATGTTTATGGATGAGCTGAGAGTGGCAAATGGGTATATACCAGATAATCGTAAGCGTAAAGTATATTGATATGAAAGCAACAGATTTACAAATAGGCGGAAGTCATTATAAAGATATGGCTATGCAACCAATAGAGCTTATAACCGCTTTAAGATGTTCCTTTATACAAGGATGCATTATAAAATATATTAGTAGGTATAAAGCTAAAAATGGAGCGCAGGATATAAAGAAGTGTATTCATTATGCTCAGCTAGCTATTCAGTTAGGAGATAAAAGAAGATGCAATGATAAAGCTCTCTTTCTTAGCATAAATAAGTTTATTATTAAAAATAAGCTAACGATACTTCAGCGGAGAATTATTACTCAAACTGCATATAATAACTATGAGCAAGTTATTCAATTTTGCAAAGAATTACTGCAAATAGAATATCCAGAAGAGCAATAAAATCTGGCCAAGTTAAGAAATGTTAAGTGAGTGCATTTTATAATGAAAAAATTTTCTATTCTCGGAGAAAATTAGTATATTCGCATATCTAAATAAAGATAATAAAATGGACAAGAAAAGAACCTTTCAGCAAATAGCCAAAGATATAAAGTCAACATGGCTTAATGTATATTTTGGCGCAGTGCCTTATTTAGAGGCAATGCTAACACTTGATACTTTAGACCCGAATGCTATGTATTTTTATGATACCGCAGGAGATATTGTTAGATACTTCTTGGCAAATGCACAAACATTTAGAGGTGCTGATGCAAAAAGATTAAAAGCAGAACTAAAATCGATGCTGTAATGGATGAGATACTTAAACTGTTAAAAGAGAATAACGAAATGCTTGAGAATAATCCAGAGTTAAAATATAAAATAATAAACAGTTTTAAATCATGAGTAATATATTAGAACAAGCAAATCAGATTGTGAATGAGCGCTCAGAGGAAAAAGAGCGTCAGTACGGGCCTTTTAAGGCATCAATGGAAAGAGCGGCAGCTCTTTATAACTTGATGTCGCCTAAAGACCAGCAAATAACAACCGCTGGTATGTATAGAGCTATGATAGCTCTTAAGTTATCGCGTGAGGCTTATGCGCACAAAGAGGATAATCTTCTTGATGCGATTGCTTATATGGGCTCTATGAATGACTACTTAGAAGAACATAAAGAAATTTTTAATGACAAATAATCATGAAGCAGTTTATTAAAAATTTTTTAATAGGTTTATGCCTTGCACCTATAGCAACAGTGATAGCATGTGTAATGATTTCGCCTATATTTATTATGATGTATGTGCATAGTGAATGTATACAAGGGCTATTACTGTTAGTATATATAGCTTTATTATTTGCCGCCATTGTGTCGACTATTAACAAACTATCAAAAAAATAATAAAGAACTTAGAGATAAAATTAAAAATAATTATGGCAAAAGTTTATAACACAACAGACCTCAGACCAGACCAGGCGTTTGAGCGTCATGTATTCCACAGAGACCAGTTTGCGCATTATTTGCGTTGGACTCACATTTTGAAAGAAGCCAAGAAAGGTGAATCTATCGTTGATTTTGGCTGCGGGGCTGCTAATTTACTTGAGGTGTTATACCGAAACAAATTTAAGCAGAAAGAGTATATTGGTATTGATATTCGCGAAAAAACAATTCAACAAGCTGCTGAAAAGTATGCGGATGTACCTTGGGCTCATTTCTATGTTGCTGACCTTGCTAAAAACTACATGGATTTCAGCAAGTTTAATGCTGACAAAGTCTGTGCTTTTGAAGTGCTTGAGCATGTTGGCAAACAGAATGCAGATGCATTTTTGGAGAACTTTAAGGCTTGTGGCAATAATAACGCTACTTATTACCTTTCAACTCCAAACTATGACCCATCTGTAGGAGCAGCTGGTAATCATACTTATGACTCAGGTGATGGTCGCGGAGTTGATGTGCAAGAGTTTGACCATTGGGAGCTTGAAGGCATATTGTTGAAGCATTTCAGCATAGTAAAGAAGTTCGGTACATTTGCTTCAGCTAAAGACTATAAGCCACTGATGAACGATTGGCAACAGAAAATGTTTGATGCTCTTAAAGAGTATTATGACTCAAACCTCATTGCCAATATCATGGCTCCTATGTTCCCGGATGCTTCACGTAATACTCTTTGGGTATTAAAGCGTAAGCCGGGAGATGTAAAAGTTGCTCCTAAAGCTACTGAGCAGCCAAGTTTATTCGATGACGATTTAATGTAACAGATATGAAGATAAAAGAAGCTTTATTCAAACTCAATGACTTTTGCAACACAAATAGATTCTATTTTAATTGCTAATTTGGCATCATTATGAAAAGTTTAATTTCAGTAACTCCAAGAGAGTTTAAACGCAACTTCAATGAAGTAATGGAAATGTGCACAGATATGTGCATGACAACCAATCAGGAGATTATTATCACTGTTCCTACGAGCAGAAAGTCAAATACTTATGCAGAAATAGCCAAGCTTATTCCTGTAGAAGGAGGCATTAAGTATGAGTACAATAAAGAACTTATGGATAAGCATGGCATTAACGCTTCTAATCCTAAGCTTTCAAAAATTGGAGCTATCATGGCTGATGCTTTTGAAAAAGAAGGAGTTTACAGCCTTATAAGTCCAGAAGTTGAACATAGACTTGCTAGAGCTGTAGAAACAGCAGCTAAGGAACTTGTTAAAATGATGTAGTCATGAAGTTTGCAAAAGTAAGAAATGTAAAGTCTCCAACGAGAGGAACCGGTAAAGCAGCAGGAATTGATTTTTTCGTTCCTAACTTTGGCAATAACAAAGGCTTTATCGTAAATCCAGGAACTGATGTTTTGATACCATCAGGTATTAAGATGGAAATTCCAGAAGGATATATGCTTATGGCAGCTGATAAATCAGGAGTCGTAACTTCTAAATGGGCTTGCCTTGGAGCTGGTAGAACACCGAAAGCAGAAGCATTTGAGAGCATTGTTATCCTCGGAGCCAAGATTGTAGATGAAGATTACCAAGGTGAAATTCATATACATGTTGTTAATGTCGGCAAAGCCAAAGTCCATATTAAGCCAGGTATGAAGATAGCACAGTTTATTCTTGTGCCTGTGTCTTACGAAGGACTTGAAGAAGTACCTGAAGCAGAGCTTTTTAGCCGTTCCTCCGAAAGAGGTGATGGAGCTCTGGGCTCGACTGGAAGTTATTAAATGAATTGATTTATGCCTTATTCTCGCGCGTAATATCGCATGCAAAGTATGAAACAAAAGAAATATATTCAGAAAAATGCATGGGCTCTAGAGCGCGCGAGAATATATAAATCTTAAGCAATGAAAAAGAAAGCAGTAGAAATACCAGAGGTTATTTATACAGACCAGTTTCTCAGATTTGTAGCAGCTTATGCTAACAGGTTTAGAGCAACAAATGGTTATGGAAGATGGCTTGCTGAATATAGGCGAATGGATGAGCAAGGTATGTTTAAGCCTGAAAAGTTGAGAGAATTATATATCAAGATACTGGATGGCTCAAATACTTTATCATACATATATTGGGAGGCCGTGCACTATATATGCGCACAAGCGCTTGACGCAGCTAAAACATTTGCTTTAACCAATTCATTTGAAATTAGAGTAATAACTGGTGAAATTGCTTTTAATGACGATGATGAAGAGCTCAAAGATTTATCCATAGAGGAAGCATTGGCTATATGCAAAGCCATGAATGATGAAGCTGAAGAGCTTTTGTTTAGAGTTTACAACAGCAATACAAATAAACTTGTTAAGTGATATGATAATGATAGCTGAAAATACTCTTATAATAGATAGTCCGGCTGACTTAGAAGCTGAGATGTGCCGATATAACTGCTATACAAAAGAAGAGCTTGAAGAAGTTCTCTGGTATGATTATGGTGCAACTCTAGTGTCAAACTTTGAATATGAAGAAGCATGAATATAGTATATAAAAACGCAACTAGGGCTTTTGAGGACCTATATAGTTTTATTATAAGCCAAGGAGTAAAAACTAATGTTGGAACAAAGGCTGTTTACAATGTTGGCTTTTATTTATTAAATCCTCAGCAGCGCATAATAACAACGAAATGGCGTAAATTCAGCGAAAAATACGCTGAACGCGAATATGCCTGGTATATGTCAGGCGATAGAAGCGTAGCAGAAATTAAAAAGTATGCTCCTATATGGGATAAAATGCATGGTGGAGATAATCTTGTCAATTCTAATTACGGATGGCAGTGGAGTCGTAATCATCAATTAGAAAAATGTATTGAGCAACTTAGAGAAAACAAAGATACTCGTCAAGCTTGGTTTACAATCTTTGACGGCAAAGAGAAGGATGATTATAAATATGACACTCCTTGTACTTTGTCTGTAGGTTTTGATATTAAGCCAGGCATTGAAACTCTTGATATGAGTGTAACCATGCGAAGCAATGATTTGGTTTATGGCTTTTGTAATGACCAGTATTGTTGGACTAAGCTTCAACAGTTAGTAGCTGATGAACTTGGTTTGCCTATAGGCACATATTATCATTTTGTTCATGACCTTCATATATATGAAAGGCACTGGGATATGAAAGAAAAGTATTATAAAGAACAACTTAAAAAACTTGAAAAATGAAAGTAGCAAACTTAAAAGTAATTGACGTAATACAAATGCCTCAGTTTGAAAATAATATCGAGGCTTGTATAAATGAGTTATATTTAACTCGTACAAAAATTATGAATGAGCACCCTGGTGTTCAATTCAAAAGAGGTCTCATCGAAAGACTACAGGAGAAAAAGGTATTTGGACCTAAAGCTCTTGCTGCTCTTTACGCGAAAGTAGTCGATAAAACTATAAATACAAGCGAATATCCTTCTACACTTAGAACTTTTATTAAAGGAATAGGTGACGAAGCTTTTCATAGGACTTATGTTGAATTAAAGCAAGCAGAAGAAGATGAAAAAGGTGCTTAAATTTTTATGGAGATGCGTAGGTGTGCTTTATTTCCCTATATATCTATTGGCCTGGGTGTTGCATAAAATAGCAAGACTCATGCTTGCAATTGCGTATTTTGGATTGCTTAACAAGCAAGCTGGAAAAGATATAATCAAGTCATTATTTAAGTGGCATGGAAAATATTAAGCAATATGGAGACTTAACCGAAAAGGAACTCTTTGAATTTCTCGATGAAATTAAAAGCGATGATGAGGATATTCAAGAAGCTCAATCTGAGGCAATTGAAAAAATTACCTTAGAAGAAGAGCATGTTGAATTATCTGAAGAAGAGCAGGAAAACAGAGAGATTGAAGCTAGATATGGAGATAAAATGCCATGGACAGGCTTAGGTCCAAACAATTGCCAAGGTGTAAAACTATTTGGACCTGAGGGACAGCGCAGAGCTGCGATGGCTAGCATAGAAGCTAAAAGGAAAAAGTCTCAACGGCTTAAAGAAGATAGAATACGTATTCAGCGTGAAGCTTTCAGGCAAGAATATATACGTCTAAGTGACCCTATAGGAAATGAAAGGATTAAGCTGTTAGTTTCATCGCTTGTTAAAGAACACACAAGAATGGTTGATAAATACTCAACTTATATAAACAAGCGATTAACTACTTTACTTAATCCTTTTATTCCACGTAGGTTAAGAATATGTAAAAGCTTATATCCTGACTCAATTCGTCCATGCCCTGGCTTTTTATATAAAGCAAGTGAGGAATATGGTGCTGGATTAACTTTCTGGGCAATGCCTAATATCCCATATTACTTTGCTCAAAATACAGAGCAGAAAGTTCTTATGGAGCATAAATCACCATTCTTGGTAAATGTGGACCAGTCCATAAAGTTCTATCATGAGCATCTTAAAAAAAGAGCGGACAAAGAGCTTAAATATGTTTCTTTAATATACCAAAAAGGTGTATACTCATACTTTGACTTGTTAAGACTTAATCCATTTTGGTATGAAGTTCTATATAATGATTTGCAAAACAAAATTAAAGAAATGGTATGAAAAGTAATAACACTAAATTAGCATTGCCAAGAATTTTAATCTATCAAGATGAAGACTGTAAAATCCTGGTAGATTATTTGGTGTATAATGGCTTTCAAGTAATAACCTCAACTGAGGATGATATACTAATCAAAATCAGAGAAAAGAATTATGACTTATGCATATTAAGTCATTATAAAACAACAGATGCCTCTATGAGGCTAAAGCCATTAAAATTTTTGCGCAAATCAGATGATAAAATACCTGTAATAATGGTATCAGATAAGGTCCGATATGAGTATGTAATTGAAGCATTTGATGAAGGTGCGGATGATTATGTTATAAGACCATATAACATTGAGGAGCTTATAAGAAGAATAAAAGCCGTTCTAAAAAGATGTGGTGTGCGAGTAAGAAGTATAGAGCCATCTTATGAGATAGGCAATTACCTGTTTAATACAGTAGATAAAATTCTTACTATAGGCAATGTAAAAACACAGCTTAATAATAAACAAAGCCAAGTTCTTACTTTATTATGTGCCTATAAAAACGAAACATTACCCAAGAAAATACTTATGCAACAAGTATGGACTGATGATAACTACTTTAATAAACGTAGCTTAGATGTTCATATATGTATGCTGCGAAATATGCTTAAAATGGATAACCGAGTAGCTATAGAAACTATACGAGGAGTTGGTTATTCTCTTGTTATAGAAGAAGATGAAAGCTTAATGTAAAAAAGGCAGACTACTTTTCTGTAGTCTGCCTTATATTTCTCTCGTTCACTTGTTAAGCTATGCGCTTCTTGAAATTCTTCAAAAAATACAGGCTCATTTTTCCTGTTACAAAATCCTCATCTTGATTGCCTGTATGAAAACACTTAAGGCCATATTTATTGGTATAAACCTTAAAATCACCACGTAATTCTCTCGTCCCAGTTTGGTTATTAAACCACCATACTCTAATATGATTTGCATCAAGCCATTTTATTTGCTGCTGAATATATTTAGTAAGGTCCTCATATTCATCATAATCAGCTTGGTCTTCAACATACGGAACAAAAGTACATTCTATAAGGTCTGAGTCATCAACTGCTTTCCAATTATCTTCTATATAAAAATTATTGGAAAACATTTCAGATACCTCATTAGCTTCTTCCAAATTGTCTTCATCTAATGGCTCTTCGCCATAATACAAAAAGCAAAAAGCATCATTTGATATTTGCAAAGTCTGCTTTTTGCTGTAATCTAAAACAAAATTGCTCATTTATTCTCCCGTTCTATAGTTTCACGATATTTCTTCTCAAGCTCTGCTATTTCATCTAAAGCAGCTTGAGGCTGAACTAATTGAACAGCTACTGGCAGTTCATTTCCTTCTTGCATTGCCTGAATTGACTGAGAGCCATCAAGCAAATTTTCTTGCTGTACCTCTTGGGTATTCTCTTGTTCATTTATTTCCATATCGCAATTATTTATTTTTGTTCAACATTTCTCTCGTTGGGGGCCTTGTGATATTCTCCTGTCCAATCGCGGCGGATATTCTCTCGGCCATTTCCTCTGTTAACTTCTGTACCACACTCAGGGTCCAATGTGGACAATTGCTGCATAGTCCACTGTGCACACGAGCTACACAGCTTGTACTCTCAGGCATAAGCTGTTTAATCATAATGACTATGCGGCTTTTATGTGTTCTAGTGTGTAACATTTTTTAACAGTTTCACTTTTATTCTTTTATAAGTTAAAGTACAAAATAATCTTGATATAAATCACTGTTTTACAGACTTTAACATAAAAATTTTTCACTGGTTTATTGCAGCTTTAATATAAAAATATAGAGCTCTAAACGCCTCGAAAATATATGAAATTTCATTATTCTCGTTCATTCTCTCTTCATTTCTTTTTATAGATTTAGTTTACTATTATTCTCAAATAAAAGTGTCCTAGAATGCACGAAAATGAGTCAACTTTTTAGCCATAAATTTAACAGCTATTTATATAACTGCTTAGTGGCTTAAAGCTCAGGAAAGTCCATACCTCAATTCATATTATAGACTTTATAAAAATACATTGATAGATACACTTCTTTTGACCTCTATTGCGTCGAATTGAGTTGACCCATATTATAGTACACCCAAAGCCTAAAAGTGTCCTAGAACGCGAAAGAAGCATGTTTCTATGAGTTTACATATTTTAACATAAATCACAATAATACAAAAATAGCTGCATACTTAGATATGCAGCAAAAAAGAGCCGCCTCGAAAGAGGCGACTCCATGGGAGAAACGGTGTCAGGCGGCTGTGTTATGCAAGTGACTCCTCTTCGGCTGTAGTTTCAGCAGGAGCTTCGGCAGTTTCTCCATTTACCTGACCGGCAAGATATTCATCCAGCTCCTTCTTTGCATCCTCGAGCTGCTTCTTTTTAGCTTCCAGCTCTTCCTGAGCTTTCTGCAGCTTCTCCTCCGCCTTCTTCACATTCTCCTCGCAGCGAATTACGCGGTCCTGAGGAGTAAGTGGAGTACGGGTTGCTGCTGCCTCACGACGTTCAAGATACTTGGCATTGAGCCGTGCACCTTCTTCATCGAACTCTTCGGTAATCTTAATGCCCTCGGCTTTTACAACCTTGTGCATAGTCTTCGTTGCAAGCGGATTGCCTTCGATAGGAGCCGGAACTGAAATGCGGTAGAGCAAACGCTGAGCTCGTTTGTCAGGCACGATTGCCACAATACGGCCAACTACCATTTCAATGTGCTCTTCGCCGTTTTCGTCTGTAGTGCGGTATTTCTCAAATTCTACCGTTTTGCCCACGTTGCTGATAACTTCGTTAACCTCTTCGGCAATTGCTTCCGGTGTCCATTCAACTTTGTCTGCCGGGTCTTTTGCTTTGCGAGCGCGGGCTTTCTTCTCCGGCTCAACGACTTCATCCAGAATGCGAACAAGATTGCTGTCGTGTACCTTAACGATGCGGCGTCCGTCGTCTGTCTTGATTGCATAGAGCACCTTATTGCTGCGCTTCTCTTCAATCACTCCGGCGATATAGCCGTCAACCCATTCTGCAGTGTTGAAAGGAACTGCCTGACAACGGTGGTTAACGTTCTTCTTCAGCTCTTCGGCCAATGCGTGACGCTCCTCGTCGGTCATCTTTGGCTTTTTCTCCTGAGTTGCCTTGCTGCCATTGTAAAGCGGGTTGAGCCCGCCATTCTCTTCAGCTGCCTTAATAGCTGCTTCTTCCTCAGGGCTGAGCTGAGTTTCTTCTTCACTTGCAGGAGTCTCTTCTGCGGTTGCCTCAGGAGCAGCGGGGGCCTGAGCCTGTTCACGAGCTGCGAGTACGGCCTCGATAGCCTTTTTGTCTTCGTCACCTGCTGTTGCCAAAAGAGCATTCAGCTTCTTCGTTGTCATCTGCGAAAATTTCTTTGTTGCCATAATGCTGTAAATTTTGAATTGTTATTAAAATGTTATTGTTTAATTTTGATATTGCAAATATACTATGTTTTTTTGAATTATTGAGCTGCTTTGGGAACTTTTTTCCAAGTTTTATGTTAAAAAATATCAATTGAGTTTCTTAAACGGCCCTAAGAGTCCGAGAGTACTTATATTATATCCCTCCTTGCCAAAGAATTTGAGTGCCATATTAGCCAATTTCGTTGTCCCTAAGGCATCCGAAGACACTACTATGATAGCTACATGGCCCTCATCGTTGGACACGATAGCGTTATCCGAAATAGCTTTTATAAAGTTCTCCATACTGTCCAAATTCTCTCGAGTGGCTTCAACTTCAAGCCTATAAACCGTTACAAACATTTCATTTCTTGCCATGTTATTTAGCTTTTACGGTTTTGTAGCTCTTACTTACCTCTACACTGAACACGCCGTGCCAAAGAGCAAATCGGATTGCTGTTTCTGAGTTGTCTTGTTCAACTGCAATTGTCGGTGTCAAAAACAATGTTTCTGACTTGGTTGCTGAAAATTTCATTGTTACCATATTACTGTAAATTTTTATTAGTTGCTCCGCAACAATATTGCGAAAGCAAGGGTTAAACTTAGTGCCGCTGTAGGTGTCGCTCCTAAAATCCGCTTCGCTTGATACTGTTCCACGAATATCGTTTCTCTCCGCAGCGGCTAAGGTCATGCATTCTCTTGAGGAGTGCCGTCCCATTCTGTTACTTGCTCGAGTACAATGTACCGGCGTTGCTTTGAGCGACACATAAGGGCCGCATAGCTGTCTGCATCTGTTTTGTTATCAAACTTCTCCACAACTGTGGGATTGAAAATACCGCCGTTATAGGCAACTGCTACATAAAAAACTGTTGTTTCCATATTGCTGTAAATTTTAGTTGTTTTGGCTATCGCCATATCTTTTTAAGTATATGCAAATATACTACTTTTATTTTAATCTGGTTACTGCTTTAAGAACTTTTTTCGTTAAATAATGTTGGTTATTTTACGTTCATTCTTGCTGCATATTCATCAATTTGTATCTCAATGCACTCGGCTCCGTTGTGCAAAACTCCTGTTCTCTTGAACTGCGATTTGTTATTTTCCATTGCTGTTCTCTTGTTTTAGTTCAACACTTTTTACTGCCATGCCTCCATACATATTACTAGCTGCATATCTCTCAGCCTGTTTTGTTGCTCCTTGGAGCGACACAGATTGAAATTCCTTTGTAGTGAAGTAACCGCCATTCTTCAATTGCGGATTGCTACGCCAGAATGTAGCGATATAAGTTCTCTTGCTGCTCATATTATTCCGGTATATTAAACTGTTTCAGCAATTTGTTTCTCTCGTCTTTCGGCATTCTTGTGAGGTTAATTCTCTCGGAGCCGGTCCAAAGATACACATAGTCACAGTGACCCATCCAACCGCGTTGGCGTTCTTGCCGATAGTCATTTGCCTCAGTGTAGCTTGCAAATCCGGCTTTATAGTCGTATTCGCTGTCGTCTCTTTCAACGTACAAATAAACTGTCTTCTTCATATTATTCTGGTATTACTGTTATTGTCCACTCAAAACCTGTCATTCTCTCGAGACGCTCCTGTTCATGCTCAGCCGACTTCTGACTCTTGCAAATAGTCGGACAATAGCCTTTGCGGTATCTCTTGAGCTGCACTTTCCACGTTCTGAGGTTTGTGCTCTCCTGTATCACGCCGTGTATTCTCTCGGCCAATACGACTCTGTCCTGTCCGCCTCTCCCGGTTTGAGCTATTATTAAGCTCTCCCGGTCTGCCTCTCCCGGTTTGAGCTATTATTAAGCTCTCCCGGTCTGTGCTGTCGATTGTTACTATGTTGCCGTACTTGCTATAAGTTATCTGGCAACCCAGTTCCGTGGCCTTGTCGATTAAGGCTTTCCACTGTTTGTCAGAGTACTCACTCCTGTAATAGTTCTTTGTCATAACTGTAATTTTTAGATTTGTTATAGTGCCCGGCAGGAGAGTCGAACTCCTGTACGTCCAACCCGGGGGGGGCGAACGGCCATTCGTTTAGCGAATGTTTATGCCGTTCTCGTCTACTGTAATTACCTCAACCAGCATTGCCTTGCCAGGTATTTCTCTTGTCTCGGTAATTTTCTTGCCGTCCTCTTCACGCTCTACTGTCTCCTTTTTCGGTTTGTCCTCTTTGTAGATACAGTAAGTGTGTTCGTAGTAGCCGCGCAAGTCGTCGCGTTTTGCTGCGTCCTTGATACACTCGAGGATATTTTTTTCGGCATAGTAGTGGCATTCACTGGCAAACATTCTCTCGCCGGTTACTTCCTCGTTGTCAATTCTTACTTCTCCTGTTTCCAACATGCTGTTTGGAATGTTCGTCAATACGAAACGGTAATTTCTGTTTACTTTCATTGCTGTAAATTTTTATTGTAAATTCTCTTGTTCCCGGCAGTGGAGTTGAGCCACTGATGCCATTACGGCCATTCTCCCGCCCGGGATGTTCTCCTGTTATGCGAGCACTTCGTACAGTTCTTCAAGTGGCTCCGGTATTCTCTCGTCTATTTCTCTCGCCAGCTTTTCCATTGAGCCACAATATACGTGATATCTTTTTAACATATAATCACGAATTTTTTTAATTTCTCCGAATGATAATTCGAATAAGAATTTTTCTAACTGTGTCATATTCTTTATTGTTTTATTATTTATATTGTAAATATACTCATTTTATTTGAACCGGAAAAATTTTTTATGTTAAATTTTCAATCTATATCTGTTAATTTTTGTTTCCAGATTTTGATTTATTTCATTCGTTATTTCCGATATGTAAATATACAAATAATTTTTGAATCAGAAAAATTTTTCATGATTTTTTTTGGAAATTTTTTTGCCTGTAAAATAAATAACATATAAAAATTTTACAGGTTAAATCGTATTAAATTTCCTGGTTGTTTCGTTAATAAATTAAAATAATAATTTTATGCCTGTCAGCTAATAAAATAATTGGAACCTGAAAATATATTTGGTTAGGAAATGTTAAATTTTCGTTAAACCTTGTTGGAGGAGAGGCTATGAGCCTGTAAATGGTTTGGAACCTGAAAATTATTTTAGTTAAGAGTCGTTAACAGGCTGATAGCCTTATAGAACTTTAATGAATTAAACCATAATTAACGAATTAGGCTGTCAGGCTTAATGCTTTTTAACACAAAATATTTCGTCGATTCGAAATTAGGCCCCTGCCGCAGTGCCTGGGTGCCCCTTATATATAGTATATAGAGCCATGTCCATAGGCAGAAAAATTTTTTGGCTTCAAATCATTCTCGCAAATTGCCACCAAATCATAATATAAGTATGAGCAAGGCCCAGAGGCTCATAAATTCTCATTCTCGCATACATTCTCGCAAATATCAATTTAGACCCCTTAGACTTAATAGGAAATTGGCAAAATGGCATTCTCGCAATAAAGAATAAATGCTCAGAAATAATTTTCAAAGAAACAAAATAAACATGCAAAATCAAAGGGGAGTTTCTCAATAACTGATTGATTTTCAATAAATTAGGCACTAATAAACAACATAAACAATAAATATATAAAAGAGATAAAATAGATTTGAAATAGTGATATGTGAATAAATAGGCTTATCATATATCACATATAACAGTATAAGACTTCATAGAAGAGTTAGGGATGATTGTTTCTATGCCCATTAATTTCTATTCACTGATTAAATTTGATAAAATGTTGATTTTCAATTAGTTTTATTTTGTGAAGTAGAAACACGAAAAACTAAAACCCTATTTTCTATTCACTAACTAAGATATATGCCTAAATACATGTGAAATATGATATTAAAAAGTTAATAATTCACTAGTATAAAAAATGTTAATTTTTGATTTTTAATCTGCGAGAATTTTTACTTATCAGCCTTTATAACTATATTTGCAAAAACATTAAAAATATACACGTGATACGAATAGGTAAATACAAGTACTTAGCAGACTTACAAGAAGGTTCTAATATTGATTCTGTAAGCGCTTATTTTATACTAGAATTTGAATATGATAGCAAATTCTATGTAGGATGGACGGGGGAAACCAATTCGGTTTCTGTAAAGAACAAAATAGATAGACTTATATGCAATGCTTTTCATAATGTTTCATGGCTATCAAAAAATAATCCAGGCCTCGTAAAAGCTATAGTAGAAAGCAAGTATATAACAGTGACAACAGAAGAAATTCCTTTTAATGCTTTATCGCTACCAAATGGCTTGCTGAATGTATATTCAAGAATGTATGAACTAATAGATGAATACACAGCCTATGCACCATACGGGTATAATATAATAAATAGTTTAAATAAATGCGCAGCAGAAAAAGCAATTATACCAGGATATGCTGCAAAATGGGAAATACCAGATACAATACGTAAATCAGGAACAGACACTATACGTAGTTATCCACATAGGGCTGTATATCAGTATACTAAGATAGCAGAAAATACATATAAATTCTATAAAAAGTGGGATTCTATAAGAGAATATGTAAATTCAGTATCTACAAAAATTAACCCGAGTGCTATATATATGTGCTGTAACGGCCAGCGAAGAATAGCATACGGCTCTGTATGGAGATTTAATAACACGGATGATATAATAACAATAGAACCAGACCTTAGAAAAGCAACTGAATATAGGCAGCTGCAAAATCAAATAAAAAAAGATGCAATACTAGAAGAAAAAAGCAAAACTATATTAGATAAACAACAAAAGTATAATAGCCAATATGAAAACAGATAAAATAGCACAGAAATTAGCAGATATATTGCCAGATAGGCCAGTAGTTCCTGGAATGTCTAATCCAGATACACCCAAACTTGTAGAACAAGAGGCCACGCGCATCAAATCAAAACAAGATGCAAAGGAATTGGCTCGTATTAAGTATCTTGAAAAGCAGAAGCTTAAAAATCTTCAAGTTAAACAAGAAAAGCGTCAATCATTAGCAGAAGAGCTTGGCGTGGAAGAAATACCAGATGGCCAAACAGAGTTTCAAGCCAAACAAATAGCAGAACAAAAGAAACGCGTAGAGGCTATTGAGGCACTTGAGGCTCAGACTGTAGAGCCACTTAAAGCAACTGAGTTAGCAGAACGCCATGACTCGGGCAAAGGCTCATATTCATCAGCTATACGCTCAGCACTTCAGTTACAAGGAGCATCAAGGCCTGAAATAACAAAACTTCTTACTAGCCTTAATATCAATTTAAGTGTTCAGCTTACAAAGCAAGACACGGCTAATTTATTGGCTTGTTTATTAACATGTAACCACTCGCAGCTACAAGCCTTAATGGCTAATAAAAAAGTGCCGGTTGTAATAAAAACTGTAATTAAGCGCCTTATTGAAGACGAAAAGCTAGGTAACATTGAAACTATAGAAAAATTATGGGATAGAATATTTGGCAAAGGGCCTATGCAGCTTAATCTACCTGAGCAGCAACAATTCCAAACAGGTATTATTCCTAATGTGCCTGTAAGTCGTGAAGCGTATCTGATTATACGTGAAAACTTAATTAAATAATAGAGATATGGCAATGAAGTCACTTAAAGAAATGCAAGAAACAGCATTAGATGCCACAAAGCCCGGAGCTGTAAATCCTGTGGAAATGTTACGTCTTGAGGCTTTGACGTCATTTGAAAAGTATACTAAACTAATGTTCAAAGCCCAATATCATAGAAGTTTTATAGTTGCAGAACACCATAAGAAAATGTTTGAAGTATTACAGGATGTTGTAGATGGCAGATGCAAACGGCTTATAATTAACATTGCTCCTCGATATGGTAAAACCGAGCTTGTTATCAAATCATTTATAAGTTGGTGTTTTGCCTTAAATCCAAAATGTCGATTTTTGCATCTATCTTATTCAGATATACTTGTGAATGATAATTCTGAAACAATCAGAAATATCATGCAGGAAGAGCTTTATAAAACTCTTTTTCCTAATTCGGCTCTTGCATCTGAGAAAGGCTCGGCTAAAAGATGGAAAACTAAAGCTGGAGGAGAACTTTATGCAGTATCAACTCAAGGCCAAGTAACTGGATTTGGCGCAGGAGCAGTAGACGAAGTACCAGATATTGATAAAATGGACGGAGGCAATGATATATTCACATTTGATGACCATACAAACGAGATGCTTGATATGATAGGAGCTACAACAAACATTTTCCAAGGCGCGATTGTGATTGATGACCCAATTAAGCCAGAAGATGCTGAGTCAGATATTGTTCGCGAGCGCATCAACATGCGATTTGAAAACACAATTCGTAACCGTACTAACTCGCGTAACACTCCAATCATTATAATAATGCAAAGGCTGCATGAACATGACCTTTGTGGCTATTTGCAAGAGATAGAGCCAGATGAATGGACTGTTTTATCACTTCCGGTTATACAAGTAGACTCAGAAACTGGAGAAGAACATGCACTTTGGCCAATGAAGCATACGCTTGAAGAGCTTTATAAGATGCGTGAGATAAATCCGCTTGTATTTGACACACAGTATATGCAGGACCCAACACCAAAAGAGGGTCTTATGTATGAAGGATTTAGAACTTATAAGATAGAAGAGCTTCCAACAGGCACAAAAGCACTTCAAAAGTGGAATTATACTGATACGGCTGACACAGGAGCTGATGATTTGTGCTCAATTTGCTTTATAAATACACCTGAATACTGCTATATAACTGATATTTTGTTTACAGATGCACCTATGGAGGTCACAGAGCCAAAACAAGCTGAAATGCTGACCAAAAATGGCACGGTTGAGGCCTTAATCGAGTCAAATAATGGAGGCCGTGGCTATTCACGTAATGTAAAGCGCATATTAAGAGTTGATTTGCGTAATTTCAGGTGTGCTATTAAAACATTTACACAGACAGAAAACAAAAAGGCACGCATTTATACAGCTTCTGCTAATGTTCAAAGCGATATTTTGTTTCCAGAGGGCTGGGAGAGGAAATGGCCTAAGTTTTATAAGGCTCTTATGTCATATCGTAAAGATAATAAGAAAAGAAACCAGCATGACGATGCTCCAGATTGCTTAACAGGAGTATATGAAATGCATGCAAGAAAAGGTGGACGTAAAAAAATACACTTAAGAAACTAAAATTCATATTCTCGCATTATTCTCGTAATTTCTAGGCTTCTAATTATATATGAATGATTAAATCATAAGCCTTGAATAAACATAATACGAGAATATGAGATAAAAAATACCTATATAAAAAATGTTAAAAACGGTACAGCTTATAAAGAAATTTAGTATATTCGCACTGTGGAGAAGTTAATTCGAAGCAAAAATACAGGTAATTCGATGCAAGTTAAGGGTAGCTGCTCGGTAGTATTAACATTAAAAACATAAATAATATGGGATTAAACTGTGGATGCCCTGCCGGTGCTCATATCGCCGACCTTGAGATTGCTGAATGCAAGGAGAGTATGGGGCAAGTTCAAAAAGTTGCATTCCAGCGCATTTATAAGACAGCTGGAACGAAGAACTCTGTTACTGACCCGACTAAGAAAGCATCGTTTTCTACCTTGTTTTCTGCGGCTGACGGTTCTAAAATGACAGTTTCTCCGTATATTCAAGGACCTACTTCTGAGCCTGGTGCAGCTCGTACATTCGGTGGAGGTAACCAGACACTCGGAGGTATTGAGATTACAATTGGCCGTGAGCCGACAACATTCTCTGCCACTATCTATCAGGAAAGTCAGAAGACAATTACACAGCTGAAACAGTATATGTGCGAAGAGATTGGCGTTTGGCTGATTGATGAAAACGGCAACATTGGCTGTTTGGTAGATGACCAGGATGAGCCTACAGCATACTTCCCAATTCCTATTGGTAAGTTCTTTGTTGGTGACAAGAAGCTTGGTGGTTTTGAAGAGCCGGATAGCAATACCATTGAATGGTCATTCTATCCTAACTGGAGTGATAACTTCTACATTATTAAGCGTGAAACATTGGACTTCAATCCTCTTACAGATTGGGTTAATGCCGCTTCTGTTGGGGCTTAAAACTTTCAGTTATGAGAAAGAAAAAAGAACAAACAGTAACATTGGTTGTGCCTAAGTACAATATGAGGCAGGAGTTTGGCATTCAGCATGCCGAACGCTTGCTTGATATGGGCACAGCCATAAATGGTGGATGGGAATTACCTAAAGATAGCAATTATACTTACGACGAAGAAAATGGCCTTAGAGTTAAATCAGATAAAGCAAATTTTGCAAAAGCCGACTAAACGTCAGGCTATTCAGAAAGCTGTAAACATGCAGCGTCGTCTTAGATTTCATGCTGAGACGAATGTTGCTGTATCTGATATTAACCAACCTACGACCATATTCCTTGATTGGGTAAGACAATTGCTTCCGAAGGATAAATTCAACATATTCCTTCATCTGTTTAAATTTCCGTTGCCTACACCTGCTGTAGTTGAGGACGTTTATAGAGAACTCGAAAGGGTTTTCTATAGTCGTAACTCATCAAGCTCATACCAGTTTACAGACTCAGAGCTTGCAGAGGATTGGTCTCAGTATAAAAAGAATAACCTCAATGAGCCAGAGGTGTGGAAGACAACCGGATGGAAGAGAATGCAGGTATCGCCAAATAGTATTTTGGTAGTAGACCTTCCTCAAGTACAAACATCTTTGCGCCCAGAGCCGTATTTTTATTGGCTTGAGATTGATGCTGTAATTGATTACCAGACTTCTAAACTTGATGAAAATCAGTTTGAGTGGCTTATTTTCAAACAGCCGGAACATCGGATAGCTGTATTTGATGATACTTTTATAAGAGTATATCAGCTGAATGAGAAAAATGAAATTCAGTCACTTATTTCAGAGGCAAAGCACGATTTAGGATATTGTCCAGCTCGGTTCTTTTGGTCAACACAACTCAATGAGAAAAATAAAGACCTTAAGAAAAATCCAATTACAAAAGAGCTGTCAAATCTTGATTGGTATTTGTTCTTCTCTATTTCGAAGCAGCATTTAGACTTGTATGCACCTTATCCTATATATAGTGCGTATGAAGCTGATTGTAATTTTGAGAATAATGAGACTGGTGATTACTGCGATGGAGGTTTTCTACGCAATGCAAAAGGCGAGTATAAAATTCTCAATGATGGAACAGTTGAAAAGTGTCCTTGCTGTAGCGAAAAGCGTATAGCTGGTCCTGGCTCATTCTTAGAAGTTCCTATACCAAATCAATCTGAAGGTGTCGCAGATATGCGTAATCCTGTTCAGATAACTACTATCGATAAAGACTCACTTGACTATAATGTCAATGAGTGTGCAAGGCTTAAAAATGAAATTGTAATTTCTGTTGTTGGTTCAGGTGGTACTGTAAGTGAAAAAGAAGCTATCAATGAAACTCAGGTAACTGCTAACTTTGAAAGCAAAACCTCAGTTCTCAATGCCTTAAAGACCAATTTTGAATTGGCACAGAAATTTGTCGAAGATACTGTTTGCAAACTCAGGTATGGAGGTGCTTTCATATCATCTTCTGTAAACTGGGGTACAGAGTTTTACGTTTTCACAGTAACAGAGCTATATTCTAAGTACAAACAAGCGAAGGAGAATGGTGCATCTAACTCAGAACTAGATGCTATATCGCAACAAATTCTTGAAGTTGAGTATCGTAACAATCCTTTGGTACTTCAGAGAATGCTTATCTTAAAGCAATTGGAGCCATATCCACATAAAACGCTGGATGAAGTGTTAAAATTGTATGAAAAAGAGTTATTAAATGAAAATTTGGTAAAGCTTAAAATAAATTTTAGTACTTTAGTTGAAAAATTTGAACGTGAGAACATTAACATAATTGAGTTTGCTTCAAATAAGCCAATGAGAGAAAAAATAGATATTATAAACAAAAAACTTTTGGAATATGTTACAGAAATTGGAACTTCAGCAACTACGGGCACTCAGTCTTGAGGATGTTAAGTCTTATAAGAAAAAGGCCGTAGAGCGTAAAGCAGAACTAGAAACTGCTAAGGCTAAAGGCGGAAAAGCTTGGACGAGCGACTTACAGGAAGAGCTTGACGAGGTAGTTCTTTTCCTAGTAGATGTTGATGATGTTATCGAAGAAAAATTATCAGCATCAAAAACACAGGCTAAGAGTGGTTATACTCCTAAGCCGGGTACTGAGAAGATGGTGCACTTGTCAATTGTGCGTGGTCGTAGGTTTAATCCAATGACTGGCAAAGAAGAGTCACCAGCATATACTCAAATGTTCACATTCGCAGAGTGGCAGCTTTTCAAGAAAACGTATAAAGGCCTTGGCTATACCATTATGGCGGCCCTGCATGACCCATACGGAGATGCTGCAGAGTTAGTACAAAAGTAATTAACAATAAAAAACAAAGCTATATGTTAACAATTGAGATGCTACGACAGAGTTCAGCTTTAACAGGTCTTACAGATGACCAGCTGAATGCGATTGCTGAGATGTCAAGAAATGATGAGAATACAGTTATTGGTACTAAAATCGGCGCATTGCACGGTCAGTATGATGCTGATATTCTTGGCATTACAGGTATTAAAAAGAAAGATGGTGAAAAAAGTTATGACTATGCTAAGCGCGTACTTGGTGAGTACAAAACTAAAGCAGAGTCTACGAAAACAATTCAAACTCAGCTTACTGCTGCTCAGGCACAGGTCGCAGAGCTCCAGTCTAAACTTGAAAAAGGAGCTGGTGATGAAACTTTGAAACAACAGCTGAAAGATGCTAAAGCTCAAGTAACTCAGCTTCAAACTCAGCTTCAGACAAAGGAAACTGAGTTCAATACCAAAAAGGCAGAGTTTGATAAAACTATTAAGGACACGCATGTAGATTATGCTTTTCAAGCTGCTACAGCAGGTCTTAAGTTTAAGAGTGGTATTACTGAGCCTATTCAGAAGACGCTGCTCAACGCTGCAAAAGCAGAAGTCCTTGCAAAAGGTACTCCTGATTTCATAGAAGACGGCCAAGGAGGAAAGAAGCTTGTTATTCGTGGTGCGGATGGTAATATCCTTAACAATCCGAAGAACAATCTTAATCCTTACACGATGCAGGAGCTTGTAATGGAAACGTCGCTTAAAGATGTAATTGATACAGGTCGTCAGCAGACAGGCGGTGGAACAGGAGGTTTTGGGTCCGGTTCAGGCGGAACAGGTGGAACACTTGACTTGTCTGGCATTAAGAGCCAAGTTGAAGCCGATAAAGCCATCGAGGCACATCTGCTCGCAAATGGTTTGACCCGCGACTCACAGGAATTTGCAGACCAGTCAATGCAGCTGAGAACTGAAAACAATGTGGCAAGTTTGCCTATTAGATAATGGCACATTCTAAGAAATAAACAAAAAATGCTATGAGGCGTAAAAGGGTAATGCACCATATTAGCATAAGTATTAATAATTAAAAAACTTAAAAGTTATGAGTCTAGTTTTAACACGTATCCAGAACATTCGTGCGAACTCTAACCTTGATAAGTTTGAGTATCGCCCCAGTAGGTACGGCGCATTGAATGCTTTTATGGTGCAATCTGAAGACCCTACTGGCATCCTCACTGAGGAACTGAAGCAAAAAGCAAGGACCTCCATCGGTAACACGCTGGAAACTCCGGTAATTGACTATGATGCTGATATTACTATCGGTAGTACCCGCACTTTGACAATTGCCGACAGTGAAAACACTTCTAAAATGGTTCAAATCACGTTTGCCACTTATGCATGGGGATTTACTATTGCTCCAGCAATGTACATGAATAACGAAATTGGCATTCAGAAGGACTTTGAAACCAAAATGATGAAGTACATCTATGCTTTTGCGAAAAAGCTTGATGAAGCTGCTCTTGCTGCTCTCGCAGCCAACAAAACACAGGTTTTGAAAAATCCGCTGCTGTATGACTGGTCTGCTAATGCCATCAATGCAAAGTGGACTGAGCGTGAAAACGTATTTGGTGACCTTGAAGTTATGATGGGAGCAAATGACTTCTATGGCCAGTTGCATCTTGTAGGTGACCCTGGTGTTGAGTCTATCATGCGTAAGTTGCAGCAGCACGGTCTTTACAATGACGTAAACAAGCAGAATGAATTTGGCACAAAAATTGTTCACTTGACGAACAATATCGCAGCTGCTGAAGGTAAGTATGCTCAGGGTTACGCTGTAAATGCCGGCTCTCTTGGAATGTTGACCCGCTTCGAGCGTGACTGCTTGCTTGGAACTGTTTCCGGTGATGGCCATGAGTGGGGTATTGCTACTTTGCCTTTGCTGAACATGCCTGTTGGTACATATTTCTACGATTCTGTAGGTGATTACAATACTATTGCAGGAACTGCTACTGCTGATATGACCCGCACACGCAAAGAGCATTACGGTTTTGCTGTCGATGTGGCTTTTTTGACCGCTTATAACAGCACACCTAGCACTTTGGCAAGTCCTATTCTGGCATTCAATGTATCGAGTGAAGATGCAGTTTATGCTAAGCCTGTTGTTGTTATGAATACTGCTGATAATCCTGTTAACACTAAGGAAGCAGGTGCAGGAGTTGGAGGATAATAAACCGATAGCAAATCTTTGAGTTGTTATTAGCTTTGGTAGGAGGCACACTGAGCCACTAGGCGATAGTGGCCTCCTATTTTTCATTAAAAATTAAGAATTATGGTTAGAGCCAATGATATACAAGAAAAGCTGTTACATCTTATTGGGTGGGAGCAGAATTATGATACATCAGACTTAAAAATATCTGATGCTTTAACCGTGAGTGAAAGCGGCCTATATTTTCAACAAATTCATCCTTTGCTGACTTTGCAGAATATGTCATGTATTGCTCCGGATTTTAAGAATATTACTTTTCCAGAATACAATTCTGAAAAGGAATATAGCAAAGGCAATGTAGTTGATTATCAAGGAACACAATATAAAGCGCTTCAAAAAGCACAAGGAAAACAGCCCGATATTGAGTCTGAGTATTGGGTTGAAACCAATTTATTTTCTGAATGGCTTGAGAGCAAAACAAAAGCAAGTATTCAAAAAGCTATTGCTAGATACTGCAATGAAAAAACGGCAGAAGGAACAAACAAGCCATTATGCGAAAGTCGTACTTTGTTCGATGGAACAGGTAGATTAGTAGATACTGTAAAGAATAAGAAAAATTTAGTTGGCTTTGAAATTGTACCAGTAAGAGCAAAAGGTGTAACCACGAAGATAAATAAAATACGTCTTCAGTTTACTAAAGCTGGAGAATATACTTTGTATCTTATGCATTCAAGTATGGATGCTCCAGTAAAGATTATAAAGCTTAATAAGATACGAGATAATAGTGCTGAATGGTTTACAATCGATGACCTCTATTTGCCATATCAAAGTGAAGATAATGATGCAGGAGGAAGTTGGTATTTATGTTATTTTCAGTCTGAACTTCCAGAGGGAAGTCAAGCTATTAGAAAAAATAAAGACTGGTCAAAAGAGCCTTGCGGTTCATGCTCACGTAGAGAATTACTTGCTTGGATGGCATGGTCTAAGTATCTTGAAATTCATCCATTTTTTGTAAATGAAGAACTTGTAGATGCAGTTAATTTCAATGATGACTTTAATGGAGATTTTGCAAAGTGCCCACTTCATCTATGGGATGTTGAAAATAATCAATATACTTATGATAACAACTACGGATTAAATTTAGAAGTTACTGTAAGCTGTGATATTACAGATTTTATAATTGAACAGAGAATGATGTTCCAAGATGTCATAGCTAAGCAGGTAGCTGTAGATATGTTACGCGAATTTGCATATAACTCTAACGTAAGGACAAATAGGCATTCAATCAATGCTTCTCGACTTGATATATTATATGAGGTAGATGGCGACTCTTCTTCTATGAAAAAATCAGGTTTAAGTTATCAGCTAGATATGGCTTTCAAGGCCATTAAGCTGAGCACTTCTGGAATTGATAGAGTATGTTTGCCATGTCGAAACAATGGCATTAAATATAGAACTGTATAAGCATGGCTGTAAAACGATATAATGCGACACTTCGCAATCTGGAATATAGGCTGCGAAGTTTTAAGGATAGCTTGCCTATGCTATTAGAAGATATTGTGCGTGACAAAGAAGATGTAATAGTATCAGCTATAGCAGATGACCAGTTATATCGTCGTGGTATCAACGGTAGAGGTGAAAAGATAATGGATTATATGCCATACAAGCCTAAAACCATACAAATAAAAAAGAAAAAAGGTCAGCCTACTACAAGGGTCACATTACGAGATACAGGTGCTTTTCATGAGTCTATGTTTGTAGTATTTGACTCAGAAGGTTTTTATGTGACTGCGAGTGATGAAAAAACACCTGAACTTATTGAGAAATATGGTGAAGAGATTTTTCGCTTAACAGATAAAAATTTTACCAGAATAATTCGTTCTCACATAAGAAAAGAATTAGTTAAACGATTAAAACAGGCAATAAGGAAATGAAGGAAAACTCAGTACAAATAAGATTTAAGGAAGACCCTGTATTGCTTGATAAGATATTACAGGATATGCAAAAGTCACTTATGAACAGACTTAAGTGGCTTAATTGTGCATTTGGTAGAGCATATAAGCTTGTAGAACATAGGCCAGATGGTAATAAGTTTATATATCCTGCGATGTATAACGGCAATGGAGAATATGTGTCACTTTTACCGAATGATAACTTTGGCAATTTTTCATGGTTTGATATTTATGACCCACAAAAGATTACTGAAGTAGTTCAATCATTGCCACAATATACTTTCAGCGGAGCCATTATATTTTGGTATGACCTCAGTAGCATTTATGAAGATGAAACTGTTATGCATACAGAAGAAGTAAAAGATGAAATTATGCGGGTATTAACTACTCCAGGTCTTATTACTACAACTGGTAAGTTTGTTATAAATGATATATATGAGCGCTTTGAAAATATATACAAAGGTTATTCAATAGAGAAAATCTATAATAACTATACTTATAAAGGAGAAGGTATACAAGATATTGATAAACAATTCTTCATGTACCCTTATGCAGGAATACGAATTGAATTTACTTTAACAACTAGAGAATTATGTCAACGGTATATTTTATAACAATGCTTTCGGCTTTAATATATATAGCTTTAGCAGCAGCATTTGCTATTTTGCTAATTGGAAAACTCGGCGCGCGTGATGAGATAATTACCAGAGCTCCTAAGCTTATTTCTCAATTATTCGATTGTGATTTTTGCTTAAGCTTTTGGACATCGCTTATTCTCGCTATCATTCTCGCTATTTTCTTTAACGAGATGAGTATTATACTTATTCCTATCATATCAACCCCTATAACGCGAATTTTAATATGAAAAACCTGATAGTAAATAAAAAAGTCGTACGGGTATATGACAGCATAGATGAAATGCCCATTGTAAATTTTCAGAAGTACAATAAGTATTTGCTTATAGACTCTGGAATTGGCTCAGATGCAGATGATATTGATGCCCATATAACCCGTGTTGCTAAATTCATTAAAAGCAATAATGTCAAAAAAGCCTTGCAAGAACTGCAAAACATGAGGCAAAATATGTATATGGTGAACAATGAAATTTCACCGAGGTATTTAGCTTTTGCAGCCCTTATTCATAGCATAGACGGTGAAGAAGTTAATGATTTGTCAGACGATGGACTTAAAAATATATTGGCCAGACTTAAAGAAATAAAGCATTCAAAGATTATAGACTTTTTGACTTGGCTTAAAAAAAAAGTAACCACCGAACTTGAAATGTATTTTCCAGGAGATTTTGTAAATCCAAAGGAAAAAGATGCATACGATAAGTTAAAGCAAAGAACACTTCTTGTATTGGACTCTGTGATAAATGACACAGATAACTCTGAGCAAATAGAAACCATAGATATGGTAATGCTTAACATGCATTCTCCAAAATCATACATAGGAAGTGAGTCTGTTGAGATAAAATATGATAAGCAATTTGAAAGTACTTGTCTTTTGATAGCTCAAAAAACAAGCATGGATGCTAAAAAGATGACAGTACTTCAATTCTATAATGCCGTTGATAATATAAAACAGCAATTAGAAGCAGAAAGCAAGAGTGTTAAACGACATAAAAGGAAATAATTATGGCTGAAGACGATAAGATAAAATATAGCGATATAATTGAGCCGGATGACTCGATTGAAAAGCTTGTCAAGCAACTTGGCGAGCTCAATCAGTCATACGAGACAATGGTAAATGCTATCAGAGCAGGCGCAGATAGGATTGTACATTCTGTTAAGTCTGCTAGTGGAGCTACAAGTGAAGGGCGTAAAGCTATCGATGAAGCAACAGCATCTACGTCAAGACTTGAAAGAGCCCAGAATGAGCTTAAATTAGCTTTATCTGATACAGGTAAACAGATTGCTTGGCTTAAAGCACAAACTTCAGATGCTAATAGAGCAACTGTAGAACAGCAGCGTTATATTAAGCAAACTATATCTTCTTATGACCGCCTTAAGTCTGACCTAAAGCAAACAGTTGAGCTATATAAATCTTTAACTGCAGCTGAAAGAGCAGATAGCGAAATGGGGCAACAGCTACTCAACGATATTCTTAATTTGAAAAATCAGATTAAGGCCCTTGATGACCAAATGAAGCCTCATATCCAAACTCTGTCTGAAGTAGAAAAGGCAGAGCAAAGATTAGCTTATTTACAGTCAGACGAAGGTAAAAGATTACTTGAATTGAAAGCTAAGATTGCTGAGCTTACTTCTGCTAGAAAACAGCAGAAAGCTACAGTAGACCCACTAGCTCAGGCTCAAGAGAAACTTGCCTATGCTCAGTCAGAAGAAAATCAACAGCTTAAACTCTATTCAACTCAAATACGAGAAGCAAATCAGATTGCTCAGTTACAAGCTACAATTGCTAATTCCGCAGAAGGTTCTTATAATAGGCTTTCAGCTCAATATGCATTAAATAAAATACGACTTAATCAGATGTCTGCAGCTGAAAGAGAGGCTGCTGACTCTGGTAAAAAGCTTGAAACTGAAACAAATGCAATTTATCAGCAGATGATAAAATTGCAAGAAGCAACAGGTAATTATAGATTGTCTGTAGGCCATTACCAAAAAACATGGGATGGCTTAGGCATTTCTATTTCTCAAGTAGTACGAGAATTACCTGCTGTAGCTGTATCGCTTAATACATTCTTCTTAGGTATATCAAATAATATACCTATGGTAGTTGATGAAATTAACAGATTACGCGCTCAGAATAAACTTTTGCAAGCAGAAGGTAAAGCAACAGTAAGCGTAACAGGTTCTATAGTTAAAGCTTTGTTTAGCTGGAATACTGTGCTTGTTATATTGCTTACTGTATTTTCCATGTTTGGTAAACAGATTATAGAGTGGGTTGGTAACTTATTCAAAGCAAAAAATGCTGTTATATCTACAACTGAAGCCCTTGATAATATAGCCAAAGAACTTGAAGATACTAATAACAGCTATGGTAATAACATTGTAACACTAAAGCAATTACAGCAAGAATGGAAAAATCTTGAAACTACTGCTAAGAAAGACCAGTGGATTAAAGATAATAAATCTAATTTTGACCAACTTGGAGTATCTGTTAATAATGTAACAGATGCTGAAAACATATTTGTAAATAATACTGAAGCTGTAATCAATGCTCTTAAATTAAGGGCTAAAGCTGCTGCTGCTCAAAAGTTAGCTGCTGATGAGTATGAAAAAGCTTTAATTGCTAGAAATAAAGCAGAAACAGAAGCAGGTAAAGGTCCATCTGGTTGGGATAAATTCAAAAACTGGTGGGTACAATCTAGTTTGCGAGCCACTGATGAATATGGCATGGGACCATCTATGGCTAACTTACAAATAGCTGACCAAATATCTGCAGAAGATTTTAAGCAACAAAGAATTAAAGACCTTAACGATGAAGCAGATGCTGCAGAGAAAACAGGAGATGCATACTTTGACTTAGCTGCTGGATATGAAAAAGCCGCAAAAGCTGAACTTGACGCAGCAGGCGTTGAAGGAAAACATAAAACTACCAAAACACGTACTCGTACAAGAGAACCGCGCGATTTAACTCGTACTATAAACCAGAATGACATAAAAATACAAAGAGAGTACGAGGAGAGTGTAACTGAATTACTTAAAGATGAATATGCTAAAAGGCGTAAAGCTGCAGCTGACCAGGTCCAGGATGAAAATAACAAGCTTCGTGAGATGTATCGTCTTAACGAAGAATATGTTAAAAATGTAGATGGAAAATATAAAAAGCTTACTGAGGACCAAAAGAAACAAATTGATAGGCAGCAAGAGCTTATAACTAAGACTATTGCTAATAACTTACGAGCATTAGACCTTCAGTTACAACAAATTCAGAATGAGCAAAAAGTTGCTTCTTTGCAGGCGCAGCGTAATACTATAAATCCTACTGATACTAGCACAGCAACTGAAGCAGCTCAAAATCAAGAGTCTACTGTAACTACCAATGTAGTAGTTACGCGCGACGCTTCTCAAATGGAAGCCTCATTAGTAGAAGAGCGCAAGCTTATGGAAGAAAATCTTGATTTGGAATATGCTTTGATACTTGATACTAATAAGAGATTATTAGAGGCAGGAGATAACCAAGCTCGTTCTGAAGAAGAAATACTTATTGAGCTCAACAAGAAAAAACTTGAGCTGTGGAGTGAGTATGACCAGAAAATCTTAGATGCAAGAGAGCGCGATATTGAAAATCAGCTTGAGCTTGTTAAAAAAGGCAGTGAAGATGAACTTAATCTGCTACTTCAGCAAAATGAAGTACGTAGACAATTAGCTTTAGCACAAAATGCTGCTAAACCTGCAGAACAGCAAGTAAGTACATCTGTAATAAATGCACAGTTTGATAAGTCTGCAGCTCAAACTAAAGGGTCATTCCAAATGACCAGCTTTGATGAACAACAAGCCCTTGACGAGGCTGTATTTAATGAAGTTAAACGCAGTGAAACTGAGATAACTCGATTTAAGCTTGAACAAGAAAAAGCTAGATGGCAAGAACAAATACGTTTAGCAGAAGTTGGTGGATTAGATTGGAGTCAAGCCCAGATTGATGCTGCTAAAGCCACTGTTAAAGGCATAGACCGTGAACTGTCAGAACTTGATGATTTTATTAAAAACATTGGCAAAAAAGGTTTAGGCGGTACTTTGCTTGAGAAACTTGGCTTTGATGATGACCAGATTGATGCCCTAAAAGATGCTGTAAATATAGTAATAGAACAGCTTCAATCCATTATGGATGCCGAAGTTGAATTAGCTGAACAGGCTGTAGAAGCAGCTGAAGCTCGAGTAGAGGCCGCACAAAAAGCTTATGATGCCGAGGTTGAGGCTCGCAATAATGGCTACGCTAATAACGTAGCTACTGCTAAAAAAGAATTAGAGCAAGAAAAGAAAAATCAGCAAGAAAAACAAAAAATGCTGCAGGCAGCCCAAAAACGTCAAGAAGCAATGAACACTGTTACTCAGGCATCTTCGCTTGTCACAGCATCTGCTAATTTGTGGAGTTCATTCTCTTCAATTCCTATTGTTGGCCCAGCTCTCGCATTAGCTGCTATTGCTACAATGTGGACATCATTTGCAGTAGCTAAAATTAAAGCCAAACAAGTAACAGCGAGCCAGTCTGATGAATATGGAGAAGGAGGTCTTGAGTTCTTGGAAGGAGGCTCTCATGCATCAGGTGATGACATCGATTTGGGCGTAAAGAATAAGAAGAAGCATAGAATGAAAGCTGAAGGTGGAGAAGCACTCGCTATTATAAGTAAGAAGCGAACTAGGAAATATAAAAAGATACTTCCGGATGTTATTAATAGCCTAAACAAAGGAACATTTGAAGATAAATATCTTAATGCATTTGCCAGTTCAGATGGGCAAAGTATTTCTCTTAATTCCAATGGAAACATGGACCTTTCAAAAATAGAGGATGATGTGAGAAGTATTAGAAAGCAGAATGAAACAAAGTATTATACTATGCCAAATGGTATAGTCGTGATACAGCATAAAAATGTTAAGCGTATAATCAAAAATTAAAAACTATGGTACTTCCTAAATATAATTTTTACGTTGGCTTTCATAAGTATGGATTTATTGTAAATTCAGGCTATGACATAAATAAAGACACAGGAGACTATTATGTTAATGAAAACATAATTGCTTCTAGCACAATAGATGTAAAAAAACAATGTAATTACATATATTTTGATGCTATACAAGGTCAAGCATCTAGTTTTTATAACTGCGGGTTATATTATTATGATAAGGATAATAATTATATAGGATATTATACATATAATCAGCGCTTAAATTCTGGCAATATAGGAGATGCAGTAGGGCATTCTATTGTAAAAATTCCTGATAATACTGCTTATATAGCATATACATACGCAAAAGATGATAGTGACTTCAAAGAATCTATAAATAATACTAGAAGTCCTATATATGAGTTAAAGTTAATAGTGCCTCATTACAAAGAACTCAGCAAAAAATATGCTAAAGAAAACGGGCAAGAGTTTTTCAGAGAATCATTAGATGGAAAATTAAATGTATTCGGAAATGACTATGAATTTATAAATGGCTTCGACTTAGAAGATAGTGGTATATTTATTATAGAAAAATACGATGAGAATTCTATAAAACCGAGAAGATATTCTGTATATTATAAAGGCGAATTTAATAAAACTGATTGTAAATTCGACAAGTCTAAAAAATCATGTGAACTTAAGACAACCGCTATTGACAATTATACTAATATATTAAATGGCTATGAGAATACATATGACCTCATAAAATTAGCTCCTGAAATAGAAAAAATAAACATGTCTATAAGGCCATTGATACAGATATATGTAAGAGGAGCATCGTCTATTTCTAATTTTTTAGGAGGAACTTATTGGGAAGTTGATACTAATGAAGTAGTAGATGACCATTCTAAACTAGTAAATGATTTACATTTTTCATTTATTAGGTCATGCAATGAAATGCATGTGCATGGCTCATCTATAATAGGTCTCGAAGGCACTTATGCAGGCACTAGTAATAACTATATATGTGAGAGTGGCTATTATTCTATATATGCAGATATATCTGAATCATTTTTAGGATTTGCACGTGTATACATAAAAAGAATTTCTGATGGAAAAATTATGTTCAAATCTGAAAATGACATAAAAATATCATATGCAGGTAGTACATCTGAAATTAGCAATGATAGATTATATATACTGCCTGATACTGGTGATATAAAAATGATTCCAGTAGCAGAAGGGTTAAGTGAAAATCCGGTTATAAGTAATATATTTGCCTACATATTATATAGACGAATTTTGCTAAATGCAGATTCTATAGAAGATTCAGAAGGAATAAAAAGTACGCATGATATTCCAATTAATGACATATCAGATAGTTCTAATTATAAAAAATGTATAGGACTTTCTGGCTACGCATTTATATACTGCAAAGCTATATATTCTTCTGTACCAACTAGATACGGCTTAAATGACCATGGTCAGTATTTTACGAATAAATTTATACCATCATCAACAGGAATAGGAAGGCCTATACCTATTTGTAGAAGCCAATGGGTTAATGCGTCTATATGGTATGTATATGATACCCAATATTATGCGCTAGAAGAAAAATTAAGAAGCAATATAGTACTCAAGGATAGTTATTCTATAGCGTCTGTTATAAAAGTTCTTCTTAATAAAATAGATTCTTCAATCAAGCATGAAGCTACACCAGAATATAGCCGTTTCTTATATGATGAAACTGTGCCTATTAGTATGAATAGGTTTTATGTGTATATTACTCAAAAAACAAATATTTTAAAAGGGCAATATGACCAGCCAGCACAAAAAGCAGAAATATCATTCAGCGATGTCATGAAAATGTTGCGTGATTGCTTTAGATGCTATTGGTACATAGAGAATAATAAATTAAAAATAGAGCACATAAGCTTTTTTATGAAAGGTGGTTCTTATTTAAATAGTAGCGCTATACAACTGGATGCTACAAAATTAACTGACCAGTTTAATAAAAAATCAGTATCATATTTCCAATCAGAAATAGAATATGATAAATCTGAGCTTAATTCTCGGTATGAATTCGGGTGGATGGATAATGCGGCCGAAGCATTTGGAGGAATCACAATAGATGTAAATTCTAACTATGTACAAAAAGATAAAAATGAAGAAATAAATATAAGCCGGTTTTCATCTGATGTAGATTATATGCTACTTAACCCTTCTGATTTTTCAGAAGATGGCTTTGCATTATTATGTCCTGTAAAAAGCAATTCTGTTTATACACTGCCAATTGTAGAATCAGCTCTCGTAGATGAAGACAATAATAATTATAAAATAGTGGCTCAGAATTGGTATGCGTCATGGCCATACTTATTACGATTTTATATGTATGATATGCCAGCACATAATATTGAGTGTAATGCTCTAGATAGTTTAACTGTCAGTGGCATTAAGCTATGTATGGAGCACTCTATAGAAATTCCTATAAAAGAAGATTTAGATGTAAAAAAACTTATCAAAACTACCATAGGAAATGGTAAAATAGATGAGTATTCTGTGAATGTTGATACTAGAATGGCAAAGATAAAATTAGTATATCAGCCTCAATAGAGTTAAGCATTAAAAATTGTTAATAAATTTTCTTTTTACGGAGATTTTTATTATATTCGCAATATGAAGTTAGTAAATAATGACATATCACCATTGCCATTTTACGATAATCTTGCTCTGCAAAACCATCGTAAAGATTATGCGTATGGCCAGGTTTACCCGCTTATAACCTATAAGAATATGTTATTGCCATTTCAAGTAGTTCTTGCAAGTGGAACATCAGTGAATTGGGTTAGGCTATATGACTTTAATACTGGTAAATACACTGATATTACTACAAACATGAAAGAGAATGGCTTAGTAATTAAGTCATACACTGGTTTCAAACTTCTAAAATACCCTGGTACTCTTCCTATAATTCAAATAAAGCATGAAGGCCAATACTATTTAGCAATATCTGTATCTGGTCTTGGAATTGTATATTCAGATGTATTTACAGTATGCAATAAAGTAGACGACTATCTTTTTATTGAATACCACAATTCTTATAACTTTGAGCTTAAAAATGGCGTAGTAGATTTTTCTGACAATTTCAAATTCAGGTGTTATCTTAATACACAAATAGGCAAACCTGAATATGATTTTGAAGAAGAAGCTACTGAGCGGATGGGCTATACGTTTATTGAGAGCCAAGTAAGCAAAAAGATTTATAAATTTACATTTGTAGCTCCAGAATATCTATGTGATGCACTTAGAATTGTAAGACTATGTGAAAGCAAACGAATTACAAGTAAATTGCAAACCTATGATTTGACTACATTTAGCATGGAGCCTGAATGGGAAGACCAAGGAGATTTAGCGTCTGTAGAATGTGAATTTGAGACAGATACTGTGATTGCCAACATCGGAGGCTATGAGCCTGAATTACTAGGCAGTGATTTTAATGATGATTTTAATAGTGATTTTAAAACAGAATGATATATGGCAAATTGGAGTACTTTAAAAGCAGCAATCGCTAATATTATAAAGACTAATGGAAATCAAGAAATAACAGGACAACTTCTCCAGAATGTACTTAATAATATAGTAAGTTCTGTAGGAGAAAATTCTACATTTGCTGGAATTGCTACTCCTGCTACTAATCCCGGTGTGCCTGATGGTCCTGTATTTTATTTTGCTAATAGCCCTGGCATATATAGCAATTTTAGTAGTATTACAATAGGCTATTATGGCATATGTATATTATACAATGATATGAATAATAGCTGGAAAAGCATTAAATTATATGAGTGCTTACAAGGGTTAGGTACCTCTGTACAGTTTCCTATTAGCCAGCGAGCTATTACTAATCTTTCAAACAAGTTGCAAATTAGATTTATAAAACGTCTTCAGGGTACTTCAGAGGACAGCGACGCGCTTCGCGACCCGCACAAATGGTTGGGGAGCATGACGAGCGAAGAAGAAATGAACACGTTGCTGGACGGGCTTCATACTTCCGGCGCGGAGGGCATTGCGAAGGCGGGATATTTCAGGGGTGATATCACGGATACTCCTTTCACGGTGGAGAATATCCCGGTAGAATATAACACGGACACATGGCTTCAGTCGGTGCGAGGATACTTCAGGCCGGCCGATTCGGGAAAAAGGTTGACGCGTTCGGGCGAGGAATACGCCGTGCTTTGGCGCAAGTGTGCGAAGGGCGCGTGGGGCGTTTGGGAAAGACTCGGTGGCGGCGTGGGCCGGTCGGCGGATGGCGTGACCGGCGGCGAGATTTTCAACGATTATGAGAATAACACCGTTTCCGGTGATTACGCGCACGCGGAAGGCCAAGGTTGCAGCGCAAACGGTGACGCGAGCCATGCGGAGGGCAAGGGCACTGACGTGGAGGGGCACTACGGGCATGCCGAGGGTCTTCGTACCATAGTTGAAAACAACTGTGAACATGCCGAAGGGTGCTATAACGTAAGCAATACGGGTACGCGCCACAGCATAGGGATAGGCACGTCGGAGAGTGACAGGCGCAACGCCTTGGAGGTGATGGATGACGGTCGGGTTTACGTGAAGGGCGTGGGCGGCTATGACGGTGTGCTCGACGAGGAGGCGGACAGGCCATTGCAGGATGTGCTGGAGGAGGCTTTGTCGGCGTCGGAATACGCGGCTTTCGACTTCGGTGTCCTTCAGGAGAAAATCGGCAGCGGGCGCACGCAGGGGGATTTGGATGCTTTCGGGCTGACGAAAGACGTGTGGGCGAAGATAAGGGGAGCGGAAATCATGGTCGTGCGCGATGATGCCCATGAAAGGACGTATGTCGTGACGGGCAGCTCGGATGATTACATTTCATTTGCCTATGGGATGAGTGAAACTTATGAAGGTTGGGAAATCAAACAATCTGGAAACAACTATATCATATTCCGTCACCAAACACAAGGCGGAGGTGGTGGAGAAAGTATAATTATTGAATAACTTAAAAAGTAAAATTATGGCAGCAAACGGACAAAAATTAAGAGTAGCGGTAACAAAAACTTCCGCACAAGGTAAGGCAGCACAGAGTGCTACCCCAAACCTAATGAGTTTTA
>ERZ836358.519-NODE-519-length-48326-cov-22.640012_pt1 | contig 48326 bp, 50 predicted proteins | sample MGYA00519942_ERZ836358 | MGnify/ENA primary metagenome ERZ836358 (study PRJEB31850, sample SAMEA3708798) | human gut metagenome | biome: human gut; feature: human-associated habitat; material: faeces | place: China | collected 2014 ...
TCGTTGGCTGTTTTTCGCTTACGCTTAAACAATTCCATTAATTGTCCAAGGTGTTTTAGTTTGTCTTTACGTTATTCAATTTACAAGGTACAGCCGCCGTCGCCAGACGACTCCTAAAGATTACCACACAATGCACAATTTGTCAAGAACTTTTTTGCATTCTTTTTCAAATTTCGACATATTTTTGCGGTGTCTCGCGACAGCTTCGATATAATATCACCCTCTGCGCTTTTTGTCAAGCACTTTTTTCAGATCTTCTTAAAAAAGTACCGGAGCCCTTTGCAGGGCCCCGGCAAGTCAACTCACTTTCTCATTCGGCATCGTCAATCAGGCCGTAGCCGCCATTATCCCGGCGATAGACAATGGCAAAAGAACCGCCGTTGTCCGTATCCCGGAAAGCAAAGAAATCATGGTTCAGCAGCTCCATCTGGAGCACCGCCTCTTCCCTGCTCATGGGACGCATATAGAAATGCTTCACCTTTGTAATGGAAAGGTTCTCCTCCTCCTGCTCAGGCACAAAGGAGGTCTCCTCCACCGTGCGAGTAAAGGCATCCTGGCGCAGGCGGCGGGCAAGGCGGGTCTTATTCTTACGGATCTGACCTTCGATGGTGCCAACGGCCGCATCAATGGATGCAAACATATCAGAGGTGCTCTCACTGGCACGGAACCAGGTTCCAGCGCCATGGACAGTCAGCTCTGCCTTATTCTGATTCCTCTCTACAGAGAATACGATGAGTGCCTCCGCGTCATCCTCGAAATACCGGGCCAACTTCATGACCTTTTTCTCGGCATAAGCATGGACGTTCTCGGGCAGCTTCACTTTCTTTTCACTGTACTGAAACTTCATAATCGGCAACTCCTTTCGTATCCACCGGTCCTTCGGTGTACTCAGACTATACCACGATTTTGAGGTTTCGACAAGGGGGGTAGCTTATTCCCCCTCTTTATTCTCTTCGTCTAAGAGCTCCGCCATAGTCAGATTATACAGATTCTCCGCTTTCTGCTCAAAAAGCTTGCTGAGCCGGACCGCCTGACGCTGATTCGGAGCCAGCAACTCCAGAGTCATAAGATTGCCCACCTCGTCATCCAGAGCCATAACCACAGAATAATCCCCATTTTCCCTGGGAATCACCTGTGTCTTGACAAAGCTGGAGCGACGCTGGGAACGATTGAACTTCGCCACGGCGTTCTCTGCCTTACATTTGACGGTATAGGCCACGGAATCCTCGGTCAATGCGCCGTCTGCGCGCCCCTTCTCCGTGATCTCATAGGTTCCCGTCTCCACTTCCCGCAGATGTCCACTTTCCACCATCTCCGGCACAGCGGTACAGATATCAAAATAGCTGAGGCAATCGTCCTGGTAGCAAAGCTCGTAGATCTGCTGAATATTGATGGGATAACTTACCCTCGCCATAACAAACAGCACCAAAACCTTTACATCCAGCATATCATGAATAAATCCCAATCTCTGCATATACATCACCTCTTGATATCATTATACGAAATCCCAGGAAAAAATCAAGCACCACTTATCCGCTTCCCGCATATTTTGGCCCAAAGGAGGGATCATCATGCCAAAGCTCTGGGCGAAGGGATGCTCCGAAGCCCATCAATACGCCTGTGAACAGCTTTCCACGGCCGGATTTTCCATTTTGCAGGCACCGGACAAAACGGTTGACGGTGTTCTACTGGATGTGCCCAGCTTTCGGGGAACGGATCTGGCAGATATCGCCTGGGAAGAGCTGCCGGAAAACGCTATTGTCATCGGCGGCAATCTGGCCAAACATGTGCCTGACAGGTTTCGAAGCATAGACCTGCTCCGGGATCCGGAGTTCACGGCGCAAAACGCAGATATCACCGCCAGATGCGCCCTTCGGCTGGCTGCCGGGCATCTGAAGCAAACCTATCGGAGGCTGCCGGTGCTGATTTTGGGCTGGGGGCGCATTGGGAAGTGCCTTGCAAGGCTGCTGAGAGGGGTGGACGCCGAAGTCTGCGTTTTCGCACGAAAGCCCGCTGACCGGGCCATGCTGAAAGGGCTGGGCTATGACGTAATCGCGGAAGCAGACCTGGCGTCTGCGCTTTCCAGGTTCTCTCTGGTCTTCAACACAGCGCCTTCCTTGCTGCTTTCCCGGGAAATGACGGCACGCTGCCCGGACTGTCTGCTGATCGACCTTGCAACCCAGCCGGGCATGCAGGGAGACGACGTCCTCTGGGCAAGAGGGCTGCCCGGAAAAATGGCACCGGAAAGCTCCGGAAAGCTGATTGCCGAGACGATCCTGCGGCTGTGGAAGGAGAATGGATTTTGAAAATAGGCTTTTGTTTTTGCGGCTCATTCTGTACATATTCCAAGGTTTTCCCAATTTTAGAGCAGCTCTCCAAGGAGCATGACGTCATCCCCATTTTTTCGGAAGCCTCCGCTGCCACGGACAGCCGATTCGGACAGGCAAAGGATTTTCTGGCCAGAGCAGAAAGCATCTGCGACAGGAAAGCTCTGACAACCTTGGAAGAAGTAGAGCCCATCGGCCCAAAAAAGCTGCTTGACCTGCTGATAATCGCCCCATGCACCGGGAATACCTTGGCGAAGCTTTCCCACTCCATCGCCGATGGCCCCGTGACCATGGCAGCAAAAAGCCATCTGCGCAACGCCCGCCCGGTGCTTTTGGCGGTCTCCACCAACGACGCCCTGGCAGGCGCTGCGGAGAACATCGGAAAACTCCTGGGGCGGAAAAACTATTACTTTGTTCCCTTCCGGCAGGACAGCTGGGAGAATAAGCCCACATCTTTGGTTGCCGACTTTTCCTTGATTCCCAACGCTGCGGAAAAGGCCATAAACGGGCAGCAATTGCAGCCCATTCTTTTGGCCGGAAATCCATAGCCTGACCACCCGGTTCTGGACAAGAGCCGGGTGGTATTGTACTATATAGAAAAGTATGCAAAAAAATGCAAGGGTTTTGAAATTTTTTCTACTGGATAAATGAAGGCGCAATACACAAAGAAAAGGAGGCATTCAAACATGGATGATTCTGAGATCATCGAGCTGTATTTTCAGCGTTCCGAGGAAGCCGTTACGCAGACCGCCTCGAAATACGGAAAATACTGCTACAAAATTGCATATCACATTCTATCCAGCCGGGAGGATTCCGAGGAAAGCGTCAACGATACATATCTCGCCGCCTGGAATACCATGCCGCCCCGGCGACCAAATATTCTCTCTGCCTTTCTCGGCAAGCTGACCCGGTACATTTCTCTGGACCGCTGGAAAAAGTGCAGCGCCCAGAAACGAGGCGGCGGGCAGGTTGCCCTAAGCCTGGAGGAACTGGAAGAATGCATTTCCGGCGGCGATGATCCGGAAAAGGAAGTGGACCGCAAGGAGCTGCTGCGGTATCTGAACCGGTTTCTGGACGCGCTTCCGGAGACACAGCGCAAGGTTTTCGTCTGCCGGTACTGGTATCTGGAATCCATCCCGGAAATTGCCGCACGATTCGGCTTTTCCGAAAGCAAGGTGACCGCCATGCTCCACAGGCTTCGGGAAAAGCTGCGCGCAAGACTGCAACTGGAGGGACTGCTATGAAAGCCATAGATCTTTTGGAAACAATGGGCTCCATTCGGGATCGCTATATTCTGGAGGCGCAGGAGCCGGAAAAGCGGAGCCTCTCTCTGACAAGAACGCTTCTGATCGCCGCAATCATTTCCCTGCTTCTGCTGCTGGTGGGGTGCGCAGTGGTGTATGTTCTGCAATTACAGGATATGAAGCTCAGCGAAACGACGGTCAGCGAGCCTGCCTGGTCCGGCCCGGGCGGCGAATATGTGCCCGCCACAGAATATACGGTCACGGAACTGTCTCTCCAGGGCTATAGCGAAAGCCCCGAGCAGCAGGCCATGCTGGAATGGCAGGCCTTCACAGACACATACGATCCGGATGGGACACTGCTGGACGAAAACAATTTCAATGAATCCGGCATTCCCTCCCAGTTCTATGAAACATACAACTGCTACACCTTTGAAATGATGGACAAGCTCCAGGAAATTCTGGACAAGTACAACCTGCAGCCTCTGGGGGCAATACAGCATTTTGATTACTGGGAGCAGGAGCTATTCTACCGTGCGTTGCAGATGAAGCCCCTTATCTCAGTTGATGCCGATAGAATGGCCGGATATTTTTTCCCGGAAGGTTCTTTCAATGCAGAAATTCGGTATACCCTCCCCGGGGATGAAAGCCGACTGGCAACCTACGTCTATGTAAACGGAGATTATTTCTATCCATTCAGCGCGGTCATTCGCAATATAGACCAATGGAAGCAATGGCACTACACCGCCGCAGACGGTTCCGACCTGCTTCTGGCCACATACGAAAATCGCCTGAATATCATCTGCCGCACCGGAAATGACTGGATCCACATCGAAACCGAAAATTTCCTGGGCTATGACCCGAATAATATACCGGACAAACCCATGACCAAAGAGCTGGCAGAGCAAATCGCGGAATTGTTCAACTACCAGCCTTCTCCCCAGCCCTGCACTGCCGAAGATGTAGCGGCCTTACGGGCGGACTATTCTGCCCCAGAGCAAAAGCCTCATTTCCTGGCCGGTTCCGCCATGGATCTGGAGACAGGATGGCAATGGTTCACCAACGAATACGGTGACAGTCTGGAAAACTACGTGCAGCACATTCTGGATTACACGGGGAACGAGAAAGAATACAACGATACCCGGGGCGATATGCTGGACTACTGCTTTTTTGATCTGGACAATGACGGGAATCAGGAAATACTGCTGAAATACCGGGACACCGGAAAATACTGGCAGGCCGTAAAAGTCTTCACACCGCCAAATGCGGATGCTCCCCGGGTCTGCTTCCGGTATTTTGGCGCCTTATACGAAGGGCCTGTCCTGGGGCAGACCTATGACGAAACGATCCATGGGTATGGGGACTGTGTTTATTACTACTACATGGATGCCTCTTTCCATGAGTTCTTGCGGCTTTGCTATAACACGGTGAGCGAAACCTGGCAAAAGGCCACTGTTATCGATGACAGCACCGACAACGGTACCCAGTGGGAAAGTATTTCCGAGGCAGAGGCCAAGGATATTCAGGCGGGGTTCGTGCCCATGGCAGATTTTGAAATGAAGCCCTTGATGGGATTCCTGAACAAATAAAACATGGGGGCGATGCCTGCATTGCCCCGAAGTCTCCGGCAAAACGGTACGGCTTTCCGTACAACGCAGTTGTCGGGACTTCGGGACGACAAAGGGCATCGTCCCCTATGTCTATGATACAACGGGTGTTATAGTCTCTCCAACTCTTCCAGCCAGATTCTTCCGCTGGCGTCGCTGGGCATGCGCCAGTCGCCCCGGGGGCTGAGACAGACGGAGCCGACCTTGACGCCGTCCGGCAGACAGCTGCGCTTGAACTGCTGGGTAAAGAAGCGGCGGTAGAAGGCCTTCATCCATTTTTTGATGGTCTCCCCATCGAAGTCTCCCTGAAAGGCCCGGCAGGCCAGGGCATAGATTTTCGTGGGAGTGAAGCCGAAACGAAGCATATAGTAGAGGAAGAAGTCGTGGAGGGCGTAGGGGCCCACCAGATCTTCCGTGTACTGGCTGATTTTTCCGGAGGCATCCGGAGGCAGCAGCTCCGGGGAGATGGGGGTATCCAGAATATCCTCCAGTACTTCCCGGGCGGAAGCAAAGCTCTCACTCTCCGCAATGGCGGCGATCATCCAGCGGATCAGGGTTTTGGGAATGGAGGCGTTGACCCCGTACATGCTCATATGGTCCCCATTGTAGGTACACCAGCCCAGAGCCAGCTCGCTGAGATCTCCGGTACCGATGACGATGCCGCCGACGACGCTGGCATAGTCCATCAGGATCTGGGTGCGCTCCCGGGCCTGGGCGTTTTCATAGGTGCCGTTGAGAACGCTCTTGTCATGGCCGATGTCCCGGAAATGGATGTCCACCGCCTCACGGATATTGACCTCTTTCACGGAGATCCCCAGTTTCTCCATGAGGGTCAGGGAATTCTGATAGGTTCGGTCCGAGGTGCCGTAGCAGGGCATGGTCACGCCGCAAACGTCCGAAGAGGATCTTCCCAGCTGCCGCATGGCCTCCACCGCTACCAGCAGGGCCAATGTGGAATCCAGGCCGCCGGAGACACCGATCACCGCCTTGGAGCCGATGATCTCCAGCCGGTGCTTCAGGCCGGCCACCTGCATCCGGAAAATCTCCATGCAGCGCGCAAACCGGTCGGTCTGCACTGCCGGGACGAAGGGCAGCTTGGTGATGGGGAACAGCGTTCCATCGCTGCGGGGGGCGACATCCAGCCTGATTTTCGTCTGGGCAAGCATGGCAGAAAAGGTAGAAGCATTGTCCGAAAAGCTCTTATTGCTGCGGCGGTCTGCACGGATCCGGCCCAGGTCACAGTCCCGGACCAGCAGGTTTTCGGAAACGATGGGCTCCTCTGTCTGCCCCAGAAGAAGGCCATTCTGAGCAATGAGGCACTGGCCGGAGAAAATCAAATCCTGGGTGCTCTCCCCCGCCCCGGCAGAGGCATAGGCATAGACACAGGCGGCAGCTGCGGACTGGTGGGTCACCAGTTCCCGGCGATAGGCTCGCTTGCCGATGGTCTCATTGGAAGCAGACAGGTTGACGATGACCTCCGCGCCGCTGAGGGCCAGAATGGAAGAAGGTGGAATCGGCGTCCACAGATCCTCGCAGATTTCCACTCCAAAAACCGTGCCGTCTGCCAAGGCAAAGAGCGCCTTGGGCAGCACCGGCACGGTCTGCGCAGGCATTCCGGGAATTTGCAGGAGAGCCTGATTTTCATGGGAATCTTCCCCGGAGGAAAACCAGCGTTTCTCGTAAAACTCGTGATAATTTGGGATATAGGTTTTGGGCACAAGGCCGTGAACCATTCCGCCAGAGAGCACCGCAGCGCAGTTGAACATCCGGCAGCCCAGGCGCACCGGCAGGCCCACAACAGCCACAACATCAGGGTGCAGCCGAGAGCAATTCAAAATCTCCCCCAGACCTGCCAAAGCGGCATCGTTCAGAGAATCCTGAAAGAACAGGTCCTGGCAGGTGTAGCCCGTCAGGCTCAGCTCCGGGAATACCAAAATATCTACCTTTTGTGCGTCTGCTTTTTCCAAAATGGCGCAGTGCTTCCGGGCGTTTTGAAGCGGGTCCCCCACCCGCACATCGGGAACCGCACAAGCCACACGAACAAAATCCAGCATAGCGTATCCTCCATTGTCTGCTTTCTCCTAGTTTACCACAGGCATCGCAAAAAAACAACGGGAACGGCTGAAATTTGCCGTTCCCGCTGTGGGTTAAAAAGGATTCTTTTAGATTCCAGCCAGCTTGCGCAGCTCTTCGGCCAGATCGGTCTGCTCCCAGCTCTTGCCGTCCACACCGAAGTGGCCCTTGGCAGCAGTGGAAGCATAGATGGGCTTGCGCAGATTCAGCTTGCGGATGATGCCCGCAGGCGTCAGATCGCAGGTCTTGCGCAGCAGCTCGGTCATGGTCTCGTCGGAGACCTTGCCGGTGCCGTAGCTGTCCACCCGGACGGAGACAGGCTCCGCCACACCGATGGCATAGGCCAGCTGCACCTGGACCTGCTCGGCCAGACCGGCAGCCACCAGATTCTTGGCCATATAGCGGGCCATATAGGCAGCGCTGCGGTCCACCTTGGTGGGGTCCTTGCCGGAGAAGGCACCGCCGCCGTGGGAGAAATAGCCGCCGTAGGTATCCACAATGATCTTCCGCCCGGTCAGGCCGGTGTCGCCGTTGGGACCGCCGATGACAAAATGGCCGGTGGGATTGATGAAGATATTGGGAACGGTGTTTACATCAAAGCCGTACTTAGCAAGAACAGGAGCAATAACATTCTCCCGGATATAAGCCCGCAGAGCATCCATCTGGAAGTCTGCGCTGTGCATAATGGAGACAACCACGGTGTCCACGCCAACAACCTTGCCATCCTCATCGAACTCCACAGTGACCTGGGTCTTGCCATCGGGCCGCAGCAGGTCATTCTCGTGGACGCACTCGGTGAGTCGGTTGCACAGGGCGCGGCTCAGGGCAGCAGGCAGAGGCATCAGCTCAGGGGTCTGGGTGCAGGCACCGCCGAACATCATGCCCTGGTCACCGGCACCGCCCACCTCATCGTTGGTGCCCAGCGCAATGTCTGCGGACTGGGTGTGGATGCGGCACTGGATCTCCACGGTATCGGCATTGAAACCGTCCCCCTCCCGGGTGTAGCCGATGGCACGGATGGCTTCCCGGGCAACGGCATCATAGTCCACCTTGGCCTTGGTGGTGATCTCACCGCAGATCAGGCAGAAGTCGGTGGTGACCATGGTCTCGCAGGCCACGCGGGACCCGGGGTCCTGGGCCAGGCAGGCATCCAGAATGGCATCGGAAATGGAGTCGGCAACCTTGTCGGGGTGGCCATTGGTAACACATTCAGAGGTAAAGAGTCTTTTTTCCATGTTTGTTTTCCTTTCTTTTTGCGTCTCAAATTCGTCCGGACAAAGAAAAACCGCACACCGAAGATTCGATGCGCGTTGCAGTTTGATCGAATCCTCATCTTTCGTTTGCCGCCGGATTTAGCACCTTGATTAACAGGTTGCTGGGTTTCATCGGGCCGTTCCCTCCACCACTCTTGATAAGGCTTTGTATGCAGTTTTCTGTATTCTACAGAATTCCCCCGGAAATGTCAAGGCCTTTGCAAAAAATCTCGCAAAATTAACAGTTCCTTCATAGACAAACCGGTGCATTGCTGGTAGAATAAACGCAAACAACGAAGGAGTTGACCCCATTGAAAAATCTGCGCCGTAATTTCGAGCGGTATTGCTATGTGAACCGGAACAAGGGCATCCCAAATCTCATGCTTTACATCGTTCTGGGCAATGCCGTTGTTTACCTGATCAGCGCCTTTACCGGAAACTATGTTCTTTACAACCTGCTGTGCTTCAACCGGGCGGCCATCCTGCACGGTCAGATCTGGCGGCTGATCACCTACCCTCTGACCACGCTCAGCAGCAACATTCTCTTTATGCTCATCACGCTTCTGTGCTATTACTCCCTGGGCACCGCCATGGAGCGGCAGTGGGGCACGCTGAAATTCAACCTCTTCTATCTCAGCGGCGTGGTGCTGATGGATGTATACGGGATGCTCTTCAACTGTCAGGCAGACGTGTACTATCTGAACATGAGCCTTTTCCTGGGCTACGCAACGCTATACCCCCAGGCGCAGTTTTTGCTGTTCTTCATCATCCCCATCCGCGCCTGGATTTTTGCCCTGTTTGATCTGGCGGTCATCCTTATTGGCCTGTTCCAGACGCCCTTTACCGCCTATAACCTCTTTCCGCTGGTGGCCTTGGGGAACTATTTTCTGTTCTTCGGAAAGGATGTGCTCAATGTGGTGCCCCTTTCCTGGCAGAACAAGCTGCGCAAAGCATTCCATAAAGCACCCAAGCAGCAGCCGAAAATCATCCATTTTCACGTGACAGAGCAGCCAAAAAAGGCGGAAACCCCCGCCTATACCCACAAGTGCACCGTATGTGGGCGGACGGATGTGTCCAATCCGGAGCTGGAATTCCGCTACTGCTCCAAGTGCAACGGATACTACTGCTATTGCAGCGACCATATCAACAATCACAGTCATATTCAATAAAAATAGCGCAGAGGCCGACGAGCGGATCGTCGGCCTCTGCGTTTTTATTCTATGGTCAAAGCCTTTTTCGGATGATTCTCCGCAGCACCCATGCCGCCGCCATGACAGTCAGGCAGACAGCCCCCTGCAGCAGAAGCTTCGTGTACCAGGGGGCGGACTGCATTTCATACAGGCCGGGATGCTTTCGAACGTCAAGATAGGTTTCCAGCGCAATGCCCGCAAACATCCCGGGTGCGAACCAAAAAAGCGTATGCAGGAAGGAATCCAGCTGCTTCATAGGACGGTTCCTCTCAAAAGAAATGCCAGCACAGCCGAAAGCGCCAGGCAGCAAAGCGTCCGCCTTGGGTTTGCGTTCAGCATAAACACGCAAATCAGGAAGGTTGCCGTATAGAGAATTCCACGGAAGTCAAAGTACCAAAAGCCGATGCCAAAGCAGCTTAGCAGCAGCACCGTAAAAATAAGCGTCTGGATGCCGGATGCAATCGGTCCCTTGCCCTTGGCGTACCAGCACAGCCAGCCAAGCACCGGCGAAAGAGCCGTCAGCCCGTACCAGATGCGCATATACCCACTGGGATTGAAGCCGCCGACATACACGCTATACCAGTGATAGGCCCCGCACATTCCCAGGAAGAAGAAAAACACCCCGTCCCCGGCCTGGAAGGCAGAGGGCGCAAAAACGGCAATGGCAAGCCCAACAGCCAGCCAGAACGGAAAATCAGAAAGGAAATTCCCCAGATCCAGCCATTCCAGCGCCCGCTCCCAGAAGCTGTTCCCACTGTGGGACACAAGGTCCAGCTGCTTTGCAAGCATCCCAAGCAGGATGCCCAGCACCAAACAGAGCAGGATCCTGCGGATACCCTCCCAGACGGTATAGCGCTTTCCGGGCTGCCGGATGTTCAAAAGCCATTGTTTCATTTTTTCTTCCTCCTTTACCCTTTTGTTCTCATTCTACCCCATTGTATCGGCGCTGTCAATGGCCGGGTGTTCTGTTTGTCCCGGGGGCGCATAGGATGTGCTATCCTACGAAAACTATGGGGTGGTACTTATGGAATATCCAACAAACCAGGCGCATCTTCGGGGCAGTCTTCTGGAACTGCCCGCATTTTCCCACGAAAGCGGCGGGAAACGATTCTTCCGCTTCCTTCTGGAGGTGCCCCGGCTCTCCGGGGCAGTGGACACCCTGCCGGTGATCGTCCGGGAGGAGCTGCTGGAAACCCTTGACCTGTCCGGAGGGGAAATGCTCGGCATCGTCGGACAGCTTCGCTCCCACAACCTGCGGCAGGAGGACGGTCGAAAGCTTCTGATTTTCGTCTTTGCCCAAAATATCTCTGCCGAAGACGGACCGCCTGTCAACGACATTACCCTCTGCGGCAGCCTATGCCGGGAGCCGAATTACCGGAAAACCCCTCTGGGGCGGGAAATCTGCGATGTCATGCTGGCTGTGGCCAGGCCCTCCCGCCGGGCGGACTACATTCCCTGCATTCTCTGGGGCTCCATGGCACAGCTGGGGGCTCAGTGCCACACCCGGGACCGCTTCCTGATCCAGGGGCGGCTTCAAAGCCGGGTCTATACCAAGCTTACCCCCGAGGGCGCCCAGGAGCGAACCGCCTATGAAGTCTCCGCCCTGACGGCCCAGGCGGAGGAAGCCGCCTTCTAACCACCAGGAAATGATTGAAATTTGGGCTGGGATGTGGTATTCTGGAGAAAAATGAGGAAGGATACTGATTCCATGGAAGAGAAAGTCCGCGCCATTCTGGAAATTCTGGAAAACCGCTACCCGGAATCCATGTGTGCCCTGCACTATGATAAGGATTATGAGCTGATGATCGCCGTGCGGCTGTCCGCCCAGTGCACCGATGCCCGGGTGAATCTGGTGACCCCTGCCCTGTTTGCAGCCTATCCAACCCTGGAAGCCATGGCGGCGGCCCCCATTGAAGATGTGGAAAACTATGTCCGCTCCTGCGGCTTCTACAAGCACAAGGCCCGGGATATTGTGCTGGCCTGCCAGATGCTGCTCAGCGACTACGGCGGAAAGGTCCCCGGCACCATGGAGGAGCTGCTGCGGCTGCCCGGTGTAGGTCGGAAAACGGCGAATCTGCTGCTTGGAGATATCTACAAGGTCCCCGGCAGCGTAGTCTGCGATACCCACTGTATCCGCATCTGCGGCAAGCTGGGCCTGAGCCACGGCAAGGAACCGGAAAAAGTGGAGCAGCAGCTGCGAAAAATCCTGCCGCCGGAAAAGAGCAATGACTTCTGTCATCGGCTTGTGCTCTTTGGACGGGAAATCTGCACTGCCAGAAGTCCAAAATGCGGCCAATGCCCCCTGAGCCCCTTCTGCCTGGAGGCAAACCCGGAAGCCAAATAAATTCTATCCGCCCCCTTGTCCGCATATTCTGTGGACGAGGGGGTGGCTTTTTGACCCGGAAAAAACCGCTTTTTTACAGTGCCATGCTGCTGACCGCCGTGAATCTGGCCCTGCGCATGGCTGGGACCGTGTTTCAGGTCTATCTCTCCCGAAAAATCGGCCCCGAGGGCATTGGTCTTTTACAGCTGACCATGTCCGTTGGAAGCCTGACCCTGATTGCCGGCATTGGTGGAATCCGAACAGCTGCCATGTACCTGACCGCCGAGGAGCTGGGCAGGAAGCGCCCCTGGGGGCTGCGGGGTGTTCTGTCCGGCTGCGGAACCTATAGCATTCTTTGCAGCCTGGGAGTTGGGACCGTTCTATACCTTTTTGCTCCGAAAATCGCGGAAAGCTGGATTGGAAACGGCGCTGTGGCCCCGGCGCTGCGGCTGTTCTCCTGCTTTCTCCCCATCAACTGCCTATGCGCCCTGATGACAGGCTTCTTCACAGGCCAGAACCGGATCGGCACTTTAGCCGTTGTGGAGGTTGCGGAGCAGCTTTTTTCCATGACCGTCACCCTGGTCTGTCTGCACTTCTGGGCGGGCAGCGATGCGGGGCGGGCCTGCCGGTGCGTGATTCTCGGCAGCGCCATGGGCAGCTGCCTGACGCTGCTGATGCTGACGGCGCTGACGGTCCGGCAGCATATCCCCAAAGGAAAATGCACCCCCATGGGCCGCCGGGTGCTGCAATCGGCCGGGCCCCTTGCCCTGGCAGATACGGCCAAATCCGGCATTTCCACCCTGGAGCATATGCTGGTGCCAAAACGGCTTGCGCTGGCAGTTGCAAACCCTCTGGCCGTCTTCGGCATCGTCACAGGTATGGTCTTCCCGGTGCTCATGTTCCCCGCCTGCATTCTCTTCGGCCTTTCCGAGCTGCTGATTCCGGAAATGGCCCGGTGCCGCTGCGCAGGAGAGGACAACCGCATCTGCTACCTGCTGCACAAAAGCCTGCGCGCAGCCCTTCTATACGGGCTGCTCTGCGGCGGATGGCTGTTTCTTTCCGCCGATAGGCTGTGCCTGCGCCTATACGGCAACAGCCAGGCAGGGACGCTCCTGCGCTGGTTCGCCCCTCTGGCCCCCATGCTCTACTGCGACACCATCACCGACGCCATGACCAAGGGCCTTGGGCAGCAAAAATGGGCCATGGCCATCAACATCTTCACCAGTGCCCTGGATGTTGCTCTGCTTTTCTTCCTGCTGCCGGTTTTCGGAGTCCAAGGATACTTTGCAAGCTTTCTCATTACTCATGTGATCAACTTTTTCCTCAGCATCCGCCGTCTGCTGGAAATCACCGGAGAGAAAATCGAGGCGCGATATCCCCTGTGCGCCATACTGTGTGCTGCCGGGGCTCTTTGGGCCTGTTCCCATATAGACGGGATCGCTGCCTGCTTGGGCTTTCCTGCAATCCTATTTCCCCTGCTGCTCCTGACAGGGACACTCCGCCGGACAGATCTTCTCTGGTTCCGCCGCCTGCTCCGGCCTGCGACAGTGCGGTAAGCTTTTGGGGGATTGCTTTTCCCTGTTTTCACGGTATAATAGAGGCAAACACACATAAGGAGACTTTTTATGCGTCTGAAAGCCATTCAAGCCTATCTGAAAAGCAAGAATATGCCCTTTGAATACTGGGAAGACAACGACAGCGGCAGCATTCATTTCGTCCACAAGGGCCTGTCTTACCACATCTGGGAGTACCCTGCCCCGGAACGGGGCGCAGAAAGCAATGTGCGCTGTGCCGGCCGGAGTGAGGATTTCGAGGGCGACTACGAAGGGCAGATTCTAGAGATCCTAAAAAGTTTTTAACAGCGGTTCTACCAATTTTTTCTTGACTTTTTTCCCTTTCTCTTTTATACTGGAGCCTAGGTAAAAGGGAGTAAAGGGCGGGTGTCCCCCGCTGCATTGCCTCGTCATCACGGCATTTCCGCCCGGGGCCATGTGGAAGCTTGAGACTTTTATCACAGTATTTTTGCTGTGATAGAGGTCTTCTTTTTTATCCTCTTCACAGCGCACCTGTAAGGAGGGTATTTATGGAAATTCTCACGCTTTTCTCCAACTTCACAAACATTACACCGCAAATGGTCCTTATGTGGGTCATCGGCGGGCTGCTCATCTATCTGGCCATCGCCAAAAAAATGGAGCCCAGCCTGCTGCTGCCCATGGGCTTCGGCGCGATCCTCGTCAATCTCCCGCTGTCTGGGGCCATTACCCAGGGAAATATAGAGGGCGCCCTTAGCGTGCTCTTTGAGGCCGGTATGTCCAATGAGCTGTTCCCGCTGCTGCTGTTCATCGGCATCGGGGCCATGATCGATTTCGGGCCCCTGCTGGAAAAGCCCTGGCTGCTGTTTTTCGGTGCAGCGGCACAGGCAGGTATTTTCCTGACCCTGGTCCTGGCAGGCTTCTTCTTTGATTTGAAGGATGCGGCCTCCATCGCCATCATCGGCGCGGCAGACGGCCCCACGGCGATTTTCGTTGCCAACACCCTGGGTTCTAAATACTTAGGGGCCATCATGGTAGCCGCCTACAGCTATATGGCACTGGTGCCTATTGTCCAGCCCCCGGTCATCCGACTGGTCACGACCAAAAAGGAGCGCCTGATCCGGATGCCCTATCAGAAGGGCAATGTCAGCCGCCTGACCCGCATTCTCTTCCCCATCCTCGTCACCGTCATTGCCGGGCTTGTAGCCCCGACCAGCGCAAGCCTGGTTGGCTTTCTCATGTTCGGCAACCTGCTGCGGGAGTGCGGTGTGCTGAATGCCCTGTCCGAGACCGCCCAGACGACCCTTGCCAATCTCATCACCATTGTGCTGGGCCTGACGGTGGCAAGCCAGATGACCGCAGCGCAGTTTGTGCAGCCGGACACCCTGCTGATCCTGGCCCTGGGCCTGGTGGCCTTTGTGGGCGACACCGTTGGCGGCGTCCTGTTTGCCAAGCTCATTAACCTCTTCCTGCCGGAGGGCAAGAAAATCAACCCCATGATCGGCGCGGCAGGCATTTCCGCCTTCCCCATGAGCGGCAGAGTGGTAAACCAGATGGGGCTCAAGGAGGACAATCAGAACTTTTTGCTGATGTACTCCGTCAGCGTCAACGTCTCCGGGCAGATCGCCTCGGTGATCGCAGGCGGACTGATCCTCACCCTGATGGGTGTTTGAGGAGGTGAATGCAATGCTCCATCCCGAAGCACTGGCCCAGACGCTCCCCATCTTTGCAAAGGGCATGGCCGGAATTTTCCTGGTCATCGGTATCATCGTTCTGGCAACGGCAATTCTGAACAAAATGACACGTAAATAATGTTACTTCTGCCCGCAAAGAAGCAGGTAGACTTACGCCCTTCCGGAAAGCAACGTTTCCCGCTGCCCTTCGGAAGGGCGTTTTTTGGGGGGCTATGTTCGCCGAATGCTGTCACGCAGAATACGAATATAGCTTTGTGCATGTTTGGTCAGATAGTCGCTCTTTCGATGGGCCACCACCAAATCCACATTTCGGCTCGTCTGTCCGACCGAAAAGCTGCGCACGTTGGAAAGAATGTTGGCCGCACGCATCAAGCCGGATTCAATCACAAAGCTGCAACCAACCCCCGCCTCTACCAGACGCACAGTTCCCTCTATGTTCCGAGTCTTTAGGACAATCGGCGGTGAAATTCCCATGTCCTCCAGGATTTCCCTGGCTGCACGCCCGGTGGTCTGGTCGCCGTGCTGGAGGATAAATGGCTCTTGAGCAAATAGCGTCAGGTCCATATATGGATGGCGGCGGCTTTCTACCTCCACCTGCTTGCCGTAAAGGGGATGATCCCATGGCGTAATGAGCAGGAGCTCCTCCTGGTCGATCACCTCGTAATCCAGCTGCGGATTCCGTACCGGGTAATTGAACACCACAATATCCAGTGCGCCATCCAGCAGCATCTGCTCCAATGCCTCGCTGGAGCGCTCCTGAATGCTGATATCCACTTCCGGGAACTCCGCCTTGAATTTGGGAATCGTTAACGGCACTGCATAGGCCGAGCGGTTCATCTGATAGCCTATCGACAATCTGCCCCGGCGATTTGCCGCCAGTTCTTCCAATTCCCGTTTCATATCCCCTTCCAACAGAAGGATCTGCTGTGCATAGTGCAGATATCGCTCTCCGGCGTAGGTCAGATAGTATCGATTCCCGCTTCGTTCAAACAGGCGCAAACCCAGTTCTTTTTCGTAACTCTGTAGGAATTTCGAAAGCGTTGGCTGAGAAATAAACATTGCCTCTGCCGCTTTTGTGATGTTATGATATTTTTCAATCCCCATGATGTATTCCAATTCCCGAAAAGACATCTTCAGACCTCCGCATTCTCTATCATAGTTCCAGACTATTGTTTTTATTATAATTATGAATTTTACAAAATGCAACTGTGTATATATAATAAACTTACAAAGCTTTTCGGCCAAAAAGTGAAAGTATTTACAAAAGCAGGAGGAATTTTCGTGGCAACGAAGGATAATTTTTTTCAGACCTCGGATGGACTTTGGCTCTACTATGAGGTTACCGGTGAAGGGCGCCCTATTGTTCTGATTCCCGGCTTCGGCGAAGCACTCACTATGTGGAAGTATGCCGTCCCGGTTCTCTCGCAGCGATTTCAGGTCGTTTGTCTGGACCCCAGAGGTCACGGCCGATCCATGAAGGCCGCCGGAAACAACCGGCAAAAGCGCATGGCCCAGGATATCCGGGAGCTCATTGACCACCTGGGACTGGAGGACGTACTGCTGGTGGGACATTCTCTTGGCGGCGCCACCGTAGCCACCTATGCCGAGACCCAGCAGGAGCACAAGCTGCGGGGAATGATTCTGGTGGACGCTACGCTGTTTGGCTTCAGCGACGCGGAATGGAACCACCACAAGGCCAATCACTACAACATTGACGGCTGGCTCCAGCGGATGATGCCCTATTGGACCGACCCTGTGGCTTATGCGGAGAAGGCGAGAAAGAATTCGCCTCTTTCTCCCGAGGACGCGGAAATGATGTATCAGTCATCCTTGCAGATTCCGCCCTTCGTGGGGCTGGAATACCACCTGGATACGTATTTTACCGACAATATGACGCCCCTTCGCAACCGGACCATTCCCGTAGCGACCTTTGTGGCCCACTCCGGCTATCACGATGCCTGGGAATCCGGCCATGAGGCAATCAAGCATTTGACCAATTCTCCCCTGGCAGTGTGCTATGAATTTATGTGCGGGAACCATTTCTTTCCCATTCTGGAAGCTGACAAGTTCAACCAGTGTGTACTGGACTTCAGCGATAAGATCGACGAACTGAAAAAGTAAAAATAGGAGGAACATACCATGAGCGAAACTGCATTAGCAGCACTATCCCTGATTTTTCTGCTGCTCGTTCTTATAATAGGCTTTGTAAAAAAAGTCAATATGGGCTATCTTGCCATGGGCGCAGCTTTGATTCTCGGCCGTATCGGCGGAGTGGCAGATAAAACCATTATTGCAAGCTTCAATACAAGCCTGTTTGTTTCCTTGATTGGTCCGGCATTTCTGTTTTCCATGGCCGTTAACAATGGCACCATCGATTTGCTGGCAAAGAAAATCATTCGTCTGGCAGGCAAGCGTGCTGCTCTGATTCCCATCATCATCGGCATTATGACCTTTGCACTCAGTGCACTGGGCTGCGGAAACATTCCCACCTTCGCAATTCTGCTGCCTATGTCCATTGTCATTGCTCTGGAGCTGAAAATCGACGCCATTGCTATGGCCTGTATCGTAACGGCCGCCTGCAACTTCGGCTGCGTCTCCCCGGTATCCAACGCCGGCATTATCCTGACCAACCTGGCCAATGAGACCGAATTCGCCGGCCAGTTTTCCTGGTCCTTCTTCGGGTCTGCCTGTCTGGCATTCGTCATCGTCCTGTTCGCATTTTATTTTATCTACAAGCTGTACAAGCCTGCCGTAACCAATCTGGAAATGTTTCAGGATCTGCCGAAGTTTGACAAAGGGCAAAAGATCACGCTGGCAGCATGCGCTGCGGTTGTATTTGCCGTATTCGTTTTCGGTGTCAATATCGGCCTTGCTGCCCCCCTCGCCGCAGTAATTCTGGTCATCCTTGGTGTTGCAAACGACAAGGCCGCCATTAAAATCATGCCCTGGGGAACCTACATTCTGGTTTGCGGTGTCAGCATGCTGATGTCCGTAGTAAAGGCTATGGGCGGTGTGGACATGCTGGTTGACGGTCTGACCTCCATTATGACCGATCATCTGGTTGCTCCTGTTATGGCTCTGGCCTCCGGCGTTCTGTCCTGGTTCAGCTCTACCACCGGCGTTGTCATGCCGACGCTGATTCCCACCGTTCCCGAAATTCTGCAGACCTTCCCCAGCGCCAGCTACAGCGCCGTCGTCAGCGGCATTACCATGACCTCCTTCCTGGCCGCATTCAGCCCCGCCTCCACCGGCGGTGCAGGCATTATGGCACAGTACGCCATCTTTAATCAGGAGGCCGGTGAAAAGGATACCAACAAGCTGTTTATCCGCCTGTTCCTGACATCCGTTGTCAGCGTGGCAATCAGCACATTGCTGGCGGCAGTTGGTCTGTATAAAATTTTCTAAAATAGGGTGATTCTATGCACTATAAAATTCCGTGCTGCATTATGCGCGGTGGGACAAGCAGAGGCCTCTATATTCTGGAAAAAGAACTTCCTCCGGCAGGCCCGGAGCGGGATACTCTGCTGCTGCGGCTGATGGGCAGTCCGGACATCCGACAAATTGACGGTTTGGGCGGGGCAACCTCCGTAACCAGCAAGGTAGCGATTATTGCGCCGTCCCAGCGAGAGGATGCAGACGTAGATTATACCTTTGCACAGGTCAGCGTTGACAAGCCCATCGTCTCCTATGCCGGAAACTGTGGCAATATCTCTTCCGGAGTTGGTCCCTTCGCCATTGAATGTGGTCTCGTGGATGCCATTCCAGGTGAGACGATTGTGCGAATCTACAATACAAACACAAAAAAAGTCATTGCCGCCACCGTGCAGACGCCGGGCGGAACGGTCAGCTATGATGGTGATTTCTTCCTGGCCGGTGTCCCGGGAACCGCCGCACCGGTGAAGCTGGCATTCCGTAATCCGGCAGGTTCCGTTACTGGGAAGCTGCTTCCTACAGGCCATCCAAAAGACACGCTATCCGTACCTGGCTTTGGGCAGGTGGAGGTGTCTATCGTAGATGCCTCCAATCCCCTGGTGTTTGTCCGCGCCTCTGATCTAGGCATGACCGGCAAGGAGCTTCCCGCACGCATCAATGAAGACTCCACACTGCTGGCGCTTCTGGAAAAGGTTCGCGGCGAAGCAGCAAAGCTGCTTGGTTTTGTGACCAATGCAGGCCAATCCGCCGTACAGTCCCCAGGCATTCCCAAGCTTACACTGATCGCCCCTCCGGCAGACTACGTGACCAGTGAGAAGCAAACCGTCAGGCAGCAGGAGATCGACCTGCTGGGGCGGATGATGTCCATGCAGAAAGCTCATGAAACCTATGCCCTTACCGGTGCAATCTGCACGATATGTGCCGCCTGTATTCCGCAGACACTGGTGTGGGAAGCTGCTCAAGGCCGCAGTGCACAAGATAAATTGCGCATCGGCCATCCGGACGGTGTCCTCCACGTTGGCATTGACTGCATGCTCGGGCCGGACAGCGCACTTCAAATCCGTGAGGCCTACAGCTATCGCACAGCCAGAATGCTCATGCAGGGAACCGCATTCTGCTAATGTTCAAACACCCCCATTTCGTACTTTGAACCGTCCCCTGTAAGCATTCCCGAAAAAGCTTTCGCAGCGCAGCGACGCTGCATCCACCGCCAAATATGCGCACTGCTTTAGCCAGACACATATTTGGCGGTTTTTTCGCTTCCCTATTGTTTTTTCCCGGAAGAAAAGCTATAATAAAGAAAGCATTTACGGGAGGGATACCATGGCGAACGAAAAGCAGAATCAGGAATGGGATTCTCTGGGCCGCAGCATTGAGGAAATCATCGATAAAGCGATCAATTCTCAGAACTATCAGGAGCTGAGCCGCAATATAACGCGCACCATTGACAGGGCCACCCGCACCGGCTCCGATGCCCTGTGGCGGGCGCTGGACATGTCCGGTGCCACAAAGCCGAAGGAAACCATTACGGTGGAGCCGGTTCGGGCAGAACCGGTGCCAAAAAACAATCTGCCCGCACTCTACGGCAGCTCCAACGGAGAGACGACAAAGGGAATCCTGAAAACCGTCTTCGGCGGAATTTCTACCATTACGGGATTTACGTTTACACTGATTTCCGGTATTTTTCACCTGGTGGGCATCGCCACCGGGGCCAGCCTTACATCCATCCCCTTTGCCCTGGGACTGGGAGCCTTGGTTGGCGGCGGGACGCTCCTGAGCAGCGGCATCCGTTCCCTGGGGCGGGTCAGCCGGTATAAGGTCTATCTGAAGGCTCTGGGAAAGAACACACATATTGCTCTGGAAAAGCTTTCCCGCAGTGTGGGCAAACCCGTGAAATTCGTGCGGAAAGAGCTTCAAGGCATGATTAACCAGGGGCTTTTTCTGGAGGGGCACCTGGACCACGAGGAGCAGAACCTCATCACCAGCGACGAAACCTATGCCCACTATGAGCAGAGCCGCCTGCAAATGGAGGCCAGGAAGCAAGCAGAGGCCGCCGCGCCTAAGCAGCCATCCTCCGCCCCGGACCCCAAGGTCCAGGAGGTGCTGGACCGGGGCAACGCCTATCTTCGGGAAATCCGCCGGTGCAACGACGAAATTCCCGGTGAAGAGATCTCCGCAAAAATCTCCCGGATGGAGGCTATTGTTCAACGGATCTTTGAGCGGGCCAAGGCGCACCCGGAGATCATTCCCGATCTCAAGAAGCTGATGGATTATTATCTTCCCATGACCATTAAACTTCTCAACGCCTATGCGGATATGGACCGGCAGCCCATTCAGGGCGATACCATCCGCGCTTCCAAACAGGAGATCGACACTACACTGGACACTCTGAACCTGGCCTTTGAAAAGCTGCTGGATTCTGTCTTCCAGGATACGGCCATGGATGTTTCCAGTGACATTTCCGTTCTGCATACCCTGCTTGCCCAGGAGGGCCTGACAGGCGATGATTTTTCCAACACCAAACAGGTAGAATAAGGAGAACACTATGAGCAACGAATTTGAAAGCATGAACACCGTTCCCAGCCTGACCCTGGAGCCCGAGCTGGAAGAAAAGCAGGAGCTGACCGTAAAGGAAGAGACCGTCCCTGTCGCTGAGCCCATTCAGCAGCCCGTTCTGACGGAGCAGGAGCAGAAAATGGTCTCGGATTTTGCTGCCAAGATCGATTTGGAGAACACCACTCAGATTCTGCAATACGGCGCAGCCGCCCAGAAGAAAATGGCCGACTTTTCCGATGCCGCTCTGGCCAATGTGAAGACTCAGGACCTGGGGGAAGTGGGCGATCTGATCGTCAACGTCGTCGGTGAGCTGCAGGGCTTCGACAAAGAGGAGCAGAAGGGCATTTTCGGATTCTTCAAAAAGCAGTCCGACAAGCTGGAACTGATGAAGAGCCGCTACGCCAAGGCCGAAGTCAATGTGGAGAAAATCAGCGACGCTCTGCAGCAGCACCAGGTCCGGCTGCTGAAGGACTCTGCGGTGCTGGACAAAATGTATGAGCAGAATCTTGCCTATTTCAAGGAGCTGACCATGTATATCATGGCCGGCAAGCAGAAGCTCCAAGAGGTCCGGGAGGGAAAGCTCAAGGAGCTGGAAGCAACCGCCCAGCGCACCGGCCTAGCCGAGGATGCTCAGGCCGCCCGGGATCTTGCCGAAAAGTGCAACCGGTTTGAGAAGAAAATCTACGACCTGGAGCTGACCCGGACCATCTCCATCCAGACGGCTCCCCAGATTCGCATGATCCAGAACAACGACACCGTCATGGTGGAGAAAATCCAGACCACCCTGGTCAACACCATCCCGCTGTGGAAAAATCAGATGGTTCTGGCCCTGGGCATTGCCCACTCCACGGAAGCCGCCCAGGCCCAGCGGCAGGTCAACGATGTGACCAACGCCCTTCTTAAGCACAACGCGGAGAAGCTGCACATGGCCTCCGTAGAGACCGCCAAGGAGGCAGAGCGGGGCATCGTGGACATTGAAACTCTGAAAAAGACCAATGCCGACCTGATTCAAACTCTGGACGATGTCATGAAGATTCAGTCCGACGGCCGGGCACAGCGTATGGCTGCCGAGGCCGAGATGGCCAAAATGGAAGAGCAGCTGAAAACCAAGCTGCTGCAGATTCGCAGCGAGAAGCAGGGCTAAACATTGCAAATTTGGGCCGGGTTTTGACCCGGCCCCAGCTTTTAAGCTTTTATATCCCGCATATATCACAAAACCGGCCCCAGGAAGTGCACGTTTGCACCCTTGAGGCCGGTTTTCTGTTAGTCTTCGATCTCCGTCAGGGCGTTTTCGATATCCTTGACGCTGACGGGCTTGGCGATATAGCTCATATGGGAAAGAAATTCGCTTTTCGCCTGGAGCGCCAGAACACAGGCACTCAAAATGGCAGGCACGGGATTCTCCGCAATTCACCGGGTCAGAGATGCGCGGCCGGTGTGAACCCCGCCGGCATCCAGATAAATGGTGCGCTGATAGGTCTCATAATAGTGGATCTCGTTGGTGATATTCTCGGATTCCAGAAAATTCAAAACCTCGGTATCCCGGGTCTCAGCCGTTTTCCAAAGGCCCACGCGCAGAACGCCCGTGTTGTGCAGGTTATTTTCCCACAGGGAACTTACATCCTTTCCCTGCTTTTCTCCTTCCTGTCTGCCGTAGCAAACAGGAGCAAGGTTCCGGCAAGGGCCATGCCGATCCCGGCCAGGAGCATTTCCCGGACGCCGGATTTCAGCAGCTGCCCGCCCGCAAAGTTCCCCGCCGAACAGCCCAGGGAGTAGGCCGCCGTAATAAACGCCTGCCCCTTCACCATATCCGATGAACGCACCCTTGCCTTGGCGTAGTACACCTGCACAGGTGCCAGGTTTCCATAGGTGACCACATGTAGAAGCTGGATGAGATAAATGTCCAAAATATTTTTTGCAAGATAGAAGCAAATGGCCTTAATCAGGAAGGCAATGGCAGCCATTTTCAGCAGCGCAGTATCTCTGGTCACACAGCGAATCCTTTCAAAAAAGAATATCGCCGCAGCCGCCGCCAGGGCGGAAATAAACAGCGCTGTACCCACATTGCTGCTGTCTCCGCCCAACTGCGTCACAATGGCAATCAGGTAGTTTTCCGTCATGGCGTGAAACATCCCCAAAAAACCGATGCCCAGAAGTGACAGGCAATAGATGGGGTAACGGGAGAAAAATGTCAGGACTGAGCAGTGCTCGCCCTTCCGGCCTTCTGTGGGCTGCGCCCGGGAAATGGCCGGATAGCCTGCGAAGGAAAGAATGCTGGCAAACCTCGCTGCCACCAGGAACAAAAGCATCCCGATCATTCCCATTCGGGCAATCACGAATCCAAGGACCAAGCTGGAAACCGCCGTGGCCACCGCGCCAAAGGCCCGGGCAACACCATAGTTGACGGGATACCCTGCATTGTCATAAGCCACACTCAGCGCATTGAGCAGCGGCACTGCTGCATCGCTGCACCAGACACCAAGGGCATAGACCACGGCTACAACAGTGATTGGAAGTCCAGGCACCATCTGCACCAGCAGGCAGCCGGAGCAGAGCAGCGACAGCAGCAGAATCAGCTTTGTAAGCGCAGCGCCCCTCGACCGGTCTGCATAGGCGGCAAGCAGGGGCTGAGTCATACAGGAGCACAGGCCTGCCAGAGCCAGCAGGGTGCCAACCACGCCGGAAGAGATACCTCTGCGCAGCAGATAAGTCGTTGCAAAGGAGGCGATTCCCGAGGAGGCCGCCCAGTAGGTAAACTGGGTAATACTGTAGCGCAGCGTCAGATTCTTCATAAAACGATCCCTCTCTATGCCAATGGGGTCGATTTTCATCGACCCCATCAGGTGCATCGCTGAAATCTGGGAAGAAGGAGCACCCTTTGATCTCAGTGATAACAGTATAATTCAATTTAGGCACAGAGAATATATTATTTGTGTTGAATCCTATCACGATCGTGCCATACTCTGCGGTATTCCTGGGGCGTGCAGCCTGCGTATTCCCGGAACTGTTTTCCAAAATAGCTGCTGGACCCCAGACCGCAGTCATAGGCGATCTGAGTTACGCTCTGCTGGGTCTGCACAAGCATCTGGCAAGCCTTTTGCAGGCGGTACTCCCGAATATAGGCCACAGGCGTCATATGCAGCTTTTCCTGAAACAGACGGAAACAGACCCGTCGGCTGACATGGGCGCTCTGGGCCAGTGCATCAATGGAAATAGGCTGCCGGTAGTGCTCATGGACATAGACCATCAGCGCCTTGATGCTTGCATCCAGCCCCGCATTCTGCGTTTTTTCCTCCAATTCCGGCCCTGCCAAGGCAAAGAGCGCCAGCCAAATCTCTGTCAGCGCCTGCCGCAGCGCAAACTCGTAGCCCCAGGCCCGGTCATCAATGGCAAAAGCCGCCTGGACCTTCTCCAAGATAGCATTTTGCTCTGGGTTCTCCGGGAAAAGAGGGAGCAGTTCCAGTGCCGAGGTTGTGAACGGGAGAATATACTTCCGCTCCAGACTGCTCCCGGCAGCGCCTGCCAAAAATACCGGATCAAACAAATGAATCAACTGCACATTGGGCCTTGTGGCAGGGGTGATCTGCGAGGTGTGCAGCACATTGGCATTCACAATGCCGCCAGAGCCCGCCGGAAACACCCATTTTCCATTGGGCGTACTATATTCCACGCACCCACTTTTTATATAAAACAGTTCAGCCATCCTGTGCCAATGCCATGGTGCGCCCTGGGGCAAAAAGCCGTCCAGTTCCGCATGAGTAGCTACGTAAGGAAAGTCCTCAGAAAAGGAAGGAATAATTTCCTCTTTATTCTGGGTCTGCATTTCAAATTTATTCAGGTGCATCACTGCCATAGCCCTTCCCTCCTCTTTGTATATTATTATAAGGCAAAAACAGGCTTTTGCAATAGGAGATATGGACTCCCAAAAACGATTGCACGAATGAATGCTTTGTAAATATTCGTAGGGAACGATGCCTATATCACCCCGTCATCCATCGACTTGAGCGCTTCGTGCAATGAAAGCAGCCAATTGTGGGCCATTTTTATCGTACCACCTGGGACAAAATCGAACCTATCGGGCTGATGTGGACATTGGCCCCTGCAAAAAATGGACAAATTCGCCTTAAGTTAATGGAATTCCGCTTTTACAGGAGCCAGTTTGTTGACAAAAGGGTAAAATTATGATAGAATCCCTAGCGGTTAGTCGCCGCTAATTTTTAGATAGCGGTTAGCAAAAGCAAACTGTATTGTGCGGGGGGATTCTATGATGATCAACAAGCGACTGATCGGCACAGTCGGAGAAAGCAAAAAGTACATTGCCGGAAACGTTGCCTGCCAGTGGGTCTCCCTGGCGGCAAATATTTCTATGATGGCCGCCATTGCCCATATGCTTCAGGGTCTGTACACCGGCACCGCCGGGACAAAGCAAATCATGCAAACGGCGCTCATTGCCGCAGCCGCCATTGCAGTGCGCTATGGATGCAGCATTGCTTCCAGCCGGATGAGTTTTCTCTCCTCCCGGGCCGTGAAGAAAAAGCTGCGGCACCGGATCTATGAAAAACTTCTGCGCCTGGGAACCAGCTACAAAGAGCAGGTCAATACCTCCGAGGTGGTCCAGGTGGCTGTGGAAGGTGTGGACCAGCTGGAAACCTACTTTGGCTCCTACCTTCCCCAGTTTTTCTATGCCATGCTGGCCCCGCTGACTCTGTTCTGCGTGCTGAGCTTTGTGAATCTTCCCAGCGCCATTGTGCTCTTAATTTGCGTACCCCTGATTCCTGTGACCATTGTTGCCATTCAGCGGTGGGCGAAAAAGCTTCTTTCCAAATATTGGGGCGAATACACAGCCCTGGGCGACACCTTCCTGGAAAACCTCCAGGGTCTGACCACCGCAAAGATCTACCGGGCAGATGCCTTCAAGCACCGGGAAATGAATGAGCAGAGCGAGCATTTCCGCAAAATCACTATGAAGGTTCTGACCATGCAGCTCAATTCCATCACCGTTATGGACCTGATTGCCTACGGCGGTGCGGCTCTGGGTGTGATTCTTGCCACCAGCCAGTTCCGGGCAGGCCGGGTAGACCTGGCCGGTTGCATTCTCATCATCCTTCTGGCGGCAGACTTCTTCCTGCCCATGCGCATCCTGGGCTCCTATTTTCACATTGCCATGAATGGCATGGCTGCCTCAGACAAAATCTTCCGGCTTTTGGATCTGCCGGAACCGGCCCAAAAGAGCACACCCGTGCCCGAAGCGTGCACCATCGAATGCAAACAGCTGCACTTCGGCTATGAAGCAGACCGGGAAATTCTCCACGGCGTGACTGTGTCCTTTCCGAAGGGCTGCTTCACCGCCATTGTAGGCGAATCCGGCTGCGGAAAATCCACACTGGCCTCCCTGCTGATGGGCAGAAGCCGGGGCTTTTCCGGGGAACTGACGGTGGGGGGCGTGCCCATGGAGGCACTCTCGGAAAGCAGCCTGATGGAGCACTTTACCTATGTATCCCACCAGAGCTACCTGTTCAAGGGCACCGTGCGGGACAATCTGCGCATGGCCCGTCCAGATGCAGACGATGCTGCCCTCTGGCAGGTTCTGGAGCAGGTCAATCTGGCTTCCTTCCTGCGCAGCCAGCAGGGGCTGGACACGATTCTCCAGGAAAAGGGCGGCAATTTCTCCGGCGGCCAGTGCCAGCGGCTTGCCCTGGCCCGGGCCCTGCTGCATGACAGCCCCGTATATATCTTTGATGAAGCCACCTCCAATATTGATGTGGAGAGTGAAAACGAGATCATGGCACAGATTCACACCCTTGCCAAAACAAAAACCGTTATTCTCATCTCCCACCGTCTGGCAAACGTTGCCGGTGCGGACAATATCTACGTTCTGGACCGCGGAACCGTGGTGGAACACGGAACGCATCGGGCCCTCTTGGCCGAAAACGGCACCTACGCAAAGCTCTGGCAGGCCCAGCAGGAGCTGGAAAATATGACAAAAGGAGGCGACGCAGAATGAAACGAAGCGGATTAAACGTCATGGCCCGGCTGATCGGTCTGGTCAGGCCCATGCTGGGGTTCATGCTTCTGGCCATTGTCATGGGGCTTCTCGGCAACCTCTGCGCCACGTTTATTACGGTGTTCGGCGGCTACGCCATTTTGTACGTGCTGCACCCGGAGTGGCCCATGTCCCTGGGCTGGGTCTTCGCCGCCGTTCTTCTCTTTGCACTGGCGCGGGGCTTCCTGCGCTACGCTGAGCAATCCTGCAACCATTTCATCGCCTTCAAGCTCCTGGCCCTGATTCGGGACAAGGTCTTCGGGGCCCTGCGCCGTCTGTGCCCTGCCAAGCTGGAGGGAAAGGATAAGGGAGACCTGATTTCCGTGATCACCTCGGACATTGAGCTGCTGGAGGTGTTCTATGCCCACACCATCTCCCCCATCTGCATTGCATTTCTGTTCTGCCTGATGATGGTTCTCTTCATTGGCCGCATTCATACTGCCCTGGGCGTGTTGGCGCTGAGCGCCTATGCAGTCGTAGGCATTGTCATTCCCCTGGTCACCTCCAAGCGCAGCGGCGACGACGGGATTCAATTCCGCAGCAGTGCAGGCAAGCTCTCCGCCTTCGTGCTGGACAGCCTGCGCGGCCTGCCGGAGACCGTCCAATACGGGCAGGGCCGGAAACGTCTGGCCGAAATGGACGCGCAAACGGATGCTCTCTCCCAGACGGAAGCGCACATGAAGCGCACTGCCGGAAAAAATACAGCTGCAGTCAATACGACCATCCTGCTGTTTGACCTGGCCATGCTGTTTTTGTCTGCACATCTGGCAGGCTTTGAGGGCTGTCTCGTTGCCACCCTCGCCATGATGAGTTCCTTCGGCCCTGTGGTCTCTCTGGCTGCCCTGGGCGCTACCCTACAAAATACCTTCGCCGCCGGAAACCGGGTGCTGGACATTCTGGACGAAAGCCCCGTGGCCCCGGACGTCACCGGGAAAGCCAATGTGGAATTCCACGGCGCTGCTGCCGAGAACGTCAGCTTCTCCTACGGCGGGGAGCAAATTCTGGAGGATCTCAGCCTGAACATCCCCGAGGGCAAGGTCATCGGCATTACCGGCCGCTCCGGCTCCGGAAAATCCACGCTTTTGAAGCTCTTCATGCGTTTCTGGCCCGTCACGGAAGGCAAGGTCACCGTCTCCGGGAAAAGCGTTGACGAAATCAACACCGAAAATCTAAGGGATATGGAAAGCTTCGTGACCCAGCAGACCCACCTTTTCCACGACTCCATCCGGAAAAACCTCTGCATCGCCAAGCTGGATGCCACGGAGGAAGAAATCATCGCCGCCTGCAAGAAGGCCTCCGTCCACGATTTTATCATGGGTCTTCCCAAGGGCTATGACACCGAGGTCGGCGAGCTGGGCGATACCCTCTCCGGCGGCGAGCGGCAGCGGCTGGGACTGGCCAGAGCCTTTCTGCACAATGCCCCCTTCCTGCTGCTGGACGAGCCCACCTCCAATCTGGACAGCCTGAATGAGGCGGTCATTCTGAAGGCCTTACAGACGGAGTGTCAGGATAAAACCGTGATTCTGGTCTCCCACCGGAAGTCCACCATGGGCATTGCGGATACCGTCTACTCTGTAGAGCGCGGGAGGCTGAGCTGATGGACATAGTAACCAAACGAGAGCGGGAAAAGGAGACAGTCTCTCTGATGGTCCGCCTCTACTGCCGCAAAAAGCATCACAGCAAGACGCTTTGCCCGGACTGCGCCGCCCTGGATGCCTATGCCCGCAGCCGCAGCGACCGCTGCCCCTTCATGGAGACAAAAACCTTCTGCTCCAACTGCAAAGTGCACTGCTATAAGCCGGACATGCGGGAGAAAATCCGGGAAGTCATGCGCTTTTCCGGCCCGCGAATGCTTTTTTACCACCCAATCATGGCCATCCACCATGTGATGGAATCCCGAAAAGAAAAACGGAAATTGGAGAAATTGAATTGAAAAAAATACTATATATTGTTCTGGGCTGCATCAGCGTGGGGCTGGGCGCCCTGGGTGCGGTGCTGCCTGTCCTGCCCACCTTTCCCTTTCTGATGCTGACGGCCTTCTGCTTTGCCCGGTCCTCCGAAAAGCTTGACCGCTGGTTCCGCAGCACCAAGCTCTATGAGGAAAACCTCAAGGATTTCGTGGCCGGGAAAGGGATGACCAAGAAGACAAAAATCCGAATTATGGTCACCGTAACCCTGCTTATGAGCATTGGCTTCGTGGTCATGGGCCTCCGCGGAATCGTCTCCGGCTGCGTTGTCCTTGGGCTCGTGTGGGTATTTCACATTGTCTACTTTGTCTTCGGCGTAAGGACCTATCAGGAAGAGCCAGCCGCATAAAAAATTTGCCTGTCCCCTTTCGGGGCAGGCAAATTTTTTGCAGGAAGCCTTCTTATTTTACGATCACCAGAGAAAAATAGCCGGAATTTTCCTTCAAATCCCGGAAATCCGGGTACACGCGCTCATTTTCCATGCTGCAATTTTCCACCATGGAAGCATTCTCAAGCATATTCTTTTCTTCCAGCGTCTTTTTCAGGTCCAGAATGGCAGAACCCGCCTTCATGAACACCTTGTTGGCCGGAACATCCAGGAGCTTTTCCGCACTGTGAGAAGCCGGAATCACCAGCAGGGGCTCACTGCCCTGGCACAGGGAGATATTCAGCCGGGCTGCGGCTGCACAGAAGGAGGTCACGCCGGGCACGATCTCCACATCATAGCCCATAGCGCGCACCTTCTCGTGAACATACATGTAAGTAGAATACACCGTGGCATCCCCCAGGGTGATAAATGCCACCTGCTTTCCCGCATCCAGATAGGAGGCAATCTTCTGCGCCGCCGCACTGTGCGCCTGCTCCAGGACCTCCGGGTCCCGGGTCATGGGCATGGAAACCAGGATGGGCTCCTTTCCGTTTAAATGCCCGCTGACAATGTTCAGCGCCGTCTTATCCGCCTTGCCCGTATCCGGGGCCAGGACAACGTCCGCCTCCTCCAGCACTCGGGCTGCTTTCAGCGTCAGCAGCTCCGGGTCCCCGGGACCGACGCCCACGCCCCAGAGCTTTCCCTTGACGCAGAGCGCCTCCACTGCCTCAGCGCAGTGCTGCACAAAAATCTGCTGAATGGCGGGGCACTCGCCCAGGCCCTTCAAAATGCAGCGAACGCTGTAGTCCTTGGCCTCCAGCCGGGCCTTCCAGGAGTCTTCATCCCCGGCCATATCATTCTGAGCATGGTCACCGGCAACCAACATAAAAGGTGCAAGAACAATCTTTTTTATGGAGGGCCGGGCAGCCAGCTGCCGCTCTACCCGCTCCAGAGTCGGATAGCCCTCTACTGTACCCACAAAAACATTCTCCTGCAGGTCCTGCAAATTCTGCTCCAGCTGACCATAGGCCGCATTGGCAAAGTGGGCCGATCCGTGTCCCATCAGCACCAGTGCCTCATCCGCTGCCCTGGGAGGCAGCCAAGAGAGCAGCGCATCTGATGCCTGGGCATAGTCTTCCTGCCGGTCCAGCAGGGGCTCCCCCACCCAGACATTCAGCTTCTGGCGGAAGGGCTCCAGTTGAGACAGCAGCTTTTCATATTCTTCTCCGTGCATCACATGGGTTGGCTGCACCGCAATGTGGGTATAGCCCTCTTTTTCCAGCTTTTCCATGGCCCGAGAAACGGTATCGATCTCCATCCCGTCCCGTCTGAGCAGCTTCTTCATGATGATGGAGCTGGTAAACGCCCGGCGAACCTCCCAGCCAGGGAACGCACCCCCGATGGCCGTCTCCACGGCCAGAATATTGTTTTTCAGTGCATCCTGATAGGAGGTTCCAAAGGAAACAACCAGAATCGCTTTTTTCATGCTTTATCCTCTCTTTTTCCGGCCAAGATCGGCCCGTGTTTTTTTGTGTCCTCTTTGCATCCGCAAAACTGCGAAATCACTGTGACCACCTTGTCCATTTCCAGGGGCTTCCCAATATGGGCATTCATCCCGGCGTCATAGCACTTCTGGGCATCCTCCTGGAAGGCGTTTGCCGTCATGGCAATAATGGGAATGGTGGCAGCGTCAGGCCGGGGCAAAGCGCGAATAGTCTTCGTTGCCGTCAGGCCGTCCATCACCGGCATCATCACATCCATCAAAATGCCGTCAAAGGTTCCCGGTCGGCTCTTTTCAAACAGCTCCACGGCCTCTTGGCCGTCCTTCGCCAGGGTGAGCTTTGCGCCCCTGTCCTTCAAAAGGGTCTCGGCAATTTCCGCATTGAGCGCATTGTCCTCCACCAGCAGCAGAGACACTCCCGCAATACTCGGCAAAGCTGCCGCTTCCAGTGCCTCCTGGGCGGGTTTTGGCGCAATTTCGAAGGGAATGGTGATTTCAAAAGTGGAGCCCATCCTTTCTTCACTGGCAACGGCAATGGTTCCGCCCATTTTGTTCAGAAGCTCCTTGACGATGGTCATCCCCAGGCCGATTCCCTGGTAAACGCTGCGTGCGGTGTTCTTTTCCTGCGTGAAGGGCTCGAAGATATGCTTCAGGAAGTCCTCGCTCATGCCCATGCCGGTGTCGGTAATGGTCCAGTGATAGGTAACGGTCCGATCATCCCGGGCTGCACACTCTACAGTTGTTTTGATCTTTCCCCCTGCACGGTTGTATTTGATGCAGTTTCCGTAAATATTCAGAAAAATCCGCCGCAAGTGCAGGGCACTTCCGTAGACATAAGGGCACTCGAACGCATCCGCACTGTGCTCCACCGTGATGTCTGCCTCTGCGGCCCGCTCGCTGATGATGCTGCTCACCCCATGGGCAACCTTTTCCAGATCCATCGGCTCATGGGCCAGCTCCGTGGTTCCGTCCTCCAGCCTGCTAACCTCCAGGACATCATTGATCAGCGACAACAGGTGGTCCGCGGAGATCAGCATTTTCTCGTAATTTTTCCGGACCAGTTCTACATCCTCAAAGTGGGCCATATTGATTTTGATCAAGCCAATGATGCCATTCAGCGGTGTGCGGATGTCGTGGCTCATGTTCATCAGAAAAGCAGATTTGGAGCGGTTTGCGCTGTCAGCTTTTTCCAGCGCCTGCTCCAATGCTGCCTGCTGCCGGAGCTCCTTCTGCAGCTGTTCCCGCCGAATGGAATAGAGCCACACCGTCAGCAGCACCGTACCAATCACCGCAATGCAGGCTACCCGGAGGGTGGATCGACTGCTGCTGCGCAGGAAAGCATAGGTATCTTCCATATCCATTTCCATGCAAAGGGCGCCGATGATCTCCCCCGTTCCATCTGTGGCCACAACCGGATAACAAGCCGTGAAAATATGCCCCCAGGTGGTGTCCACAATCTCCTTGGAGTAAATCGTTTCGCCGGAAAGGGCCGCCTCTATATAGGGAATCATCTCTTCTTCAATATATGTACCGGGATAGGCGAAGTCCTCAGCTCCTAAGTCAAGGCCATCGATCACATAGATTGGCTTTCCGTCCACCCCCCGCTTGGCCGTATAGAGATACCGGGTGGAATTCAGGAAGCGCAGCCCATTCAGCTCCCGCTGATGGCTCTGATAGGCCTCGGAAGTCATATCCTCCACGGTGTTGATATCTTCAAAATCACTTCTTGAAAACTGATTCGATACGATCCTGTGGATCGCGTCCGCCGCCTGGGTATCTCTGGAAAAGGTAAATTCTTCTGTGCTTTTGCGGAACCCTGCCTGCAAAACCACCGTATAAAGGCATATAAGGAGTATAACTGTCAGCAAGAGCAACAGCGTATTCTCGCCCATATTCCGTTTCTTTCTATCCTGCCTCATATCTATTCTCCATTTCACCGTATCGTTCAATTCGCTTCACGCGACTTGTTTACATATATATTCAAATTTATTATACACCCATCTCACAGACTGGTCAATAATGGAAGTAAGCAGGCTGCAATAGATTTTCAGGGCTGCTGCGGATTGCAGCAGCCCCCATACCGTCAGCGCTCGCTGGGACCGCCATCGGATTCCTCGAAAATCAGATCATCCAGATCTTCCAATACATTATGTGCGGCTTTCAATGTCTATGCTCCTTTCTGAAAAAACTATTGGACAGTATATGCCATCCCATCCAAAAAATGTGCCGAATTGTGCTTGACAATCCGAAAAATTCTCTGTAGAATAGCTATGCTTATGCCCCAATAGCTCAGCTGGATAGAGCGTCCGCCTCCTAAGCGGCAGATTGTTCGATTCCTTCGAGCAGTAAAAATTGCATAAATCTTAAAAATGTCTCAGTAGCTCAGCTGGATAGAGCACACGCCTCCTAAAAATCGAATCGTTCGAATCCTGGAGCTCTGCAAAATTGAATATTTTCTGTATAAGCCCCCGTAGCTCAGTTGGATAGAGCGGTCGCCTCCTAAGCGACAGGCCACTGGTTCGAACCCAGCCGGGGGTGCCAAAAATGACCGCTGTAAGCCGTTTTTCAATGGTTTACAGCGTTTTTTGTTATCATTTCCCCAGAGCATTCTTGCCGCTCTGCCGGAACGATTTTATACATTTTCCGCTGTATGCCTGCTAATTGGCTTCGAACTATTTTTCCGGCCTTGCTAATAAAAAACGCCGATTTGCTAATACGATTTTCCCGCCCTATTTTTCGGATGGGGCCGACGCCAGCAATGCGGCCAGCGTGTTGGCCAATTCCGGCGAGTTGCGGAGCTGTTCCACCAGGGCCTCCAAATCCAATGTGGCGGGCGCCGGTTCCTTCGGTTCCTCCGGGGGACGAACCGAGCGTAGGTCGGGATTGGCATAGAAGGCGCTCTCAAACTTCTGGGCATTGATCTTGCGGTCCTCGTCCAGAATGTGGGCATACACGCTGGTGATCATGTCGATCTGAGCATGGCCCGTATCGCCCTGGGTGGCCTTCAGATCGCCGTGGTTGAGCTTCAGCTTGTAGGTGGTACTGGAATGGCGCAGTGAGTGAAAGACCACTTTGGGAAGCCCTGCTTTCTCCCGCAGCTTCTCAAATGACTTCAGGATGATACGGTCCTCACAGGGGCGGCCATTGGCCAGCGCCACCACCAGATCGTAGTCCTGATACTCGTCACGGAGCAGCGCCCGCAGCTCGTCCTGCGCGGATTTCCATTCCCGCAGGATATAAGCCAGGGTTTTGGGCAGCCACACCTTGCGGATGCTGGAATCGGTCTTGGGCTTCTTCAGGATGATCCTGGTGCTGGTGTTGGGAAACAGAGGCGTGAACACATGGTAGATGTCCTTTTGCCCCAGCATCTCAATAGCCCGCTTGGAGGCCCGCGCCAGTTCCTTATCGATGTAGACATAGGCGTTGTCATCGGCAATATCTTCATCGGAGATGTGGACATTGCTCCAGGTCAGTCCCAGAATCTCACCCATGCGCAGTGAACAGGCAAAGGCAAGGTTCATTGCCACATAGAGTTTGCTGTCCGTACACTGATCCAGAGCGGTGCGGATCATATCGGCGGTCCAGATGTCCCGCTTCTTGTATTCCACTTTGGGCAGCACCACATTGTCAAAGGGGTTCTTGGCAACCAGCTCCCACCGAACCGCCTGCTTGAAGGCACAGCGGAGAAGTTTGATGATCTTCTCGATAGTGGCATTGGTTACGAACTCCGTTTTGGCGTGGTGCATCCTGGTGTTCACCGCAGGGGTTTTCTGCAAAGTCTGGATGTACTTGTCCACCACCCGCGTGGTGATGTCCTGCACCTTCATATCCCCGATGATGGGGTTGATGTAGTTGGCGATCAGTGAGTTTTGGCTGTCGTACATGGACACGCCCCACCGCTTTTCACCGTAGAGGGAGACAAAGTCCGACAGGAACTCCGCAATATTCTGATTGGTAGGCGGCAGGAAGGAGTTGGAGCTTTTCTGGCTCTCAATCTCCGCCTTGCGCTTCAATGCTTCTTGGTAAGAGGTACGGGTTTCCCACTTCTGCTTGGTCTCGCCGTTCTCGTCCACATAGGTATAAACAATAGAATAGTTTTTCTTTCTTTTGATAATGGATGCCATAACGAACCTTCCTTTCTTGTGTCACAGGTCAAGTGACTCCAGCCAGTGGTCGAACGACCGCTTGGAAATTCGTATGGCGTTGCCAATTCGTACGCTTTTGAAAAGGCCCTCCTGCACAAGTCTATATGCCCGTGCCTGGCTGACGCCTAATATACGGGCAACATCGTTGACCGTATAGGTGCGGCACTCGAAAGGCCTTTTCTCCGTACCGTTCTGAATTTCTGACACAGCAGCCTCCTTTCCAGTCAGAAACGGCACGCAAAAGGGTGTTCATTCATAACTTCCACCCTCATTGTACCGCGCCGTTTCGAGTTTGTCTGCTGCTAATGGAAAGTTTACGAACTATCCGTAAACAGGAAAGCAGAAGATTTATCTGAAAATAAAAGAGGCAAAAAACGGATGGCTGCTGGCTGCAGCTCCACGGGAATCTCACCCCGGCCCATGCTGATGGGTGCGCCGCGCAATGCTTTGAGGGCGTTCAACGCGGGAGTCTCATTATCCTGTCTGTGCATCCTCGCCACAGGCTGCCACACCTGTTTCGCGGCTTGGTTTTGTCGCTCACCTGTTTGGTAGGGGTCCCGTCCTGCGGACTTGCAACAGGGTCATGGCGCACCGGCCGACCGGCTCCACACAGACAGATCGTATCCGTCTGCCTTATGCTGCCCGAAGGCTTTCTTTGTCAAGGTGGGTTCAGTCCCCGGCATCGGCAAAGGTGGAAAGGGTAAGCCGCTTGCCTTCTGCTAGGGCCGAAAGAGTCAGACGCGCATCACGGCCCGGATCAGTCGGATTTCCAGACAGCGTTTCATGTGGGTATCCACGCACACATGAGGGGTTCCGTCCTTGTCATAGAGGGTACGGGTACACAGGCGGCTCATATAGTCGTCGTAGTACCGCAGTACTTGCTCCATGGCCTCGCTGTCACCGCCGGAGGCCGCATGGATCACCCAAACGGGCAGCAGGTCCTTTCCTTTGTGGATGGGCTCTGTCATCTTCCTCAGCCTCCTTTCGGCATCAGCGCCGACAATGCTTCGCGCAGCTCCTGCAGCGCCTTCGTCCGGTGCCGCTGAACGGCGCTCCGGGACATCCCAACGAGATTGCCAATCTCACCGTCTGCCAGGTCCAGGGTGCAGTGCAAAATCAAAATGCTCTGCTCCATCTGCGGCAAAGTGGCAAAAGCCTCGGCCACAAGCTCGTTGTCGATATGTAGATCGTAGCCATGCGACGAGAACACAATGCTGTCGCTTGGGTAACGATCCATGACGCAGAGCTTGTCCAGCTCCGTCTGGGACAAGTCGCTAAAGAAGGCTTCACGCTCTCTCTGGCGTTTCATGTTCCGCAGGTAGGCTCTGGCCTCGTTTCGCAATACCTTCTTGCAAAAAGCATCGAATCGGCATTGCTCGCCATAGTCGCGGGGGTTAGATTCCATCAGTTTCACCCCCTTTCCATGGGGGGATCAGGTGGTTCTCTCCCTTTCCGCTACTACCAATCCTGCGGGAGCGTGTTCTGCCCGCCAAACGCCTCCTTCTTGAAAAAAATTTGAGAAAAGCAACGGCCAGCCAGCCCGACCGCAGGAAACGACAAAAAGCGCCCGGTAGGTCACAGACCCACCGGGCGCAATGGCAAGCAATATGAAGTTTATTTACATGGTATAGTTCATACTCGTGGCCGAACCTCTCCGCCGACTGGAACGGGCTTTTTTTGAGCTATTAGGTGGGTGAAAAATGAAAAAGGACACAGCGATACCTCCTCGATACCGCCGTATCCTTAAAAAAGGGCGACTTTAATACACCCCCTGCATTCTCATTTTTTCAAACAGAATACAGCGGTCTTGATTTCTTGTTTTCAAAACCGCCGCATTCCGTCAGCGGTTTGCGCCGCCAGGAATCAATTCTTTTCGAAGTTTACAAAAAACCTTGAGGATGCCAGACCAATCACACATACCAGTAATCCACCGGGGATCAACACCCAATAGGGACTATCTGAAAACCAATCAAACAGCGCCCCATAGATGATCTGTCCTGCAGGCTGGGCACACATGGCAAGAGTGAATACATAAGACATGATCTTCCCCATCAAATGTTCGGGAGTTCGAGCCTGAATGACGGAGATTGCATAGGTAGAAAACAGACTGCACCCAAATTGCCCAAGGCTGAACATGACAAGGAGAATGATGCAAATACCGAGAGGCCCTACAGGTAAGAAAAAAGCAATTCCCGTTGGAATGAGGCTAAGGCCAAGTCCCATAAAGACAAAGGCCAGCCAGCGCAAACGGAATTTCTGCGCTGTAATTCCCACAAAGAGGCTGCCCAGCACGGCGGCTACACCCATAACACTTTCCGCTGCTCCGTAATGCTCTGCCGAGAGTCCAAGAACAGTTCGCACCAAGTAAGGAAAGCCGACCACCACCGTACCGGCTACAAACAAGCTGGCCAGGGCTGCAAGCAGGAGCAATTTGAGGATACCCGGCTGCTCCCGGCGCAGGAAGTGAATGCTGACGGAGAAGTCCTCTCTAATGATCTCCCGGACGCTCATAGTGACTTCCGCCTTCCGATAGTCCAGGCGAATGAAGCACTCCAGAATAGCGGTGAGGAAAAAGCAGGCCACCGTTCCCCAGAGGACCGGAGTAAGTCCAAAAGCAGCGTAAACTAGGCTGCCCAGAAATGGGGTGATAAGACCGGCGATGGCCTGTACTTGATTTACCGCCGCATTTCCTTTCATCAAATTATCTCCAGAGAGCATCTGGGGGATGCAGGCCTGTACTGTGGGAGACTCAAAAGCAGCCAGGACAGACAGGATCACCAACAATGCGCCGATGACCCAGATATCATGTCCAAAGGGCAGCACCAATCCGGCAACCAGCACGGTGCATCCAGAGAGAGTGTCCAGCCCTACCATGATGTTACGCCGGTTGGCTCGATCCGCCAGAATACCGCCAAAGGGGGACAACAGGATGGTAGGAAGCATGGCTACTGCCAGCAATGTCGCAAAAATGGACGCCGAGCCGGTCTGCTCCAGCACATACATAGAAAGTGCAAACTTTAGAGTATAGTTGCCAATCAGGGAACTGACCTGCCCCAGAATCAGAAAAGTAAAATTGCGGGTGAATAGTTTGTCTCTCATTTTTCTGTCCTCCGGAAACAGATTGCAATCAACATATCGGCTGCCAGACCAACGACACTTAGCCCCGCACACCACGCCGCGGCAGTTCGGTTTCCACGATCCGCCAGACGCCCAGCAATCAGTAGTAATCCGACTTCAGCAGCCAGGGATGTCCCTCTGGATACACAGCGAAATAAGCGGCTGCGATTCCACACACGATTTACGGTTTTGTCCAGATGATCTGCTGCGGTCTCCAACCGTCGTTCAAAGTTTGCAGTTGCCCTTTCAACCTTCTGGTCAAATTCTCGTTCTGTCATGTCTCATACCTCCATGTTATTTACTTGTCTCAGTAGATTTTTGATTGCCAAAGTTGCAAGGATGCCCGTCACACCAAGAACGGCTCCCATCATTGGCAAGAATGCCAGTGCTGAGCTGATAATCTGACACACAATGGTTGCCAGAACGACCGATGCCACAATGGTCACTGGAACCGACTTTTTGCGGAATCCAAACCACAGAGCAATCACCCCCATCAGCCCCGCCAGAACGGAACAGCAGAACAGGAAGCCCAGTGATTGCAGAACCACTTTGATTGTCAGATGGTCAGAACAGATGGGAAACAGTGATTCTGTTAGAAAGAACACAGCCTGGACCACCGCTCCGCACAGGAGCATCCCGCCAGCGGTATAGGCAAACACCAGCATCAGCTTTGCGCACAGCACCTTTTTCCGGCTGATTGGATAGCTCAACAGCAGAATTGCGCGTTTCCCACTGTATTCCTCCACCACAAACCGGGAGGCCATGACTGCCGACAGAATCAAAAAAATCGCCATACAGACCAAACAGGTTATCCCCATCAGGAAGGGATACTGGGAGAACAATTCCGCATCCGGCTCGGTGGGGTCCATATAGGGGATGGCGGCCATCAGGTACTGGAAGCCCAGCATCGCTATTCCGCAAATCAGGACTGCGATATGGTAAGAGCGCAGGCGATTCCGTTTTAATTCCAATGCGATCAGTTTATGCATGGTCGCCACCTCCCTGGATCAGCGAAATCAAATAGTCCTCCAGATCGGAAGGATGCTGCTTACAGAGACCTGCCATCTCCGCTTCTCGTGCGATTATTCCGCTTGCAATAACACCAACATGATCCGCAATCTGCTCGATCTCAGACAGAATGTGACTGGACATCAGAATGGTCATTCCTTCCTCCTGAACCAAGCGGCGAAACAAAATACGCATCTCCTTCATTCCCACAGGGTCCAGACCGTTGACCGGTTCATCCAGGATCAACACTTCGGGCCGATGGATGATGGCTCGCGCAATGGCCAAACGCTGCCGCATACCCAGGGAGAAGGTAGACACCGGCTGACTCCTTGTACCGGGCAGCCCCACACGGCAGAGCGTTGGTTCCACATCGGTATCCTCGATTCCCATGTAAGCCAAATGGAGGCGTAGATTATCCGCAGCCGACAGATGCTCATAAAATATTGGCGTTTCAATCAGACTTCCGGTGCGTCGAAGGATTGCCTCGTTATCCCGCACACTGTCCAGTCCCAGCACACTGGCGGTTCCGGCAGATGGTTTTAACAACCCCAGCAACAGTTTGAGCACAGTTGTTTTTCCTGCTCCGTTGCGCCCCAGGAAACCGTAAATGCTGCCCCGCTCTACGGAAAAGGTACAGTTCCGGATTACTTCTTTTCCCGAAAAGGTTTTTGTCAGGTTGTTTGCAGAGATTACAATTTGGCCCATGTTATACTCCTTTCATACCTTCGAGCGGTATGTATCCTAGTAAAAAATTTGCCGCAGTGATTGACTGCGGTATTTACAATATAATACCTTCTGAATGAATGTATATGTCCAAAATAAAATTGCCGCGAGGCAATTTTATTTCAGGTCGGGGATTTGCTCAAAGAACTCGTCCACCAGTCGCTGAATGGTATCGTCAAACAGAGGCACGCCCATCTTCTCCATCATCTCCCCGATAAAGGAGAATTTCCGCCGCATCTCCTCTTTGGTGGCCGGAAACACAGATGGCAGCAGCCACAGGCTGGTGAGCAGCGGCAGCAGTTCAGCAATCTCCTTGGCATACTCTGTGTGGATGGAACCGTCCCGGTTCCCCTCCTCGATGAGTTCCAGAAAATACGGGGTGAGAATCCGGCGGTTGGCATCGATCATTCCGACCAATACTCTGGGATTGTGATTCATTGGAATGGACTGTGCTGTCATATTGGTACGGGCTGTGTCTGCCTGATTCAGTCGGACTACTTCACGCAGCTTTTGGAGCCCGTTCAGATCGGCACGATCTTTCACTGCCTCGAAGGGGTTATTTTCAAAAAACATACGGTCACTCACCGCATCCATGATTTCCTCTTTGGACTTAAAGTGGTGGTACACCGCACCTTTCGTAAGGCCGCCCAGCTCGTTCACAATGTCCTGGATGGTGGTGTTCTCGTAGCCCTTTTCTAAAAAGAGGCGCTGAGCTACATCTAAAATCCGCTCCTCCGTGACTTCTGGGTATTTGTTCCGTGCCATCCGCCACGCTCCCCCCTAAACATTCTCTAAGTATGTATCTATTATACGGACTTGAATTAGCATTGTCAAGAAAGATACCGCCGGTATTTTTTAAAAATATGAATTATAAAGTTTAATATAAAGGCATATCAGAACATTCCAGGGGCAGAGTATGAATAATACAATGCAAGTGGGTGATGTAATATGGCTAAAGTCGAGGACTGCCCCGGCTTTGAAACTTTTGGTGCAGATGTGAAGGCTGCCCGTAAAGCAAAGCATTTGACGCGTAAGACGCTGGCTGAAATGGTCGGAATTGAATGGCGCTATCTTGCCAATATCGAAAACAAAGGCACGATCCCCAGCTTGCCGGTTATCATACAGCTTATCAAAGTGTGCGGACTTCCCGTAGAACGGTACTTCAATCCAGAGGTCATGCGGGAGGAAAGCGCACAGAGACAGCGTATCAGCCACAAACTGAAACTCTGTCCGGAGCAGTATTTAACCGTCATCGAAGGTGCGCTTGACGGGGCGCTGAAAACTGAAAAACCAGCAGATAAAACGGAGGGTGTGTGAGCATCCTCTGTTTTCGTTTCTCCAGGGCGGCCCTGCCGCCCTTTTCTTTTTGGAAAAGTCGAGATTTTGCGGGTAGATAAAGGTGTTTCCGACATTGTATTTACAGGGGAAGGAGCGTAGAGCAAGCACAGCAAGTGAGTACCCACTTGCGATTTTTGACTTTAGGGAACCCTCTCCCTAAACCCCCAAAATGCTTGTTGGGAACATCCCAAACCCTAATACGAAAAGAGGCGAGATACCACCATGGCAAACAGGAAACGGAACATCCAGGTGAAGTTCTATGTCACCGCCGAGGAAAAGGAGCTGATGGAACAGAAGATGGCCCAACTCAAGACCAAGCGGATCGGCACCTACCTGCGGAAGATGGCGATAGACGGGTATATCATCTATGTGGACACTAGGGACATTAAGGAGATGAACAAGCTCCTGTCCGCCATTGGCCGGAACATCAATCAGATCGCTAAGCGAGTCAACGCCGGAGGCTCCACCTATCAGGCCGACATGGAAGAAATCCGGGAAAGGCTGGATCAGATATGGCAGTTACAAAGACGCATCCTATTAAGTCAACGCTGAAAGCGGCCATTGACTATATCTGCAATCCCGATAAGACGGACGGGAAGCTGCTGGTATCTTCCTTCGGCTGCGTTGCCGAGACCGCAGACATTGAATTTGAATGGACACGCCGCCATTCCATCGACAAGGGCACACACCTGGGCCGCCACCTGATCCAAGCCTTTGAGCCTGGGGAGGTCTCCGCCGAGGAAGCCCATGAGATTGGGATGCAGCTGGCTAAAGAAATATTGGGTGGCAAGTACGAGTTTGTACTTACCACCCATATTGACAAGGGACATATTCACAACCATCTGATTTTCAATGCGGTCAGTTTCACCGACCACAAGCACTACCATTCCAACAAGCGCAGCTATCACGAGATACGCCGGGTCAGTGATCGACTGTGCCGAGAACACGGCCTGTCTGTCATCGTCCCCGGCCGGGACAAAGGCAAGAGCTACATTGAGCATCAGGCCGCACAGAACGGCACCAGCTACAAGGCAAAGCTGAAAGCCGCCATCGACCGGCTGATCCCCGTGTCCTCCAACCTGGAAGATTTACTTGCCCGGTTGCAGCGGGAAGGATACGAGATCAAGCGGGGAAAGTATATCTCCGCCAGGGCACCGGATCAGGAGCGGTTCACCCGGCTCAAAACCCTGGGCGCCGATTACACGGAAGAAGCCGTTTCCTCCCGCATTGCCGGAGGCCCCAGGCCCTCCAGACAGCCCCAACAGCGCAGCGGGAAGGTCAGCCTGCTCATTGACATTCAGAACAATATCAAGGCTCAGCAAAGCGCCGGATACCAGCGGTGGGCGACCATTGAGAATCTGAAACGGGCGGCCGCCACTATGAATTTTCTCACCGAACACGGCATCGACAGTTATGAGGAATTGGTGGAACGGTGCGACGCTATTGCCGCCGCCTCCATCCGTACTAGGGAGAGCCTGCGGGATACAGAACAGCAGATTACCGACCTTTCCATCCTGGGAAAGCAGATCGACACCTACCGCAAGTTGAAACCCGTCTATGACCGCTACAAGGCATCAAAGGACAAGGAAAAATTCCTGCGTGGCTTTGAGAGCGAGATCATCTTGTTCGAGGCGGCGGCCAGGGAAATCAAGAAGGTTGGACTTACCAAACTTCCTTCCGCCGAGAAGCTGAAAGTAGAGCTGGACGGACTCTCCGCCCACAAGACTGCCCTGCAAGCGGAACTTCGGAAGATACAGCGGGAGGAAAAGAAATATCATGCCTTGCGAAAGAATGTAGTTATGCTCCTAACCTCAAAGCCTAAAAGCGAGATTTCAAGAGGATTAGAACTATAATAATTATATGAATTACGTATATTCCTTTGGGTATTAGACTTATTTAATACTGTTTTGGAATTCCCTGATTCAAAATAGACAGTAGTAGTCCATTCTCATTTTCACATTCAGTTTTCAGATTTCTTATGATTACCAATATCAACGGCCAAAACGGTATTCGCAAATCGGTTCATTTTTAAATGAGTACAAATATTTAAAACCACTGCTAGAACAAACAACACCATCAAAAACTTATTCGAAAACACAACAATAGATGAAAATACTACTGGAGATATTAAATAAAAGAAAGTAAATCCCAGAGTTTCAATATACAAATCCCGGCACATTAGATAATCTCTTTGCGTTTGCTGAACTTGACCTTTCTCCTGGTATTTAAGGTAAATTTTATACCACATCTTATTCTCAAACTTTTGGCGATCCTTCTTGTTATTCGGAAGGTTACAAATTATGTCAGAATATAAAGACGCGGCATCATATAATTGGAAGCGGTCATCTGATAACTTATTTTCTTTAATCCGAGTAAAAATGGTTTCTCCAGGCCTCGGAATAAATCCTAATCCAACCAGTTTGTCCTTTAATTTGCTGCCAATCAGACAATCCCACAGTAGTGTGGCACTGGATAGGACAGCGGATATTAGTACCGATTCCAATAAAAAAGAAATGGCTTCATATCGGCTTTGTTCTTCGGTTGCCATGGAAAAACTTAGTGCAGGAGTGCACCAAATCAAAAACAAAAAGCAAAGCATCAATGATAGATTCTTCATTTCTTGATTGCGGTAATCCTTCATTTCTACCTCTCCTGTTACTAAAGTTTGCAAATTTGAGATAGTAGAGATAATGCCTTAATGAGTGCTATGTTTTTAAATTAGTCCCAATCTTCTACTTTCTCACTAAAAGCGATTGGGGTAGTAGTCGTCCATCCAGAACGGCTAGTCATCCCGTTTTGATGTCGAACCGTATGTGTTCTCGCTTCGTAAACTTTTGCTCCCCTACGCATATAAGCATTAGTAACCATTTTTTGAGGATGATTAGTCCCTTTACCCACAGAAACAAACGCATATTTGGTAGGAGTAGTTCCCTTTACAATTTTTTTACCTAGCAATGCGTCTAATATTGACGGGCTAACATTGTGGCGTCCCCCGTGATGTGGAATCTGATGAACCTTTATTCTCCTTATGTCAATACCAGTTTTGCTTGCATAGTCTATGGATTGGCGAAGGGCACGGATGCCAGCATCGCCGGTTAGTAAAAACTGCTCCTCCACCATATCGCCCAGCAAAACAATTGACGCCTCATTTTCTGGAGATGTAGAAACTTTCTCTCTGAGCAATTCATTAGTCCAAGATTCCAATGTGGTCTTTGCTTCATTTAAAATACGGGTAAAAAAGCTATCTTGTGCTACAGAATTTTCGGACAGTGGGGTCTTGTTCGATTCTACTAGAAGACTCTTATAAAACTCTTTTGTTGGAGACAATATTTTTAATTGCTTATAAATTGTTGTCCCTTGAAATCCTTCATATATTGGAGTGTTATTTTTAAGTGCCTTTTCTTCCAGTGCACTTACATATGGATATGCTTGTTTAAGCCTGTTTTCGAGACTTGATTTAGTAATTCGACCATCTGTCACCTTATCAAAAATATCATCAATGTATAACCATGGCCTATTGACTATTAGGGCCCCTACATGAAAGTGGTCAAATAATTCACAAAGTCCTGAAGCATGATCTTGATCTGTATGCGAGCAAACAATAAAATCTATTGTGGGGTTTTTCGTATTTTGGAAATAATATTTGGTCAAATGACTAACAAGTGCGTTACCATATTTTTGCGTTCCGCCATCATAAACTCCAATTATATATCTACCTCTTTCTTTATCAAAAAAACGCATACAAATAGCATCCGCATCGCAAGAATCTTCATTTATACTAATAAACTCTAGTTCATAGTTCATGCTCAATTCTCCCTTTCGCATCTCATTAAGGATTAATATAAGCTAGACAAGCCGCAATACTTATAAGTTCAATTCTTACATTGTTTTTCTATTTAACTAAATACTACCTAGATGTTTGCAATGTAAAATCATACAAGCAAAATTATTTTTGTGAGGTGTATATTCTACATTATTTTCCATATTATATCACTTTTCACTTCCATACACAATGAAAGAGTTGCCGGTCTTAGAAATACTATGGCAAGCATAAGATTGAATCTGTTTCTATCTCACACTTAGCAAAAAAGAAGTGCCATCCTCGGACAAAATAACATCCGATGATGGCACTTCTTTTATTTAGCAACGGTAAAAATCCGGCGTTTTTCCTATGTAAAAACGCCCTGCTGCCCCACATAGGAAATCATACTGCCCTTACACGGAAAAGCCGCCACAGGCGGATTCTTCGCCCATTTTGAGCCCTAATTCCTGCACTTTTTGGAGCGGCGGGAACGATAGTGCGGACAGGACAACACCACCGTCCGGAAACTCTGCTTGCAGGGGTGAACGCATCCCTTACAGAGCTTGTTGTACTGGCGCCTGCCGTTCTCGCCCAGGAAGAACGCCCATTCCAGACGCCATTTCTTGCTCCGGCTCATAAGTTGCCCAGCTCCGGGGGCTTCTTCTGCGGGGCAGACTTGTCCGGGCCTTTCCGTTCCGCGCACTCCCGTTTTGCGTCCTCCAGCCGCTCCCGGATGGAAAGCATTTTCTCCGGTGTGGTCCTGCACGCCTCAGCCTGGGCTTTCTCCAATTCCTCACCACGGCGGCCGTTGTTGATGATCCCGTCGATCATGCCGTAGTCATCCTCCAGGGTCATTTCCGCCGTGCGCATCGGGTTTTCCGGCTCCACGGGAACGGATACGATCTGCCCGTTGATGCTGGCGAACAGTTCCGGCCGCTTGAATTGCTCGGTGTACTTCTGGATCATGTCCGGGGACAGGGACGCAAAACTCTCCGGCCCCAGGCCCACTACCAGGAAGGTGCCTGCCACAATATCGTAAATCTCCCCATGCTCGTCCCGGAGGGAACGGTTCAGGTCCAGACCGATGAGCTTGCCTTCATCGTTCAGCACCAACCCCACCGGATCGTCAAAGGGATAGGAGGCAGCAATATCGCCGCCCACCTCCGCTTGCAGCGCATGGAGGCCAGGGTCGATCTCCTTTACATAGGGCTCCTTCATGGGCTCCACCACCAGGACAGTCAACTTCTCCGGCACCGCTTGCTGGCCGTATAATTCCGCCTCATACTCCCGGTTTGCCTGTTCCGCAAAGGACAGCATCCCGTCCACATGGGACTGATCCGGGTTTTCAATGGCCTCCCGGATCACATGGGGGTCCACGTCCAGACATTCCTCATAGCCGGTGGCGTCCTTGAACTTCTCAATCTCCGAAGGCAGATAGTCCTCTTGGGTCTGTCCTAGGGCGGCCAGCTTCTCGTCCAGAGCGGAGATGCGCCCGGCCATCAGATTTTCATAGATTTCTTCCTTTGCCGCGTGTTCCTCCGGGTGCTCGGCGGCATACTGCGGATCGTTCTGCCGGAAAAACTCGTCCATATCGTAGGCAAGGTCCATGGCCCATTCCGAAACTTCTTCTTTGGGGACATCGTCCTGAAAGGTCATCACCCGGTATTCCTCCGGGATGCTGCCGCGCTCGCCATCGTAATACTCATGGAAACTGTCCCCGGTATCCCGCACATAGCCCAGGTCGGTGAACTGGCCGCTTTCCTCCAGGGCGATGTCCCGCCCGTAGGCCTCATAGTCGATGTAGTTGCGCAGATGCTCCGGCACCTGCATGGCGTCCAGTTCCTCGATGTAATACCGGCCCAGATCGTCGTGGTCGTGGATGTCGGGGTAAACGTCGTAGCAGTCCAGGTTCTCCGTCAGGTTGATAAGTTCCTGGATGCTGCCCGTGTGGTCGCCGATCTCCATGGCCGCCTGGAACTGCTCGTATTCATCCTGGCTCATATCGTCCAGTTTGGAGGCCAGATAGTTCAGTTCGTCCAGGTTGGCATACTCGCCCAGCAGATCATAGAGGCCGTCCACATAGCAGTCGTAGTCCGTGATAAACCATTCCTCATAGGTCTGCCCAAAATCGTCTTTCGCGCCTATCCCGATGCGCTCAAAGACCTTTTTCAGTTCCTCCGCCGTGGTGGGAAACTTCACCCATTCGCCCACAAGGGCGCCCTCGTTGTACTTACCCAGGTTGATAATGAAGGCGGCAAAGGGATAATCTTTGTCATAGTCATAATGGGGCATAGCGACACCTCCTTACAGTTCCGGCGCAGGCTTTTCCCGATGAGGCTGCGCCTTGCTCTGGTTGGCACATTCCTTCCGGCTCTGTTCCAGCCGCTCCTTGATGGAGGGCTTTTTCTCCGTCTGCCTCTCAATGGGACGCTCATGCTCCCACTCGTCGCCGGAGAGGGTGAGATAGCCTCGGCTCGTAAAACAGCCCTGTTCCTCCTGTATGGCGTGATTGCCGAAGGGAACAGGATCAATGGCGTCCAGCAGCTCCGGGGGCAGAAGGACGTCCAAATGCTGCGCCAGATAGCGCCAGCCCACATCCTCCACCTTGCTGATGTTGGGCTCCAGAATGAAATACTCGGTATTCGCGGGAAACTCCCGGAACTGCTCCAGGGTGGTCAGTCGGAAGGGAGACTCCTGGATAGCGGCCAGGAGGTCACGGTCCTCCGGGGAAAGTCCGGCAAGCGCCTGGGCCGCTGCCTCCAGTTCGCTTGCGTCACCGCCTGCGGGGAGCAGCGGCTTCAAATGCTCCATGAAGTTGACCTCGGTTTTACTTTTTGCCATGCACACCATCCTTTCGTTTGGGAAACTCCAGCTTGAAATTGACATACTTGCCGCCGGTATCGTCCAGGATCACCACGGCGTCATAGGTGGAACCTTTCTTCTCCGACCACATCCCCTTGACGGAAGTGCGGCCCTTTTTCAGAAGGTCGGCCGCCATTTTCCGGGTCATTTCCTTGCGGCGGCTGGTCCAGAAACGGTCATTCTTCCACATGACAAACTGACAGGCCCGGTCCGAACAGGCAAAGT